>WNFA01011747.1_pt1 | contig 11165 bp, 10 predicted proteins | sample 5400481 | NCBI WGS metagenome assembly WNFA01 (sample SAMN13153340, study PRJNA577476) | soil metagenome | isolation source: 120 cm saprolite under Douglas fir tree site 2 hole 1 replicate 2 | place: USA:California | collected 2015-04-18
TAGTCCACGCGCTGTTTTGAGTCGGCAAGCTTTAAAACCTCGTCGGGGACGGGGGTCCCGGGAAGAAACACCCGCCGGAGGATTATCCGAGCACCCCACCCATCGAACAGTCGGGATGCGACGTTGAAAACTTCCGACAGGTTTTCGGCCAGAGATTCGGTGAGCTCATCAGCTTTAACCGCCTCGCTGGCGACGGAGGCTGAGAGCAAGGACAAGCTGGCTCCCAGGTAAACTCCCAGCGGGACGTTGCACAACAATAAGAACCGGGGTTCACCGGCCAGTTCGCCATACTCGGCGATCGCCACCCGGCCTCTTGGAGATAACACCGATGACTTGCGAAGCGTCGCGCCTCGGGAGAGGAGAATCCGCAGAAACTGTGCAACCGCCGTTTCGTCAGGCAGGACCGACTCAATGGTCACTTGTAGACCACCACTTTCGAAATCACCGACAGTGTCAAGGTCGCTTGCCCGAGCCGTAGCTCGACCGACGAGACTTCGACCCCGTGCAAGAACAGCACGTCTCCCATCACGAACACCGGCAATCCGATCCGCGCACTACTAAAGGACCCTGCCCTGCGCTTCATCCCCCCGGCGATGATGTTCGCGATCTCTGAGACCCCATCCGCCATATCCTCCCTGGTCAGAGTTTCGCCTGCCGCCATTCCCAGAAATGATCGGGCGAGGGTTGCACAGGAATCGCTGGTGCCGAAGACTCCCAGCGTGGCTGGGGCATCGCTCAAGAGCGAAATCAAGGCCCCTTGCTTCCCGGTGGGAAGGCGGTCGGAGGAGCCCACCACGCTCGGCGGGTCGAGCCCAAGCGAAGTCGTGGCGATCTCGGAAAGGGATTCCACCGCCGCTCGCCCCAACACCTCGACCACCCGCTCTTCCCTCAATTGATCACTCCGGCCAAGGCTGTCTGGAAGCTTTCGACGGTAAATGGCTTCGATAGAAAGAAAGCAGCCCCGCCTTGGGTCGCCAGCTTCTTCATCTCATCCGTGCTCTCTGAGGTGACAAAGCCAAAGGGGACTTGCTTCCCGCTGCTGCGCAGCCGTTGAAGTAGCTCGATGCCGGTCATTGCCGGCATGTTCCAATCGCTAAGCACAACGTCCGGAGCCTGCTGGCCGATCTCCTTGAGGGCCTCTTCGCCGCTGCATGCCTCGATCACTTGATGACTGCCGAAACCCGCTTGCCGTAGGGTGCGCCGAATTATTCCGCGCATTGCCTTGCTGTCATCGACTACCAAGATCTTCATTCGCTCACCTTGAAAGGGTCCGAGCAATGGCTAGCAATCCCCGCGCCAGAAGGCCGAGCCGGATCGCAACCCAGCAAGACCGGCCTTGTGGTCTGAAGCGATGTGTGTCTGTCAGCCGCATGGCGGTTGCGTCATCAGTCTGACGTCGTGGCACGAGAGCTGAGCCGGTCGGGCAGGTCCGCGGGTGGCATGCGCCGTGCTTGATCGGTGCCAAAGCAATGGGCAAACCCTCGCGCGATGAAGAGATCAAGGAGTCAAAGGCAGCAGAAGGAAGCGACTCGAAGGCGGCCTCCTCTACTCAGCTCGGAAATGACCCGGACATTCTGGAGTTGATCGCCGACTTCGTGATCGAGAGCGAAGACGACCTTACCCAGGTCGAGCAGCTGCTTGCCAAATTGGACCAGGGTGGCGCGCAGCCGGAGCAGGTCGACCTCCTGTTTCGGGTGTTTCACTCGATCAAGGGAACCGCGGCATTCCTCAACGCGCCGGATGTGCGCGAGCTCGCGCATGCGGCCGAGGCGGTGCTCAGAGCCATCCGGGACGGTGAGACCCCGCTCTCCGGTTTGGCGCTCGAGGCGGTTTCGGAAGCAGCAGAGTTGATGCGAGGACTGGTGGAGGACATCGGCGCGGCAGTGCAAAAGGGAGGGGTATTGCTGCGGCGATCGGAGCTTGCCGCAACTCTCGCCAAGCTGGCGGAAGCCGCTCGGGATGCCGCACCCCTGACCCTCGATGCCCCTCGCTCCGGTTCGACCGACCCCGCCGCGCCGAGCGCGAAACCAGATGGGGCGCAGCAACGCGGCGAGGCGAAGCTTCCCGAAACCCTGCGAGTGGATGTGAGGCGCGTCGATGCAGCGGTGGAGCTGATTAGCTCACTGATCGTTGCCGAGGCGATGTTGGTTCACGCTCCGGAAATCGCGGCCATTCAGTCGCATGATGTGCGGCGTGCTCTGCACCAGGTGGTCAAGCTCAGCCGTGAGCTGCACGACCTGACGATGCGGATGAGAATGGTCCCGGTGCGCGCCGTCTTCGATAAGGTCGCGCGGATGGCCCGCAGCTTGTCGAAGAGCATCCACAAACCGCTCCAATTCGAGGTGAAAGGAGAGGAAACCGAAATCGATCGCGGCATGGTGGAGCAGCTTCAGGCTCCGATGGTCCACATCGTTCGCAACGCGCTCGATCATGGCATCGAGTCGAGCGAGGAGCGACGCGCGGCGGGCAAACCAGCGGTGGCCACGCTCCGGATGGTGGCGTCTCAGGACGGTGGGCAGATCGTCGTCGCGGTGAGCGAAGATGGCAGGGGATTGCAGCGGGAGAAGATCCTCGAGAAAGCGCGCTCCAAGGGGTTGATCCAGGCAAACGAGAAGCTGTCCGACGAGCAAATCCATGCGCTGGTGTTTACCCCCGGCTTCTCGACCGCCAGCCAGGTCACCGAGATCTCCGGCCGCGGTGTCGGCCTGGACGTGGTGAAGAGGAACGTGGAGAGGCTTCGCGGTCGAGTGCAGCTTTGGTCTACCGAAGGTCAGGGAACGACCATCCGGATGGTATTGCCGCTCACGCTGGCGGTGATCGACGGGACGTTCGTCGCTTGTGGCGAGGGCTCCTATGTGATCCCCAGCTCCGCAATCCTCGAGTTGCTCATTCCCACCAAGGAGGCGATCAGTACGCTCGGCGGTCAAGCCCAGTTTCTCGATGTTCGGGGGCAGCTCATTCCGCTTCGTCGTCTCGCTCTCATCCTAAATTCGCCGGCGGGCGAAACCGATCCCACCCGAGCGGTCGTGGTGGTCGTGGAGAGTGGCGATCAGAAAAGCGCTCTACTCGTCGACGAGGTCGTGGCGCAGCGGCAAATCGTCGTCAAGCCGCTGCACATGCCCACTCCTCAAGCTGAGCACTTCTCCGGGGCGACGATCCTTCCCGATGGCACCCCGGGTCTGATCATCGATGTCGACCGTCTTTCCGATCCTGTCCGGCGGAGCTCACTCGACTGGGCAAACGCATGACCGTCGATGCGGCGGAAGACGCAAGGGAGATTGGCGTTCGTCTGAGCGGAAAGTACATGACGTTCAGGCTGAGCAGCGAGGAATACGGTCTACCCATTCTCAAGGTGAAGGAGTTGGTGGCTCTGGGGGCGATCACCCGGGTTCCCGGCGCCGCGGAGTTCATGCGAGGAGTGATCAATCTTCGCGGCAAGATCCTTCCCGTCCTCGACCTGCGCGAGAAATTCGGCATGGGGCAGATTTCCCAGACCAAGCAGACGGTGGTGATCGTCGTCGAACACGTGGTGGACGGCCGCCTGCGCTCGATCGGGATCATGGTCGACGAGGCGCTGGAAGTGATCCGGGTCGATCCGTCGAGCATCGAGGCGCTCCCCGATGCCGGCCCGAAGGCTTTTCAGTCCGATCTGATCCTGGGAGTTGCGAAAGCGCGGGACCGGGTGGTCTTCCTCCTCGACATCGATCTCGCCCTCGCGCGTGAAGGCTCCGCGCCGGCGATGAGCCCGAACCCCTCGCCTGGATGAAACGGCACCACAACGATGGAAGGATGCGAGAAATGAAGAAGAGCGCTTGTCTCCGAATCCTGGCCTCGACTGTCCTCTTCGTGGGACAGGCCGCGTCGCCCGAGGTCGGGATCAGCGCCAAAGAGGTCCTCCTTGGGCAGCCGGCGCCGGCGGGATCAACGGTCGCAAGATCCGGTTGGTGATCGCCGATGATGCCTACGATCCTGTAAAGGCATTGCCGGCGGTCCAGAAGTTGGTCGAGGTGGAGAACGTGTTTGCCCTGTTCGGTGGGGTGGGCACGCCCACCATCGCCCAGGTACTACCGTATGTACTGCAGCGTTTCCGAAGCGATGGTTTGTTTTACTTTGCCAATTTTACCGGCGCCCAGCTCCAACGCGAGCCTCCCTATGACGTCGCGGTGTTCAATGTCCGCGCCTCATACCGGCAAGAGACCCGGGCGATCGTCGAAGTCCTTCTCGCCGGGGGGCGGCAAAAGGTTGGCGTTTTCTTCCAGGACGACGCTTACGGAGCCAGCGTTCGCAGCGGCGTGCAAAGAACGCTCAAAGAACACGGGCTCGATCTGGCGGGAGACACTTCCTATATTCGTGGGCAGACCTTCGACGTGAGCACCACCCCCGCTGCGAAAGCTCTTCAAGAGAAAGGGGTGGACGCCATTGTTGCAATGGGCTCGTACCAGGCCTGCGCGGCTTTCGTGCGCGACGTGCGCGCGCTGGCTTGGGAGGTTCCAATCTACAACGTCTCGTTCGTGGGCCCTGACGCCATGTTGAGCCTGCTTCGCAGCGAAGAGGCGAAGAGTGGAAACAAGCTTACCAAGAATCTGATCAACACCCAGGTGATGCCTTCCTACGACGATACAAGCCTCCGAGGAGTGAGAGCCTATCGAGCGGCGATGGCCAAATACAAACCGACCCTTCCCGCGGGCGTTCGCGATGAATCCCTTCGGCCCAAAGCTCTTTACAGCTTCGGATCCCTGGAAGGTTATGTCAGCGGAATGACTTTCGTGGCGGTGCTGAAGAAAGCGGGTCCCCGCCCGAGCCGCAAGTCCTTCTACGAGGCCGCGGAAAAATTCGGCAGAACAGATGTCGGGTTGGGGGCTCCGTTGGAGTTCTCCAGCACGCGTCACCAGGGGCTTGACCGGGTGTGGTTTACCGTCCCTGCGGCTGGGGGCTGGAAAGTAATCAACAAAGTAGATGTGGTCCTCGCCCAGCGGTCCGGGCAATGAGCCTCCGAATCGATGATCTCGATTAGAGTCAAGCTGCTGGTTGCGCTGGTTCTGCTCTCCTCCACCTCCCTTTGGGTCGGGGGCACCGGTTTGAACAAGCTGCAAAAGTTCAACTCCTACCTTTCTGACTCGGCGAACAATCTGGTTCCTTCATTGCTCCTGGCGGATGAATTGAATCAAGGGACGGCCACCGTGGTTCTCTGCGTCCAAGATGGCATCATGGCGTTGCTGACTGGAGACATGCAGGCTGTCCGGACGGCGCAGGCGACGGTTAAGCAGACCCTGATCAATGTGGATCAAGCGCGTGTGGAGTTGGAGAAAATCCCCAAGGATGCGGAGACGACCCGCGCTTGGGAAGACTTCGTCCATCAACTTGATCTCTGGAAAGGTACGGTTTCCAGAGCGCTCGCCGCTATCGATCTCGTCGATGGAATTGACGGGCAGGCACTTGCCCAGAAGGCGATCAAGGCGCGCCCGGTCGAAGAATTGAAGACGCTCCGCGCCCTCCAAAAACGATCGGCGGTGGCCTACCAGGTTGAAGGAAGCAATCAGGAACGAAACGCCCGACGGATCATTTGGCTGGTAACCGCCTTCGGCTTCTTAGGCTCCGTCGCAGTGGTGGTGCTGCTGGTGCTTCCATTGAGTCGAGTCTTGAAAAAAATCACCGAGGCTGCCTCGTCAATATCCCAGGGTGAAGTCGACCAACAAGTCGAGCATCGGTCCGCCGACGAGCTCGGCCAACTGGCCAGCTCGTTCAGGGCGTTGATCCTCTACATCAAGCACATCTCAGGAGCGGCCGACGCGCTAAGCCGCGGCGATCTCTCGGTGAGCGTCACCAGTCGTTCGGAGCGAGATCTTCTCGCGCAGAGCTTTTCCGTAGCGATGGATGCCTTGCGCGGCCTGGGGGGAGAAACGGAAACGCTGATTGGCGCAGCGCAACGCGGGTTACTCGAAACCCGAGGAGACGTGTCTCGGTTTCAAGGAATCTACCTGCGCCTCATCGAGGGGACCCATCGAATGATGGACACCGTCCAGGCCCCGATCAAGGAAGCATCCGACGTTCTCCACCGCTTGTCGAAAGGAGATCTGACGATCCAGATGAAGGGAACCTACGAGGGCGAATACGTCAAGATTCGCGATTCGATCAATACCGCGGTTCGTTCGTTGCACGACAGCATGGCTTACATCCTCTCCGCGATCAAGGAGGTGACTGCGTCGGCGCAAAGCATTTCGATCAACAGCCAGACCTTGACCACCGGCGCTTCCCAGCAGGCGTCGGCGCTGCGTGAGGCCGCCCAGAGCGTCAGCGAAATGGGCGAGGCAATGGAGAGGAATTGCGACGCGGCGCTGGAGGCAAATGAGCTCTCCACTCAGGCAAAGGAAACGGTTGACAAGGGATATCAGGCGATGACCGAAGTGACCTCGGCGATGGTCAACATCGGGACATCCGCTCGGAGCTCCGCGGTGATCATCAACGACATCAATGAGATCGCCCTTCAGACCAATCTGCTCGCGCTCAATGCCGCGGTCCAGGCGGCACGCGCGGGGGAAGTGGGGGCAGGATTCGCGGTGGTCGCGGAAGAGGTGCGCAATCTGGCCCGTCGGGCGAAGACGGCGGCGGGCAGAACCGAAAAGCTGATCCATCAGTCGATTCAATTTGCTCAAGAGGGTGGTCAAGTGGCGGAGCAAGCGAATCAGCGACTGACCGACGTCGTCGAGCTGATCGAAAAGGTGAAACAAATCATCCTGGCGATCAACGAAGCGGACGTTAAACAAATCGAACGGGTCAGAGAGGTCAATCGCGCGGTCGCCCAGGCGAATGGAATCTCCCAGGCGACCACTCAGAGCTCGCGTCAATTCGCCAATGCGGCGGAGGCGCTCTCCGCGCAGGCGGCGGAGATCGAAAGGCTGATTGGCCAATTCAAGCTCAGCCCAAGGAAGGCGCTGCCATCAACCGTGCAAAAGAAGGCTCGCCCGCTATCCGCTCGTTCGATCATACGTGCTTCAGATTGAGTGGATTGAGGCGATCCGATTGCGTGAGGGTGATCCATCATTCAAAATCTCGTCACGTCGAGTGGGAGGCAATGCCCCTGCGCTGATCGTCGCCGAATTGTCGGCGAATCGCTTTCACCGGACGGGCTGGGTACCTCTGAAGACTCGACCCCAGAGAAATTTCATTCCGCCGTTCACCCGGGACGCAGGTGGCTGGTGGAGAAGGGTGGTGCAGATCTTCGCCACCGCCCTGCTAGCTGGAGAGTGAGGAAAAACTTGAACCAGTGGGCGTTGCATCATCACCGCTCGGTGAATGTTTTCATCGCGCGGAATGAACCCGAGGTAGTTCAATCTGGCAGACAGAAACTGCGCGGTGACGGTGGAGAGCCTTCGAAATACGTCTCTCGCCTGGGCTTCGCCGGTTGCCGGGTTGACGACCACCTGGAAGCTTTGAACCCCCACCTCCATCGAGAGGATCTCGACTGCGGCGTAGGCGTCGGTCAGCGCGGTCGGCTCGGGGTTGAGGATGAGGATGACTTCGTGCGCCGCGCCGGCGAAGAACAGCACGTTGTCTCCGATGCCCGCTCCGGAGTCCACCAGCACCAGGTCGAAGGCATCGTCCAGCGAATCGAGCGCTGCCGCGAGGCGGAGCTTTTGTTCGTCGTCGAGACGGGTCAGCTTCTGCAGCCCGGAGCCGGCGGGCAGGACGCTGATCCCCTCTGGTCCTTCGGACAAGGCATCTCGAATGGAGATCGCCGCGTCGAGCACCTGGCCGAGATGATGCTGCGGCTTGATCCCGAAGAGGATCTCCACGTTGCCCAACCCTAGATCGCCGTCGAGGATCAACACCGATTGTCCGGCCCGGCTGGCCTGCACAGCCAGATTGACGGTAAAATTCGTCTTGCCGACCCCTCCCTTAGCGCTGGTGATCGCGATCACCCGAGGTGGAGCGGAGCTCGCTCTCCTCGACACCTGCTCTCTCAGATTGTCTGCCTGATCCATTTCAAACGGCCTTGCCCACGGGGGGCGGACGCGTCAAAAGTGCCGGCGTCAGCACCTTGGCGAGATTTGAGCGCATGCCGGTAGGGGTGCAAACCTTGTGCTGCGCGTCAAAGGTCGACGATCAGGAGTCTTCGCACTGGAGCACAGTCATTGAGTTGACGCCTCGCGATTCCGCCGCCGCAGTTTCTCGACCAACGTGGTCCGCTGTAGCCCGAGCATCTCGGCGGCAGCCTTCTTGTTGCCGTGGGTCTGGGTGAGGGCCGTGCTGATGTAGGCCTCTTCCAACTTGCGCATCATCTCAGGCAGATTGACCGGCAACGGCGCATCCAGGAGGGAATTCGGCCCCGGGGCCAGACTCTGCCGAGCTTCTTGAGCAGACGCCCCAGGCAATCGCGCGATCAAACTGCTGACGCTTCCATTGACAGCGGACTCGCAGAAGCCGGGTGGAGCGTTTTGCAGAAGCGGCGGAAGATCCGAAACCGTAATCCGAAGGCCTTCGCAACACACCGCCAGTCGCTCGACGATGTTTTCGAGCTCTCGAACGTTGCCCGGCCAGTCATAGCACTCGAACGCCTGGATCACGGCGATGTCCACCGGGCGAAGCTCTCCGCGCGCCTCCCAGAAATGCTTGAAGAGAATCGAGATGTCTCCGCGCCGCGATCGCAAGGGGGGAAGCTCCATCGGGCAGACCAACAATCGATAGTAGAGATCGCGCCGAAAGCGCCCCGACTCCACGTCTTTTGACAAATCTCGATTGGTCGCGGCGATCAGTCGAAAATCCCCGGGGATGGACTCGGAGCTTCCGATCGGCTCGTAGCAGCGTTCCTGCAGCAGGCGGAGCAATTTTACTTGAAGCGAGAGCGACAGCTCGCCCACTTCATCGAGGAAGAGCGTTCCCCCTTGAGCCAGTGCGACTCGACCCCGGCGTGCGGTCACCGCGCCGGTGAATGCGCCGCGCACATAGCCGAACAGCTCGGACTCGAGAAGGGTCTCGGGAATCGCGCCGCAGCTGACCGGGACCAAAGGTCCGCCGGCGCGGGTGCTCTTTTGATGAATGAAGCGCGCGAACACTTCCTTGCCCGTACCGGTCTCTCCGCTCAGTAAGACGGTCGCATCGCTCGGCGCGATCCGGGCCGAGGCTCGAAGCAGCTCTACCAGTGGGGAATTGGGTCCAAAGACAAGGTCTTCTCTCCAGCGGGCGCGGGCATTCGGAGGTGACGAGAGCAGCATTTCTTGGGAGCCTCTCTTCATTAGCGATGTTGGTTGTGGAGGAAGCTGCGAGCTGTTTTGCTCTCAGCAAGCGCAGTGCCAGCGCGTCACGAAGCTGACAAGTCGAGGGGTTGGCTGTGACAGTCTGTTGACTCGAAATCGCCGATTAAACACCTTGTCCCGAATTCGCACCTCCCTCATACCAGGTGTGCCACTGGTGCTTCGCTCGACGGGTAACCCCCGACCCTTGAACGTCAACCTCACATCGTGAGTGTTCTTGCTTTCACCACTTAGCATGTTCATTTGTTGTTATTTATTGACAAATTATGTTTGACGGGGTGGAAGCAGACCCCCGCTGATAAACCTTACACACCCTCGCCGGGCGTCGCTGCATCTCACCAAGAGAGATTGGCACCGACTCTGGATTGGAAAGTTGCGGTGCTCTGAGGATGGGGGGTTGCGCGATTGGCGTTCCGAAAGGAGCGATCCGCTCGTGGTCAACGATGGTGGCCGAGGCTTCAGGGCACTATCTTGCCAACCAATTGACCCGCGGGCGAAGGAACCCAGATGTTGCCCGTCCGCGCGACCAGAATGCTGTCCTTGAAAACCGGCCTGGATGGAAGCTGGTAGGTGAACACCTCAAGTGATGCCGGGTCCAGAACCGCGGCGCGTCCAAGCGCGTTCTGAGCAAAGACGATCCGGCCTTGACCATCGATCGAGATTCCCCCGGCGCCGCTTCCCATGGGGATGCGGAACAGCCGACCGGTGAGCGTGACGGGATCGAATTGAACGATGTGCCCGCTGTCCCAGCACCCCGCCCAGACCCCCCTCGCATCCACGGAAAGGAACGCCGGAGCGCAGGGGACGGGATATCGCTCGATCGTCAGGGTATCCAGATCCAGGCGGCCGAGGCTACGAGCTTGATACATCGTCATCCACAGCGCTGTACCCTCAGCGTCCCGCTTGCATTGGGTCACCCAAGCGGTCGGAACCGGCATCTGGATCGCGCGTTTCCAATCGCGGGCGACGACGTCGAACTCCATCACCCGATTGCCGATGTGATCGGTGACCCAGATGTTTCCCGACGGATCTTCGCAGGGGATGGCGGGGCTTCCGCCGGGGTAGGGGACGGCGTAGCGGGTCAGTGGAACGCCATCGCTCAGCCTTCCGAGGTATCGGCCGCTGTACGATGCAAACCAAACGTTATCGCTGGAATCCACGATCATTCCATCCGGGGTTCCGGTCGCGGTGGCGCCGGTCATCGGCTCGGGAAGATCGGTGATTGGGTCGATTCGATAGATTTCGTTGTTCCAGGCGGAAAACCAGAGAAAGCCGCGGCTATCCTCGTCGATCAGGTCCGGTTGATTGGTTACACGGATCTCGGCAATCTGCTGCGGGACGGGAGTATCCACGGTGGTGACATCGACCGTTTCGAAGCTTGGGTTCGGCCTTCCCTCAGGCATCCACACCGCCAATACCTCGTCCTTGACGTCGATCACCTGGACGCGACCGGAGAGAGACGCGGTCGAAACTGTAAAGGTCGCCGGATCGGTAGAGCTCTTCCGGGCCAGCGCGCGCACTTGTGGAGGCGCCCTGCTCACCGAGTCTGGGGCAACCGCACGGACCATCGAAATGGCTTGTGCGCTGCTCAAGAGATTCGAATTCTTGAGGGAGCGGCGAAAAATCATGTAGCGCGGCTCGGTGCCCTCGGCGGTCCAGAGCGCACAGGGCCCGCCTGTATCAATCTTGCAAGGCTCGGAGCGATAGCGGCTCTCGATCTCCGCAGGCACGAAATCGTCGAGGCTCAGCCCCCGGCTTTTCTCGGCGCTGCTCGGATTCAACTGTCCGAAGACGGCTGTTCCGACGACGACAACGATCACTCGTAAAAACATTGGTCAGGTTCCCTCTCCCAGGCGAAAGCGTGCAGGCTATTGCCTTCCTCCCCCGACTGCAATCGCCCAAGGATGGGAAAAC
>WNFA01034412.1_pt1 | contig 11162 bp, 11 predicted proteins | sample 5400481 | NCBI WGS metagenome assembly WNFA01 (sample SAMN13153340, study PRJNA577476) | soil metagenome | isolation source: 120 cm saprolite under Douglas fir tree site 2 hole 1 replicate 2 | place: USA:California | collected 2015-04-18
CCCTCGACCGAGCAGCACTTTGTCGCTTATTTTGGGCAACTTCTGCGCATCAAGCTGCGCTCCCGGCTGCTGCCTTCCGACAAAGTAGAGGATTTGCAGCAGGAGACCTTTATTCGAGTCATTGCCAACCTGCGAAAAGATGGCGGCGTGCGGCAACCGGAGCGCTTCGGAGCTTTCGTTAACTCCATTTGTAACCACGTCTTACAGGAGCATTATCGGTCTAACACCAAGTACCAGCCAATGGAGGAGGCGCACATGGATATACCGGATAAAGTGCTGGACCTGGAGGGCATGCTCGTTACCAAGCAATCCGCGGAACGGGTGCGCCGGATCCTGGATGGAATGCCAAAGCGGGACCGGGATCTGCTTCGCGCTATCTTCCTGGAAGAAAGGGAGAAGGACAGCGTCTGCCGCGAATTGGGCGTCGATCGCGAGTACCTGCGGGTGCTGGTCTATCGCGCCAAAGATAAGTTCAAGGCCCTCTATGAGAAAGGCCAGATGGGGATTGCCCGGCGGGCGACTGGCTTGGGAAACCAGTGAAACGTTTTAGCGCCCCCCCGCACTACCTCTCGGATGGCACAAATGGACCATAACGAAGCAATTCGACTGCAAGCAGGAGTAATGTATGTGCTCGGCGAACTCTCCCAAGTGCAGCGGGAGGAGTACGAAGAGCATTATTTCGATTGTGCCGAGTGCGCCATTGATCTGAAGGCGCTGGCTACTTTTGCCGACACGACACGCGAAGTCTTGCGGCAAGAGAAATCTCGCGCTCCCAAAATGGCGGTTACGCGCGGCGGCGAGGAAGTAAAGCTTTCTGTTCGCCCGAACGAGAGCCTCCCGCTCAAATTCGACTTCACGCCCACTCCCTCTTTTGACGCTTACGTTTGCCAGCTTCAGGACGAAGCAGGCCGCTCCGTTCTTCAGGTCCGTGTCCCGGGTTCGTTCACCAATAAGGAGCTGAACCTGGTTATTCCGGCAAACCGCATTAGGCCTGGCAAGTACACGCTGGTCTTTACCGGCGATCCGGGTGCAAAAGGACAGCCCACCAAGGACGAAGTCCTGCGCCTCAGTTTTGCTGTTGAATTTCTCCCCTAGATGAAAGAGTATTGGGCTCCAAATTACCCAGCTGAGGTGTCCCGATGACTTCCAGTCCAGAAAGCCGATTCTACTATCATGCCGAGGGCCACGCGTTCAGCGGAGAGTTTCACCGGCCCGTGGTCGTCCCCATCGAAGTCCGCTCATACCCACGTCTCGGGTAGCCAGCAGGATCCAAATACTTTCACGACGCAGGTCACCACCACGATCGAAGGGCTGCGGATTCTGGACTTCCTGACCGCGGACCGCATTGTCGCCAGGCTCACTTCCGAGCACCTCCGCAAGAACAAAGAAGGCCACATCCTGGCCATCGGCAGTAACTTTGAGAATCTTCGACTCGGCGGCTATCCAGTGCAAGTAACGCTTCGCCATGACCTTTTTCTCGAGTGCAAGACCTTCGACGACTTGAAGAAAAGGATTACAAAAGGGGCGAAATCCGGGACAATACCTTCCGCCAGTAATGGGGCGGCCCTTTGTTCCCTTGCCGAAAAGATCGAGACGGATTTGCCGGGTGCGGAGTTGGACGGCCACGTTCTTCGCGTCCCTCATTTTGGCTCCATCGCGTTTGCCGAAGTTTTCGCCGAACCAGGCACCAAGACGCTTACCATGCTGGGCCTCACCCTGGGTTCTCCGGACGGGGGAACCGTCACCACGGCGGAAACCAGAATCAACGGTACAACCTGGCCGTAGGAATCCTCCTCTTTTGCTGGTTGACACTCGCGCTCTCAGGATGTAAAGGGCATTGGAGACATTCGCCTGAAAAAATTTACCAATCTGCTTGGCTGAATCTCAAGCAAGGCGACTTGAAGGGCGCGCTCGCGAAAACGGATGGTACCATCCGCGAATTTCCTTCTCCAGACACAGAATGGCATTGGCGATTCAGGGTCCTCAAGTCCGAAATCTTGGTGCGGCAGCGCCTGAGTAGAGAATCCTTGGCGCTCCTCGAGCCAGATCTCCCGTCATTTTTGACTACCAGTGACATCGCTGTCTGGCGAAAATTGACCCAGGCCACTGCAAATTGTTATCTGATGCAATTCACTGAAGCCGAGAAGCTCCTAACCGAGGGGGAAGCGCTCGCAACGGCTAATCACGTGGATTTGCTCGGAGAAGTGGCCTTGAGGAAGGGCACCCTCGCTTTTTGGAGAGACGAGAACACGAAAGCGGAGTCTGCCTACCACAAGACGCTCCAAATCGCGCGCGCACAGAAAGACTCCTACCTAGAGGCTGCCGCTCTCGGAAGTCTGGGCGCCATCGCAACGAAACAGGAGCATTACGATGAATCCATTGATTGGGACGGCCAGGCTTTGCTGGTTTCTCAGTCCATCGGAGCGCAAAGCTCAGTTGCGAAGATCCTTGTGAACATGGGTTGGAGCTATTTTGAGATGGGCGACTATGAAAGGTCTCGATCTTTATTTCAACAAGCTGAGGAATCCTCGGGTAAAGCAGGCCTCGTTAGTGATCAATTGATCTGCCGGACTAACGTAGGCGCCGTGGACTACTACCTACGCCATTACGCAGCGGCCACGACCGAGTCTAACCTGGCTCTGGAACTGGCGCGTAAGTTGGATGAGAAAGCTCTGATCACCCAAAGCTTGAACAATCTCTCGAACGTCGCCTTGGAGTACGGCAAAACTGATCTCGCGGAAAAGTATAACAATGAAGCTCTTGAGTTATCGCGTTCCGTCAAGGATCACCCTGGTGAATTGTCTTCGATGCTGATAGCTGGCCAGGTGGAAGCGGAGCGGCGGGACTACCAGCAGGCAGAACATGTCTTGGAAAAAGTAATCCATGATCCAGCAGTTGAAACATCGCTGCGTTGGGAGGCGGAGGCGCGGCTGGCAAGTGTATATGCGGACGAAGGGCGATTGGCGCAAGCAGAAGGGCAATATCGGCAGGCGATCCGAACGATCGAGGCGGCGCGGTCTTCGGTGAGTACTGACGAATTTCGGCTAACATTTCTTTCAAGCGCGATCGAATTTTATGAAGACTACGTCGACTTTCTTATTCTCCAAGGAAGGCCAAACGACGCCCTCAACGTTGCCGAGTTAAGCCGCGCGCGAACCCTGGCCGAAGGATTGGCGTCGACAACCGAGACTCGCTCTTCCTCTGCTCGCGATGTTCGCCCTCGGCAGATCGCGCAGAAGTTGAACGCATCGCTGTTTTTTTACTGGATAGGGCAAAAAAACTCTTACCTCTGGGTGATTACGCCAGCGAAAACGGCCTGTTTCAAGCTGCCGAAGGCTTCGGACATCGAACCGCTCGTAAAGGCCTCCCGGCGGAGAGTTTGTATGGCCTGAACTTCGAGACCCTCATCGTCCCCGATCCCAAGCCGCACTTCTGGATCGAAGACGTTACCCTGACCACTGCGAATTCGCTGGCCTTGCTCGACGCTTCCATCCAGCGCCCCGCCATAACGGGGAAGAACCTCCTCCTCGTCGGAAACGCGGTTCCTACCCCCGGCTATCCCGCGTTGCCCCAGGCGCCCGTGGAGATTCAGAAAGTGGGCCACTACTTTTCGGACCAGAATCGCAAAGTGCTGGAGGCAAAGCAGGCCACTGCTACGGCGTATCTCAGCAGCAATCCCGGACAGTATGCCTATCTTCACTTTGTCACCCATGGGACCGCCAGCATCACTCGTCCCCTGGAATCGGCGGTGATCCTGAGTCCCGAAGGCGACACCTACAAACTGTATGCGCGCGATATCGTCACCCACCATCTCAACGCGCAACTCGTGACCATCTCGGCTTGCAACGGCGCCGGCACGCGCGCCTATTCCGGCGAGGGCCTCGTCGGCCTCTCCTGGGCGTTCCTACGCGCCGGCGCGCACAACGTCATTGGCGCGCTCTGGGAAGTGAGCGACGCCTCCACTCCGCAGTTGATGGACGCGTTTTACCGCGAATTATTTCAGGGCAAGGACACCGCCACGGCCCTGCGAGACGCCAAGCTCGGGCTGCTCCATACCTCCGACCCTGATTCCGTTTTCAAGAAGCCCAACTACTGGGCGCCCTTCCAGCTCTACGCCGGCTCGTAGTCGATGCTGGTTGACTCCCCAAAGCGAAGTTGGATTGCGAGGGCAGCAGCGCCGTCATTCTTGATGAAACGATTTCGCAAGTTTGGACACTACTTCCCATGGAATCGCTATCCCCGGAGAGCCACGTACCCATGGATCAAAACGACAACGCCACGAAGCCGCCGGAAAGCAATCCTATTTCCTCGCAGGATCTTCCCGCACGAACTGATTCACGCGTGCGGGTCGAACCGTGTGAGTTCGAAAGCCTTCTTCAGCGCGCCATGGAAATTCTGAGCGCTAGAGCGCGAAGCGCGACGGCATCCAGGTCTTGAAGCCTGAAGGCAGAGCTAGAGCGCGGACGGATGCGGCATTGTCCCGAGCATCGCACCTGCTGCCTTGTTCCGGCGTCTTTCTTGGGAATGCTGGACGTTTTTGCCTTCGCGGACATCGCACCGAAGGCAATGATACGATTTGCGCTCCCTGCCCACAACTAACGTAACGCAGTGCTAGCCCATTTCCGCAACGTCATTGGGGGTGTATATGCCGCCAGTCGGCCTCGATAACCTGAAACACATCGTCGTCGTCATGATGGAAAACCGCTCTTTCGACCACATGCTCGGCGGTCTAAGTTTGGTGATGGAGAATGGCGCGAAGAAATATCCCCTGATCAATGGATTGACCGGAAACGAATCCAATCCGGACATGAACGGTACGATGGTTCGAGTGCAGCCGAACGCGAAATTCCAGGGCCAGTTGGATCATGACTCCGATCACCACTTTCCTGGTGTAGACCTCCCGATGTTCGGCGGCGCTTCTCCGGGACCGGGCCGCGTCGCCAACATGCAGGGGTTCATCAAGAGCTACGCCCGCAGGGTACTAGCATCAACGACTCCCACGCCATCATGTCGTACTTTCCTCCGGCGAGCCTGCCCGTGCTCACCAAGCTCGTAACGGAGTATGCCGTCTTTAACGGCTGGTTTTCCTCCATTCCCGGACCGACCATTTGCAACCGCGCGTTCGCCCACTACGGAACGTCCTTCGGCAACGTGGACATGAACCTCTTCTACATTCAGGACCCCATTCAGAGTATTTACGAGCGCATGGTGCAGGCGGGTCGCACCGCCAAGATTTATTACTACGACCAGCAAAGTTCGACGATGGAGATTGTGAATCTCCTGAAGAACCAGCCGTAAATTTTTGGCAGCTACAGCCAATTCATCAATGGGAATGGGCGGGGGAGGGAGTCGGGGATCGTTTAAGGGTTGGAAGGTCCCGAAGAAGCATCCGGCATGCAAACTGCGCATTTGAAGGTTGGAATGTTGAACGGCAGGAGGTCAAAAGTTGAAAGTTTAAAGTTGAAAGTTTGGAGATGCAGAAAAAAGACGGAAGGGGCAAGGCGAGGATGGGGCGGGACTTGCGGGATTGGCGATGGTGTCGTCGATCAATCACGACGCATGCTACCATGAATTATACCATTTGTCAAGTACAATTATAGTACTAGTATTTAGCAGATTGAACTATTTCGTTCGAAAGATTTTGCAAGACGAAGAAAACAAGGGGGTAGAGCTCACTGTGTATCCGTGCAATGGTTCAAGAGCCATAGAATGCGGAGGGCGAGTGCGTCCAGCCAACGTGTGGCAACCATGCGGGGGAGGGGGGAGTTTTCAGTTCTAAGTTGTCATTGGAGGAGAGGGAAGAACGGGAATAGAACTCGGAAAGAAAGGAGTCTGTGATACGGGGCCCGAGTGAAATTCATAAGAACAAAGAGGCTAGCAAAAAGCAGCCCCACCCTTTCTGCAGAAACCGCAGAAAGGATGGGCCACCCAGAGTCGTCCCTGCGGATCGAGGGGCGGCAACCCGCGATGTGAGTAGGCTCTTCCAATTAAAAAATTGTATTTCGAGGACATGAGGACTATGGTATCGGGATAATGAAGTGCAACCCTATGAGAGGAGGGTGTTGAGATGGCTTGGACATATGAGCAGAGTACGGGGAGATTGCTTCACAATGGTGTGGTTGTAGCGAGCGGCTACTCCGGAAACGGAGCAGGGCTGAATAACCCGAATATGCAGATGGTCCCTGATCATGGTCCGATTCCACGAGGCTCATACACCGTTGGTCAGCAGCACAATGTGCCAGGAAACGTCGGTGTCATGAACCTGATGCCCAAACCGGGCACAAACGTAGGCACACGATTCGGTTTTCTCATACACGGTGATAATGCTGCAGCAAATCACACGGCGTCTAATGGATGCGTAATACTTCCTCCAAATATCCGCCATCTCATCAATGCGAGCCCTGATAAGGACCTCAATGTTGTGCCGTAGCGCAGATTTTGGTTTTCCGTGTGGAGCGGATTCTTGGACGGCACCCACGTAAAGGAAGTCAGGTGGGGTTATCTTCTCCACCCGCCATATCTGATAATTTATTGGAGATTTGCAATATTGTGTCTCTACCGGATGGAGCCTGTCCCACCCGCCTTTCTGACTAAACCGCAGCGAGAATGGCCCACGGAGAGGCGTCTCTGGGGATCGAGGCGGGCATGCGAACAAGAGCGACATACAGCGACACTCCTGCTTCTGGCGCACGTTGTCGCTTGCAGTCCCTCGATTAGCGACCGACCATCGCTCCGGAAGGAAAAAAAGCTGGCGGACCGATGGACCGCAAGCTCAAATCGCCCGGTCGGAGAAAGAACAAAGTGGAGAAGAGAGCTATGAAATTCCGGTCTTTGGTATTTGTGGTGGTATTCCTATCCCTTGCAGGCTCACTGGAGGCCCAGACGTGGCATTCCTGGGAGCCGCTGGCTAGTGGTCTACAAGGATCCCCAAGCGCAGTTTCGTGGGGGCCCAACCGGCTCGACATCTTCGCGCTAGATCCTAACAACCGCGCGTGGCACACATGGTGGGACGGAAAGGCCTGGGGCCTGGGAGAATCGTTGGCACCGCCGTTCGGCGGCCAGCTGAGCGGCAGCCCAGTGGCCATCTCCTGGGGTCCCAAGCGGCTCGACATCTTCGCTCCAACTTACCCCGACCAGAAAGTGTGGCACCTATCGTATGACGGTTCCTGGGGCTCGGGAGAATCGCTCGGATCGATGTTCGCTGGTGGTTTCCAAGGCGTCGTGTCCTGGGCACCCAACCGCTTCGACATCTTCGCCGTTGGGATCCCGGCTGGTGGATCCTACAACAAGCTGTGGCATGGATGGTCCGATGGCCGGACACGGGGGCCCGGAGAATGGTTCGATATCGCTAAGGGTGCTCTGGACTCGCAGGCGAGCGCAGTGTCTTGGGGCCCCAACCGCCTTGACATCTTCGCAATGAGCGGAGACAGGAGAAGTCGACTGTGGCACCAATGGTTCGACGGTAGGGCCTGGGGGGAGAATGGTTGTTCACGACACCGCCTTTCGGGCTGAACGGGGGGATGAGAGCCGTGTCCTGGGGTCCCGGCCGCCTCGACTTGTTCACCATAGGGGAAGACGGAGTCCTATGGCACTTCTGGTTTGACGGTCAGAACAGGGCGAACCGTTGGGAGTCGCTGGGCTCACCACCTTTCGGGCTGGTGGGGACGCCGAGCGCCGTGTCCTGGGGGCCCGGCCGGCTTGACGTCTTCGCCATCAAGCAAGACGGCGGGCTGTGGCATCAGTGGTGGGACGGTAGCTGGGGGCCTGGAGAATCATTGGGTTCACCGCCGGGTGGGCTAAGGGGAGCCTCACTGGGCGCGCAAGCGTTGAGCGCGGGCGCAGTGTCTTGGGCCCCCGGTCGGCTCGACGTCTTCGCCATTGGGGGAGCCAGCAGCAACTTGTGGCATATCTGGTATGACGCAGGGCCCCCGACGCGACCCATCGCTAGTCTGACGACGAACGCAACATCAATTCAACCCGGCTCGTCAGCGACCCTGTTCTGGACCACCCAGAATGCGACGAGTGTCACTCTTGAAGGCAGCCAGGTTGCATTGGACGGTTCGCAAACCGTCTCACCGCAAGCTACCACCACCTATCACCTGAGCGCGAGCGGCCCGGGTGGAACTCAGGTCGCCACCGTCACGGTGAACGTCACAAGTTCTACATGTGCAAGTGGGGCGACGAGCAACACTCCCCTGACTATTCCGACGGGTGCTCCGCTTACAGGCGGCAACGCTTATTTCGTGACCGACTTAACCCAATTGGTCCCCAATAATCCTTGCACGCTCCAATTGACATCGATAACGAATGAAAATAACTTTGGGATTCAGCTCCTCGCGTCCGGGGGCTCTTCCAAAGACTGTTTTTCAGGATCTTCGGTTACGGTGGACGTGCCTGCATTTCAAACCACAACTTCAGCGCAACTGCAGACTCTCTATGGGTCTCAGCCGCCGCCGTTCCGCATGCAGATCGCCGGCTGCGTAGCAGCCGCAAATGCTGGAAACGTCACTCTCGGATTTGGGTCGAAGATTCCATAGAGCCGGACTCCCACCCTTTCTGCAGAAACCGCAGAAAGGATCGCACCAGAACTCGAAAGAGCTCGACCAATAGCGCCAGAAACGCAAAGATTCTGACCGCTAGTTGCGCGTACACTTCGATGACCAAGTTTGATTTTTTAGCGAAGCGGATCAGCCGCGATGCGGTAATTTTGAACTGCATTCCTTGTGGGTAGCCACGATGGATCTTCAGCCTACCAACGAATCCAAACCGATGCAAGAGATGCGCTTCGAGAGTCGGCCACCCGCCCACGCAGAAGCGCCTTTGCGGACCGAGGGACGGCCACCCGCCCGCTTTACGGTGACACTGCGCACGCAACAGGAGGCGGCACTTGGTAGCGAACAATCAAATCCCTACGTAGTTGTTCTTTTCGATTCTCGAATTCGGCACGCATTTTCAGAAGTGTGTCATCCAACTGCAGACGGCTTTCGTAATCAAGGAATAGTGTCTGCTCCATCGTAAAGCACGCCAATAGCATCCAAAAGAGCTGCATACCCCACATGCGTGGTTCGATTCCCAAATAGCGCATCTGCCACTCAAATTTTTTCTCGTCTTCGACCATAGCAAACCGGTCACAGATCGCGTTGATCGTGGCGTGTGATCCAGTCTCGGACAAGTCTCCCCATACTTTGTGTAATTCGTCGAGTCCGTTAAACAGGCCTGCCTTCTTGTTCTTTTCAAACGCTTCCTTGAAGGCTTTCTCCTCGTCGTTCTTGCCGAGCCATTTCAGCTGCAGAGCAGGATCGCCAAGCATATGGTGGGCGTGCGCAACAAACTCGATTGCGTCCCGAAGAATAGAACGAGCTTCGGCTAGGCAGCCAGACAGTGCGAGTTCAATACTCACACGTATCTTGGCGTGCGCGTTGAAATACAGAAGGAGGGGAAACATCCGGTTCGGATCACTGGCAACTTTGAGGTCTTGAAATTCCCGTAACCATATTTTGTCAAGCAGCATATAGCAGTCGAACGTTTCCGAAAACCCCTGAATGCTGGCGAAAAAGTTCTGCCGTTTTGCGAGGTAGTATTCTTTGTATTCTATAGGGATGTTTTGAATCTCAAAAGGAACGAGTAGATCGCTTTCTGAGGTCGAGTTTTTGTCTTCGGTCATGGCATCTTCACCTGAAACAGTATTCTCGCATAATCCCCTCGCTTCTGGGTCTGTCCGATTGACGCAACTAGAAATGTTTTTTTTCTTTTTGCAATTTCTGTCTTCTGATCACCTTTTCGCAGATATTTGAGAGGGGAATTTCGGGTCCGGCGGAGCGATTCCGTACGTTGGCGGGAGATAAACACTATGTCTCAAGACGAGAAAAGCGCACAGCCAGGATTGACTGTGCCACAAAGGGGAGGACGATTTCGCCCGCTTGTCGGGTTGTTTCGAGGCGACGTACAATGAGTTGTTTACGGAATGAGGAGGGAAGGCGCCATGGCCACTGCCGAGCAGATTGTTCACGTTTCGGAGTTCACGAACGAGCCGTTTATTGATTTTACGAAGGCGGAAAACCGGGCGCGGATGGAAGAGGCGCTGAAAAAGGTGAAGGCGGAGTTTGGGCGCGAGTATCCGATGTGGCTGAACGGGCGCAAGGTGACCACGGTGGAGAAGCGCACGTCCACGAACCCTTCGCACCCGATGGAAATCATTGGCGTTTTCCAGAATGCTACCTCGGAGATGGCGCGGCAGGCAGTGGAAGACGCGCACAAATATTTTGACACGTGGAAGAAAGTTTCGCCTCAGGAGCGCGCGAAGTGTCTTTTCCGGGCGGCGCAGATTGTGCGCGAGCGGAAGTTCGAGCTGGACGCGCTGGTGTGCTACGAAGTGGGGAAGACTTGGGTGGAGGCGGATGCGGACATTGCGGAGACGATCGACTTCCTGGAATTCTACGGGCGGGAAATGCTGCGACTGGGTGAGCCGCAAAAGCTGACGCCTATGCGCGGAGAGCGCAACTACCTTGTGTATATTCCACTCGGCGTGGGCGTCATCATTCCGCCGTGGAATTTTCCTAGCGCGATCATGGCGGGGATGACGGCGGCTTCGCTGGTTACGGGGAACACGGTGGTGCTGAAGCCGGCGGCGGATTCACCGACGATCGCGGCGAAATTTGTCGACATACTTTTTGAGGCGGGCATTCCGAAGGAAGCGGTGAACTTCATCACCGGGCCGGGGAGCGTGATTGGCGACGTGATGGTGCAGCATCCGAAGACGCGGTACATCGGATTCACGGGCTCGAAGGAAGTGGGGCTGCGGATCAGCGAACTGGCGGGCAAGACCGTTCCCGGACAGATGTGGATCAAGCGCACGGTGCTGGAGATGGGCGGCAAAGACGGAATCGTGGTGGACGAAGAAGCGGATATTGACGCGGCGGTGGAAGGCACGGTGCAGGCGGCGTTTGGGTATCAAGGGCAGAAATGTTCGGCGTGCTCGCGTGCGATCGTTTCCGAGAAGATTTACGACGCGTTTGTGCAGAAGCTGGTGGAGCGCACGAAGAAAATTACCGTCGGGCCGAGCGACGATCCGAACAATTATATGGGGCCGGTGGTGAGCCAGTCGGCGATGAAAACGATTCTGGAGTACATCGAAGTGGGGAAGAAGGAAGGGAAGCTGCTCA
>WNFA01004905.1_pt1 | contig 11161 bp, 9 predicted proteins | sample 5400481 | NCBI WGS metagenome assembly WNFA01 (sample SAMN13153340, study PRJNA577476) | soil metagenome | isolation source: 120 cm saprolite under Douglas fir tree site 2 hole 1 replicate 2 | place: USA:California | collected 2015-04-18
CACCTATCATTTTGGGTTAGGGGGAATCTATGCGATTCAGATCAGCGATGTGCGTCGTTGGTAGTCTGGCTTGTACGCTTTTGCTTGCAGGCTCGGCCATGGCGCAGGGCGGCGAGTTTGTTGGTGCGGAGTGGGGGGTGCCAGGGCACACAGTAGATGTGACGGCTCGCGTGCGCACTTTCATACACGATGGAGTCCTTCAGCTGGAGGTCACTCGCTTTAACCTTGCGATCGATCCTGCGCCACACCAGAACAAGACCTTAATCATCCGAGTGCGCGAGTGGGACGGCGACGTCAAGGAATTCAGCTATCCGGAAAGAACCACGGCCCAACTGGAACTTGATCCCGAAGATCGAGGGGATCGGCGGGAAGCTCACGAACGGCACGAGCGTGAGGAACGCCGCGAAGCTTCTTACAGGCCTCGGGTGAGAGGGCTGCAGGTGCTGCGGGCGTATTACGGGGCGCAAGGACAGTTCGCTAACGTGACCGACGCGGTGAGAAGCCGCATCGACGACGGAAGGCTCGTTCTACGCGTGGATAACTACAGCATGGGAGTCGATCCGCTGCCTGGGGTCCATAAATCGCTGCGAGTGTTGTATCTGTACGATGGCCAGCGGCGGAATGTTGTGGTGGATGAGAAGTCCAACTTGCAACTGCCGTAATTGAATTGATTCTTCCCCCTTCTAACTTGTTTACGATTGAAAGCAAGCCCGCGGCGGATGCCGTGGGCTTTTTGCTGTATGTGCCACTTGGCGCATTGATTGCGTCTTCCGCAGATTGCTGAAAAACTCACTTCGCTGACCAGGTGCGCCCTCAGTGGCTAAAAGCCACGGTTGATTTTGCGGCACTTACGCCGCGGCTAGAAGCCGCGCCCTTTCAAAACAGAACCGCCATTGAGTTTTCAGCAAACTGTTCAGCCACAAAGCATCGGGCCGCAAAACGTCGAAAGAGCGGCGGGAACTTTCTCCACAGACTTTTGCGAGGGCGGCATTGACTCGCGCGCGTTGAACGGAGTACATTGCCCCGTTCTGGAGTTTCAGGGGAAATGGTGCGCACATCACGGCGTGTGGGGGTAGTTCTCTTTCAGCTCGGGGGTCCCGACACGCTGGAAGCGATCGAACCATTTCTTTATAACCTGTTCTGCGATCCCGACATTATTGACTTCCCTTTTGCCCGCATCGGGCGCAAGCCTCTGGCTAAATTGATTTCAGCAACACGTGCGCGCAAGGTGCAGCATCATTACGCGGCCATCGGCGGCGGCTCGCCCATCCGGAAATTTACGGAGCGGCAGGCACTGGCGCTGGAGGCGGAGCTTGAAAATCTGGGGTTGGATGCGCGGTGCTTTGTGGCCATGCGCTACTGGCATCCGTTCACTGGAGAAGCGATTGAGCAGCTACGCGAGGCCGACTGCGACGAAGTCGTGCTGTTGCCCTTATATCCGCAGTACTCGTCAACGACTACCGGTTCGAGCCTGAACGAATGGCGGCGGCTGTTTCGCGACGACGTTCCCGTGTATCGCGTGGAACGGTTCTTCCGGCACGAAACGTATCTTGATGCAGTGGTCGAAAAGGTCGAAGAGGCACTGGGGCGATTTGCCGCACCGGAGAAGCCTGAGATTGTGTTCAGCGCGCACAGCGTGCCTCTCGCCGTGATTGAGAAAGGTGATCCTTACCAGCGTGAGATTGAGGAGACTGTCGAATTGCTGATGGAGCGTGGCGGATGGCGTAACCGCCACCGGCTCTGCTACCAGAGTAAAGTGGGGGCCAGCAAATGGCTGCAACCTTCTTTACGGCAGACGTTGCACCAATTGGTCGCGGAGCGTGTGAGCGAAATATGTGTGGTACCGGTCGCATTTGTGTCGGATCACGTTGAGACTTTGGGTGAAATTGATCATGAGGCGCGCGAATTGGCAGCGCGGCTGGGCTTTACGCAGTTTGAGATGTCGGCGGGGCTGAATGATTCTCCGAAGTTCATTCAGGCGCTGGGCCAGATTGTGATGGAGACTTTAGGAGCATCGTCCCACCGAGTGCAGAAGTTGCTGGCGGAGACTGGCATGGCGGTGGCAGGCTGAGAGGTTGCGGTCGGCTGACGTCGAAATAAGCGCAGGATCCTTCGTCCCGCTGGTGAAAACGCGGGACTCAGGATGACGCAGCTGATATAGATTCATCCGAACGAGAAGAAGCAGGAGGGAATACATGGCGGAGCCGGAGACCGAGAAGGTCAATCCGAATCCGGAGGCAGCAAAAACCGCGGCCAAGCCCGCGATGGATGCCACGAAGTATGTAGGCACGCCCGCGGTAGGCACGTCGAAGGCGGCAGCGGCGGCGGGGCTGGCCTCGTCGGGTCCCTCGAACACCGAGATCGACAAGCGGCGCCGGCGGCTGGTTTGGGTGGGCGTGACGGCCTTCCTCACGGCGTGGTTCCTTGCCTTCTTTCGCTTCTTCCTGCCGCGCACGCTTTTTGAACCTAACTCGGTTTTCAAGATCGGATATCCGTCGGAGTATGCGCTCGGCGTGGATACCAAATGGCAGCAGAAATTCCGCATCTGGGTGGATCGCACGCCCGACCGGCTGTTCGTGATCTACGCGCGCTGTACACACTTGGGATGCACTCCCGACTGGAAGCCGAGCGAGAACAAATTCAAGTGTCCGTGCCACGGAAGTGGGTACGACAGCGAAGGTGTGAACTTTGAAGGACCGGCGCCTCGTCCGATGGACCGGGCGCATGTGGAACTGGCGCCCGATGGACAGATCATCGTGGATACTTCGCGGCTGTATCAGTGGCCGAAGGGACAGCCGAGTAAGTTTAATGATCCGGGGGCGTTTTTGACGGGAGTGTAAAACCGGGCTTCGGCTTTCGGGCTTCGGCCAATGATGCGAGGGCGGGACGCCCTCGCGACAGCCGGCGGGACGCCGGCGCTACGAGGACAACATCGGGGAGTGTGATGGCTGACGAAAACAATCCGAACGGAAAGAACGGGAATAAGGTCGGGGTGCTGGAGAAGGTTACCGCCGGGGTGAAAGAAGACATCCAGGCGCTGAAGACCGACATTCCTGCCAAGGCTAAGGAACAGATCGAGGGGCTGAAGGATCCGACCAAGACCCAGGTCTACACTTCGATCTTCCGTCACAAGCACGACGACACGCCGCGTAACCGGGCGCTGGGCGTGCTCTCCAACGTGTTCCTGCACTTGCATCCGGCGAAGATTAATCGCGATGCAGTGCGCTACAGCTACACCTGGGGCATGGGCGGGATTACGTTTTATCTGTTCATCATCCTCACTTACACGGGCGTGCTGTTGATGTTCTATTACCACCCCAGCAAGGTGCAGGCGTTTCGCGACGTGCTCTATCTCGAGCACGATGTGCCGTTCGGGAAGATTCTGCGGAACATGCATCGCTGGGCGGCCCACCTGATGGTGATTGGCGTCTGGCTGCACATGTTCCGTGTGTTTCTGACGGGATCTTACAAGAAGCCGCGTGAGTTTAACTGGAATATTGGCGTGCTGCTGCTGGTATTTACTTTGCTGCTCTCGTTCACCGGATATCTGCTGCCCGACGATCAACTTGGGTTCTGGGCTGTTACGGTGGGAACGAATATGGCGCGCGCTACTCCGCTGCTCGGGCATGAGGGACCGTTTGGCTCCGTGCTGGGCATGACGCCATATAACGACGTGCGGTTTGGGTTGCTAGGTGGATCGATCGTCGACGCCAATGCCCTGCTGCGGTCGTACATCTGGCACTGCATTGGGATTCCGATCGTGGCTTCGGTACTGATGATTGTCCACTTCTGGCGCGTACGGAAAGACGGCGGCATTTCGGGTCCGGCGCCGGTAATGCTGGCAGCGGAAGCCGATAAAACGCGGAGAGGGCCGAAGGCCGCAGGAGAGTAAAGGGTTTATGTGGGGACAGCCGCCCTCGGCTGTCCACCGGGCGCAGCCCGGCCTTGTTGTAAGTGGCCACAAAACTCCGTCGAGCTTTGCTCGACCGGACTGCCCAGGGCGGCTGTCCCCACACGGTTCGTGGAGAGATTATGGACTGGCGACAAATTTGGGAGATTTGCTCGGCGCCGGACAATGTGCCGATTGTGGGATTGATCCCGCTGCTGGGTTTTTACATTTACCTGGCGGTGAAGCAGGCGCGGGCCAACGATGTGCTGATCGAGCAACTGGAAGGCGATGCCGCGCTGGCCAAGACCCATCATCGCAAGACTTGGCCGTTCAAGCCCGGGTGGCAGAAAGAAGTTCACGTTTGGCCGTTCCTGCTGCGCATTGAGTTTCTTGCGGCAATCATTGTGACCATCATTTTGATGGTCTGGTCGATCACGCTGAATGCGCCGCTGGAAGAGCCGGCGAATCCCAACCTGACGATGAATCCGGCGAAGGCTCCGTGGTACTTCCTCGGACTGCAGGAGATGCTCGTCTATTTCGACCCGTGGATTGCGGGCGTGGTTATGCCGACGATGATCATCATTGGCTTGATGGTCATCCCTTACATCGACACCAATCCGCTGGGCAGCGGCTACTACACCTGGAAGCAGCGCAAATTTTCGATCTCTACTTTCCTATTTGGCTTCGTCATTTTGTGGGTGGCGATGATCATTATAGGAACGTTTATTCGCGGCCCCGGGTGGCAATGGTTCTGGCCGGGCCAGACGTGGGATCACAACCGGCTGATCTATGAGGTCAATCGCGATCTGCCGGATATTTTCGGGATCACGTCGAATCTCGGGAAAGGCATCTTCGGCGCGATTGTGGTGGTCGGATTTTATCTCGTGGGCGGCGGTGCGGTTTACTCGCTGTTCCGCCGTAAGATGCCGAAGGATTTTCAGCGCATGAGCCTGCTGCAGTTTTCGCTCATGGCATTTCTGTGGCTGACCATGATCGCGTTGCCCTTAAAGATGGCGCTGCGGCTTTTGTGGCACATCAAGTACGTGTGGATTACGCCGTGGTTCAACGTGTAAAAGCATGGTTGTGGAATTGTCATGCTGAGCGGAGACGGAATGCCGCGAAGCGGGATTCCGGCGGAGTCGAAGCATCCCTACCGCATGCACTAGTGCTGCGGGTAGGGGTTCCTCGCTGCGCTCGGAATGACAGAGAGCGGGAACAACGAAAAGTTTGGAAAGAAATTAGCCGGAGGAAGCGGTGCCTGAGCAACCTATCCCCGAGCAGGATCCGATAACCAGCAAGTCGTACGCGGCGCACTACGTGATTGCGATCGTGATCCTGGTCGCCACGTTGTTCTGGGCTTTGTGGGATGAGGCTTGGGGACAGCGTCCGTGGAAGACTTTCCAGGAGCAGTGGAAGACTCGCTACAGCGCCTTTCTCAACACTGCCAAGTCGACTTCGGCGACCTCCGAGAAGGATGTCGAGAAAAATCCTGATTACGCAGCTCTCAAGCAGGCTTACGACAATGCGTATCAGGATTCAAAGGCGCGGGCAGACGAGGCTCGCCGGAAGCTGGACGATGCCAGTGCGCGCCTTCTGGCGGTACAGAGCGTGTTCACTGACCGGCGCGCTTATGTGAATGCCCTTACGTACGAGTTTGAAACCAGCACCAGCGCCTCCGCGAAGGACAGCAAACAAAAGGAGATCAAGGAATACAAGAACCAGCAGGCCACGGTCGAGTTCCCGGATGGCAGCAAGAAGAAATTCAACTTCCCGCAACTGGAGGAGACTTACAACGAGATTCGCGATGAGCGCACTCAGCTGAGCCTGGAGCTTGGTGATGTGTTAAAGCCTGTCACTGCGGCCAGGGCAAAGATGGACGAGTACGTTGCCGACCACATGGTCGACCTTACACCGGCGCAAATCGAAGGCTTGAAGAAAAAGACGTCGGACTGCGATCCGACCATCGTGCAGATAAACGTGGCCGATGCGACCATTGTCGACCGCTGCGAGTCCTGCCACATGGGAGCGCGCGAGCCGCTGAAGATCACTCCGGCGGCAATGACGCCTAACGGTGAGACGAAGCCCGATGAGTATGCTGCGGCATTTGTCAGCCATCCCGAGCCGGAGTTGCTGAAGATTCACGATCCGGAAAAGTTTGGATGCTCGACTTGCCACCAGGGCAACGGTCGTGCCACCACGAGCGTCGAGAAGGCGCACGGAAATTACGAGCACTGGCTGTGGCCGCTTTATCTCAAGGAGAATGCACAGGCTGGGTGCCAGACCTGCCATGCGGCGGACATGGTGCTGGCCAGCGGAGATGTGCAGTTCCAGACAATCAATGATGGTAAGGACTTGTTCCGGCAACGCGGGTGCATGGGCTGCCACCGTTATGAGGGATACGACAAAGAGCCCGAGGATCTGAACTCGGTTGGCCAGCAGATCAAGCAGGTTGAAACGCAGAAGAAGGAGAATGCGAAGGAATCCGCGTTCCTGATGAAGCAGGCCGACGCGGCCGCATCGAACGACGAAGCCAACAAGCTGAATGACAAGGCCGTCGCTCTGCGCGTCGCGAACAGCAAGCTGGACGGGCGTTTGCAGCAGCTCGATTTTCAGTCGCACAGCCTGATGCAGGATCAGAAGAAGGTTGGGCCCAACCTGAAAGACGTCCGGCTCAAGTTGAACAAGAATTGGGTTCCGGTGTGGCTGAAGAAGCCAACCGATTTCCGTCCCACTACGAAGATGCCGAACTTCCGGCTGAACGATCATCAGATTCAGGCGATCTCGGCGTACATCTGGCAGTCGGGATTCACCGATCCGCTGCCGAAGCACAAGCCGGGCAATGCGGGACACGGGAAAGAATTGTTTGAGACTCGCGGATGCCTCGCCTGCCACTCGATTGGCGAAGGCGACCAGTTGCAGGGCGGGACGTTTGCGGCGAACCTGACGCGCGTCGGCGAGAAGGCGAATTACGACTATCTTGTGCGCTGGATTCACGACGCCCGCCAGCGCACCCGGCCGTATTGTCCGTATGAGAAGAAGGACATCGGGCCGGAGGACTACGCGAAGAAGGGGCTTCCCTACCAGTTCGACCTCAGTCACAGCCAGTGTCCGAATGATGGTCATGAACTGCAAGTGCAGAACATGACCGTCATGCCCAGCCTGCGGCTGACTCCGGAGGACGCCGAGGACATCGCGACGTATCTGATGACGCAGAAGAAGCAGGAGCCGTCTTCGTACGCGGATGCGTCGTTCATGGATGATTCGAACCTGAAGGCTGAGGGCAAAAAGTGGGTGCGTCACTACGGCTGCTCGGGATGTCACGAGATTGCGGGATTCGAAGATGAAGGCCGCATCGGCACCGAACTGACGTATGAAGGCAGCAAGCCGATTGAGCGCCTGGATTTCGCGCTGTTCACCGAAGTAGCCGCGCGCGGCGGCAAAGGTGCAGAGCCTGTTAAGGATAAGGAAGATCTGGCGCGGCTGCCGGATGGTCCCGCGAAAGAACCCTGGTACGACCACAAGGGATTCTTCGAGCACAAGCTGGCGGAGCCGAACGTCTACGATCAGGGCAAAGTGAAGACGGAGACCGAAGCCCTGCGCATGCCGAACGTGCACTTGACCAAGGAGCAGGTACTTGACCTCACGACCTTCCTGCTCGGTAGCCAGGAGACTTCCCTGCCCGCGAGCTACCAGTACAAGCCGGGCGATGCGCGGCACGACATTCAGGAAGGCTGGTGGGTGGTCAAGAAATATAACTGCATGGGGTGCCACCAGTTCATCCCCGGACAGAAAACGATCCTGATGGGGCTGAAGCAGTATCAGGACCAGCAGGAACAACTGCCGCCGAAGCTGCTGACGGAAGGCGCGCGCGTCGATCCCGAGTGGCTGCGGAAATTCCTGTCCAATCCGGCGTTGAGTACAACTGATACGAATCGGAATGGCGTGCGGCCGTACTTGCAGGTCCGTATGCCGACCTTCTCTTTCTCGGATAACGAACTGCGCAAGCTGGTTCGATTCTTCGAGGCTCTATCGCAACAGCCGCTGCCTTACATCCCGGAGCAGGTGCCTGTGCTTACGGCCAAGGAGAACGACATGGCGCGGAGCCTGTTCTCGAGCACTGCGGCTCCTTGCCTGAAGTGCCATGCGACCGGCGATGCAGGTCATGACAAGATCGCGACGGCCCCGAATTTCCTGCTGGCGAAGGAGCGGTTGAAGCCGGACTGGGTGGAGCGGTGGATCACCGATCCGCAGGCGGTCAGTCCGGGGACGTCCATGCCGTCGGGCCTGTTCAAGCAGCAGAATAATCAGTGGGTGTTTGCGGGGCCTACGCCGCCTTCATTCCAGGGCTTCGAGGGAGATCACCGGAAACTGCTAACCGACTACATCTTCCAGTTGACGGCAGAGGAGCAGCGGCGAGTAGCTTCGTCGATGCCGCGTGCCAAAGCAGCCGTTCAGCCAAACACCCGGCATAAACAGGCTGGGGTGGAATCGCATCGAACGTCGGGTGGCGGTTCGCGGTAAAATAGCCCGTTTGCGGTAACTCTTTATATTGCGAGGGCAAGATGCCCTCGCGACAGCCGGCGGGACGCCGGCGCTACGAACCGAGCGACCTCCAATTCAAAGAAAGGGCGACATCATGAATAAGAAAACAGGTTGGACAATCATGACTGCCGGCATGCTGGCTCTCTGCGGCTTGCTGTTGCTGGCGGCTTGTAACAAGAAAGAGAATACGGAGCAGTCTAGCAACGCTCCGGCCGCTCCGGCACAGGCGGCTACGCCGATTGATCCCGCAACCGTGGCGACCGTTAACGGCACCGTGAAGTTTGATGGCACGGCTCCCAAGGTTTCGAAGATCGATATGAGCCAGGATCCGGGCTGCAAGGGCTCGAACGAAGCCGAGAACATTATCGTGGCGGGCGGCGATCTGGCTAACGTTTTCGTCTATGTGAAGGATGGATTGGGCAGCCGGACCTTCGGCGTTCCCAAAGATCCCGTCGTGCTCGATCAGAGCGGGTGCAAGTATCATCCGCACGTGCTGGGTGTGATGACGGGACAGACGGTGCAGATAAAGAATGACGATCCTACGACGCACAACATCCATCCCACACCGAAGGACAATCGGGAATGGAACGAATCGCAGCCGCCATCCTCGCCCGCGATCGAGAAAAACTTCGCCCGCGAAGAAATCATGCTGCCGGTCAAGTGCAACCAGCATCCATGGATGAAGATGTACGTGAACGTAGTGAAGAGTCCGTTTTATGCTGTGACCGACAAGTCCGGAAAGTACGAGATCAAGGGCTTGCCGCCGGGCGACTACACGATTGCCTTCGTCCACGAAAAACTGGGAGAGCAGGACCAGAAAGTCACGGTGGCTCCCAAGGATACGAAGACCGTGGACAGCACCTTCAAGGCTGGAGCTGGAGAGTAGCTGCGCTGAATTCGTCTGTTAAGATGTTGATCGGAGCAGGTGGCACGCGCTGTGCAACCTGCTCCGTTTCCACTAATTTTGCGCGGGACGGATCGTAGAAGCTGCGCGCGCAACGCCACATTAATACATAGGTGCGAGCACTCCTGAGTCTAGAGTCTAGGGGCACGATTCTGAAGGCTATCGCCATACCGTACAATCGCGGACACCACAGGCTCGCTGTTGTCCTCGCCACCTGGACGTTTCTTCTCATCATTGCCGGAGCCCTCGTTACCAGCAACGATGCCGGACTTTCGGTGCCGGACTGGCCTACCTCGTTTGGATCCTGGTACAAGATTCCCAAGCTGGTCGGGGGCGTCAAATTCGAACACACGCACCGCATGATCGCCCAGGTTGCGGGACTGCTGACGATCATTCTGGCAATCTGGACGTGGCGCGTGGAGAAGCGGCGCTGGCTGCGGCTTTTGGGGCTCGCTGCGCTGGGTACCGTGGTTGCTCAAGGGGTGCTGGGCGGGATGACCGTCCTGTTCTACCTGCCACCCGTGGTTTCTTCGGCGCATGCGGCATTGGCGCAGACTTTCTTCTGCATCGCGGTGGCGATGGCGCTCTTCACCGGCAGAAACTGGGTGGAGGAACAGCCGCGAGTAGAGTTCGATGCTCGGAAACCGAGTCTGTTCACGCTGACCTTACTCTCAATCTTCGTTTTGTATGTGCAGTTGGTTTTGGGCGCGATGTATCGCCACCACGGACTCAGTTGGTGGCCACACGTAGTGCATGCCGGGATCGTTTCCTTCGTGCTGGCTTGGACAGCGGTGCGAGCGCTCTCAGTCTATTCTCAGATTGAAGCGGTGTGGCGGCCGGCGGTCATCATGTTGTCGCTCGTGATTGCACAGCTGTGTCTGGGTTTCACCGCTTTTCTGACCCGAGTGGCTTGGGGCAAGGATGCCGCACAGCCGGAGCTTCCCATGGTGATTTCCACCGTTTCTCACGTGGCCGTGGGAGCACTGCTGTTGGCCACGACGGTGATTCTATCCATTCAAGTCTGGAGACATGTTCCGGTTGCTTTCGAAGAAAGGGTGCCGCAAGCGCAAGGGGATCCTTCCACCGCATGAGCATTGCAAGTCAACCTCTCGCTGTTCCGCGCACGCCCCTCACTCTGGCGCGTGACTACGCCGAATTGACCAAGCTTCGAGTCACGACGCTGGTCGTAATGACGGCGTGGTGCGGTTACTACTTCGGAGCAGCGCGGTCCGGGAACTCTTCCCTATCGTGGGGACTCCTCCATACGCTTATCGGTATCGGACTGATCGCCGGCGGAACCGCGGCACTGAATGAAGTCATGGAGTTCGAAGTCGACGGCCGGATGCGGCGTACGGCGCAGCGTCCGCTGCCCACGGGGCGCATGAGCCGGCTTCACGCTCTTATTGCAGGACTCACGATGACCTTGTGCGGTGCACTTTACCTCGGATTGGTGATGAACGCCCTCACTGGCTGGCTCTCGGTGGCCACGGCTGCAGTCTATTTGGCCGCGTACACGCCGTTGAAGAAGGTGCATCCCATCTGCACGTTCGTGGGCGCGTTTCCCGGAGCCATGCCGGGAGTGTTGGGATGGACGGCGGCGCGGGGCCGGTTGGACTGGGGCGCCGCGGTCATGTTCGCCATCGTGTTCTTCTGGCAGTTTCCTCATTTCTTTTCGATAGCGTGGCTCTATCGCGAGGACTACGCGGCCGGGGCGATCCGCATGTTGCCAGTCGTCGAAGCGGACGGCCGCTCCACCGCGCGGCAGATCGTGGCCTATTCGGTTGCACTCATCCCGGTAACGCTGGCACCCGCGTTCATGGGAATGG
>WNFA01009200.1_pt1 | contig 11161 bp, 9 predicted proteins | sample 5400481 | NCBI WGS metagenome assembly WNFA01 (sample SAMN13153340, study PRJNA577476) | soil metagenome | isolation source: 120 cm saprolite under Douglas fir tree site 2 hole 1 replicate 2 | place: USA:California | collected 2015-04-18
TCGTGGGTCGAGTTCGCGCAGTGGAATGCAATCTCTCGCGTCGAGGTGGATAACCAGGGCGGCGCGAAAGCCGTAGTTATCGACGCGGACGCCTCCACCTACATTATGAACGCCGACCCGCGCCAGTGGCACGGCAGCGACTGGGAGAAGAACTTGATGTCGGCACCGCCGGCGCTCGCCAATGTGCTCCGCCCGCGCGGAGAATTTGCCATTATCGGCCCGGGCGGTGGCGTGGACGTGCTGCGCGCGGTGGCCAGCGGCAGTCCGAACGTGACCGGAATCGAAATCAATCCCATCATCGCCAACACGGTGATGCGCGAGCGCTACGCCGAATACGCCTATCACCTCTATGAGCGCCCCGAGGTCCACATCCACGTCACCGACGGCCGGTCGTTCATACGGAACTCGCACGCACAATATGACGTCGTTCAGATGACGCTGGTGGATACCTGGGCCTCGACCGCCGCCGGCGCTTTCGCGCTGAGCGAGAACAGCCTCTACACTGCCGACGCCTTCCGCGAATATTTCCAGCACCTCAAGCCGGATGGCATGATCGCCATTACGCGCTGGGAGTTTCACCAGCCGCGCGAGGCTCTACGCGTAGTTTCCGTTGCGATGGAAGCTCTGCACGAGCTGGGCGTCGCGAACCCGGCGCGCCATTTCATGGTGGTTTCGGACGGAGAACTCGACGCGGATGGCATTCCGGTCGTGGTGCTGGCGAAGAAGTCCCCATTTTCTGCCGATGAAGAAGCCGCGGTCATTGCCCATCTCGAAGAATACGACAACCTCGCACCGCTCTATTTGCCTTCGGCTCCAGGAGATAATCCGTTTTCCGCGCTGATTGCGCGCAACGACCCCTGGGCGTTCGCGCGAGAGTACGCCTACAATGTGGCTCCGGTCACGGACAATGCGCCCTTTTTCTTTTTCACTCTCAAGACCCGGCAGGCTCTGGGCGATGAAAGCATACGCGAGGGCATTGACTGGAAGGTGAATCTGGGTGTGGTGGTCCTCGGGATGGTGCTGCTGATATCGCTGGCGGCGGTGCTGATTTTCCTGATCCTTCCCATGATCTTCGCCGGGGGCTCCGGTCGTGATGGAAGTACGCGCCGCTGGATCCCGCTTCTCTATTTCGTTGCCGTCGGCCTGGGGTACATCCTGGTCGAGATTGCCTTCATCCAGCGATTCGTCCTTTTCCTCGGGCACCCGACTTACGCGCTGACAGTGGTCATTTTCCTGCTCTTGCTGTCGAGCGGAGCGGGAAGCCTCGTTTCACGGCGATGGCTGCCGGAACCCGCCCGCGTATGGCTTCCTTTGTTGCTGCTGGTGGGCGCGATCTGCGTTCACGTGCTGGTTCTCCCTGGTTTGCTTAACGCCTTGGTGGGAGTGCCGTTTGCTCTTAAGCTCCTGATCAGCAGTCTGCTCCTCATTCCACTCGGCCTTGCCATGGGGATGCCATTTCCCACGGGACTGCGGGCGCTGGGCGCTTCCGTTGCTGAACCCCTGGCTCAGGGCGGTGCGAGCGGGAACGCGGTCGAGTGGGCCTGGGCCATGAATGCAGCCTCCAGCGTGCTCGGATCGGTGCTAGCCATGGTGATCGCCATCCATTGGGGATTGAATTTCACTCTCGGCTGTGGCGCAGTGGCTTACCTGGCGGCACTGGGGCTCTCCCGTACGCTCGCGCCCTCGCCGGTCAATTAAAGCCTGAAAATCCTGAAGTTTTGAGGCGTTTGTTATGATGTCATGCTGTTGTTTCGCCAACCACCGTGCCTAGTCAGAAACAGTTGAAGTGGTCGCAGCTTCGCGTCGGACTCACTGTCCTATTCGCCAGCATTACGCTCGCTGTCCTGATCTTCCTCATGAGTGGCACGGGTGGAGTTTTCACAAAGAAAATCGTCCTCACATCCTACTTCGATAATTCCGGCGGTCTGCGCGTTGGCGCGCCGGTGCGTCTGGAAGGCGTAGACATCGGCAATGTCAAGACCATCCGGCTTGTGCCGGGCCACCCAGGCACTCCCGTCGAAGTGGTCATGAAGGTCAATACGAAGTTTGCCTTTAACCTCCGCAAGGACTCGGTGACATCGTTGGCGACCGCCGGAGTGCTGGGTGAAACCTACATCGATATCAGCAGCACCTTTGCCAAAGGGCCGCAGGCTGTGGATGGAGACACGCTCGCTACCCGCGACCATCCCGATATCCAGGATGTGGTGCGCGCCAGCCAGAGCACGTTGCAGAACATGGACGCACTGCTGAAGCGCCTCGACCGCATCGTGGCGTTCGTCGAAAGCGGCCAGGGCTCGATTGGCAAGTTGATTTACGATCCCGGGCTTTACGACCGCCTGAATACGACTGTCGCCGAGTTCAAGGGCTTGATGGACGATATCCAGAAGGGGAAGGGCTCGATCGGTCCCCTGTTGACTAGCGACGAAGCCTATAAGAAAGCCATCGCCGCCATCGACAAAGTGAATGTACTGATCGATGAGCTCCAGCAGGGCAAGGGCACGGCGGGCAAGTTGCTGAAGGATGAGGAACTCTACAACAACGCGAACAAGACCATCGCCAACGTGAAGCAGTTGACAGATGACATCAACGCCGGCAAGGGCGCTCTCGGGAAGTTCGCGCATGATAAGGAATTTGCCGACAAGCTCCAAACCACCATGAACAACCTGGCGGCACTCTCGGAGCGGCTGGAGAAAGGCGAGGGCTCGGTAGGATTACTCTTCAAAGATCCGGCTCTTTACAACAACAGCAACCAGATGCTGGTGGAGACCCGCGAACTCGTGAAATCTATCCGCGAGAATCCGAAGAAGTATCTGACATTCCACGTAAAAGTGTTCTAACTGACATCTCTTCTACCGCGTTGACAATTCCCACCCCTTCCCGTCCAATACAATGGCTTGGTGTGTCCGGGAACTGTTCCCGCAGCGGCGTCGTATCTAACCGTGCACTTCTGGTTTTGACATCTCAACTCGAGGATATCCATGCGTTCTTTCCAAAAGTTCTTAGTTGTCTGCGTTGTTCTTGTGCCTTGGCTGTGGGCCCAGACCGGCGCTTCTGCACCCAAGAAAGATGTTCGCTTCTCGCCCGATCTGCTCGATAAGAGCATTGATCCCTGCAATGATTTCTATGCTTACGCCTGCAGCAAGTGGCAGCATGGATGAAGGCGCGATCGAAAAAGCGGGCACCAAACCGCTCGATCACGACCTGCAAAGCATTGCCGCGCTGAAATCGAAAAGCGACCTCGCGAAGGAAGCGATGCGTCTGCACCGCGAAGGCACCGACGTTCTGTTCAGCTTTGGGTCCGGCTCCGATTTCAAGAATGCCAGCCAGATCATCGCCGAAGTGGATCAGGGCGGACTCGGCCTGCCTGACCGCGATTACTATTTCAAGGATGATGCCAAGTCCGTTGAACTTCGTCAGAAGTACGTACAGCACGTTCAGAAAATGTTTGAGCTGTTAGGCGACGCCCCGGCCAAGGCAGCCGCCGAGGCGAAGGTCGTGATGGACATCGAGACCGGCCTTGCCAAAGGCGCGCTCGACCAGACCAGCCGCCGCGATCCGCAGAAGATTTACCACAAGCTCTCGAACCACGAACTCGCCGCTCTCAGCCCCAGCTTTAACTGGAACGTGTACTTCGAAGGAGTGGGAGCTCCCAAATTCGATTCTCTCAATGTAGCCGAGCCGGACTTCGTCAAGCAGATGCAGAATGTGGTCGACACTTTCTCGCTCGACGACTGGAAGACATACTTCCGCTGGCACGCCGTCCACGATAACGCCCAAGTTTTGCCGGTGGCATTCGTGAACGAGAATTTTGATTTCTTCGCCAAGACCATGCAAGGGACGAAGGAATTGCGCCCGCGGTGGAAGCGCTGCGTCGCATTCGCTAACGGTGACGTTGGCGATGCCATCGGCGAGATCTATGTAAATCAGACCTTCGGCGCAGAGGGTAAGACACGCACGCTGGCCATGGTCGACGCTTTAGAAAAGGCGCTGGGCGAGGACATCAAGTCCCTCCCCTGGATGGGCGAGGAAACCAAGAAGCAGGCGCTCGTGAAACTAGCTGCCATCACCAATCGGATTGGCTATACCGACAAGTGGCGGGACTATTCGAAGCTTGAAATCGTGCGCGGCGACGCTTTGGGTAATTCCCAGCGCGCGAACCAGAACGACTTGCAGCGCCGTCTCAACAAGATTGGCACGCCGCTCGATAAGCGCGACTGGCCATATCCGCCGATGACCGTCAATGCCAGTTACAACCCGCTTCAAAACAACATCACGTTCCCGGCGGGAATCCTGCAGCCTCCGTTCTATGACAACCAGGCCGACGACGCCATGAACTTCGGCGGCATCGGCGCCGTGATCGGCCACGAGTTGACCCACGGCTTCGACGACGAAGGCAGCCAGTTCGACGCCGAAGGGAACCTGCGCGACTGGTGGACCGCCAATGACAAGAAGCAATTCGAGGAGCGTACCGGCTGTGTCAAGGATCAATATGGCAGCTTCGTTGCGGTCGATGATCTGAAGCTCAATGGCAAACTCACCTTGGGCGAAAACACCGCCGACAATGGGGGCCTCCGCATCGCCCACATGGCTTTGTTGAGCGCTCTCGCCGGGAAAGATCCACCGCCGGTCGACGGCCTGACTGCCCAGCAGCGTTTCTTCCTGGGATGGGCGAACGTGTGGTGCCAGAACCGCACGGACGCGATCGCGCGCATGCTGGTCACGATTGATCCGCACTCGCCTGGGAAGAATCGCGTGAACGGTACAGTGTCGAACATGCCGGAGTTCCGCGAGGCGTACCACTGCAAAGCGGACGCGCCGATGGTGAATCAGAACGCCTGCAGAGCGTGGTAGCGCGCATCGCTGGGGAGTAGGAAGTAGCGTCGGCACCTTACCGGCAGTCAGGACGGGCGCCCTCGCCCGTCCTTTCTTCTTAGCCGAATGCTGGCGGGTAGCTTAGAACTTTCCTTCGTCCGCCGACGGCCCATAAATTTCCGGCACCGACGCATCATTGAGCCGGAGATACACAGTCAGCTGCCCTCTATGATGCGCCAGATGATTGTAGACACCGTCCCGGAGCATGATGTGCCGGATGTTTTCATCCACGACACGGCCGGCGACCAGCATTCTCCATTTCTTCATCAAGTGCTCATCGGTGGTTTTCGCCAAGGCCTCGCGTGCGCCCGCGACATTCTTGTCATGTGCTTCCACCAACTCGCGGCGAGTGCGCAATTCCGCCTGCTCGTACTTCGAGCCGCCGGGCGGATCAAGATCCAATTCATCCTGATTGACCATCATCGTGATCCACGACGGCATGGATGCAACTAACCTTGCCAACTGACCCAGCGGCATCGATTTCGGATGGGGTTTCCAGTCGTACTTTCCTTCCGGGACCCGTTCAAGCGCACGCCGAGTCACCACCGCTTCCCGTTCCAATTCCGCCAAAAACAGATCGGTCATCTTCATGATTTTCTCCTTGCGGGCAGAGCCCAAACTCACGAAGCGAAGGTAAAAGGACATATATGACATCTTATGTCATAATTCCAGCGCGCATGATGACAATTTAGTTGTGAGAGCCGATCGACTCTTATCCGAGCTTCTGCTTCTGCAGGCCCACGGCCGGCTTACCGGCCGGGAGCTGGCCGAACGCCTCGAAGTGTCGGAACGTACTGTGCATCGCGACATGGAAGCGCTGAGCGCCGCGGGGGTGCCCGTGTACGCGCTGCGCGGCTCTCGTGGTGGCTGGCAACTGGACGAAGACTGGCGCACGCAGGTGCCAGGTCTCGATGAAGCCGAATTGCGCGCGCTTCTGATGGCGCAACCGCGCATCATCGGCGACCCCCGCCTGGCTGCCGCGGCTGAACGAGCGCTCGGCAAACTGATGGCGGCTTTGCCAGGATCCCTGCGCGAACGGGCTGCCTCGATTCGCCAGCGTCTCTATGTGGACGCCACCGGCTGGCGGGGTACGACCGAGAACCTCACGATGCTGCCCATTGTGCAGGAAGCGGTAACGCGCGATCGCAAACTGGCGATTCAGTACAAGCCGTCTGGCCGCGAGCGTGCCGAACGAATTGTCGATCCGCTCGGCCTCGTTGCCAAGGGGAGCGCGTGGTACCTGGTCGCGAAGACGCCCGCGGGGTTTCGCACCTATCGTGTGTCGCGGATCGAAGATGCCACGCTCCTCGACCAGCCGTGCCAACGCCCGGCTGATTTTGATCTAGCGGCGCACTGGGAATCATCCACGAAGGAATTTCAGGATGCGTGGCGGCGATGCGTCGTCACGTTGCGCCTGGATTCGCGAGCGGCGGGATGGATCAAGATGTGGCATACCGCGTCAGTGCGAGCCACCGACGTTGAAGGATGGGTCACCCTGACCGTGCAGTTCGATCACGAAGACGAGGCCTGCTTCGTCGTGCTCGGCCTCGGTTCACGCGTGGAGGTCATCGAACCGGTCAGCCTGCGCGATCGAGTGGCCGTGGAGGTGGACAAATTGATCGAGCGGAGACGAATGTCCGGGCGAGCCGCGATTAACAAACCAACGACTGAGAACTGAGAACCGGGAACTGGTTTTCTAGCGTTCCCCGATCCCAAACACTGATCCCAGAAGCAGGATCAGCAACACGCCTGCCGAGATCCATCCATAACGCCAGTCCTTCTTTCGGAAAAACAGTACCATCGCGACGAACACCCGTACCAGGGGCGTAAGCAGCATGATCAACACGCCTGCCAGTTCGAGGCGGGCCGCGATTGCGCCGTCAACCAGAATGTGTGCCACGACGCCCGCCACCATGACGAAGAATCCGGCGAAGGCTCCTATTCGAAGCACCAGTGCCAGGGCGAGATCGAAGCCAGGCTCGCGTTTCTCGCTCACAGAAATTTCCCCACGATGTGCACGAACAGGTGCACCGACAGATAGAGCATGATCGTCACCAACAGAAACGCGACCCACTTGTGATGAATACGCGGCGCCAGCCGTGCGCCCGTAAGCGATCCTACGAACACGCCTACCACCAGAGGCGCCGCGACTGCCGGCAAGATGTCTCCACGTCGGTAGTAGACGAATGCGCTGGCTGCCGCCGTTACGCCCATCATCAGGTTGGAAGTGGCGGTGGCCACGATCAGAGGCACCCCCATAAAGAGATACATCACCGGTACTTTGATCGGGCCACCGCCAATTCCCAGGAGTCCTGAGAGGCCGCCCGCCACCAGCGACGCTCCCATTCCCAACGAATAGCGCTTGGGCTCATACGGTGGCAACACCACTTCCTCGCTCGACGGCGCTGGGACCAACTCATCCTGCGCGTCTTCGGTCTTGCCGCCCTTGCGCAGAATGGTGATTGCGCCGTAAAGGAGAAAGGTCGCGAACAGTACTTCGAGCGCTGTGCGATTGATGTATCCAACGAGGTAAGCGGTGGCGGCCGCCCCCAACGCCGTCGCGAGCTCCAGCGTCATGCCGAGTCGGATGTCCGCTGTGTGGCGCTGTAGGTGTACTGACGAACTCGCAGCCGACGTAGTGATGACCGCGACCAGACTCGTTCCAATCGCCTGCTGGATCGGGAGCCCGAAATACAGCGCCAGCATCGGCGCAAGGATGATCCCGCCGCCCGTGCCCGAAAGCGCCCCCACGAGGCCAGCAAAGAGTCCGAGGACGACCAGGAGAATGGTCGTCATGCGGCACTCCGAATGTGCGGGTGAGTGTGGGGCGGGCGCCCCCGCCCGCCAACCGTCGCCGTGGAAGCGCCGCCCCGTTTCTTTTGAGTGGAGGATCGTTTCAGTAGGTGCGGAAGAACTCGGTCGTCCCTGCGGGACTTGAATCGTTTCTTGCACTCTTCCCAGCGCTGAAGCGCTGGGCTAGGCTCGAACGCCCCTCCGGGGCTGGATTTTCGGACAACTACTTCCACTGGATTGTCCGAGAACGAGTTCACACGCACACACTTCAGTGCTGCATAAAGCCTTGCCCTTTGAGGAGGGGCTTCAGCCACTGAGGTCAAATTGAAAAGGAATCTCTGCGGAAAGGAAAAAGCGGACGACCACCGACCGGTGACCAGCGAGCGTCTATCGCGCCGCAACGTCCGCCTGCTCGTGCGCGTGATAACTGGACCGCACCAACGGCCCCGACTCTACATGCTTGAACCCGAATTTCAGCGCCTCTTCCTTGAGGTAAACAAATTCCGCAGGAGTGTAGAAGCGCGCCATCGGCAGATGATCCTTCGATGGACGGAGATACTGGCCCACGGTAAGAATATCCACTCCACGCGAACCCAGATCGTTGAAGACTTCGACCAACTCATCGGTTGTTTCGCCGAGACCGACCATCACGCCACTCTTGGTGACCATCTGCGGATCCCAGTTCTTGGCATTCGAGAGGAGATCAAGCGTCCGCTGGTAGCGCGCCCCGGAGCGCACCACACGATAGAGCCGCGGAACAGTTTCAGTATTGTGATTCAGCACATTGGGCTTAGCTTCGAGGACGATTCGCAGCGGCTCTTCCAGGCCCTGGAAGTCAGGGATCAATACTTCGATGCGGCAGTCCGGCATCAGCTCGCGAATCTCGCGGATCGTCTCCGCAAAAATCCTGGCTCCGCCGACGTTGTCGTCGTCGCGGTTCACGCTGGTCACGACCGCATGCTTCAGCCCCAGCGTAGCGACCGCTTCAGCAACGCGCCGCGGCTCGTCCCAATCAATCGCCTCCGGACGCCCCTTCGGCACCGCACAAAATCCGCAGCGCCGCGTGCAGATATCACCAAGAAGCATGAAGGTCGCAGTCTTATGATTCCAGCACTCGCCAATATTCGGACACTGCGCTGACTCACACACAGTGTGCAGCCCGAGTCCACGGGCGAGTTTCTTGAGATTGTGAAAGTTATCACCGACAGGAGCTTTGGCGCGGAGCCACTCCGGCTTAGGCTGCCGGATCGGTGGACCGATTTCGATCTGGACGAGTTGGGAAGAGGCTGCCATCGACTGCTTCGATTCTAGCAAACCTATTCCGCCAGCCTGTTGACCGAAGCTTGTCAGGCTACCCGGTGGATGTCAAACCAAGGGATTGCAGGAAGCGCCTACATGCGAATCATCGGCCGCAGTCTAGCACCAGGGCGTGCTTCAATTTTGTCCTAGGGCTTGCGGAAGTTGACTTGAACACTGACTAGCACCGGGACTGGTACTCCGTCGCAGCTGGCCGGTTGGAATGTCCAGAGTCGAACCGCGTCCAGAGCGGACTGATCGAAATCTCTTTCGCCACTGTTGGTCACCCGCGGCTCTTGGGGTTTTCCATCCACTCCAACAACTATGGACACTACTACTGTCTGGTCCTCCTGGTGGTGTTGTGGATACTTTGGCTCAGGATCAAGAATGAGCTTTGGAGGTGTCAGGCGGCCCTGGCAATTCGCAACCTCGATGGACCCGGGCGGCTTAGCGAACAAGTTCTCATCGGGAGAAGTTTCGGCGGAGAGCCTAGAAATTGTCAGCTCAATCTCATCGCCCGGTTTATTAGTGCATCGTACCGAGCGAGGAAACGAGCGCTCTCCGAATTTTTGGTAATCGCGGTACCAGCACGTCTGACTGGCGAACCCGAAGTGTGTCTCACGTAGCAGGACAACGCCCGTGGCGGGGTCGACGCAATCAAGGCCTTTTGACCCGAATGCTTTCGATTCCACGCAAGATGACTTCACGCCCGACACTTCCCGTTCGGAAACGCCCTTAATTTCCGGCGACGCTTTCGGAAACAACAATATCAGGGGATCGGACAGGGCTGACTTCGGCCAATTGCTTCCTGACTCCAAGTAATACTTGTTGGGGAACGATCCAATTTCAACGCGATGAAAAGAAGACGTTTCCACTTCCCGGCGCCATTTCACTTTGGAAAGCCAGGTTTCGGTGAACTTTCCTTCAGTTTCCTTGCCAGGCGATTTCGGGATGATTCGCAATTTCCCCTCTATTCGGAAAGCTGGAGCGCCCTCTGCGCGAATGTCTGAAATTTTCTGTGCGCTGTCGAGCAGTCGCTGGCCGATTTCCTGTTTTCGTTCTGAGGATGCGGACCCGCTAAAAACGAGCAAGACAATGGCAAACAGACCCGGCGTCGCGATCTTGAGGATTAGTTTGCCCACACGGTCCTCCGTACTACTTCAAATGCACCGCCGCCTCAGAACTCTTGAGGGCCGCATTCCTCCCGCCCCGTGCTTTCGGCATCGCATACTTCGGACTGATGTCATGGCAACCGTCTTCGCAGTACACGCCGTCCGCGGCCGACTCCGGCGATGGCATTGGAGAGTTCACTGCAAACTCGCGGTCGGCTTCGAGCTGCTGCTCGACATCGGCAATCAGTTTCCGGTTTTCATCGTCCGTCAGCCACTTCTTCACCTTCACCAGATAGTTCTCGAGCCGCGCAATCGGATCACGCTTCTTCCAATATTCAAACAACGGCTTCGGGACATACTCCGCCGCATCATGAATGGCATGGCCTTTCATGCGCATCATCTTTGCTTCGATCAAGGTCGGTCCTTCGCCACGCCGGGCGCGCTGGCAGGCATCGTGGCAAGCGTCGTATACCTGGCAGGCATCGGTGCCGTCGACGATCACGCCAGGAATGCCATACGCGATGGCGCGCTCCGCCAGATCTTTGACGCGGAACTGGATGTCCGAGGGAGTGGAGTAGGCCCACAGATTGTTTTCGACCAGCAGCACAAGTCCGAGGTCTTGCACCGCGGCGAAGTTCAAGCCCTCGTAGGTCACGCCGGTGGATTGTCCGCCGTCGCCGATGTAAGTCATAACGGCGATGTTCTTGCCTTGCAGGCGCGCGCCCAGCGCTACGCCGGCGAGGACCGGGATCAGGTCGCCCAGGGTCGAAATCGGCGAGACCACATTGCGTTTCTCGTGATCGCCGAAGTGCGATGAGGCGTCGCGGCCTTTGGTCGGCGATCCGGCTTTGGCCATGTACTGCATCATGATGTCGCGCGGAGAAAATCCGCGCACGAGCACGGAGCCCTGGTTGCGGATCATCGGGCCGAGCCAGTCGTCTTTCCGAAGAGCGTAGGCGGAGGCGCAAGAGCAGGCCTCCTGTCCCAGTCCGAAGTAGACACCGCCGACGACCTTGCTCTGTTTGTATAGGCTCTCGAGCGCAGTCTCCATGCGACGGTTGAGAAGCATCCAGCGGTAGATTTCGATG
>WNFA01013408.1_pt1 | contig 11160 bp, 11 predicted proteins | sample 5400481 | NCBI WGS metagenome assembly WNFA01 (sample SAMN13153340, study PRJNA577476) | soil metagenome | isolation source: 120 cm saprolite under Douglas fir tree site 2 hole 1 replicate 2 | place: USA:California | collected 2015-04-18
GCGAACCAGGCCAGCCGTGTACAGGGCTGCCAACTCGATGAGGGCGGGAGAACTGTAGGCGTAATGCTGGCGCGGCCGGGCGAGGGCTGATTCTAACGCGCCTGCATCACGCACACCCTCGGCTCCGCCATGGGCAGCTAGAAGTTGGTCGTGGACTGCGAGGACAACCCGTTCCAGGATCCAGAGAGGCTCTGCCCGTTTCACTTTGCCAACGCGCGAAGAGTATTGCGGTAGCGAGACATGATCTCCTCGGCCTTTTCCATTTGCTTCTCGAACGCGGGATCGTAAGGCGTGAGCCGGTAATCTCCTTCAGCCGCTTCTATGAGAAAAAGCTTCTCTCCGTCGCCGGTCTGCAAGCGACTAATTACGTCTTTCGGCAAGACGACCCCCAGCGAGTTGCCGAATTTGCGGACTTTGAGTTCGACCATTGTGCTCCCTCCATGTTATTACAATTGTAATAACCTTCTTCCGGTCTTGCAAGCAAAAAGGGAGCGGGGGCTATCGCGCTGTCTAGCCCTTCAGCAGTGGGTAGAATAGCCGTTCGAAGAGCGTGAACGGACGAGCGACGAAAAGGATTTCTCCGGGCTCGGCCTTCACGGGGATAGCGGGCGTGGTCAGTTTCTCGCCTTCTACGATTCCTTTCTCGATCAGTTCTTGGGTGACGACAAGTGCGGGTGCCGCACATCCACAATGCCAATACTGAGACGTTAAACGGGCTCCGACTGACAGGTGCGCAGGGACAGATTCCGGGAGAGTGAACTGTGCCGCGCCATTTACCTCGGTTTCGAGATGCAGAACAGCATCGTACTTTGCTGGGGCCTTCTCGCCAATACCGTAGAGCAGAGAAACCGAGACTTCTTGCCTCGGTAATGGCTGTCCAGTTTTGCCATTGATGACACGAATCCTTATGACCTGACGGAAGCAAAATGAGTTGATCCATAACAGAAGCAGCCAGACCAAGCACCGGTAGTATCGACTTTTCACCATCTCGTCCCGACCGCTCCTCGACTGCCCTACGCGCTGGCCGCTTCTTGACTCCCTAGCGGCAGGAAATACTGCGTCCCTTTGATCGGGGCGGAGACTTTGCGCAGCAGCTCCTGCAAGTCCTCATTGCGTTCCACGAAGTCTATTTCCGATGTGTTCACGATGAGCAGGTCGGACGAGGTGTAGTGAAAGAAGAAGTGCTCGTAGGCTTTGACGACTTCTTCCAAATACTCCTCGCTGATCGCCTTCTCTCCCGGCGCGTTCTTCTTTTTCAGCCGCTTTTTCAACACCTCGGGCGTGGCTTGCAGATAAATCACCAAGTCGGGGGTCGGCAACTGCTCGCGAAAATAGTTGTAGTAGCGGTTGTAGGTGTCGAGTTCCTGGTCGTTGAGGTTGAGGCAGGCGAAAATCTTGTCCTTCTCGAAAATAAAGTCAGAAATCACAACTTTTTGCGAATGCGCGCCCAGGTCCAAATCTCGAAGCTGTTCAAAGCGGCGGACAAGAAAAGTGAACTGCGCCTGGAATCCCGCGCCGGGTTCGCCTTCGTAGAACGCGCGAAGGAAAGAGTTCTGTTCGGGGTCAGTGACTCGCTGGGCATTGAGGCGCTCGGCGAGGATGGTCGCGAGCGTGCTCTTGCCGACGCGTATGGGACCTTCTATTGCAATGTACCGGGGAAGATCGAAGAGCTTGGCCATGGATTAGGAACGGGTCGCATTCGAGAATATCCCGAGAGGGGGTTGCTGGCAATTGAGGAACAAGTTAACAGGGGAAGGCAGCGGAAAGGTAGAACTAAGAAGGCAGAATGTAGAAGGAACCCGGTTTGGCACTTGCATGGAGGTCGTGCTCTGACTTCTACATTCTGACTTCTGCATTCTTGTTTCTTACTTCTTACTTTTCGCTTCTGCATTCTTCCTTCTGACCGACTTCTGCAATGCATTTACAATCCCACCATGCTTGGCCTCGCAATTGCCGGAGCCGCGGCGGCCGGTGCCGCTTCGCTGGGATACCAGTCCATGTCCCCTACCGGCCAGTGGTTCGGGCGCGCATTCTGCGGGTTACCGGGAGGAGGAAACGACCTTGCCCTCACTTTTGACGACGGGCCAAATGATCCGTACACCCTTCGGTTGCTGGACGTATTGGGCAAACACGACGTCCGGGCTACCTTCTTTCTGATCGGACGCTACGTGAAGCAGCGGCCGGATATTGCGCGAGAAATTGCGCAGCGCGGACACGTGATCGGCAACCACACTTTCACGCATCCGCGGCTCATTTTTCTGCCGGCCGCGAGCATTCGTCACGAAATCCTGCAGTGCCGGGAAGCCATCAGCGATGCGGTCGGCGAGCATTCGAATCTGTTTCGCCCTCCCTGGGGCGGACGGCGGCCGGGCGTTTTTGGTCCGGGTGTCTTTAGCATTGTGCGGCGGCTCGGACTCGAACCCGTTATGTGGAATGTGACCGGATACGACTGGGATGCGCCTTCGGTTGAGTACATCGAGCAGAAAGTCGCAAGCAAGGTCCGCGCACCGGATGTGGTTCCTCTGAGGGATGGCGGGAAGGCACTACGGTCGCGCCGCGGCGGCGGGGAGGTGGTCCTGCTGCACGATGGTGGGCACGCCGCGTTTGGCGCCGACCGCGGGAAGACAGTCGAGGCGGTGGACCGGCTGATTGTCCGTTTCAGGTCCGAGGGCCGCGGGTTCGCGACTATCACGCAGATGATGAGCGCCAAGATCGTGTAGGGGCAGGCGGCCTCGGGCAACCTGATGCTAGACTGGCAAATCTTCCTGGAGGAATCCTGGTTTGAGTCACAACCCAGTCCTGGTCGTCCACGGCGGCGCGTGGGCTATTCCCGACGACATGGTGGAGGAACACTTGAACGGCACCCGCCAGGCGATTGCGGCGGGGTGGCGGGTGCTCGAAAGAGGCGGGTCAGCGCTGGACGCCGCAGAAGAGGCCGTGGTCGTCATGGAAAACGACGAGGCCTTCGACGCCGGTCGCGGCAGCTTTCTGAATCGAGAGGGCAGGGTGCAGCTCGATGCTCTCATCATGGACGGCGCCACGCTTCGGGCCGGCGGGGTGGGCTGCGTGGAGCACATTGCCAATCCGATTCGGGCGGCTCGCAAGGTGCTGAGCGAGAGTCCGCATGTGTACTTTGTGGCTGAGGGCGCGGAGCGCTTTGCGCAGGAACACGGCATTTCGCTTTGCGAGAATGAAGACCTGGTCCTTCGCTCCCGCGATTTCCCACGATACGGTGGGCGCGGTTGCGCTTGATCGCGAAGGCAACATTGCGGCCGCGACTTCGACTGGCGGCACGCTGAATAAGGCTCCCGGGCGGCTGGGGGATTCCTCGCTGATAGGTTGCGGCTGCTATGCAGACAACCAGAGTGCCGCCGTCTCCACCACGGGATGGGGCGAACCGATCATGAAACTGGTGCTGGCCAAGTGGGCGGCTGACCGCGTCGCCTCCGGCAGCCAGCCGCAGTGGGTGGCGGCGGAAGCCATGAACTACCTCAAAGACCGCGTCAACGGGCATGGCGGGATCATCCTGCTGGATTCCCAGGGACGCCGCGGGCTGGCCCACAACACCCCGCGCATGGCCTGGGCGCTGCGGACGGCCGACGGGATCCAGTCGGGGATCGAACGCGATCAGTGAATTGGAAACATAGAGCTCAACCGCCCGGTTCGAAGCCGTCCCGGAATCAAAATGCCAAAAGGCAGCCGCCGATCCTGCTTGCTTTCCGCCTATGAACTGATGTACAACCAGTCGGTTTCCAAAAAACGACCCGGCACTTCGCAAAACTTGGGGCATTTGTGTCGCGTGAGGTTTCTGTAGCCGTCATTTTCTTGAATGGCTTAGCTCGTGAGCAAGAAATGAAACAGCCGTGACTGGCATGGTATTGACCTGTTCTGCCGCGAAGCGCAAGGTATCGAGCCAAGAGCAATAACGGCTGGTGGTTCGCTGGGAGTTGAGGGATTTCAGGTTCCAGTCGCTGAAGGTTTCAGGTCATGGGGGAGTTGAAACCTTCTGCATTGCGACCTTGGAGGCTCTCAAGCGGACCACTGGCAAGACCGGAGAATCTCAATGCGAATCCCAAGAAATTGTCTGCTTGCGTCGGTGGTCCTCGTCTTTGCTTCATTGGCTTACGGACAAGGAGTCGCCACAGGAGACCTGCACGTTACCGTCAAGGACCCGCAGGGGAACCTGGTGACCAATGCCACGGTCACGGTTCGCGATGAGGCGAAGGGAATCGAGCGTCCTGCCGCCAGCAATGGTGCGGGCGAATACACTGGCCAGGCGCTGCCTCCGGCTTCCTACACCGTGACGGTGACCGCTGCGGGATTCGCGCCCGCTACCGCCCCCGGAGTCGTGGTTACCGTCGGCGGCAGCCCAGTTGATCGAAACCACACGCACCGGCGTGGTGGATACGGTGAACCAGCGTAACATTGAGAACTTGCCAACCAACGGGCGCGACTACATCAAATTCGCCCAGACCGACTCCCAGGTGATCCGTGATAACGCCCCCAACATTGGCGCCGCTCCCACTTCGGGCCTGAACTTCAGCGGTCAGCGGGCCCGCTCCAACCTGGTCAACGTGGATGGCGCCGACTACACCGACAATTCCACCAATGGCGTGCGCTCCACCGTCTCGCAAGAAGCGGTGCAGGAATTCCAGATCATCACTAACAGCTACCAGCCGGAGTATGGTCGCGCCTCCGGCGGCGTAGTAAATATCGTCACCAAGTCGGGAGCCAACGATTTCCACGGTGATGTTTTCGGATTTCTGCGCAACCGGGACTTTCAGGCAGTGAACCCTTTCGCCACGTGTCCCAATCCCCCTTGCTCCAAACCTGCCTATACGCGGGTGCAGGCCGGCGTTGCATTCGGCGGGGCAATCAAAAAGGACAAGACGTTTTATTTCTTTTCCTACGAGGTTACGCGGCGGCACGAGACGGGGTTTTCCTCGATCGGAACGAATGGCTTTGATTTGCAACCTTTCGATGCCACCGGAATTTTCAACCCGCTCGCCCCTGCAGGCACATTCATGATGCCGGCCACGCCCCAGCAGATTGCCTTCCTGAGTGCACTGCCAAAGCCTGCACCGCTCGGGGCTCAGTTCTACACCTGGATGGTGGGTGCCTCGTCGTTGCTGGCCGAGACGCGGAGCCAGCAATCCTTTGCTCTGTTACCGTTCGGAGGCGGCACCGGAGCCCAGCAGTTCCCGACGAGCTGCAACGTTGTCTCTGGTCTGCTCTGCGCGGGGTTACCCACCTCGTTTCAGAGTCTCGATTCGCAGCGGGGAAACTTCCCGGTTTTTGAAGGCACCAGCCTTTACTCGCTGCGAATTGACCACAATATTAATAACAACCACCGCTTGACGCTGCGCGCCAACGTCAGCCCCAGCACGGTTACAGGAATCGAAGTCAATGGCGAGGACCAGCCCTACGGTCAGAACGCTTACTCGCGCACTTCGGAGCAGACCTACCGCGACGTTGCCGGGGTGGCCCAGGAGACCTGGATTATCGGCACCAACAAGGTGAACGACTTCCGCTTCCAGTACGCCCGCCGCGGGCTGTCTTACTTTTACAACACGGCCATTCCGGGAGGATCTGATCCGGCGGTGAACATTCCCGGCTTCGGTAATTTCGGACGCGAGCCTTACTCCTACATTCAACGCACCGAGCAGCGCTACCAGTTCAGCGACAATTTTTCCTGGACCCTGGGGCGTCACAATACCAAACTGGGGGGTGACCTCAACTACATTCCATTGACAGCAACCTTCACGGTCAACTACGGCGGGGTGTACGATTTCGGCTCGATCTCGGCCGCAAATCTTAGGTTCCCGTCCGCATTTCCAGGCCTTTCGCCGGTGCAGGCATACGGCGCTGGACTTCCCGGAAGCTTCGTGCAGGGATTCGGTAGCCCGAGTGATTCTTTCCATGACATTCCGATCGGTGTCTATTGGCAGGACTCCTGGCGCGCCCGCCCCAATCTCACCTTCAACTTCGGCTTACGCTACGACGTGGAAATCCCGCCGAAATTCAAAGCACCCACTGGCCTGGCGGCCTACGGCTACAACTTCCTTGCCCTGCAGAAAGGCATTCAGACCGACAAGAATAACTTCCAGCCGCGCGTGGGCCTGGCTTGGGACCCGACCGGGGACGGCAGGACGGTGGTCCGCGCGTCCTATGGCATGTTCTACGATCACCCGCTGCTCGGTCTCTACTTCCTCGGCAACGCGTCGGATGGATCTACCAGCGGCCAGTTGGCCTTTGGCGGCACCGGAGGCTGTAGTGGACCCGGCCAACCGGGCAACCTGAATGCGATTCCGATCTTTCAAGGACTGCCAATCAATGTTCCGAGCGGCTCGAACCCGTGTGCAGCATCCACCAATTCCGCCACCACCACGGCCATGGGATATCTGCCCAACCAGCAACAGTTCCAGGCGCAAAATTTCCCGCAGTCAGTCTTTCTGAACCAAAACTATCTAAACCCTTCGACATTCCTGCCGCTGGGCTTCCAGCCATTCGGCTATCCGCAAGGCAAGAACTTCGTCTATGCCTACGCCCAGCAGGCCAACTTCAGCGTCGAGCGTGATCTCGGCCGTGGCTTTGCCCTGAATCTTGCGTACAACTTCAACGGCGGACGTCACCTGAATCGGCCAATCAACGCCAATACGGTTCGGGGCGATTTGATGGTCTCGAACTTTTTCACAGCTCTGGGCGCGGGGCAGACTTTCACCAGCCCGTTCGCCATGACCGGCTGCGGCTTCAACGGCACCACGCCGTGGGTTGATTCCGCGCTAACGAATTTCTTCCGGCCGTCGGGCATAAACCCATCGATCGCAGCGGCCTACATACAATCCGGGAACGGCGCGTGCGTGACCCTGGCGGAGCAAATTGAGCAGGGGTTGAAGAGTCAGGGTTTCAACACTGCCTGCGATCCGTTCACATCGTTCGCGAACTGCATTCCCTTCGGCGACATGGACGCCAATTACTCCAACGGCACTTCGGTATATCACGGCTTCAGCGCCAACCTGCGCAAGAGCAACAGGCACTTTCAGTTCCTGGCTTCGTACACTTGGTCTCATGCCATTGACGACTCGACCGACCTGCAGGCCACGTTAACGCCACAAGACAGCTACTACCCGGCACTCGACCGCAGTTCCTCTACTTTCGACCAGCGTCACCGCTTCGTGTTCAGCGGGGTTTATCAGACTGGGAAAGTGGGAGGCAACGGTGTCGGCAGCAAGTTCTTGAGCGATTGGACATTCGCTCCCATCGTGGAGTTTGCTTCGGGCCGACCTTTCAACATCATTACCGGCAACGGGGACAATCTGCAGTTGTCTGCCCTCACCGGTCGCCCCAACACATTCGTGAACCCCGCATGTACGGCAGCGGGGAATGCGCCCGTCAACTCCAAGTACTCACCCACTGGAGTCTTCCAGGAGCCTTGTATTCAAGGCTTCACTGGCACTTTGCTGTCGCTTGACGGCACGCAGGGCCGCAACGGCGGGGTTTCGCCGTGGACGGTCTTTGATGACCTGCGGGTGGCGAAACGAATCCCCATCGGCGAGCGTTTCAACCTGGACTTGATCGCTGACATTTTTAACATCGCCAACCGCTACAACGTTGCTGCCGTCAGTCCGCTACTCACCAACGCCGGACAGGCAACATCGGCTTACGACCCGCGCCAGTTTCAGTTTGGAATGAAGATCGCGTGGTAGTCACGACTACGGGCGCAGACACCCGTGTGTCCAAACCCAGTCTTGTGGAGTCACGGGCACCCCCCTGCCTCCAACTTTTCTCTCACCGGCTCACCCCCATTCCGGAAAGCACTCAGCAGTCATTCCCTCAGGCGTCTTGGCCGAATGCTGATTGCCAGGGCTGATCTTTTGGCCCCATCCGGAAGTAACGTGGACAAATCCGAATAGCCGTTGACCCGCCTAAACCGGGGTAGTACGATTCCCTATCCTCGCCGAAATCATTGGGTTTGGACAGGCGGTAAGCTATAGATGGATATGAGGATTAAGCTTCTCCACATGCCGGTTGCGGCCCTGTTGGCGATGCTGTTGGCAGGCCTCGGCTGCGCGAGCGCCAAGAAGCCCGCTTCCGTACTCCCCGCTTTCCAGGGTGCGCCTCCGATTCAGGCGTCCGGTGCGAAGAACAGTCAGCCACAGCCGCCAGCTGCGGGTACGACACCAACCGCGACTCCAGCCCCTAAGCCGGAAGTCAAACCAGCTGAGACGAAACCAGATCCCGTCATCGAGCTGATTTCGAGGACAGAAAAGGAACGCCAGGCTGGGGAAGACGAATACAGCGTAGGAAACAAAGATGCCGCCAAGGAGCACTTTGATCGTGCCTCCGACCTGCTAAACGGGGCCTCGTCGGAAGTTCATTCTGACCCGCGAGTTCAGCGCGAATATGACCGCGTACTGGAAGGATTGAAAAAACTGGAAGCGACCGCATTGCAGGCGGCCGACAACTCTTCGGAGCAGGAGAAGTCTGAGCCGGCGCCCATCGACGAAGCCAACGAAGTCACCAATTATCCGGTGGATCCGAGCCTGAAAGCGAAAGCCGCCGCCGAAATCAAATCCACTCACTCCGATCTTCCGCTGATGATGACCGATCAGGTAGCGGGCTACATCAACTATTTCTCCAGCCGCGGACGCGGTACTTTAGAACATGCGCTAACCCGGAGCGGGCGCTACCGGGCAATGATTGAGCGGATTCTGAAGGAAGAAGGCGTCCCGCAGGATCTGATCTATCTGGCCCAGGCGGAGTCGGGCTTTCATCCCTACGCTGTCTCGCGAGCCGGAGCGCGCGGAATCTGGCAGTTCATGGGAAGCCGCGCCCGAGCCTATGATCTGCACCGCGACTACTGGATGGATGAGCGCCAGGACCCGGAAAAATCCACTCGCGCCGCTGCCCACCACTTGAGAGATCTCTATAACCAGTTCGGCGACTGGTATCTGGCCATGGCGGCCTACAATTCTGGCCCCGGCACGGTGCAGAGCGCGGTGAAGCGCACGGGATACGCTGATTTCTGGGAACTGTATCGCCGCAATGTTCTACCTAAAGAGACACGCAATTACGTTCCTATTATCGTCGCCGTGACCATCATGGCCAAGAACCCGTCACAGTATGGCCTGGACACGATTGTCCCTGACCCCAAGATGGATTATGACACGGTGAAGATCAACTACCCCGTGGATCTGCGGCTGGTGGCGGAATGTGTGGGCGTCACTCCTGCTGAATTGCAGGAGTTGAACCCCAGCCTCTTGCGGATGACGACTCCGAAAGGGCAATTTGATTTGCATCTGCCCGTGGGCGCCACCGAAAAATACGAAGTGGCCATCGCTCCCATCCCGCCCGACATGCGTTTGTGGTGGCGATATCACAGCGTCTCTCCGGGTGAAACGTTGATGTCGGTTGCGCGTAACAACCACACCACACTGCGAGCGATTGCAGACGCCAATCAGCTTGACACCACCGCGGACCTCGACGCAGGAGCGAAACTGATTATCCCGGTTGCTCCGGGCAAGCACTCCAGCGGTGACGTGGAGACTTATGCGAAGCACCTTACGGTTTATCGAGTCAGGAAGAGCGATTCGATCCAAACTGTAGCTGACAATCTCGGCATCCCGCCGGCCACACTGCGGCGCTGGAATCGTATGAAGGGCGACAGTCTGGCTGGCAGGCGAGTGCTTTACGTTCACCTTCCAATAAGCCCCGCAGCCTCCACCACTGAACGCGCTACAGCCTCTAAGCCTAAGCATGCCAGCCACTTAGCCGCTTCGAAATCGGGAACGACCCTGCACCACACCGTCAAACGCGGTGAGACTCTCTACTCCATCGCCACCAACTACAAGACCAGCGTGACCGCCATCAAGCAGACCAATGCCCACGTCGCAACCCTGCGGCCTGGAATGGTACTGATAATTCCCGCGCAGTAAAAACCTGCCCTTCAAATTTTTAGGCTCGCGCGAAATCGGTTGCTTAAGCTGTGAGCAACCCGTTATAATCCGGCGCCGTCGTAGTTTTGTCTTTCTAATTTTTCCTGCGCAACGTAACTGCGCACCCCGGCGCCGAGGCGTCCGGAAAATGAGGAGGAGAGAATGATGTTCGAGGAAACCCTCTATCTGCGTGACGACGAGGCCGACGAGTTCGGTGACTCTGGCGCTTTCGGCGACACGCTCGACCAGGATTACGAAGAGGAAGAAGAAGAGGAAGAAGAAGAAGCCGAAGTGGTATCGGTCGGCGACTTGGAAGCTGAGTTGGTGATTGAGGCTCCGGCGCCTCCGCCAGCGGCCGCAGGCGGCGGTGGCGGATCGAGGCCGACGCCGAAGAAGAAGTCTTCCGCGAAGAAAAAGGCGCCCAAGAAGACGAAAAAGAAAGCTGCCAAGAAAAAAGCAGCCAAAAAGCCCGCCAGGAAAGCGGGAAAGAAGAAGGCTGCCAAGAAAAAACCAGCCAAGAAAAAAGCTGCGAAGAAGAAAGCTGGAAAGAAAACGGCAAAGAAGAAGAAGAAAGGTGGCCGCCACCGCTGACCAGACTAAGAAGGATTTTGTAGGCCGCAGCCTCGACGCTGCGGCTTTTTGTTTTCTGCCTACTTCTTTGCCACCGCTTGAAGGCACTTCCCGTACAGCTCCAGGAGATGCCCCGCGTACTCTTCCGGTTTGGAGGCAGCGCCGCTTCCCTGGAAGCCAACGCCGGTGGAACTGGTCCGTCCGTAGCCGGTGGTCATAGCAATAAATTTCATCAGATCCAGCGCGATGTCCTCGTTGCGCCGCGATCCCGCGGTGGTGCCAGGCACTTCATCCATGAAACTCTCTCCGTGACGGTAGCGCTGCCTTCGATCATAACAAAGCCGCGCGTTTTCTGAGGGCTGACGGCTGAGAGCTGATCTATAATGCCTATGTAGGCAGCTGGACCGGACGGCCGCTCGCGGCGTCTTTCGGGATGCGGCGAGAGGAAAGTCCGAACTCCACAGAGCAGTGTGCCGGATAACGTCCGGGAGACCGGTTTCAAGACCGGCCGACGGCAAGTGCCACAGAAAACATACCGCCCTGGCGGCAACGTCAGGGTAAGGGTGAAAAGGTGCGGTAAGAGCGCACCGCCGCCGCAGTAATGCGTCGGGCAGGGCAAACCCCACACGGAGCAAGGCCAAATAGGGAGGAAGCC
>WNFA01004910.1_pt1 | contig 11157 bp, 10 predicted proteins | sample 5400481 | NCBI WGS metagenome assembly WNFA01 (sample SAMN13153340, study PRJNA577476) | soil metagenome | isolation source: 120 cm saprolite under Douglas fir tree site 2 hole 1 replicate 2 | place: USA:California | collected 2015-04-18
CGTGACCTATCTCGAAGGTCAATGGTGCGAGCGGGCCATTCTGATGCAAAAGCTTGACTCGGTACTTGTGTACTTCACGGGCTTGGAAGACCGAGAAGACAATAAGATTGGTTTTCATCCATTTTAAATAGGGGTAGAGAAAACTGGGGACGTTGCTTGACTTCGCACCTTGCTTACCCTGTTGGAGCTCCTAGTGAACGGTGCCCGTGCAGTTCGGCCAGTAGCCATCGATGAGTTCCAAAAACACACCAAACTAACCAATCTTCCCCCCTTCCCCAGTGCGCATGTCGACCGACCTTCATCAAAAAGATTGACCCTTCCTAACTTGCTTGTTCCTCTTCTCCCGGAAGGACACCCATGTTGGTCTAAGCGCGGCCGTCGAGCGAGGCCCTTCTGAGGGCGCGCGCTCCGGGAGCGCAGGGCCAACGTGGGTGTCCTTCCAATCCTTTGCATCGTGGGGGTGCCGCGAGCACAGAGGATTACTGGGGCCGCCCTTGCCCCCTCCCACTCCGAGAACACGGAACCATGCAGCTACTCTGCCCCCCCTTTATGGGTATGCCCAGGTTGGCTTTTACTGCGCGCATCGAACGAGCACGGTTTCATCGTGCGCGTTCTGCGAGCAAGAAAGCCACCTGGGCGTACCCATCCCCCCTCGCATACCCCGCTAACGATATATTGACAGCCTGAAATCCAATCCTTGAGAATGCTCCCATGACTGGGAAAATCATCATCGAACGGCTGGAGTTTCAGGGGCGCTGCGGCGTGACTCCGGGGGAGCGCCGGCGGCCTCAGCCATTGGCGGTGGACCTGGAACTGGAGTGCCAGACTGAACCGGCGGCGACTTTGGATGACGTCCACCACACGGTCGACTATGCGCAAGTGGCAGATCGGGTTATCGAGATCGGCGCGACGCAGGATTGCGCGCTGCTGGAAACATTCGCGGAGCGGCTCCTCACCATGCTCTTTGCGGAATTTCCCATCGAACGGGCCAAGATTTGGTTGCGGAAGCTTGTGCCTCCGCTGGAGTATGTGACCGGCTCGGTGGGCGTGCAACTCGAACGATCACGCATGGCTCACCAGATTCAGGATGCGGCGCCAATTCCGGCTCAGTTTCTGACTCAGCAACTCCATCGCTTACCGAAAGGCAAGGCGCTCGACGTCGCGGCCGGGTCTGGACGCAACGCGCTCTATCTCGCCTCGCACGGCTTTCAGGTCGATGCGATGGACCGCGATGAACAGGCCATGGCACAGCTTGCTGCCACGGCGAAACAACGGAACCTCCCAAATCTCAGTGTCCGGACGGTGGACCTCGAACGAACGATCGATGAACGGCCGGAATTTCCGAAGCGGGAATATGACGTGATCGTCGTGTTCTTCTATCTCCACCGCGCACTGTTTCCCGCGCTCATCGAATCGCTGAAGCCGAACGGGGTCTTGATTTACGAAACCTTCACCATCGACAACTACTTGCGCCATCGCCATCCGCGCCGATGGGAATTTTGCCTCGCGCACAATGAATTGCTCCGGCTCACGTCCAATCTCCGCGTGCTGTCGTACGACGAAGGCGAACACGACGACGGCCATGGACCTGGTGCTGTCTTCACCGCGCGACTCGTCGCCCAACAAGCGGGCCCCAGCAGCCTGCCGCACGAGTCGACATGAGTCGCATCGATCTCCATCTCCATACGACCCACTCCGATGGAAGCCTCTCGCCGGCTGAAGTGTTACGGCTCGCCCACAAAGCAAGGGTCACCGCGCTGGCCATTACGGACCACGACATTGTGTCCGGCATTCCCGAAGCCATAGCTGCCGGGGCTGAGCTGGGAATTGAAATCATTCCCGGCGTGGAAATCAGCTCCTACGTTGGCAATAGTGAGCTCCATATCCTTGGCTATTGCATACACTGGCAAGACCCGGAGCTGAATCAACGCTTGGCCGCCTTGCGCGAGAGTCGGCATAGCCGCAACCCGCAGATCATCGAACGACTGCGCTCATTGGGGCTAGACGTAACCTATGAAGAGGTGCGGGCATTGGCCGGCACGGATTCGGTCGGCCGGCCGCATATTGCCCGGCTCTTGATGGACAAGAAGTATGTCACCTCCGCCAAAGACGCCTTTGACCGATATCTGGCAGAGGGATGCCCAGCCTATGTGGCGCGTAAACTTCCCCAGCCGGCGGATGCCATCGCCTGGATCAGAGCTGCCGGCGGCGTGGCCGTGCTGGCCCATCCTACCTGGGCCAAAGTGTCTGGAGACGGGCTGAACACACTCCTGACGACATTGAAAGCCGAAGGCCTCGGCGGCATCGAAGTCCACTACAGTACGCACACGAAGCGACAGACGACGGAGTATCTCGACCTGGCCAAGCGGCTGAACGTGCTGGTGACCGGTGGAAGCGATTTCCACGGCATCACCAAGCCGGACATCGAAGTTGGTACAGGCCGGGGTGATTTGAAAGTTCCCGAGAGGCTGCTCGAGCCGCTCAAGAAAGCCGCCCTCTTCGCAGGTCGTTCGTGAATTGTGAGCGAGACAAGTAAGACGTGCGCGACAGGCGCGACTCGCGAAGATGAAACTTCCGACCCGTCCCGTTTTTCTCGCAAGTCTCGCGAGTCCCGCGCGAATAACGAGATACGCTTCACGATTCACGGGTGTCGAGATCACCCCTGCTCATTTCTCCCAATTCGTTGACTCTCCCATCCTATCCGCTACACTTTGAGACGTTCACGAACATCCTCAAAGACTCCTATGTCGAAATCCTGGACTTGGATCGCCCCCTACACCTTTGCCATCTTGGCTCTGTTCCTAGCCGGCCCCTTGCTGAGCAGCCTGGCATTGGTCCAATCTGTCTCGACCCCGTATCTGCAGCTCAGTGGGCCTAACGCCATTCGATTGGTTGCAAACCTCCTCGCGCTCGTCATCCTCTGGATCTTCGCCTTCGCCGCCTCGCAGCAAATCCCAGACAACGGCCGCGGATCAAGCTTTTTCCGCAACCTTGTCCTTCCGCTCACGACTCTCGTCGTCATTCTCTTCGCCAATAAAGCGTTTAGGGCCGTGGGCCTGCCACTGATCGAACATATAGGCCCTTCTCGATTCGCCATGGGGTATGCAATCGGTCTCGTCGGTTCCGGTCTCTGGCTCACAGCAGCCTGGGTCCTTAACCGGAGTTCGCTACGCGAAGCCTTCGCTCCCCCCAGACAGACACGACGCCAAGAGGCGCAGGCGCTCTCCGAGGATGAGGCCGCAGGACAAGAAGAAGCAGCAGAGGCTCCGTCAGAACCAAGGAGTACAGTCGCCACATCAACAACGAACAATGGCAACACACCGGGCATGCTCGGGCGCTACAAGGTGTTGAAAGAACTCGGACGCGGCGCAATGGGACTTGTCTACCTGGGAAAAGATCCAACGATCCAGCGTTTCGTGGCCATCAAGACCATGCGACTCGATCACATCGACAACGACGACAAGCTGCAAGATGTCAAGGCACGGTTTTTCCGCGAAGCAGAATCCACCGGGCGTCTCTCCCACCCCAACATCGTGACCATCTATGACGCAGGAGAAGAAGACGATTTAGGGTACATCGCGATGGAACTCATCGAGGGAACCCCCCTGAAACAGTGGGCACGGAAACCTAACTTGATGCCGGTCAACGAGGTCCTCCTGACTCTGGCCACCGTCGCGGACGCCTTGGACTACGCCCATCAACAAGGCGTTGTCCATCGCGACATCAAGCCGGCTAACATCATGCTCACGAAGGATCGCGTCGTAAAAGTCATGGATTTCGGTATTGCGAAGATGGCCTCGAGCAGCAAGACACAAACGAATATTGTGTTGGGCACGCCGACGTACATGTCACCGGAACAAATCGCAGGCAAGAAAGTGGACGGTCGGTCGGACATCTTTTCACTCGGCGTCGTACTGTTTGAACTCCTCACTGGACAGCTGCCGTTTACCGCCGACAACTTGTCGGCCGTGCTGTTCAGCATCGCCCATCATCCGCATCCCGCCATTCAGACCTTGAGGCCGGATCTTCCCCCGATGGTACAGGAAATCGTGGATCGCGCATTACAGAAAGAGTTGGCTCACCGCTATCGGCGCGCGGAAGAATTCGCAGGAGAGCTCCGTGCCTGTCTGCAGAGTCTGGCGGCGTGAGGAAGGTGTCGTCTGGCCCTCGAACGATTGCATAGCGCAAAATCCGATACCGGCCTTAAACGGCTCCATAATGAGGATCGCTTTGTGGCCGACCCTCCGCTCGGACTCTATGTCGTCTGTGACGGCATGGGCGGCGGCAACGCCGGCGAGATTGCCGGTGCCCTCGCAGTCGAGACGATCCACGCGCATATGGCCAAAGCAGCCAACCAGGCAGACCTGCCGCTGATCGGCCCCTGCAATGCCACAGTGTCTGCACCAGCCAATCGTCTCGCCAGCGCGATTCGTGCAGCGAACGATGCCGTTCATCGCGAGTCATGGAGCAGGCCTGACTATGCCGGGATGGGTACCACTGTGGTCGCCGCACTGCTCTATGAGGAAGTGCTCGCCATCGCCCATGTCGGAGACAGCCGGCTCTACCTCGTTCGAAACGGGACAATCCAAGCCCTCACCACCGACCACTCCTGGGTCACCGAACAGATTCTCAAGGGGTTCATCACGGAAGAAGAGGCCGAACTCTCCCCCCGCAGGAACATCGTAACGAAAGCCCTCGGCGTCGAGAGCAGCGTCGACGTGGAACTGACGGAGGTTCCGGTCAAGAGCGGCGACATGCTGTTGCTATGCTCAGACGGACTTACCCGTGGTGTCCACCCGAATGACATTCTTCACATCCTCGCTGGATCGGAAGACCTCCCCACCATGTCCGATCGCCTCATCGTCATGGCGAATGAAGCCGGCGGCGACGACAACACGACCGTGGTCGTCGTGGCCCTGCGGGATAAACTCCAAGCTGGACTGTGGGAGCGGCTGAAAAAACGATTCGTCGCGTAACCAATCACAGGGACCTTGCACAGGAGGAACATCATGCCGGAGATTCTCCCACAACCAGCCACACTGCTCGTCAAACTCCACGAGAAAGGCTCGCGGCATATCGAACTGACCCTTGAGACATTCACGATCGGTCGGAAGGCCGACAATACCCTTGCAATCGAAGATCCCGCCGTCTCGGGACATCATGCGCGGATCGTGAAGATTCAGGCCGTCTTCTTTGTCGAAGACTTGAAGAGCACCAACGGCACCGCCATCAATGGCCGGCCGATCACGCGCCACCAACTTCGTGACGCTGACGTGATCACCATCGGCCAACACCGGCTCGTCTTCCAAGAGAATGCGGCAGCCAATACGGAGGCGCCGGCCCCATTTGTCGATCTGGATCGAACCACGGTGCTCAGAGGAACGGACCGTACACCCGACGGACCGACGCTCACTGCCAAGGTTCTGATAATTGCTGGGAAAACTGATCGGTTGGAATACCCACTCACCAAACAGGTGAATGTCATTGGGTCACAAGACGGAGCGGTCATTCGGCTGACCGGCTGGTTTGCCCCAAAATCTGCGGCGACGATCGCCCGACGGGGCCACAACTACGCCATCAGCCCTTCTCAGGGCGCGAAGTCTCTGCGCGTCAACGGTACGGACGTTGTGGGACATCAGGACCTGAAGGATGGGGACCAGATCGAAGTGGCGGGCGTGAAGCTGACGTTCTGTGTGCTCTCAGGAACCAAGAACATCTCTCGGTAACGCCCACCCGACTACTTGAAGAGGAACGTGCCCTTCGGAAAGGTCTGGTAGCACCGGTCGGAGACCTCCTGACCATGCGATTGTAGGCACTGGAGTATCTGCCCGCTCCCAGGTTTGACTGCTCTGCAGAATCGTTTGACATCCTCGTCGCACGCCGCCATCAATCGGCTTCGATTTTCCTTCCACTTGACAAACCGCTCGTGCAACTGGCTTTGGCACAGCGGCGGAAGTTGTTTGGCACGCTGTTGCAAACAGCGCGTGCGGGCAGAACCGTCTGGAGAGTCGGGACACAATTGTTCTATGTCCGCTTCGCACTGCAGCCTGGTAGCCTGCAGCGCACGAGGATCCAACCCCGACACAATTGGAGCTCCAACACTTGAGTCGCGCGACCGATCCTCGTCCGGTCTCGACACGGCTGCCTCTGAAGGCAGCGGAGGAGAGGTGGGAATGGTCAAGTCCAGCGTGGGTGGCGCAGACAGGGGAGACGAAGGACGTGCCGCCTGACGAGTCTCAGCAGGCAGCGCAGCCGAAGACAACTCTTCTTGTGACGGGAAATTGGTGGCCACCGTCACCCACACGAGCCCAAGTCCCAGAATGGTGATTGCGCCGGCAATGATCCCGCTCAAAGACTGCTGCTGAGCCATGCTTGCTCCCTATCTGACCAGACCCAGCATAGGATAAGCCGTCAAAAAAATCGACGAATTCTCCGGTTTCTACCAGGAACCTGTCCGACATTGCGGAGTGGCGCGCGACAAGCGCGAGGAGCGAGACTTGCGTGACGTGTGAGCCCTGTCCCTGCCAGTCGCGCTTCTCCCGCTAGTCTCGCCCGTCTCGCTTGAGTCAGGGATCGGCGATTTCAACACAAGCGATCATGGATAATGGGGGCTGAATCGGGGCGGAAGGCAGCGGCTCCGCACCATCAACATGGTGATGCGCCGAAAGGAACAGGGCGATGGTTAGTTGTCTGGAGTTTCGACGATGTGGTTTTCAAACCTGGTGCAGCCTTCGGCGAGCAGCCGATTGGTGAGCATTTCTCCAGGCCATTCGATGGGCAAATCGGCCGTGAAGATCCACACATCAGGAGAGGTCCACACGGGACCGTGGTCTTCAGGAAGTTCGGGATCAAACAGATCGGTCCAGACCGGCATGTACACACCGTTTCCACATTGCGTATGGAGGTGCACGATCGTACGGGCACGGACGAGCGGGTCCAGATCGCGCCAGACTGCCGCGGTCTCATCCGCCAGCCGATGAAGCCGTACGGCATTTTGCGCATCGAAAATGGCATAGGCCGCGTAGACCGGTGCTTCGATCATATCGGGAGCCAGCGCCAACTCGGGACATTGCGCCACGAGGCCTTCAAGGAGAGCCCGACGATGCCGGTCCTCCAGCGAATCGGGCAGTCCAGAGTCCGGCACACCGATCAACTCAAAGAAGAGAAAGGCGGTACTCTCGACAGGCGGATACAGCCGAGCGGCAATTGAAGTGGCCCGCTGGGAATCCGCCACCGTGCTCAAATGATCATTCAAACCCTGGAGGCTGAGCGGCTCCAGCGTCGAATCGGTCAATAGGCGCGACTCCACACGCACCACCGTCCCGGCAGAGAGCCGGAGATGCCGATGCAACAGATCCGCCGTCGCAACCGGGTCGATCTTCAACTTGAGTGGATGGGCCAGATTTGCTTGGAGAGGAAGTTCCAATGCCGCCATAATGGCATAGGACAATTTGTCATCGGCCGGCCCGTCTATGAGCACAGAGCAGGATGCCTCCGCGAGAAGATCAAAGAGCCATTCCGCCATGTCCTCGTCCAGCGCCGCCAGCACTGTTAAGAGATCATACTCCCGCCCCTGCTCCAAGAAGGCTTGCAGCGTATCGATTGCCGCGTCGGTATCGCCATGGTCATGGCGCCGAGCATTGATCAAGTGAACGAGATCTCGTGTGAGGGGATCAGGGCGAGACCAACTCAACATATCGACAGACTCCTACCGCACAGCCGTGCAGCACTGCGCTCCATGTTGCCAAACTTCTCCTGTGGTAGCAAGCGCTCTAACAGTTTATTCCCACAGGGTCCGGGCCACCGATCGGATGACATCATCCTCACGATCCAATCACCTTCACCAACACGCGTTTTCGTCTCAATCCGTCGAACTCCCCGTAGAAAATTTGTTCCCACGGGCCGAAGTCCAACCGGCCTTCGCTAATCGCGACAACGACTTCTCGCCCCATCAGCTGGCGCTTGATGTGGGCATCGCCGTTATCTTCTCCCGTCTCGTTGTGTCGATAGTTCGCGTCCTGAGGAACGAGCGTGTCCAAGAATCGGTCATAGTCCTTGAGCAAGCCTGGTTCGTCGTCATTAATATAGACGCTGGCCGTGATGTGCATGGCATTGACCAACACGAGCCCCTCTTGGACGCCGCTCTTCTTGACCGCCGCCTCAACCTGCTCCGTGATGTTGAGGTAGGCGCGGCGCGTCTTCGTCTCGAACCAGAGCTCTTCGCGATAGGATTTCATGGCCGTCGGTCAGTGGGCGTTCATTCTGCCGAACTGGACACTCAAGATGCAAGCTGCACCATCCCTCCCACATCTTCGATCAATCTGGCTGCTGCCAGTATATAATGATGCGATGTCCGTCAAGAAGACAACCACGTCCTCACGCCCGCCGCTCTCTCCACGACTTCGACTTTCAGCCCATGCCAAAATCGTCCTCCGTGGTCGCTATCTGGCCAAGAACACTGCGGGAACGATCGTCGAGACGCCGCCGCAACTATTCTGGCGCGTCGCGACCGACATCGCACAAGCTGAACGACTCTATCCCACCGCCAACCGGCTACCCCACGCGGCCCAACGCTGGTACGATTGCATGGCCCGCCTCGATTTTCTTCCCAATTCTCCCACACTGATGAATGCCGGGCGACGCCTCCAGCAACTCTCCGCCTGTTTCGTCCTTCCGGTCGAAGATTCCCTGACCTCCATCTATGACAGCCTGAAACATCAGGCCCTCATCCACCAATCGGGCGGCGGCACAGGATTCTCGTTTCGTCACGTGCGCCCTCACAACGACCGGGTCGCGTCGTCGAGTGGCGTGGCCTCCGGGCCGATTTCCTTCATGCGCCTCTTCAACCTCTCGACAGACGTCATCAAACAAGGCGGGACCAGGCGCGGCGCGAATATGGGCATCCTCCGTATCGACCACCCGGACATTCTCGACTTCATCGCACTGAAACAGACGCCGACCGAGATGACGAATTTCAATCTATCCGTCGGCATCACCGATTCGTTCATGCAGGCCCTCGCACGCCGTCGCACCTATGCCCTGATCAATCCCCATACCAACAAACCAACCAGGCGGCTCCCGGCACAGCTCATATTCGATCGGCTTGTCGAAGCGGCTTGGGCCAGTGGCGAGCCAGGCTTGGTCTTTTTGGACACCATCAATCGGACCAATCCCACCCCTCGCCTTGGCACCATCGAGTCGACCAATCCCTGCGGTGAACAACCGCTTCTGGCCTATGAATCCTGTACCCTCGGCTCCATCAATGTGGCCAACTTTGTCGCACGACCGGAGGCACGCCCAACCATCGATTTCGTCCGATTGGCCGAAACCATTTGCCTCGCCGTACGCTTCCTCGACAATGTAATCGATCGCAACCGCTTTCCGCTTCCTGAGATCGACCGCGTGACGAAACAAACCAGGAAGATTGGCCTGGGCATCATGGGCTTCGCCGACCTACTGATTGCCCTCAATATCCCCTACAACTCCGAAGCTGCGCTCCACACGGCTACGACTCTGATGGAATTTTTTCGATCTCGCGCCCACCTCGCATCGATAGCGCTGGCCGCCGAACGTGGAGTCTTTCCTGCCTATCGGGGCAGCCGGCTCCAGACACTTCACCAGCGGCGTCGAAACGCGACCGTGACCACCATTGCACCGACTGGCAGCATCAGCCTCATCGCCGACTGCTCGCCTGGCATTGAACCGTTATACGGCGTGCAGGAAGTCCGCCGCGTCATGGACGGCGTCGTGCTCACCTCGCTTCATCCAGCCTTCGTCCGTCACGCGCGCGCACTCGGTCTCGATCTCGCCTCACTCCAGCCCGACCTGGAGGCGCATCCTTCCATTCAACATTTGGCCCATATCCCCGAAGAGCTGCGTCGACTGTTTGTCACGGCGCATGATGTCTCACCCGAGCATCATGTGCGTATGCAAGCGGTGTTTCAGCGATATAGCGACAGCGGAGTCTCGAAAACTATCAATTTGCCGGCCACGGCGACCAAAGCCGAGGTGGCCGCGGCCTTTCTCCTCGCATACCAACTTGGATGCAAAGGCCTCACCGTCTTTCGTACGGGCAGTCGGGAACGACAAGTCTTTTCCTGCAGTCTCTCCCATCCCTGTTGAACCTCGTCTCTCGTACGCGCAATTCCTCAACAAAATTGACACCACTCGGCGATGGTGATAGGTATTTTCACAGACTATCCCACGTGGGATCGAATCGCTCAGTAGGGAGGTGCTCGATGGCTGCGCTCGTTGGGAACCTGACATCCGTCTGGAGTCCTTTCAATTGGACTCTCCACTTCGCCCGCCAACCAGAGCCGGATTTGGAATTCACGGAAGAGGAACTCGATCAAACGATCACCACGAAAGCACGGGGTCCGATGAACCCCCGCAAGAAATCCGGTGGGGGACGCCCGCTCCTCTGGATACTTCTCCTGGCTCTTGTCGGCGGCATAGCCTATGTCGCCACGATGGAACCGGAGATGTTGACAGAATGGCTGACCCCCTACCTGGGTGAGAGCCCCCCACCGCCAATGGTCATGAAACCGAAGCCGTTGGCCCCGGCGCCCGTGGCGCCACCGGCACCCGCGCCACAAGCCGCTCCCAGTCCGAGTAGCGAGGCCTCAGCCCCCTTGGCTCCAGCAACCTCTCCCGCCACTGCCGTCGCTCCTGCGGCCCCAGCACTTGTTCCACCGCCCCAAACGGCCGCGAGACCCGCTGCACCAGTCTTACCTCCTCTCGACCCGATGTTCAGCGAAGGACAGAAAGTGACCGTAACGGTAGACGAAATGGCTCCCGGCGGAAGCATTCCGTTGTTCGCAGATTCATCGAGCAGCAAGCCTGGGCCAATCGTTCGTCCAGGCGTCTCACTGACCGTCATGGACGGTGATCTACAGCCCGGCGGCTGGATGTATTTGGTGCGCACCGACGAAGGTGCAAAGGGTTGGGTGTCGGAGAAACGTCTTCGCTTGAAGTTCTGACCATCCCGGTTCTTCTCACGTGAGTGGCCTGCTGCGCAGACACATTCTCGCCTGTTCAGGCGATCTCCCTGTGCTATAATCCGCCCGTTTTATATCCCGTAACCAAACCCACAGTATCGAGACGATTCCATGGCCACACTCACAGCGATTATCTTTGACTTTGATGGCGTGATCGCGG
>WNFA01011863.1_pt1 | contig 11153 bp, 9 predicted proteins | sample 5400481 | NCBI WGS metagenome assembly WNFA01 (sample SAMN13153340, study PRJNA577476) | soil metagenome | isolation source: 120 cm saprolite under Douglas fir tree site 2 hole 1 replicate 2 | place: USA:California | collected 2015-04-18
GTGAGCGTCGGCATGCTCGGTGCCGATTTCGAGCCCGATGGCGGATACTTCCGCATCTCGAAGATTTATCCCGGCGAAAACTGGAATGACTCCACACGCTCGCCGCTGACCGAGCCGGGATTGAAAGTGAAAGCCGGCGACTACCTGATCTCTGTCGATGGCCAGGAAGCGCGTTCGAATCATGACGTGTACTCCTACTTTCAGGACCTCGCCGGAAAACTCGTCACGCTGAAAATCAATTCCAAATCCACTCCCGAAGGCGCTTGGGAAATCACGGTGAAGCCTGCGAACGGCGAAGCCGGTCCGCGCTATCTCGCTTGGATGGACGAAAACCGCCGCAAAGTCTCGGAGGCGACTGGCGGCCGCGTCGGCTATATGCACGTGCCGGACACCACCTTCCCCGGCATCATCGCGTTCGACAAGCAGTTCACCGCGCAGCTCGATAAGGACGGCATCATCGTCGACGAGCGCTACAATTCCGGCGGCCAGATTCCTGACTTCTACACGGAAAAGCTCCGCCGTGAGCTTCTCTCCGCGCTCGCGCCGCGCGAAGGCAAGGACACTCCGTGGCCTCCCGTCGCGATTTACGGGCCGAAGGTCATGATCGTCAACGAACTTGCCGGCTCCGGCGGCGACGCGTTCCCCTGGTTCTTCCACCGCCAAAAAATTGGGCCCATCGTGGGCACGCGCACGTGGGGCGGACTCGTCGGCATTTTTCGCGGGATTCCGCTGCATGACGGCGGCAACGTCACCGCACCGGAATTTGCATTCTGGTCGGCGGACAATGGTGGCGAATGGATCGTAGAAAATCACGGCGTTGATCCGGACTACGTTGTAGCTCAGCGGCCTGACCTTGTAGTCAGCGGTCATGACCCGCAACTCGAAAAAGCCATCGAGCTTGCCAAGGAAGCGCTCAAAACGTACAAGGGCCTTCCCCCGCGGCCCAAGTATCCAGTAGTGAAGGAATAGAGGCTAGGCCGAAAACACGAAATCATCGATGAAAACGAGAAGGGGCCCTGCAGAAGCCGAGCCTTTTGTAATTCTTGACCGCTAGCCGGGTGGCGCGGAACGCGTCGCCGGAGGAGGAGCGGCCTCTGGCTAAAAGGGTCAAGCGCGGCGGTGCTTGCCTTCGTGCGCATGATCTCTCCCCTCGTCAACTTCGAGTCCCAAGCCACCCACAGGGGTATTGGCTAGCGGAGACCTTGTCCGGCGCTGCCGCCGAGAATATTTACCCGCAATGAAAAAGGATTCCGGGTGCGACTCCGCTCAACACGGGCCTTCAAGTCCGCACCAGATTCGTCCGTTTTGTTCCTGGACAAAAGCCGCCGCAGTTGTTCCGAGAGATAGACGTCGTAAGCCACGAGAGCCCCCGCGCTTCCGAAGACCGCGGCGCCCACCAGCATCAACAGCCATTTCAAAGCCGACATAGAACTACCCCCTTCTTCCAATCCCCGGACCACGTAGCGCAGTCGGGATTTGTCCGGCCCGGTCGGTAGCCTGTCCTCTACTCTTGCGTTCAACCGGCTTGGCAGGACCTGTTGGGCACGCCTTCCGAGGCGGGCGGCTCCTCAACTTGATCCACTTCAACGCGAGGCCGAATAAGCCCGCGCCAGTTGCGCTGTCCCACGCGCCAGTTCTGTTCGCGCCGGAACCCTTCGAGCCGTGGCGGGCCGCATCATCCGAAACGCCGCCTTAAGGAGCAGCCAATGCAGCCCTGCGGCAGCAGCCACCGCAAACATGGTTGTAATGACAAGCGTTGCAAATTGCAGCATGGAAATCATGACGTGCCTCCGGTCTTGCGATTGAAGAAATCGCACGGCCATGCCCAATTTCAATCTATTGATAAGGAATGACTTACGGGACTCGAACGCCTAGAATTCTGTGGGGACAGATACACGTCGTGTCGCGTCGGACGCACCACACGTTCGGCGTCCGGGAACCACCCATCATCGATTCGCCAAGCTGCAGTCTTATTCCTATCCAACAATTGACTTGACACAACCTGAATACGATATATCCTCTCGCTCCAAGCCTCGGCTTTTAACTCTCCCACCGGGCCTCGACCCGTTCGCCCAGGCAATCACAGAGGCCAACTCACTGCGTTACTGCCGTTCCGCCCCGCTGGTGGGTGACGGACCATAGGGAGCGACAAATGAGATCTCAAACGACAGGTCTGCGACTTATTGCCGGCTGTTTGCTGCTGCTGGCGGCAGCCCCCTCAGACCCCGCTCAGAAGGCCACCAAGGTTTCTACCCCGCCCTCGGCTTCTAATTTCTCGAGTGCGGGCCCATGTACGAACCCCAAGCTTCCCCGCTATCAGATCTCTTCCAATAGCTCGGGCGAAACCGTCGAAGGATCTGCCTGCGTGGAAACGACGTCTAATACACTCAGAAACTCTATCTACATCACCACGGCGATCACGCAAACTGCGGGCCCCTCGCCGGCAAGCATTTTCCCCGGGGCCGGTGATAAGAGTGTCGGCGGTGGAGGGGGCTCTGCGACCTTGGCGGTTCTGGAGGGGCGCGTGAGAACTGCGCAAAATGAGCTCAGACTGCGGCTGGATGACAACCGCGCCGCAGCGGCTCACCTTGACGATATAATCGCCCGTCTTCGAGAGTTCATTTTGCATTCGGATGAAGGCGTCGCGGGCGGACGGTTCGACATCCTGGCCGGTCAGATCAAGACTCACGAGGATGAGCTCGACCAGGTGACTGCCAATGGGTCGGGCTGGAAGGCTACGGATGACATTGTGAGGATGGTGCACGCGGCGCAAAACGATTGGGCGAACTTTGCAGTTGACCACGCCGACGTACTCAGCGATCCCGATCCCGCGAAGAAGGCAGAGAACACCAACAAATACAACGCCTTGAAAGCTCAATTGGATGATCTGGAGACCAAAGCCCTCCAGCAGGCCTCTGGGAGCGACGCCTCAAAGGCCATCGGAAAAAACGTGGGCCTCCTCGTGTACTGGCGAGACGTCCTTGCGGGATTCCTTGAACCGGACGGATCGGTGCCCAGAGATCCGGCGAGCAGGTTCGTAGTCCATCAGGACGTGCCATGCAGAACCGTGTTCAATATGAGCCGTTCGACGGCCGTCAAACTGACAGTCGGAGACCGCCTTCCCTTTTTCGACGGCCAGCAGATGTCTTCGCAAACCCACGATGCCTTTGTGACGGTCACATGCACCAGCCCCTTTTCGCTCTCTGCCGGAGTGGCCTTCAGTTCAATCGAGCAGCGCGAATTCGCTATCGTGCAATCGGCGCCTGCGGCGGGGTCCACGACTCTGGTCAACAAGTTTGGTTACTCCTCGAAGTCGGCCTTTCATCCGCTTCCCTTGGCGATGGCCCACATGCGCTTTTATGAATCGAAGTCCCACCGGTACGCCGTTCATGCGACGTTTGGCATCGCCGCAAATATTCAGGGCACAAATGCGGGGGGTTCCAACGCCGAATACCTTCCCGGCCTGAGCTTCTCATTGTTCCGTACCATGTAGCTCACTGCAGGCGCGCATATTGGCAAGCAGGCTTCGCTGGCCGGCGGATTCAACGTTGGCGATGTAGTGCCTACCGGAATTACATCGCCGCCCCTCCAGACCTCCTATAAGGTCGGGGCGGGATTCGCCGTGACGTTCACTAAGCCCTGACCGGACTAGTCAGACGAGGAGTGTCGTTCGTGTCGGTTCTCGATAATTTCAGCATTAGGACGCAAGGTGAGGCAGGGAATCTCTGCTGGGCGGCCGTCGGTCAGGGAATCGCGACTTACTTTGATCACCAGGCAAAATCGGCGGTTCGCTGGGCTAGCCTGTGCGCATTCGCGGAGGCGGTCCTAGGCCAGCACTTCGGTACTCCTCCGGAAGAGCTCCGCTGTTGTGAGGACCAGCGCATCCTCGATCCCGATTGTGACCAGTTGCTGGATTTTCGCGATGCGCTCGACGTCATGGGAAACCGCGGCAACGCCTTGAACCTGCCGGCAGGGTTCGACCGGGTCAAAGCTGAAATTGATCTGAACTGCCCCATTGGCGTTGAGATTCAATCTTCCGCCGGCAATCACATCATTGCGCTCTTCGGGTACGACGAGACAAACGGTCAAAGAGTTATGGTCGCTGATCCCGCTCCCGGCGCATTCTTGAATTCTCTGGTTCTCTACGAAGAACTCGTAAACAACTATCGCCAAGCCGGTGGAAAGTGGGCTCGAACCTACTGCACCGTAGCAAACGCCAGTTAGGAGACTCGATTGGCCCTGAAATTCATCCCCGCGCCCGGGTGGGCCTATGACGCAGCTTGCGGCGTCATCGACTCGTACTCCGCCGTGTTTGCCGACACTCCGCAGATCCCCGTGGAGCGCGGCGAATTGTCTCCCGAGAAGATCAGGGCGACCTTACCAGTTTTCATCGCCGGAGTACCCAGGCGGCAGGACGATCGCCGCTCTGCCATCGCGCATAACAGGCTTTGGTTTAAAACGAAGCGGGTGGCCTGGCGATTCCTTCTCGAGACCGCTCGCGGCGTAACCGTTGGCGTCGAAGTTCATGCCAACCGGAAGAAACACGCCTTTCATCAGCTTCAGCACGGCCCGTTCATCCAGCAGATTTTTGATTCCGTGCAAGTGGCGGCCCGAAGTAGCCGCCTGAAGGGCCGGGATTTCTCGCTTGGCGTGCTCCAGATTCCCTCCCTGTACTTTAGTGCCCTCTGGCTGACCACTAAACGGGGCCAAGAACTTTACGTTCCCCTGGTGGCTTTTCTGGGCCGGCTCAAGATTGGGAGCTTCTGTAGTCGAAAAAAGGTTGTGAGCGCGCTTGTCGACAAATGGATCGAAAGAAAAGAGGCCCACAACAGAGTGAACATCCTCAAAGCAAAGTCTAAGCTGTCGAAACCCGGACAGGCCCGCACAGGACGGTTGCGAAAATAGAGCTCTGATCCGTAGACGTCTCGTCCGATAGCCCCTTCGCGTTCGGCGCTTCCCGTGGCCCAGGCTCGGCTAGTTACACGATGGCGGCGTCCTCCGGGCAACGCGAATATGCCTCTAAAAACAAAGGCCGTTGAAAGTATTCCCTTCGCCGAACGCAGACGTGTGCTTCTCTTAGCCCGGTCATGCGTCCGCTGATGTCGTTCAGCACGCGCTAATAGCCGTTCAACCCCCAATTTCGACCTTTCGCTGAAAAACACTTAACGTCTTCATTAAGGTGTGCTATTCTCTCCCGTGTATATCGCAAGGGAACTCCGCCGGCCTCTCGCCTATTTCCTTAGACTAACCGCTATTCCGCGTCCCCTGCTTGCCCTGACCGCCTCAGTCAGTTCGGAATCACTAGTCCGCGAGTCTTTTCTCTACCTCGTTGACTCATTACCTGCTGCTCACTTCCTCCTCTCTAAACCCTTTAGTTGCAACACTTATAGAACTCCCCGCAAGTGTTGCAAACAAAAGACTTACAGACAAGCTAAACTCTTTGGATGCAACACTTATGAAAAACCGGGGGTACCTCCTCCAAGCCAAGAGTCTTGCTCTCTGGCTGGTGGCACTTCTCTATCTCCCATCTTACGTACGCTCTTCCAAGTTCCGTATCCCTCAAGTCCTTTGTTTGCCACTCTTGCGAAAACTGCCGGGGTGTGGGGGTATTCTTCCCGTTCTGGAAAACTTTGCCTGCTTACGGCGACGAGAACTCGCATTTCACTCAAGTTCTTTCTTTTCACATTGTTGCGCACTCTTTGGCACACGCAAAAACTCAACTCTTTTCTTTTCAACCGCTTCCGCACTCTTTACCCCAAAACACCCGGGGGGTGGGGGTACCCGCTCGTTCCTCCGCACCCTCCCCACTCCACGCAAGGGTGCTTTTGTTGGCTCGCATCGGGCTGGCCCCTCCCCACTTCCCCCAAACTCTTGTGCTACGCTAACCATGAGACAACCCATGAACCGTGGATCAGGCTTACGCATCGGCAAAATTCTTGGCATCCCCATCTATCTCCATTCCACTTGGGTCTTTATCTTTGCTGCCATCACCTACATGATCGCCTCGCAATACAGGCAGGAACATCCTGCTTGGACGGATACGCAGCATTGGACCATGGGCGTCCTGACCAGCCTCCTCTTCTTCGCCTCGGTTCTGTTTCACGAACTTTCGCACAGCGTCGTGGCCCAGCATTACAAGATTCGCGTTGTCTCCATCACCCTGTTTCTCTTCGGCGGCCTGGCGCGCATCGAGCGCGAGCCTTCCAAGGCCATTCAAGAATTCAACATCGCCATTGCCGGACCGTTGGCCAGCGGCTTCCTCTCCGTCAGTTTCTTTGGCTTGACGCTGCTCTTTCCGTACAGCCAGACGGTCGGAGCATTGGCCACATGGCTCTGGCAGACCAATTTCGCGCTCGCCGTCTTTAATCTTTTGCCAGGATTTCCTTTGGACGGCGGAAGAATTTTTCGCGCGATGGTTTGGGGAGTTACAAAGAATTTTGAGAAGGCGACTCGCGTTGCGGGAGCCAGCGGCAAGATAATCGCCTACGCCATGATCCTGTTAGGCGCTTATGGTGTGTTCAATGGCTTCGTTCGACAGGGGATCTGGACTGCCTTCATCGGCTGGTTCATTTTGAACGCCGCGCAGGAGAGTGTCGCTCAAGTCGCCGTCCGCGAAACCCTCGCCGGGCTCAGCGCCGCCGACGTCATGAGCAAGGAAGTACCAATTGCTCCCGGGCACATCAGTCTCGAAGAATACAGCGCCGAAGTCCTCCGCACCGGGCGCCGCGTCCATCTTGTGGTCAGCGACGACCGCCTCGTCGGCATGATGAACGTTCACACCCTCAATTCCATCCCGCGCGACGAGTGGGCCCACAACTCCGTCCAAGCTGCCATGATTCCGCGGGAAAAAATACTCTGGACCTCGCCGGAAGAACCTCTTCTGCGTTTGCTTGAGCGGCTTCTGAGCGCCGATGTCAATCAGATGCCCGTCGTGAGCGGGGTCACAAACGGCGCGCCGCAGATCGTTGGCATCGTCACGCGCGATTCCATTCTGCGGGTGATGCAGACGCGCTCCGAGCTTGGCCCGCTGGCCACCAGCAGGTAGCCGGCCGCGTTCCACTGGCAGTTTTTTGTTGTAATTCCTTCTTCGGAGGGGGAAAAGGTAGTCCGCACGCAGCGCGTGTACTGTTCAGGAATCTAGCGAGCGTAGCGCCCGGATTCGGTAGGCGCCGCGCTGGATGTCAACCGTCACCTTTGAAAATCCCGCGGCCGTCAGTCTCGCAAACGCAGAGGCTGGCGCCACAGGGACAAAGGTGCTGTTGATATGTGCCACGCGGTGCAACCACCCATCCTGAATAATGTGCGATCAGCAAACGGCAACGTCGCCGCATCGCCTTGGATCACTGTTGCATTCGAGCCATTCACACGCGCGTCCAGCTTTGCCGCAAATGCGTGGTCGTATTCGAGACTGGTCACGCGACCCGCAAGGCGTCCCAACTCCTCCGTCGCCGCTCCCGGCCCGGCACCGAGTTCCAGCACATGCTCACCCAGTTGCGAGCCTTGCAAAATCCAGGGCAAAACTTGCCGCCGCGTGACCCACCGCCACAGCCGCGTTCCGCAGAACCATGTTTCATATCGATTCATCGAGGGCTCGACAGAATTCGAAGGCAAGCAATTCTACCGTGAGCGAGGTAAGTTTATTGAAGCAAAGTGCGGATGCGGCGAAGACTAGAAGCAAATTGGTCGGCGTTATATGCGGATGGATTTTCGAGTTGCTGGAAGAGGGCGTTAATGGCGGCGCGGACTTCGGGAGCATTGGCCGGTTTTGCGTCCTTGCTATAGGCAATATAGAGCGAATCGAGCGCCATGACTGCTTGTTCCGCAGCGCGTTCGTCGGACAGAGCGATAGTTTCCGCATCGTCAGGAATGCGCTGCAATATCCGCAAGACAATTGCCTGATCGTATTGCAAGGTCGCCAGCCGCTCGGCGATTCGCTGCGCCAGCGGCGCTGCCGCGGACGCAGCCGATGCCACCGCGTTACGATCCGGATTCAAGTTGCTCATTTCATTCGAAACAACCACCAATTGACGATCCAGTTCCTGCGCGTTCGCCGAGTCGATCTGCTTTGCCAGCAAGCGGAACACCGCATAGCGCGAACTGTTCCACGCTGGATCGCCCGGACGCCGCCCAACGTATCCGTGCTCCTGCCGCCAACTGTCTTTCGCCGGTCCCAGCGCGTGGTGGCACGCAAAACAGGAAAGTTCGGAATATTCCGGCCAAACGTCTTTTTTGTCGAAGCGCTCGTTTTTCGCGCGCCACGTCAATCGCTCCATCGCCGCGCGCAACTGCAACGCCTGACCCGCGCTCCATTCGCGCATCCCAACCCACGCGGCATCTTCAGCAGGTTTGCCAGGTTCCGATTCGCGCGGCGACTTCCAGTGCCGCGGCATGACCGCGGAAAACGAGTCCAGTTCAAAGAAAAGATCGGGATGCCCAGCGGCAATCATCTCGTGATCCACAAATTTGTTTTTGGTCCCCAAATGGCATTCCAGGCATTTCTCGGTGCGATGAATTACGTTTCGCGTGTCATGCATTCCCAGCGCCACGGATTTCTCGTGCGCCCCAGTTCTTGTCGTATGCGACCCCAGCCAGCCCGATGCCGGCCCGTGGCAATTTTCGCAGGACACGCCTTCCGAAATTTCAAAGGCGCGGCCGCGCTGCTCCGGCGGCGGATTCAGCGCGTGGCATGCGAGACACTTGGGCGCTTCTTCCGCTTTCGTGCCCAGTTTCAAAATCCGCGCCATTCGTTCGCCAATGTCTCCAGTCAATGCCTGGTAGGCGCGGCTGTGTTTGTCCTGGATGATCCAAGTCGAGTATTCATTCTGCAAAATCCGGCTTCCCGCGATGGGCTTCACGCTTCCGTGACAACTCGTCGACGCACATGAACCGGGTCCAATGTATTTGCTAGGTTCGTTCTGCGCCGAAAGCAGCGCCGGAACCGCCGTGAACCAAGTGAAAATGACCACGCGAAGATTGAAGAGGTTGGTCGTGTTGCGCATTCGGTGTACCGGTGAGTCTGTTTGCTTATATCGTTTGCGCCGCGGAGAAGTCAACGGGCCGCGTTGTCTTTTTCGCGCCGCGGCGCGAAAAGCCAAACGCATGCTATTTACAGCGGACTTCACTGCCAGTAGTATGCAAAGGATTCAGCACGCCACTTCGCGCCGCGCATCTTTAGGAATCACGCCCGGCGCTTTTCCGCGAGACGGGGCGCCGTGATCTTCGACGACCTTCGGGCCATCCAGCTTCGCCACGGCTTTCTGCCCAAAGCGAACCTTGAGGAGCTCTCACAACGCACCCAGACGCCGCTGTACCAAATCCACAGCGTCGCGAGTTTCTATCCTCATTTTCATCTGGTGCAGCCTCCTAAAGCCGAGATTCGTGTCTGCGCGGACATGAGCTGCCATCTCAACGGCGCTTGCGAATTACGCGCCGATCTCGGGCGGCGCTTTGCGAACTCGCGGGCTGACGAGGTGCAGATTCGCGACGTCTCTTGCCTAGGACGCTGCGATCGCGCTCCTGCAATTTCCGTCAACGATCACATTTTCACGGATGTCTCCGCTGAGCATGCCGAACAAATCGCCCGCGGCGCCATGCGCGGCGATGATATTCACGAGCCGCATCCCGAGCAGACGCGCGTCCCTTGCAAAGCCGATCCCTATGGCGATGGCGAGAAGTACGGCGTCGTGCGCAAACTCGTTCAATCGCGTGCTTGGGACGACGTCCTCGCACAACTCAAAGCCGCCGAACTAAAAGGCATGGGCGGCGCCGGATTTCCTACCAGCATGAAGTGGGACCTTGTCCGCAAGCAGCCCGATCCCGTCAAATACGTCGTCTGCAACGCCGACGAAAGCGAGCCCGGTACCATCAAGGACCGCTTCATCATGACCAACCTGCCGCACCTGCTCATCGAGGGCATGATCATAGCGGGCCTGGTCACTGGAGCGAAGCGCGGCATCCTTTATATCCGCCATGAATACCATCTTCAGGAAGAGATCCTTGGTGAAGAGATTCGCCGCTGTTATCGCTCCGCGCTTCTCGGAAAGAAAATTCTGGGAAGCGATCTCGACTATGATCTGGAGATTTTTGTCAGTCCCGGCGGGTACATCTGTGGCGAAGAAAGCGCGCTCATTGAAGCTATCGAAGGCCATCGCGCCGAGCCGCGCAACAAACCCCCGTTTCCCGGACAAATCGGCTTGTGGCAAAGACCTACGGTCATCAATAATGTGGAAACTTTCATCAACGTTCCGCAGATACTCGCTCGCGGGATTGACTGGTTTGTCGCACAAGGCGCCGGTGGCTCGCGCGGCCTGAAATTTGTCGGCGTCAGCGGCCAGGTCGCACGCCCAGGCATTTTCGAAGTGCCAATGGGAACGCCCATGCGCGATGTCATTTTTAATCACGCTGGCGGCGTTCGCGGCGGCAGTCAACTCAAGGCCTTCGCTCCTTCAGGGCCGTCTTCCGGTTATCTTCCCGCCTCGATGATCGACGTTCGCCTTGATTTCAAGGCACTCGCCGAAGCCGGCTCCATGCTGGGTTCCGGAGCCATCGTCGTCTGCGACGACACTACGTGCATGTTGGACATGGCCTTGAACGCAGTGCGCTTCTATCGCAACGAATCCTGCGGCAAGTGTGTCCCCTGCCGCGTTGGCTCGCAGAAAATGGCGGATATGCTTGCGCGCTGGACCCAAGGTGGCGTCCCCGACCCACAGTATCGCGCCGACCTCGCGCTCCTTGATGAACTCTCGCAAGCCATGAGCCTCACTTCCATTTGCGGCCTCGGCCAGATCGTGCCGGCGCCGATTCAATCCGTGCTGAAACATTTTCGCACCGAAGTGGATGCGCACGTGTTGCAAGGTAAGTGCCCTAGCGGCATCTGCTTCACCGCCGCCTCGCGCGCTGGCGAAGCCCAACGAGTCGGCATTCGCCCCTAGTATGACGACCTCGACCACACCTCCGGGCTTCGTGGACATCACGCTCGACGGCCAAACCGTCCGCGTGCCCGCCGGCACGAGCATCTTCGATGCCGCGCGCGTGAACGGGATCAACATACCGACGCTTTGCCATCTGCAGAGCCAGACTCCCGTGGGTGTCTGCCGACTTTGCGTCGTGGACACTGGCGCGCGCGTTCTCGCCGCTTCCTGTGTTCGCCCGGT
>WNFA01017952.1_pt1 | contig 11149 bp, 10 predicted proteins | sample 5400481 | NCBI WGS metagenome assembly WNFA01 (sample SAMN13153340, study PRJNA577476) | soil metagenome | isolation source: 120 cm saprolite under Douglas fir tree site 2 hole 1 replicate 2 | place: USA:California | collected 2015-04-18
GATCCACGTGCGCGATAAATCGGATTGCTGATATGCCCCCAGCATATCGGGCCCTTCGCTTCGCTCAAGGGTAAACTCCATCGCTACGCGTCTACCGGTCGCCAGGCTCGATTTGCCCCTGCCAGGCTCGGTCTTCTAGCATCGTAAGGAATACACAATCGTTGGAAGAAACACTCGCAACGCAAGATAATCAACCAAAACCGCAGCAGGAGTCCCTTCCCTCGACAACTCCCGGCACAACAACCACATTCCTCAAACATGGAACGGCAGGACGCATACGCGCCCTGGCCTCGGCCACGCGCCCCCAGCAATGGCCCAAAAACCTCGCCCTTTTTGTCGGCATCGTCTTCGCTCAACGACTCCTCTCCCCATTATCATTTGAACGTGCAGCAATTGCTTTCGCCGCATTCTGCCTGGCTTCTAGCGGCATCTACCTGCTCAACGACCTGCTCGACCTTGAGAATGATCGGCAGCATCCTGTGAAACGCAATCGACCTCTCGCCTCCGGCAGACTGCCAATCTCATGGGCAATCACCACCATAGGCATACTCGTGCTGGCGTGCGTTGGGTTAACGCTCTTGATCTTCACCATTCCAATCCACACCGGTCACCAACCCTCCATCATTGCCTCCTTCGGCGGTGGGAACCTCCTCTTTGCCCTGATCATCACCTCCTACCTACTCTTAATGGTGCTCTATAGTCTGCGTTTGAAGCATATCGTCCTGCTCGATGTTTTCATCATCGCGGGTGGCTTTGCCCTACGTATACTGGCCGGGGCTGTGGTTATTGCCGTCTCCATCTCACCCTGGCTCTATCTCGTGACTATCCTGCTGTCACTCTTCCTGGCACTCAGCAAGCGACGCCACGAATTAGTCATACTGCACGAGCAGGCCAGCAGCCACCGACAGATTCTCAAAGAGTACAGTGTACCCTTGCTTGACCAATTGATCACCATCGTCACTGCCGCCACCCTCATGGCGTACAGCCTCTACACCTTTCAAGGACCAACGGGAAACCATCGCCTCATGATCACTATTCCCTTCGTCCTCTACGGCATGTTCCGCTACCTCTACCTGGTCTACATGCACAAAGAAGGCGGCAGCCCTGAAGAAGTACTACTGCGTGACCGGCACATGCTTGGAACCGTTGTGTTGTGTACAGTTATTATCATCATAGTGCTCTATGTACTACCTCAGTAGGAGAGCTTGCGTTTGCTTACACGTAAACTACGTACTGGCATCGTATTTTCATTGGTATTTGCCTTTATCATCCTGGTCGCCGTCGCGCTCTATGCGGACATCCCACGCTTGATCGCCGTGCTGATTGGTTTCCGCTGGGAATACCTGCCACTCATCCTGGGGCTGACACTCTTCAACTACTTTTGGCGCTTCATCAAATGGCAGTACTATCTCAAGTGCCTCCAGATACGTATTTCCCGCACGAAAAGTCTGTTGATCTTCGTCTGCGGTCTTTCCATGGCCATTACCCCCGGTAAGGTTGGCGAATTATTGAAATCCTACCTTTTGAAACGTGAGACAAGAGCAGCAATTAGTCGTACCTCGCCCATCATCGTGGCAGAACGACTGACCGATGGCATAGCGATGCTCATCCTGGCGTCAACAGGCCTCGTGCTCTACCGCTTTGGCTGGGAAGTCTTGTTGCTGCTCTTGCTCCTTGGCGTAGCAGGCATCGCCTTCGTCCAAAACCGCTGCATTGTACTGGCATTACTCAGCTTTGGCGAACGGCTAGCAATTGTGTCACCCTTCGTTCACTTGATTCGTGCATTCTATGAGAGCGCCTACATATTATTACGCTGGCGACCCTTGCTCCTTGCCATTCTGATTGGCCTGGTTTCCTGGTCGGGCGAATGTGGAGCCTTGTATTTTGTTTTCACCGGGCTGGGAGTAGCACCCAGCCTGGCTTTACTCATCAAGGCGACCTTCATACTCGCCTTCTCGTCGCTGATCGGATCCGCTTCTGGCCTACCTGGTGGACTGGGAGCGGCAGAAGGGAGTGTGCTAGGACTTACCCGCCTGTTGGTATCACCTTCGGCTGCGTTAGGAGGAGCAGCTACACTCCTCATTCGTTTCTGTACACTCTGGTTTGGCCTGGCCCTGGGAGTCATCGCGCTGTTCGTCTTCCAATCGACGCAGTGCTCTCCCCTTTTCGGGCAACAAGACGATGGCGAGGAGGAGCAACAGCAGGACACCAATAGCATACAGCCAACGGAGAACCCTCAAGCATATGTGACCACAACAACGAACACTGGAGACATATCTGTATGAAAACGTTAATTATCATCCCCACCTACAACGAGTTGGAGAACCTTCGGCCACTGCTGGCAGAAATCTTCACCTATGCACCTGAATCCGATATATTAATCGTCGATGACAATTCACCGGACGGTACTGGTCAACTCGCTGACGAAATACACAACGAGAATCCACGCGTATCTGTTCTGCACCGCTCCGGAAAACTGGGACTTGGCACAGCCTACATTGCTGGCTTCACCTATGCTATTGAGCATAATTACGATGCAGCCTTCGAGATGGATGCTGATTTCTCACATGACCCCCGTTACCTTCCCGATTTCCTCAACGCCATCGAACATGCAGACCTGGTGATCGGCTCCCGCTATGTCAAAGGAGGAAGTACTCCTAACTGGTCGCTTCTACGCCGTTTTATTAGTGGTGGTGGCAATATTTTTGCTCGCTTCATGCTCGGTATTCCAATCCACGACTGCACGGCTGGATTTCGCTGTTACCGCAGTACCGTGCTGCGCAGCATCGACCTCGACACCATTCAGTCCCAGGGCTACGCCTTCCAAGTCGAACTGGCATTTAGAGTGACGCAGCAGGGCTTCCGCGTTGCGGAAATCCCCATAAGTTTTCCTGATCGGCGTGTCGGAAAATCGAAGATGTCGCGCAAGATTTTCATTGAAGGCTTCCTCTGGGTCCTACGCACACGCTTCAGCAAACAGCCCTTCAGGTATGCATCTCCTGCGCTACAAGATGATAGCCCGGCTCCTGAAGTAGGTGCTTTAGATGCTCAGGCAGGAAAACTTTCTTCCGTTGCAAAGAAATAAGCTCAAATCTGGCGGGAGCCACCTCGCCAGGCTAACTCAGCAAGACCTCCTACCTTCGGCGACGTTTTTTCTTACCCCGGGATGAACGTTGAGGCTCCGGCTCATCATCGGGGTCACGCATAGGATCGAGATGATACTTGCGGTACATAGCCTGGCGATGGCGGGCGCGACGTGCCACATCTCGCGGCGCAGCGTTGAACTGATCGGTAAGCTGACGTGAAGTATGCACCTCACCACCCTGCCGGGCAACTGCCCGCCGAACCTCGCCATCATCGCTATACATCTCTACTTCCCGGCCTGCCGCTCGCGCCTGGGCAGCCAGGCGAGCAATTACGCTGTCGGCAGTTTCACCATACCGGGAATAGATGATACGGACACGACGGTCGTGACTCACTTGCTCATAGGCATCACTGCCATCGAAAACGACGGTGACCTGGTGCGGTGTATGGCGATACTGATTGACGAGCTGGGAGACGAGCAACTGACGAGCAGCAGCAAGATTCTTCGCTTCTACAGCCTGAAACGAAGTGCTCTGCTTAATCACATTGTAGCCATCGACCAGGATATCGCGCCCCACATTGGCATCCTTCTCGCTTTTGGTCACCCCAATGAAAGATAGGCCTTTTCTTTGCGTATGTCAATATGCACGAGACGTGACGAAATTGGTTTCCTGAAGGCTTGACAGGAGGTAACTCCTCTGGTATGATCATAGTCGCACCGAGGCAAAGCGAAAAGCCTTTGATTGTGCACGAGGAGCCGTGGTGTAGTGGCCTAACATGTCTGCCTGTCACGCAGAAGATCGCGGGTTCGAATCCCGTCGGTTCCGTTCCAAGCATACCGCGTGACACATAACTAAGATGTTCCACTTCTTATGTGTCAGGCGCTCTGTCACGCTCCGCTCTCTCTTCAACGCTTTTCACGATCCTTCGTATGGTTTGATGTGACACTCCGAACTGCTTCCCCACTTCTCTGAGGGAGACCCCCTGCCGTACCAGACCAAGCGCCTCTTGCTGTTGCTCCGGCGTCAACCTGGGTTGCTGGTTGGACGCAATAACGCCCTTGCTCTTCACGAGTCTGCGCAATGCCTGAGAGGATATTCCTAGCTTTCTTGCTACCTGCTGCACCGACTCCCCCTCTCGCACCAATCCCAGCGCCTCTTCCTGCTGCCCTGCCGTCAGTGCTGCCTGCTTTGGTTCAAGGACGATTCCCCGACGCTTCAAGAGCCTGCGTATCGTCTCGTAGAACGTCCCCAGGTCTTGAGCGACTCGCCGAATTGACTCGCCTTGCTGCACACGCGTGAGTGCTCTTTCCTGCTCCAGTGCCGTCAAACTGGGTTTTTGTGGTGGGGGAAGATGTGACTGCTCTCGCACCTGCTTGGCCGGCAGATACTGGCGACGAGCCCACAGGATGCCCTCGCACTGCTGCCAACATCCAGTTCCTTCCAGCCCCAGTGCCAACACAGGCAGGACGAACAGGAAGCTCATACAACTCAGACCGGATTCGCTCCATCTGAGTGTCAAGGTCCTCTTCGGTGATATCCCCCTTGATAAAGGCAGAGATGATCCGCTTCTGCTCGGCTTCTAATGCCGCACGACGGGTCAACACACGCTCCGTCACATCATCCTTCTCGCCCTCTACAGAGCACTGCTGGGCAATGATTTGGCGCCATAACGGCGGCAGGGTGACGCTGCTGAGCATCTCCTCGAATTGCTTGATCACGGTCGAACTCTTCACCGAAAGATGGCCTCCGGCGGCACAGACCCGTTTGTGGACCAGGCTCGTATCTTGGTAGTACACTGCCCCCGCGCGACCCAGGGTCGTCACCCGCAATGGGCGCCTACATGCTGCGCAGACGATGATGCGGCTAAACTCATGGGGCTGTCGTTGGCCTTGCTGCCTGAGGCGGTGGTAGTGATGTGTCTTCACCGCCTCCATCTGCTGCCAGAGCTTGTAGGGCCATGCCGCTTGATGGTTGCCCTCGACTAACTCTCCTGAAGGCGTCTTGATGGTGCCATGGCCACATCCAGGGGCAAACTCGCGCGGGAACCAGGATCGTCGAATGGCTGCAATGGTCTCCTTGGTGAAGCGAGGAGCGCCAAAGCGGGATGGATGCGAGAGAGACTCCCTCAGTTCCTCTACAATGTCGGCATCGGTCCAGCCCTGGGCGACGAGTTCGCCAATACGCACCAGTGCAGGGAAAGTCAGAGGATCAGGGCGCACAGGCACGGGCGGAGGACGCCACGTCGAGGGTGCACCAGTGGGAGCTTTCGGGTAGTCGGGAGGCAGATAGCCAAAGGGAACCGGTCCACTGTGGTAGCCAGCGCGAGCACGTGCTTCTTTGCCCGCCTTCGTGCGCTCTGAGAGGTGGTCGAGGGAGGCTTCTGTCATCGGCAGAGAACTCCTGGACCTAGCTCATCTCCTGTTTGGGAGACAGGATCACGATGGAGGACATCGCAGGGAAAGGGCTGGTCTGCAAGGAAAAACGAGGAGGGGAGAAGATTGATCGGTATGCAGATCATGTGACGGTTCTTTCTACTACTCATGCGCCCACACGCATGGTCCTGAGAACACTCTACCATGAACGGAAGACAAAAGGAATGGCTCTTGTTCCAGATTTTTCTTCACACTTGTGAAGATGTTGCTTTATGGTTTGCCCGCGCGTGTACCGAACTCTAGCGAGCCCTGTGCCTGTATGTCAACTGCTTCCAACCCTCGATGAAGCTGTTGATCAAGCAACGCGACGGGAAACACGTGCACCGTGTCTACGTTGCAGCCAAGACCCCTGTGCTGGCTACATATGTTATCCGCCGAGCAAATGAAGAGTTTCCCTCACCAATTACTCGTTTGTTCATGACTGATACGCTCATTGGGCAAGGCTTGGGGGAGTAGGTTCTTGTCTTCCCAGGCAGAAACCCAGTAACTCTGATACCAACCTTTCTCCTCTTTCAAGGAAAACCAGAAGCAATTGCTTGCTGGGTCACAACAGAACGAGACGGGTGAATCTTGATGGATCTTACGCATTCCTCAGGCCGTCAGACCTTCCTCTCTAAAAAACTCAGGCACTTCTGCGATAGTCATGATGCAAGCCGCCCAGGACCGGGAAAGAGAGGACCTTGCCACAGACATGAGGTGGTGGTACTGATCTGGCTTCCTGCTCCGGAATCTGCTGCTTGATCCCTTGATGAGGCCTGGCTCGGTTGAAGTAGTGCATATACGCGTTGAGCACACGGCTCGTGCTGCTTCTCATGCAGGATGAGCAGATGATCGAGGCACTCTCACCGCACCCTGCCCAAGAAGCGCTCACAGATGGCATTGGCTCGGGGTGCCTGAACCGGCGTCTTAAGAATCTCGATGCGACTTGTGGTCGCCACACGAGTAAAGCACGATCCGAATTTGCCATCGTTATCCCGTATCAGGTACTTTGGCGCTTGTCCATAGGGGGTGGCTTCTCGCAGTTGTTGGGCGACCCAAAGATCGGTTGGAGAGCGTGTCACGCCCACTTGGATAACCTTGCGAGATTTCAGTTCGATAATGAAGAAGGCAAACAGCGAGCGGAAGAAGAGATCGGTGACCGGGAGAAAGTCGCAGGCCCAGATCTGCTCTGCATGAGTGTGTAAGAAGGTCTTCCAGGTCTGCCCACGTGGTCGTGGTGTGCTCATCTGTCGCAGATATTTCTGAATGGTGCGTTTGCAGACGCGTATCCCCAGCTTGAGCAATTCGCCACGGATCCGCTCTGCCCCCACAGTCGGGTGTCTCTGGCCAATTCCTTGATCAAGGCCACGGTCTATGCAGGTATCTTTGATGTACGAGTAGTTGCTCTGGATTTGTACTTCCAGAAGAGCCGCAAACCTTGGCGATGCCTCCGCAGTAACGTCGTCTTCCTGAACGAGTGATGTGGGCTTGCTTCCAGGTTCGCACCATTCTTGCCAGCAGCACCAGCAGGATCCGGTCCTCTCAGTGCATGTTGGTCGTTTCACCTGTCTGCCCAGGATAATGAGAGGCTTTCGCAGGAGTGCGTTTTCTGCTACGAGTTGGGACTTACTTCGAAAAAGATCGGTCAGCGTACCCAAGAGAAGAGCGGTGCTCGTCGGTTTGGTCCAGTCAACGAACCGGCGATGGAGCGACTGAAGGCAAAAGCTTATTCAACGTCTGATGAAGGTGAGAATCTCATGCACAGTAGACGTTCCCCTTTGTGAAGATGAGGAGTTGAATGCATCTTGCATTCTACCCGACATCTGGGGAATCTGCAAGATGCGAGAGACATGGGAAGCTGTTCTCAAAGGCCTCATCTGACAGACAGATACCGCAAGTAGCCAGCACACCATTTATGATACTTCGCATTATTGATCCGCACCTGTTGGGGTTCCTCAGTCAAGCATGAACCGATTTTCTTACAGAGGATAGGAGAGTGACATACCGCGGGCCTCTAGCACTGTCTTGAGCGTGCGTAATTCATCGGTCATAATGCCGTCTACGCCAATGTCTAGTAGGTGCTCCATTTCTTGCTGGTCGTTAATGGTCCATACGTCAACTGGGATGCCATGCCGATGGGCGGTCCTCACAAACGCCCACGTGACAATTTTTCTCTTTCTATATGTCGAGGGCACTTGCGCGCGGGTCTGCTTCGGAAAGTTTACTGGATCCCACGGAAGAAAACTCGTCAGATAGAGCTTCCGAATTTCCCTTTCTACGAGTGAAGTTTGCGTTCCTTTGGGTGCCCTCGCTCGCAGCTCGCGAATACTCCACTCGTCAAACGAAGCCAATGTCACGCGGGGGAATGCATCAAGCCGACGGAGTACGGCTAGTAAGGGCGCGACTGCTTCTTGCCGTTTGGCGTCAATGTTCCAATAGACCTCGCGGTTGAGAGACAGTGCTTCTGCCAACGTCGGGATATAAAAGCCGTCATGAGCTATGGCCTGGCGGTCGGCACGAGTGAGATCGGCGATACGTATGGCCCGTTCACCTATGTGCACATAAGCATCGACGCGTGTTTCAATTTCTTCCGAGCCGTCGATGGTCTGACCGTGGATCGCCAGCAGCTCGCCATGACGAGTGTAGTGAACATCGGTCTCAATCCTTCGGTACCCCAAATCTATCGCATCCTGGAATGCTTCAAGCGTGTTTTCGTGCGCAATTTCGTTGCCACCTCGGTGGGCTACTGCAAGTGGGAGGAAATGCTCAACCATATTTCCTAGATTAAACAATGTTCGGATTTTCGCCTTTCCATTTAGAAGAATATGTGCCAGAATTCATGACAGAGCTGCAGCAGGGGCATGCTCTGACAACGATGTCCTCTCCGATCGAGAAAGGAGAACGCTTCAGTGAGTCCAGCCAATTTCCAGCCCGTTCCTCACGTCCCAACATGGCAAGAGATCGAGCATGCCAGTCAGGTGATTCGCGATGCGGTTCATGTGACGCCCATGTTACATTCTCGCACTTTCGGTACCATGACGGGGGCCAACGTGTATCTCAAGTCTGAGAATCTGCAGCGAACAGGATCCTTCAAGGTGCGTGGAGCTACCTACAAGATTGCCCAACTCAGTGAGGAGGAACGCAGGCGCGGGGTGATTGCGACTTCCATGGGCAATCATGCTCAGGCCGTCGCTGTTGCCGCCCAGTCCTTTGCGGCCCCCGCCACCATCGTGATGCCTGAGCAGGCTCCTCTGGTCAAAGTGATGGCGACACAAGGATATGGTGCCAGAGTGGTTCTGCATGGTGCCACCTTTGAGGAAGCTTCCGCTCATGCGCGCGAGCTCCAGAGGACCACGGGGGCAACCTTCGTTCACGCCTTCGATGATCCCAGCATCATCGCTGGGCAAGGCACTCTCGGCCTGGAGATCCTCAGCCAGCTTCCTTCCGTTGATGCGCTTCTTGTTCCTATTGGTGGTGGAGGTCTGATCTCAGGCATCGCCATCGCCGCACGCGCACGCAAACCCGGCCTGACTATTATTGGGGTCCAGGCGCAGGGTGCGGCCAGTTGCCGTGCTTCGCTGGATGCTGGAGAGGTGCGAACACTGCCAACCATCAGCACGATTGCCGATGGAATCGCCTTGAAAAGCCCCGGGGAGCTGACATTCCCCATCATCAGGCACCTCGTCGATAGGGTCGTCACGGTGGAAGACGAAGAGACGATGAACGCAATTCTGTTGTTGCAGGAACGCTGTAAATTGCAGGTTGAGGGCGCGGGAGCGGTAGGCTTGGCAGCGCTGTTGCGCCCCGGACTGCTCAACCTGGCAGGCAAAGAGGTCGTGGTGCTCCTCTCGGGTGGGAATATCGACATGAACCTGCTTGGCGGCTTCATCGCCCATGGATTGCTGAGCCAGGGACGCATCGCCATCGTGCGTACAGCGATTGAAGATCGTCCAGGCGAGTTGAATCAACTCCTAACACACATTGCAGAGTTGAAGATCAACGTACGGGAGATGAATTATCTGCCCACAATGCAATCGCTGCCAGTGCAGCATGTGGAAGTGACTCTCACGCTGGAGACACGTGACCGTCAGCATGTGGAACAGTTGCTTGCAGCCCTCCACCAGCGGGGCTATGCACTCACAGAGATCCGGGGGCCGTTGACGGGACCGCGCGGAGGGGGTTCCTGATTCTCGATAACCCAGCATCATACGTTCGACCATTGAGCAATGGGAATTGTCCAGCGGGGGACATCTGGACCCAGAAGGTGTTTGTGGGAGCGACTCGGCCTGATAGGGCGGGTGCCTGTACAGGATGAGATCATTTCAAGCGGGAAAAGCTTGTGAGAGCGATGAATCCCAGGTGCGGGCGTTGACTCAGAGCCTATCGCTTCCATCCGAAGACATAGCAGCGAGATGCCGACAAATCAAACTGGCATTCCATTTGCTCCCGATTTCCAGTTGATAACAGAACCAAAACCTGTCCCACGGGTGGAGTTGCAGATAATCCGACGCCCGTCGGTTCTGTCACGACTATTTATATATAGTTATATAAATAGACTTTTTCTTCTACTCGAACGCAAGCCCTTGCCTTAAACTGACTCAGTCCCTTCTATCACTCTTTATTAGTATTCATTAACGCTTTGTGCTAGTTCCTAGACGGCGAGATCAGCCAATTTGAGCACAGGTCGTCCCAAAAGGGCGTTGACCATCATGCCCACACTATGAGCAGTGACCTTGGCAGCAATTCTGGTCATCATTCCCCAGGTACTTTTCGTTCGCATAGTGCTTGGACAAGTGCAATTGCTCTTGCAACTGTGCATTGACCGTTTCGCAGATCAAGCGTAAGCGGTTGAGCTGTTGTTGCGCCTGCTTGGAACGCTGTGGCTGTTGGTTCACCTTGGCAGGAGCCAGCAACTCCAGTGAGCGATACTGCTCAAGAAAGCTCTGCAGAGCCGCATCATTGTAGGCTCCATCTCCAAGCAAGCGCTTGAGATGATGCGAAAACGAGTCCAGCAGTTCCACCACAGGCTGATTGTCATAGGGACTGGCTGGCGTGATCAAGAAGCTCATGATGACTCCTGTCAGGCTGACCACACTATGGAATTTGCACCCGAAGTACTTCATGGCTTTGCTGCTACACACCCCATAGTCGGCAGTGCCCAGAAAGTCACTGCCTTGTTTCCCTCGTTTGTACCCCACACACGGCACGGGAGCTGAATCTATCGCTGCTGTCTCTTCTAGCGCCAGGGCATCCAGCACCATCTGCAAGCTCACCCGTACGGCCAGGATCACCGACCAGAGGTCCCGCTTTCTCCGATTGTACCGACTCCGTTCATTGAGTCCGGGGAAGAACGTCTGCAAACTGGATTGATGCAGTCGGAAAAAGTGATCCTCTCTGGGTTCACCGATCAATTCCTGGTACAGAGCAATGGTGATCACTTCACTATCAGAAAGGTGGGGAGCCGGCCCAGGTCGCTCCAAGGCTTGCCGGATCACTGGTGACCCTTTCATTGCATCATCAACTATGGTAAAAAGAGTGGTGAGAACTGTGGCTTTCTCAAGCATCTGTAGTGCGCTCCTTGTTTGTCTTTGTGTTTACAAACTACAGCGTACTACCGTTCTCTTTCTCTGTCACCAACTAGCACAAAGCGTA
>WNFA01004917.1_pt1 | contig 11146 bp, 8 predicted proteins | sample 5400481 | NCBI WGS metagenome assembly WNFA01 (sample SAMN13153340, study PRJNA577476) | soil metagenome | isolation source: 120 cm saprolite under Douglas fir tree site 2 hole 1 replicate 2 | place: USA:California | collected 2015-04-18
TAAAGATGGCTTTGTCGGTCGGCTTCATCGGCTTTGTTATCCTCCGCTGATGCGACCCAAGCTAAGGGGCTTCTGACTCTTACCCCTGTAGGTCTACCTCCTACTGATCATGCCTACCTTTCCTGGACACACTGCTTCGCCAAAATTCTGTGCGCACTGAAAATAGCGCGCTTCCCTGCCGCGACGGCCGTCCCGTCCAGGTTATCCCTTCATCCCCGAGCGCCAAGACCCTCTCCCGGGGAACCCCCGAGCGGTATACCTGTATATATTTAAGGATGTGAGGAACCCAGACGTTTTCACGACCTACGTTGGTTCGGATTCCTGTAATCACCGATAGGGCTTTCATCGACGAAGATGCGCACGGGTCGGCTCCGGTTTTGATCGTCAACCAGCACGTGGCTAGGGCCGATTTAGGGGCAACCTTTGCGTCAATGTGTTTATATCGAGGTACAATATGTCGGAATGGAACCCTTGGCCGGTAATCAGACGTGGTGGAGCATGGCGCTTGATCGGCAACGATCTCTCGCTATCACCTCACCACTTCAGGAACTCGACACTTCTAAGAGCCACATCGGAGCGCAGAAACACGACATCCGGACCTACTGTCTTTATGTTATCGATCAGGTAGCCCTTGGAATGCGCGCCCAACGCGGTGAACGCCTTGACGTAGTCGAGAGAGCCCTCGCCAATCTCGTGGCCAGGTGCGAACCTGAGTCGAGCGAGGAGCAGCGCGGCCGACTTGTGACGTGGGTTATTGAAGGTTTGCTGAATGTCCGCGGGCGCGGTCCATTTTCAAAGACTCTCACCGAGTTTGATAGCACGGGACTACCTAGAAAAGTTGAATACACATTCACTTTGCTGGAAGCAAAGGATTTTGGCGACGAAGTGTTCTATCTAGTCGCAAGTTCGGAAGCAATCCGATTGTACACAGACTTGCTTGCGCGAGACGTAACGGACGAGCAAGTCGCGAATGAGTATCTTTTTCGGTTTCTGGTCGATCGCGGGGAATGGCAGAAGGCTGCCCTGGAATCCGGCCGGATGGAGCTATTAAGCCTCGAATATGAGCAGAAGATTCGACGTGCGATAGAAATCACGGAAAGAAATGTTCATGCGTTCAATTGGAAGGACTCGCTGGTGCCGATTTTTCAACGTGCTCGCCAACACGTCGGTGATCGCATTCGTGCAGAGAACAGCGTCCTTGTTTCCCTACGAGAGAAGTTGTCTCACGAGGAAGGGATCTCCACGATCAACCGCAGCGACTTGGGAAGGGTCGAGAGGACTCTCGACGGGGTTATCTGTCGCCATACGCACTTATCTCAGATCTTAATGCTCGCAAATCAGCGATTTGCTCATGCGCAGGACGCGCAATGCTATCGGCCGAGACTGCTGACGAGCTTTGCAAATCTGGATGCTGACTTGGTTCGCCCGCTATTCCGGGAACAGTTAGGCCGCCTTCGCGTAACAGCCGAGGAATTTGCGAGTTTCATGTTTCGGCCTGAACCGCGCCCATTGTTCAGCCTCGTAGAGATTGTTGACCGCTTGCTCCGCCCCGAAAGAGAGTACCGAGAAGACGTATCGGACAGCGAAGGACATTTCGAGGAAATGCAAGCCGCCTCCCCCTTCTTGAGCGAGCAAGAGGAAGCTGAAGCCGAGGAGATGATTACGTCCATCGCTAATCCATGTACGTTGAGCTTACTGCTATACGAGATGGCAGCTCAAGGCAGAGCATTGAGAATCCAAGATCTCGTCGTCACCACGCTTCTTAAGGCTATCGGAGACCCTGACACGACAGTTCGCGTCACAGCGAGCGAGGGAAGGCTTAATGTGGGTCATTACGCTGGAAGCGAGTTAATGCTTGAACCCAAGAAATCTGAGACATACGGCAATAGCGGTATTTAGAGGAAGCGCCAGATGAGCCCTACAGCTGATTTTGCCTTCAAGGCAGGTCGTCTCTTTCACTACGCGTTCAGCTTGCGGGAGCGGCCGGCCCAGAACTCCGAATACGCCCAATTGATTGATGAATACCAAAATCATTCTGAGATGCGCTGTATTTTTGATCAGTTTGTGGAAGCCTGCTCTTTGGAGATACTCGAAGTTTCTTCAGTCGGAGTATTCTTGTGTCCGCGAGTTGTTGAGCAGCGGCAAGGCAGCACATTTTGCTTTCGACTCGCAGACTACAAATCCTTTGATGATCCACATGATCGCGTGTTACACGGCGCGATACAACTTGTTCTGGCAAGTTACGTCTTTCCTACACCTGAGAGATTGGACGATCCGATAGACAGCCTCGGCTCTCCGGTCCGCGTGTCCGAATTTGTCGAGCATCTCGACCAGCTACTTGAGCAGTTTCGGCAGTCATCTAATCGGATGCCTTCTGATAATCCTGAAGAAGAGCCGGTCTGGCAACAACTCCGTGCAATGGTGCTTCAAATGCCGACCGATACCGGCCGTCAGCCGCGTCATACATTGACACGACAGGTGCAGATCGCATGTGCCATTCTCGAGAGGGAGGGATTGTTTCGCAAGCAGGAAGCGCGAGCTGGCGATACCGAGAAGTTCATTCCCCTGCCGCAATACCGAGTCCACGTACGTCATCTTGCGGACCATCGACGGCTATATCAATTCATTTCAAGATTGAAGGGCGAAATCTTGAATGCTTAAACTCCGCAAATGTCATCTCGCAGCCATCGGCAACCGCAATGCCCGGTTCAGTCCCGTGAATCTTGATTTCACTGGCGACGCTGGAGCCGTGAATTCTGTCGTGTTCTTGGAAAATGGCGGCGGAAAGACTACATTGGCGGCCTTTCTTTATTTGACGCTCTGGCCCGAGCAGAACCACTTCTTGCTAAAAAAAGCCAAAGACTCGCAAGTGCGTGTAGCAGACTATCTGATGCCAGGACAAACAGCATACTGTGTTCTGGAGTGCGAAACCCGGATAGCGGGGGTTTCCGAACACCCAATCATCCGAATCATAGGTCAAGTGCTCCAGCGACGTGACGCCACGGATCGTTCGCCTGTCCAGAGACACTTCTTCACTTTCCTGCCATGTGAGGGACTGAACTTTGACGATCTGCCCATTCACGGTATTAATTCGCGACAAACATCCCTGAGTATCGACGATTTTCGAGCCTGGCTTAGAGAGCAGAGGGCCAAGTTCCCGGCAGCAGAGCTCTGGGAGGGGAGTTCGAACGAAGAATACTTGCAGAAATTGCGTGACATTCATGCCGAGCCGGAGCTTGTTCGTGTGCAGGTGGATCTCAACAAGCGCGAGGGCGGTATCGATGACCACTTCAAAGAGCACTGCGCTGATTCCCGAAGGTTTGTCCACACATTTCTGGATCTTGCCTTGCAGAGCGCGAAAGCGGACGAAACGGCAGCTGTATTGCAGACCTTTCTGTCAGAATGGCTAAACATCGGTCACTTAGAAGATGAAACGTTGTTCTGCGAAGAATTTGCGTCTTCTCTTGTTAGCCTTTCAGATGCGCAAACGCGCTGGACGAAGGCGCACGAGACCTTAGAACATTGTCGGAATCATGCTGCCGCTCTATGGTCCGCTCTAGAAAGAAAAAGAGAAGAAATGCAGAAGAAGCGCGAGGAGGCGGAAGCGCTGCTCGCGACAGCAAGAACCCGAGCCCTGGATGCCAAACGAGAGGTCGATAACTCGAACCACCACCTCATTAGCTATGAACTGGAGTGGCTCGAACTGCGTGCTAACGAAGCGAGTGCAGCAGCGGAAAATGCTGAGCGAGAGTGGCAGGCAGCGCGGCGTACCAATCACCTCACCAAATTAGCCGTTGCACTCGGCGAAGTTGAAAGGCAACGCCGAGATCTTGAAGCTAAACGGAAGGTTTTACAAGAAAAACAAGCTGAGTTGGCGCCGCTGCTCGACAAGTTGAATGCATGGGGAGCTGCACTTGTCATCTGTTTGAGCATAGAAAGTTCCGATGTCGCAGCTGATCTCGAACTCGTAGTGACGAACCTGAAAATTCGGAAGGAGCGACAGCAGCAGTTGGAGCAGAGCCAGCGACAATTGGCCGTCGACAGGAGAGACTGTGAGCGTACACTTGCCGACACAAAGAGTTTTGCGGACCGACGACGATATCAGCGTGATCAGCTTGGAGATCAGGGCTGGCTGGAGTCGAATGAGCGCGCAGAAGATGGACACACTAGGTGGGTTGGCGAGCGGGACAAGGAAAAAGCTAATATCGTGGAGCGCCGGGCGCACATACTACAGCTCGACCAGCGACTACGCGAGCTTAATTCCGAACGGACGCGGGTGGAAGGTGAGTCTGCAAGAGCCGAGTTCGATGTCGATAACGCGCGATCAAGCCTGACAGTCGCCGCCAGACAGAGACAGACAATCGAAAGCAACGATTTCGTCTTGGCACACTTCGGCGAAAGCTTTGACCCGCTCCGGCATGGCGCAAAAGAGGCTTTCATCGGCAAGCAAGCAGACGTCTTCCAAGTCTTGCTGACTCTTCAGCTGGACTATGCGCTTCTCTTGCGGAATCAGCGAGGCATTGAAAAGTATCAGGTGCTCCCACCGGCGCGTGACGTTGAACTCGTATTGGAACGATTGAGCGAAGTCGGGATCGAAGCTGTTGCTGGACTTCGGTATTTGGCGGAAACCTCCAACTGCGAGGAGGCCGAACATCTGATTCGTCACGAGCCTGGGAAGTATGCCGGTGTCTTGATTCACGCTAAGCATTGGCAGAGGGTTTCAACGCTAGCTTGGCCAGAGGTAACGCAGCCTGTCGAAGTTTCTCTTCTTCCCGACAGTGTCGGGAGCCACAACGGCTTCAGTTCTCACGTCGTCGTTCCCAGCCGACCTGCATTCGACAAAGCTGAGGCGAGTCGGCGCTCGTTGGGATTAGAGGATGAGCTTAACACTTCGAAGCGGCAGCTTGAGGCCAAGCGCGCAGAATATGACGGCTTAGGGCAAGTAAAGACGCTTTTAGAAAGCTTTATAGATCAGTACGGCGAGGGCAGGTTAGGAGTGCTCGAAAGAGAACTGCGGGAGAAATTGCGGCATGCTGAGGGCCTTCGCTTCCGCGGTGCAGAGCTAACTAATGAGATCGGAGTGGTTGAGCGGGAACGCACAAAAACTCGCGAAGCGGAGTTGTCGTCATCAGAGTGCCTCAATGGTCGCATTCAACCTGCTATTAGTCGCATTCAGGGATTCATCACGGAGTTCGAACAAAAAGCCGATGAAATGCGAAGACTCGAACAGGTCAGTCGCGATCGCCTCTTTGAGATAGAAACCGAGGAGAGGAGTCTCGAGACTCAGCGCAATGAATGTGAAGGTATTCTGGCAAGTCTCCAGGCCGACCTGTTCCAATTGCAGTTGAGGCATAAACAGGTAGGCGACGAACTCGCAGGTATTGCTTATCGGAAAGGTTCTGCAGACCACGAACTGTCAACGCAGTCCGTAGATACTCTGCGAGCCGGCTACAACCAGCAGCGTCAGCTCTACGAGGGACAGCAGGATTCCGCAGCACAGATTGAAATCGCGACGGCAGAGGGACTTTTGCGATCGAAGCAACGCGATTTGTCGCAACAACTTGAAAGCGCTACAGAGACGGAGGTCCGCGCAGTAGCCGAACCACTCGGTTATGTCGAGACAAAATTACGGGAAGAAGCAGCAAGGGCCGCTCACGCTTTGGAGCGAGCGGTGTTGGCGAGAGCCGATAGGAACGCCGCAAGAGAAGGGGCTAGGCAACAGTACAACGAAAAGCAACAAACCGCGCCCGAAGGAGGGAAACGGCGTTTTCCAGAAGGCGAGGCACGCCCCGAACTCAGCGTGGAAGCGTCTGCGTTGATGAAGAAGGGGCAAACGCGGCACGACGAGAATGTTGGTCGAAAGCAAAAACTTGATGATGAAGTCAGAACCCTGACCGATCAATCTAGTGAGCTGCAAAAAAAAGCTGCGGAGTATGAAAGTCAACGGAATCTTCTGGATGCGTTCCGCAATGAAACAGTCCCAGCGATTGACATACCTGCAGAGTTCTCGGAAGTGAGGGCCGCAGTGTCCTCTGCCAAAGCTCAGGAGAAGAATGCGGCGGCAGACGAACAGCGAGAACATCGAGAGCGGTCTATAAGATTGAGGGCTGCTAGGGCGATTACTGCTGACGCTCGATTTACCGATAAGAAGTTAGGGCTGGCGAAGCGGTTCGAGTCCTATACAGACGAAGCCTTGCTCTCGGACGTAGACCAAGTTCGTTCAGACCTGGAGCAGCGAATCGCTGTCAATCGGGACCGCCTTGCCGGGCTGAAACAGACGCGCGAACAGCTCATTCATATGATGGATGGGCTGGCAGATGAAATTCTGTCGCTTCTACGGAGTATCGAGAAAGTCAGTCGCCTCCCGGACGATGGAATGGGCGCATGGAGCGGAAAACCGTTCATCCGACTATCATTTCACCAACCCGATGCCAGTGAGCGGCAGATCGCTTTGCGCCAATTGCTGGAGGAGTTGATCGAACTTCGACGAAGCAAGCCGAACCAGTTGCCAGATACAGACACAGCCGGGTTGTTGCAACTCATCGCCGATCGCACGGTGTGCGACAAGAGAATTCAGGTGCAGATTCTTAAACCTACTCCGACTCGAACGGACTCGTACGAGAATGTTGAGTTGTTACGGCATTACAGTGGGGGCGAGGGCGTAACCGTCGCAATCCTGATCTACCTGACTATCGTTCAGCTTCGAGCACAAAATCTTCAGAACTCGCGACGCCTGCAAGACGCGGGCTTTCTTCTTCTCGACAATCCTTTTGGGAAATGTAATCGAGCAGACCTCGTACAGATGCAAGTCCAGCTAGCTGAGCAACTGAGAGTGCAACTGATCGTATTAACCGGGTTACGAGAACCGGTGATCATGATGAGTTACCCTCGACGTATCCGTCTCGTGAACGATCTTCTCAATCGCGTCACCGGGGCCAAGCACGTACGAATAGTGGAGTCGGAAGGAACTGTAACTGCGGTGGACAATCTGCGACGCTTCACACTCGCCAGAACATGACGATGACTAGCGACGCCGCGCATTTTTGGGCCGCGTTGGTGAGCGCCCAACCTCGGCGTGTCCGATTCACACGAACCGACTTGTTGGAAGCTTTTGGGCGCGCTTTTCCCCACAGCCAAGGAGACCTTAACCTACGAGAACGGCTCGCTTCCGTTCTCAATGAACTGGCCGCAGAAGGGTTTCTTAGGCTCCCGAAACCGACAAACCGGCGAGGGTATGACCATTCTGAGAGGACATCACTCCCGCGCTTCGTGAATCGTCTTGATTGTTCAAGAGCGACACAGAAAGCTACGTTCTGGCGTCCGGAACTTGCCTTTGCACAGGACTTTCCAGGCGCTTGGCACGAGGAACTTGTTGCGGTCCAAAACTGGCTGCGGAATCGAGGTTCTGCCGCCCAGATCGTTGCGTTGCGTGAACGGTCAATGGAAATTTTCGGCGATGAAAAACGGCTCGATGACATACTCGGCACGAAACTGTTTGCAGCCGGACGCCTCACCCTTGACCTGCTGAAGTGCTATCTTCCGACTGTTCCCGTCTACATCGAAGCCATCGATACTGATCAACATGTTCGACCGTTGCTGGTTGTGGAAAATCACACGACTTTCGATACACTTCGAAAATGGAATCAGCGATATAGGCGTTACTCGGCCGTCGCTTTTGGAGCTGGCACCGCATTCATTTCCTCCTCTCAATCGCTATGCGCAAGTTTGCAGTCACCAGGCTGCTCTGGAGTAACACTTTACTTTGGTGACGTTGATCCAAGGGGATTGTGGATACCGGTGAGAGCGAGCCAAGAGAGCGGAATCCAGATCAGCCCGGAGCACATTCTGTACGAGTTGCTTTTTCAAAAGGCTCGAGAGAAGTTCATAGTTGCCCGTAATCCCTTTCCCTTCGAAGCAAACCTCCTTGATTGGCTGCCAGAGAACCTCAGGGACGAGGCAGCCCAATGCTTCAACAGGGGACGTCGGCTGCCGCAAGAGATCCTTTCAATTTGGGATCTCGCAGGGGTCGAACGTTAGGAACAATCACCAAGTTTTCCTTCCGAGCTGTAATTTCACCCTCCGCCGCCGCAAAACCTCTCATCGATAATCGCAACCTGTCAGATGATCGAACCGAAAAGCGACCGACAGTTCAGAAGGTCGCATAGGAGCTCTGAATCTTGAGACTAGGTACCATTTGCCTCAGAATTGAAGATAGCCAGACAGAGTTGTCGTTCGCCAAAACTCCGCAAGACCACAAATCTCGTCCGCGTCACGATGTTACAAGACTCTCTGCATATTCTAACTCCTCGGAAAAACCGGTGGGGACTTGGGGCTTCTTTGGGAAAATGCACGAGGCATCAGGGATTTATGGAGCGGGAAATGGAAATCGAGTTAATCTCGCGCCCCTGATAAGGGCGAGGTCGGTGGTTCAAGTCCACCCAGGCCCACCATTCAAATCACCAATAAATACGCGGCGATTCTCACTTTCCCCTTCCAGGGGACTTGTCATCAAAAAACCATTTTGCCAAAAATTTGCCAAAAGTTCGAGTAGGCCATAGATCCCGTAATCCGGGGCGTTCCGATGCGCGACCCTCAAGAAACATCCAAAGTCGGCTACGGAACCTGGCTAATTTGTTCGATCCTAGATGCTCACTTTGAAGGCATGTAGCTGCGGGTGGACGCCGGCAGGTGATGCGTACAACGGTTTAGCAAATTTCCCCGTTTCACAGCCTGGTGTTCGGAATCAAAACGATCGAGCGTCTTGCGGATTTGCGATCTTCCGACGTGCCGCCCGGAAGTGGCCAGACCAGTCAATACAAGCGCGTTTCTCGGTACTAATTTGGTGTGGTCCAACTTGGATGAGTGGCGTCACAGATGAACTTCGTCGGCTAACAAGACCGTCTCTCCATCTTTACTGTGATAGCGCTTTGGGATTGAGTGGGGACAAGTCGACACCGTCCATCGCATAACGGGCATACAGGAAGTCGTGGATCGAGACCACGCGATCGCCATCGAAATCCAGGGCAACAAAATAGGCAGGCGTCCCGAGTGAAATCTCGCGATCGTACACGAGCATCGCGGCCCGGCCATCGACAACGCCCGCTGCGTAAGCCCACTGTTTGGCGGCTGCATAGGCAGCGTAGTATTCCCCGACCTCGCTCTTTCCTTGCTTGCGCAGCTTCGCGACGAGGTCGAGTTTGACGTCGTCAGCCAGCATGGCGCGGACGGTGTCGAAGTCTCCGATCTTGAACCCCTCTACATACGTGGTCAGTCGGGCGCGCATTCCATCGGACAGCATTGGCAGTGAGACGTCGGCGGGTTCCTTGGCAAACTCGCGCAAACGGACACGCCCCCGCTGGAGCGCGGATTTCGCGGCGGCCTCGCTCGCACCGGTAATCGACGCAACCTCCTCCAGTGAGTGGCCAAGCACATCCTTCAGGATGACCGCGCTCCGCTGGAGCGCCGGAAGCCGCATGAAAGTGCGCAGACTCATCGTGGCGGCCTCGTGGTCCTGATCGGGGGAATCTGGCGCGGCAATCATGTCGAGGGCCTCGTCATGCTGCATCATCGGACCGCGCGCGCGGCGACGGAGAAAATCAAGCGCGGTGTTGTGGGCGATACGGAACAGCCAGCCTTCAGGGTTGTCGATGACACCGACACTGGGCAGGGCGGCAAGGGCTTTAATCAGTGCGTCCTGGACAATATCCTCGCCATCGACAGCAGAGCCGGTCATGCGGGCGCAGTATCGATGGAGCTTTGGACGAAGCTCACCCACCAACCGCTCGAACTGATCACGCACATCATCAGTCATTGACTATCGCGTCCTCGGAATAGCAGTGCTCTTTGGATCATACGTCGAGCGGCAGGATGTCCGCATCGCTGCGAAAGCCGTAGGCGACGCCGTGCATATAGCGCGGATCGCCGAGTAGCTCGGCGACCCGGTCTCCAACCTGCGCTGGGCGCAGGATCGAGCCATAACGTTGCATGACATGCTCGTCGATGCTGACGCCCTCGATTTCCGCGTAGGCGGCCGCAACCTGATGACCGAGCGTGGTGTCGGGAATCAGTTGACATGGCACGAGCACCTGGAAGTGGATCCCGAGGTCGCGCTCGCGCGATACCGCGTTTGCACTGTGGGCCATGAACCACAGCATCCGTTTCGCGCCTATATAGCCTCCAGAGAGCCTCAGGCTTTCCGGGGCGATGAATGGCACCGCAAGCACCATCGATGCACCACTCGACATGACCAGAACGCGGCCACCTCGCTTCATCGGAGTGTTGAGTGCGGCCTGAACGCCGACTAGCCCTGCCTTCACATCGGTGTTCCAGACGGTCGAGAACTCGTCCCAGCTCTGCTGGTCGATCGGCTTCATCGGCAGCAGCGCGCCGGCGTTGAGGATTAGCACGTCGGGCACCTCCTCGCGGACAACCTTGTTCATAAGCGTGGCGTCGGTCGCGTCGCCGGCAATCACTGCAGCACCGGCCTGCTCGGCTGCAACGAGCTTCGCTCGATCGCGACTAATTGCGGTCACCTTCGCGCCGCAGGCGGCGAGCGCCTCGACCATCGCGAGCCCCAGCCCCTGGCTGCCGCCGGTGATGACCACGCGTTTTCCGTTCAGGTTCTGCATGTTCATTCTCCTTACCCGGGCATCAGGCGTGGTGGTTGTAGACGACGTCGCCGGCGAAGCTGTCTAACGCGGCGAGTGCTGCGATCCTCGGAAAGTAACCAACCATATCGGGATTGGCCCGCATCGCCTCCACCGATGCAAAGTCGCGCCACTGCGAGTAGATGACTACGTGGCGCTGATCCTTGGCGGCGATAAAGCTGGTCGAAATCCAGCCGTCGAGCCTGGTGACGACGCTTTTCGTATTGCCACGCAGAAGCTCGATGAGCTTTTGCTGATTCTCAGGCTCAAAGGTCAAGACGTTGATAAGGGTGGTGACCTCTTTCGTCACCGCTATTGTCGTGCTCATAATGTTCTCCTCCAAAAAGCGTTGCTCTCTGTCCTTACACCATGAAGACGATTTCGTTAGTCACAACGGATCGGTCGGGCAAAAAAAGATGTCGATTCTTTAGAGTCGGCAAGCACAACGATGTCTGAACCTTACGTCCCAACACGGTCTAATATGCCTTGAGCAGAGGGCC
>WNFA01022470.1_pt1 | contig 11146 bp, 10 predicted proteins | sample 5400481 | NCBI WGS metagenome assembly WNFA01 (sample SAMN13153340, study PRJNA577476) | soil metagenome | isolation source: 120 cm saprolite under Douglas fir tree site 2 hole 1 replicate 2 | place: USA:California | collected 2015-04-18
TCCGTGCAGGACACCACCTTGGGAACGACAGTCGGAAATCTCGGTATGGAAGACACCAAATTTCCGCGCCCGGTCTTTGCCGGCGATACGCTGCGGGCGGAAACGAAGATTGTGGCGGTGCGCGAAAGCAAGTCCCGCCCGACTCAGGGAATAGTCACGTTCGAACATCGTGGTTTCAATCAGCGCAATGAGGAAATCGCATACTGCCGCCGTACCGGGCTGATGATGAGGCGTCCCGCATGAGATTGCGCTCCCTTCTGTTTGTGCCGGCCGACAGCGAGCATAAGTTCGCGAAAGCATCCGGCATCGGCGCCGATGCGCTGATTCTCGATCTCGAGGATTCCGTCGCGCCGCCGCGCAAGGCGCTGGCGCGCGATATGGTGAAAAACTTACTGAGTGGCCCGCCGCGCGACAGGGCGTTTCTGGTACGCATCAATCCGCTCGGAAGCGGGCTGACGCTCGACGACCTCGCTGCCATTGTCCGGCCAGGTCTCGACGGCATCCTGATTCCGAAAGTCAACGGCATCAAGGACATCGAACTGATTTCGAATTACGTCGATGTGCTTGAGATCGCCGCTGGAGTTACGCCGGGTCACGTGAAGCTGCTTGTGGTCGCGACCGAGACGCCGGCCGCCATGATCGGCTTTGCCAGCTATGCGACGCCAAGCCGGCGCCTCATCGCCATGACGTGGGGCGCCGAGGATCTGGGCGCAGCACTCGGCGCGCTGTCCAACAAGGAAGCCGACGGAAGCTGGACGTTCCCGTATCAGGTAGCGCGGGCGCAATGCCTGTTTGCGGCGGGTGCCGCGGGCGTCATGGCGCTGGATACGCTATATGCGGATTTCAGGGATCAGGAGGGGCTGGCGGAAAGCTGCAGGATCGCGCGCCGCGATGGCTTTGTCGGACGGGTCGCCATTCACCCCAATCAGGTCGCGACGATCAATGCATTCTTCACCCCGTCGGAAGCGGATCTGGCGCATGCGCGTCGTGTGGTGGCGGCCTTCGCGGCTCAGCCCGACGCTGGAACGCTTGGGATCGACGGCAAGATGTACGACATGCCGCATCTGATCGCGGCGAAACGCGCGCTCGCCTCAGCCGGGGAGGACGTCACACCATGAGTTCACTGTTGGTCAATGAGTTGGAGCCGGCGGACGATCACGCGGCCATTCGAGAAGGCGTGCGCGCGGTGGTAAACCGCTTTGGCGATGATTACTGGCTGGCGCGCGACGACGACGGCGTGTTTCCGTTCGAGTTTCATCGTGCGATGGCCCATGCCGGCTGGCTCGGCATCACGATGCCGGAAGAATATGGCGGTTCCGGTCTTGGAGTGACCGAGGCCGCGATCATGATGCATGAAGTCGCGAGCCATGGCGGAGGAATGTCCGCTACCTCAGCGGTGCACATCAACCTGTTCGGACCTCATCCGATCGTCGTGAAGGGCACGCCGGAGCAGAAAGCCCGCTGGGTTCCGCGGCTGGTCGCAGGCCAAGATCAATGCTGCTTCGGTTTCACCGAGCCGGACGCCGGGCTCAATACGACCCGTATCAAGACTTTCGCCCAGAAGGTTCCGGGCGGCTATCTCGTTCATGAAGGTTCCGGGCGGCTATCTCGTTCATGGCCAGAAGGTCTGGACCTCGACCGCGCAGGTCGCGAACAAGATCATGCTGCTGACGCGAACGACCCGCTATGAGGATTGCGCGCGTCCGACCGACGGAATCACGATCTTTTATACCGATCTCGATCGATCGAAGATCGACGTTCATCGAATTCCGAAAATGGGCCGCAAGGCGGTCGATTCGAATGCCATCTTCATCGACGGCCTCTTCATTCCGGAGTCCGATCGGATCGGCGAGGAGGGCAAGGGCTTTTCATATATCCTGCATAGCCTCAATCCCGAGCGCATCCTGATCGCGGTCGAGGCGATCGGGATCGGCCAGGACGCGCTCCGCCGTGCAGCAAAATATGCGCGCGAACGCGTAGTGTTCGATCGTCCGATCGGACAAAATCAGGGCATCCAACACCCGCTCGCGGAGAACTGGATGTATCTGGAGTCGGCCTGGCAAATGGCGATGCGCGCGGCCTGGCTCTACGATCACGACAAGCCCTGCGGCGCCGAAGCCAACAGCGCCAAATTCCTCGGTGCCCGCGCGGGTCACGATGCCGCCTGGCAGGCGATCATGACCCACGGCGGTTTTGGATATGCCAAGGAGTATCATGTGGAGCGCCTGTTCCGCGAAGTCGCCATCACGCGGATCGCGCCGATTACCGAACAGTTGATCCTCAGTTTCATCGCCGAGAAGGTGCTCGAACTGCCGAAGAGCTATTGAGATACCTCGAACTCAAAGGCTTCGTGAAATCAGTTCGCGCATGATTTCCGAGGTGCCGCCGTAAATTCGCAGCACGCGCGCATCCGCGTAGAGACGGCAAATCTCATATTCGCGCATAAAACCGTAGCCGCCGAAAAACTGCAGGCATTGGTCGACAACGCGACCATGCATTTCCGTGATCCACAGCTTTGCTGTTGACGCTGCGTAGGTTGTCAGTTCGTGATTGATATGCTCGCGAAGGCACTGATCGGCATAGGCCCAGCCAACCGCGAGATCGGATTTCAGATCAGCCAGCTTGAACCGGGTATTCTGGAAACTGCCGATCGGCGATCCAAAGGCGTTGCGCTGTTGAACGTAGTCCTTCGCAAGGTCGAAGGCCTTCTGCGCCGCGGCGATCGAATGAAGCGCGATGGTCAGGCGTTCCTGCGGCAGTTCGCTCATCAACGCGCCCATCGCACCGCCTTCCGCTCCCAGCAAATTGTCGATGGGTACGCGTACCTGGTCGAAGAACAATTCGGACGTATCGGAGGAGAGATGCCCAAGTTTTTCAAGGTTTCGGCCGTGGCGGAAACCGGGCCGGTCGGCCTCGACGAGAACGAGACTCATTCCCCGCGAGCCGCCTTCCGGCGCGGTCCGGACCACGACGATCACGAGATCGCACATCTGTCCGTTTGAGATGAAGGTTTTCTGGCCCGATACCACAAACTCGTCGCCGTCGCGCACCGCGCGGGTACGGATGCCCTGCAGGTCGCTTCCCGTGCCCGGTTCGGTCATCGCGATGGCACACACGGTCTCGCCCGACACCATTCGCGGCAGCCATTTCTTCTTCTGCTCGGGGGTTCCGTAGCTGAGCAGGTATCCGCAGCACACGTCATTGTGCACGGAGAAGTCGGTAGCGGGGCCTGCGAAGCCGGAGTAGCTGAGTTCCTCTATGACGACCGCATTGTGCCGAAAATCTCCGCCGGCGCCGCCGAACTCCTCGGGAACCTGCGGGCAGAGCAGGCCGGCTGCGCCACCGGCGCCCCATAGCGACCTGTCGATGATACCGGCTTCCTCCCATCGCTGGAAATCTGGCGCAATCTTTGACGCGGCAAAGCGCCGCACCGTTTCCCTGAATTGATTGTGTTCTTCGTCGTAAACCCTGCGATGGGGCAGCATCGAGGCCTCCCGTTTATTCGTATCGACGACCCGGCCGTCGCACCAGCGCTTCAATCGATGACGGGTCAGAACGCGACCTTGTCGCCGCCCTTGAGTTGCAAAATCTCGCGCGCCTCGTCGGCCGTCGCGACGTCCAGTCCCAGTCCTTCGATGATTTTTCGAACCTGAGTCACCTGATCGGCATTTGATGCCGCGAGCTTGCCGGCGCCGATCCAGAGACTGTCTTCCAGGCCCACCCGCACGTTGCCGCCGATGGAAGCCGCGATCGCGGCGACCGGCATTTGCGCGCGCCCCGCTCCCAACACCGACCAGCGATAATTGTTGCCGAACAGGCGATCGGCAGTGCGTTTCATGTGCATGACATCTTCCTGATGGGAGCCGATGCCGCCAAGCAAACCGAAGACTGTTTGAATGAACAACGGGGCCTTCACCAATCCTTCGGTCCAGAAGTAATGCAGATTGTAAAGGTGACTGGTGTCGTAGCACTCGAACTCGTAGCGAGCGCCCGTACTGTTAAGCGTTTCCAGCGCGTAACGGATGTCCTTGAAGGAGTTGCGGAAGACGAGATCGTGGGAGCCTTCCAGCATCGCGGGCTCCCAGTCGTACTTGAATTGCTTGTATCGCTTGAGCATCGGGAACAAGCCGAAATTCATCGACCCCATGTTCAGGCTGGCGACCTCCGGCTTCCAGACCGCCGCAGGCTTGATCCGCTCTTCGACGGTCATATAGGGAGAGCCGCCGGTCGTGAGGTTAACGACCACATTGGATTGCTGCTTGATGACGCGGAGAAACGGCTCGAACGCTTCAGGTGACTGGTCCGGCCGGCCGTCTTGCGGATTGCGGGCGTGAAGATGGACGATCGCAGCACCAGCCTCGGCCGCGCCCAATGCGGATTCCGCGATCTCTGCCGCCGTCACCGGGAGATGGGGAGACATCGACGGCGTGTGGATCGACCCGGTGACCGCGCAGGAAATGATGACCTTACGGGACGACATGGTGTTTCCTTTGCAACGCGCGTTCAGGCAAGGGCCGGTGAGGGCGGTGAGACAGCGACGGACAGCCCAAGGTCATGGTCGAACCGCAGCATCAGGACGTGAACTTATGGAAATCCGGCGCACGCTTCTCGTTGAAGGCTGCGACGCCCTCCTTTGATTCCGCGGTATCGTAGAACATCTTCACGGCATGAAGGGCCAGGTTGCTGATCCCGCGGATGTTATCCGAGTCGGCGTTGAATGAGCGCTTTGCCAGCGCGATTGCCGTGGGCGACCTTTGCGCGAGTTTATCGGTCCAGTCCTTGACGGCGGCGTCGAGCTCCGCGGCCGGAACGACCTTGTTGACCAGGCCCATTTCGCGCGCCTGTTCGGCGGTATAGCGGTCATTGATGAACCAGATCTCACGCGCCTTCTTGTCGCCGACGTGGCGCGCAAGGAAGGCCGTGCCCCAACCGGCATCGACGGAGCCAACCTTTGGGCCGACCTGACCGAATTGAGCGGTGTCGGCTGCAATCGTCAGATCGCAAAGCGTTGCCAGGACGTTTCCGCCGCCGATAGCAAAGCCGTTAACGCGCGCGATGACTGGCTTGGGAACGTCGCGGATGAGGCCCTGCAACTCGTCGATTGGCAATCCGACGACACCGCGACCGTCATATTGACCCTCATGTGCGGTTTGATCGCCGCCGGTGCAAAAAGCCTTGTCGCCCACACCTGTCAGCACGATGCTCGAAACGTTCCGATCGTTCGCGGCGAGGTGGAAAGCCTGGATCAATTCTTCCAGCGTCTGTCCGCGAAATGCGTTGTAGACCTGCGGCCGATTGATAATGATCCAGGCGGCACGATCGCGAACTTCATAGATCACATCAGTAAACTTCGTCGCGTTTGACATGGTTTTTCCCTCGCATCCGTTAGATCATGTTCATTCCGCCAGAGACCGAAATGGCCTGGCCGGTGATAAATTTGCCGTCGTCCGACGCAAGCAGCGCAATAATCCCAGCATAGTCGTCGGGTTCGCCCATTCTCTTCAGGGGAATGCCGCGAACCATCGCGTCCTTCCACTTTACCGCTTGTTCGCCTTCACCGAGCACCGCCGCCATCATCGGCGTGTTGGTGGGGCCCGGACACACCGCGTTCAGCAGCACATTCTTCCGCGCGAGCTCCCGAGCGATCGATTTGGTGAAGGAAATAAGGCCGCCCTTGCACGCCGAATAGACGGCCTCGTCGCTGGTGCCGACGCGGGCAGCATCGGACGCAATATTGATGATGCGGCCGCCACCGTGTTCGACCATGAGCGGCGCAATGGCATGGTGTGTGTTGAGGGGACCATAAAGATTGATGCGGATGATCTTGTCCCAGAGATCCTTGTCGGTCTTGAGGAATGGCATGGGCCGATCCCAGCCGGCGTTGTTGACCAGAACCCAGATCGGGCCGACTTCAGCCTCGACCTGTGCGACCGCACGATCCACCGACGCTCGATCGCCAACGTCAACGGTATAGGCTGTGATCGCAGATTTCGGTGCGAGCTTCGCCGTCTCTTGCCCGGCGTCGGGATTGATATCGAAAATCGCGACCGATGCCCTGGCCGCCACCGGTAACGATCGCTACCTTGCCTGATAAGCCTTTCAACGTCTCACTCCCTTGTTTTGCGGCGCATTGGCCGCCTGCTTTGTTTGGCGGGGTCGGCTTGCGCCGGCCGGCCGAGCGATGTCAACCGCTCTTGGTCAATGCGAACCCGCCCTGTGCGAACATATGGCGCGCAATGATCGTCTTCATGATCTCGATGGATCCGCCCGCGATCTTGACGATCCTGGCGTCGACATAGGCGCGGGCGATCGGATATTCGCACATATATCCCCAGCCCCCGAACAGTTGCAGGCATTCGTCGACGGCTTCGCAATGAAGCTCGGAGGTAAACATCTTGGCCATCGCGGCGTCTACCGGATCGAGCTTTCCCTCCATGAAGAGCGAAATGCATTTATCGGTGAAAACGCGGGCGACTGTGGCCTTGGTCTTCAGATCGGCAAGCTTGAATTGCGTATTCTGGAAGTTTGCGAGTTTTTGACCGAACACGCTGCGGTCCGAAGTATACTCAACAGTCCAATCAAGGACGGTTTCGACGACGGTTGCCGAGCGGATAGCCTGGGCAAGCCGTTCTTGCGAAAGCTTCGTCATCATCAACGAGAACCCTTTGCCCTCCTGTCCAAGCATATTGGTGCAGGGGATACGCAGGTCCTCGAAGAACAGTTCAGAAGTATCCTGGGCCTTCATCCCGATCTTCTCGAGATTTCGCCCGCGCTGAAATCCCGGCCGGCTGCTCTCGACGATGAACAGCGTCACGCCTTTGGCGCCGGCGCTGCCGTCGGTTTTGGTCGCAAGCACGACGAAATCGCAGAGTTGACCGTTCGAGATGAAGACCTTCTGACCGTTGATGACGAAGTCGTCGCCGTCGCGAACGGCGCGCGTCCGGATCGCCTTGAGGTCGCTGCCCGCGTGAGGCTCCGTCATGCCGAGCGAGCCGATGGCTTCGCCCGACACCATCTTCGGCAGCCAATGGCGCTTTTGAGCCTCGGTTCCAAAGGAGAGAAGATAGGTCGCTACGAGATCGGTATGGATCAGAAATCCCGGGCCGCTCGCGCCCGACCGCCATAATTCCTCGAACACGACAACGTCGAAGAGGTAGTCAAGGCCCATGCCGCCGTACTGATCCGGCACAGTACAGCAAAGTAGACCCTCTGCGCCGGCCCTGAGCCAAAGCTCCCGTGGCACAATACCGTCCTTCTCCCACTGGGCATGAAACGGAACGATTTCGCGATCGACAAACCGCCGCACCGTTTCCCGGAAAATATGGTGCTCTTCGCGGAAAATGGTTCGCTCTATCATCGCTATCTGTCCGCATCAATTTAGTTAGTTAGTGTACCATATGCGGGAGGCAGGTAAAAAGCAAGCTGGGAGCCGAGAGCTTTTTTGCACCACTGAGTCGGCGCTGCCCGCGCCAGAACTTCGGAACCAGCTCGGCAGATAATCGCGGCAATCGCACTCAAGCGCTTTTCCGGGGCTGCAAAATCCATTGCTTTGAACTAGTACACAGATATACGATATGCTATAGGCGGGACGCTATCGCGGAGAATACCATGACGGTGTTGGGGAAGTTGCAGCAGTTCCGGGCGGAACGCACCGAAAACAATGTTCTGCACCTCGTTTTCGACATGCCCGGCCGCGCGATGAACGTGTTCTCCAATGCGGCCATTGCCGAACTCGCTGTCTTCAGCGAGTGGCTGCGCGGAAGTGACGTGAATGGTGTGGTCATTCGATCGGGAAAGCCATCGGCATTCTGCGCCGGCGCCGATCTTGGCGAGTTGGGATTGGCCTACGACATGATCATGGCCGCGCCGGCTGAGAGGCGTGATCGCGCGGCGTTCGACCACTTCTTTCCTCTCAGCCTGGCGCTGCGCGGAATCGAAACCGCAGGCAAACCGGTTGCGGCGGCGATTGCCGGCCTGGCGCTTGGCGGGGGCGGGGAACTGGCGCTGGCTGCGCATCATCGGGTCATGGTCGACGATCCCAAGGCTGCGTTTGGCTTGCCGGAGTCACTTGTCGGGCTGTTACCAGGGGCGGGGGGAACCCAGCGGTTGCCTCGCCTGGCCGGAATTGAAAAGGCTCTTCCGGTCCTGTTGGAAGGTGCGCGACTGTCCGGGCAGGCCGCCATCACCGCCGGCGTGATCGATCAGTTGGTTGCTCCTGGCGAAGAGGTGGCAGCAGCGGAACGATGGGTGTTGTCCCATGCGGCGGCGTCGCAGCCCTGGGACCGCCCGGGCTGGCGGCCGGCCGATGTCGATCGTGTAGCTGCAATCATCGAGCGGAAACGCGCGGCTGTTCTTGCGGAAACACTTGGGCACTATCCGGCGCCGCTCGCTATTCTCGATTGCGTTAGCCAGGGATTGCCGCAGCCATTCGATGACGCGATCGGCACCGAGATGCGGATATTCTCAAAGCTCATTCAACGGCGTGAACCGCGCAACATGATCAGGACGCTGTTTCTTGGCAGGCTTGATCATGACCGCCTTCGAAAGGCGGGAGGCATTCCTGCACCTGTCGAACAAGCAGTGACTGCCGTTTCCGAGGCATTGCAAGCGGACGGAAACGCGGATGCCGTGCTTGCAAATGCCTTCGCCCGCGCGGGCTTTCGCACACCCGCGAGCCCGGCAGCGGAATTCGATGGCGTCATTGCACAGGCGGCGTTTTGGCTAGAGGCAGAGCCTGTCACCGACGGCAAACGCGCGCTGCGCGAACGTCTTGAGCGGGCGTTTTCCGTCGCAAACAAATGGCGGGACCGGCTGTCGGAGGATGAGCGCCGCGCGGCGGATTATCTGCTGGTCAAGAATTGCGGCTTTCCCGCTTATATCGGAGGCGCCTTTTCCTCCGCTCAGCTCGGCACCTGATTGGCGCCATCTTCGAAACGTGCTGCATCGCGGCTTGCGCAACTCCAATCGGGAGAAAAGCAGTGTCAAAGCCCTTGACTGGCATACGCGTCCTCGACCTGTCGAAAGTCCTGGCTGGTCCACTCTGCGCCCAATATCTCGGCGATCTCGGTGCCGACATCATCAAGGTAGAGACCGTCGGCCAGGGTGACGAAACGCGCGGCTGGCCACCTTTCCCGGCGGCCGGCCTTGGCACTGTCTTTCTCAGTGCCAACCGAAACAAGCGAAGCATCGCCGTCGACATGAAAACGGAAAAGGGGCGCGAAATTGTCCATGCGCTGGCAAAATCTGCCGACGTTGCCATCGAAAGCTTCGGGACCGGCGTCGCCGAGAGGCTGAGCATCGATGCTGCAACGCTTCGCTCTCTGAACGAGCGCCTGATCCACTGTAGTATTTCCGGATTTGGCCGTTCGGGGCCGCTGAAAAACTCACCGGGCTATGACGTGATCCTGCAGGCATTTTGCGGGATCATGTCAATGACCGGCGATGAGGACGGCGGCTATATCCGTAGTCCGATCTCTCCGATCGACCAGATGACTGGCGTACACGCGTTTAGCGCCATTCTGGCGCTGCTGTATGCGCGGGAGAAAACAGGGAAGGGAGGTGAGATCCAGGTCTCGCTCTTCGAAACCGCGCTGGGCCTGCTCGGCTATAATCTGCAGACGTTTTGGGAGCGCGGCGTTCAGCCTCCGAAATGTGGTTCGAGCCACGAGTCGCTTTGTCCTTATCAGGCCTTCGAGGCTGCCGATGGCCCAATCATGATCGGGGTTGCGAACGACAATCTGTGGCGCAAGTTTTGTGCCGTCGCCGGATTGGACGCCATCGTCGATGATCCGAAGTTCAGGACGAACGCGGATCGAGTTGCGCATCGCAAAGAAACCATCGGTCATGTCCAGTCAGCGATTGCTCAGTATTCCGCCGCGCACTGGAACGGCGCGCTTGCGGGCGTCGGCGTTCCCTGCGCGCCCATCAATTCGATTGCTCAATTGCTTGACCACCCGCACACAAGGGCAAGCGGCATTGTTGTCGAATACGAGCACCAAACCGCAGGCCGGCTGAAGGGCGTAGGTCACCCCGTTCTGATAAACGGGGCGGAGCGCCAAGCAGGGCTGCCGCCGCCGGTGCTTGGGCAGCACACCGATGATGTCTTGGGCGAAATGGGTCTGTCATCTGAAATGATCGGCGAATTAAGGCGGGATCGCGTGATCGGTTGATATTGGGACGGCGCGTCCAGCCTTCATCATTCGATTATTGATCCAGATCGTAATATAGCGTACGGATTTTCAAAATCGCCGTCGATGTAGCCGAGAACCTGAGTTTGATCGGGCCGGATCGATCATGGTCGCTGCAGTTGCCGGTGGGTGCTGAACGGGGAGTTGGATCATGGGTGCATCGACAGGGACTGCCCTTGCAGCGCTGAAAATCGGAGGACGCGTCGCTTTTGAGCGTCTCGCGCGGCCAAAGGCTCGGCGGTTCAACGATGTGCCCTGTTCGCCCTATGCAGTTACGGCGGAATGGCTGACGGCGGTATTGTGTAGCAAGACTCCCGGAGCCATTGTTACGCAGGTCGAAGTCAAGCCGGCGAGCGCGGGAACGCACGAACGCCATCAACTGATGGTGTCCTACAACGAGGAGGGCCGGCGCGCGGCGCTGCCGGTTTCGATCTTCACCAAATCGCTGCCAAGTATCGTCACGCGCATGATCGGCGGCTTCAACGGCACAGCGCGTGTCGAGGGCCATTTCTATACGCAGCTTCGACCTCAGCTCGAGATCGAGGCACCGTTGTGCTATCATTCCGCCTACGATCGGCGAACATTTGCGGCGATCCACCTGCTGGAAGATATGGTCGCCGCGAAGGGCGCGACGTTTTGCAATCACAAGACGTACGTCTCGCGCGCCATGGCAGACGACATGATCGATCTGCTGGCATCGCTGCACAGCCGCTTTTACGGCGATCCAACGCTCGGCGGGCGCTACCGATGGCTCGCCAGCTATCCACGTTGGTTTACCATCGGCGCGGAGAAAATGGGTACGGAGTATTACACCCGCAAGGCATTTGACGCCGCTGCCCACGTTATTCCAGCGGAGGTCCTTGCGCGCCGTGACGATGTCTGGCCGGCGACGATGCGCGCACTTGCGCTGCATGAAAGCGAGCCGCAAGGACTCATTCACTCCGATGTTCACATTGGAA
>WNFA01004919.1_pt1 | contig 11144 bp, 15 predicted proteins | sample 5400481 | NCBI WGS metagenome assembly WNFA01 (sample SAMN13153340, study PRJNA577476) | soil metagenome | isolation source: 120 cm saprolite under Douglas fir tree site 2 hole 1 replicate 2 | place: USA:California | collected 2015-04-18
GAACGCGGCGGCGAACACGGAAAAGATGTCGAGGACTGGGTTAGAGCCGAAAAAGAGCTAAGCGACGAACCTGTCGCGAGACCAGCAAAAACGAGCGCCGCTCAAGCCGTTCGTACCGCGTCCAATTAACGTCCGCCTATGTGTAAACATCTTGTCTCGCAAGTGGCACGAGCGAGACAACAGACCCCAGGGCTTGACGGCCCGGCTTTCCCGAGCAGGCGAGAGCGGACAGATCTTTCGTTCGAAGGGGCCAGTCCGCCCCTTTACTTGTCCGGCGAAGGGGAAACTGGGGGAGAAACGAGGTTGCCAATGGTCAGGAAAATTAAACAGTGGGTTCCCATTGACGGAACTCGATGGAGAAACGCGGTTGCCAATAGTCACGAAAGTCATGAAGTGGGAATCCATTACGACGTTGCTCATCGTGGCGTGACTGCGCCCCTTCGCGAGTTACGAAATGCCGCTGGACTTTGTCATTTCGGCTGCCTGCCCTTGCCCGCCGAATCTGCCCATGATGGGTCCCCGCGATCTTCTGCCTGCTGAGGCTTTGTAAGTTTCTGCTCTTCGAGTGGAGTTATTTCGCAGGGCCAAGCTCCCGCAGGATGTTCGTACGGGTTGCGCCGCGTCGGAAGCCCAGGATGAAGGCGGCCTCGGCCTACGCGAAGATTTGACACATTTTTGGCAAAATGGATTTTGATGACGATTCCCCTATGAGGGGAAATCCTGGCCGGGGCGACCGTGGTTTGCAGCGAGAACTGCTCCGCGCTAAGCCCGACGACCACAAACATCATGATGAGGCTCTCCTCTATGAGGAGCGACTCTCAGGACAACAACGGCGGTGAATTCTGAGACTGAGTCGGTAGTGACAGATAAATGGAACTCGCCCAGCAAGACGTACCAATCAGGACCGGCTTGAGGACATAGCCTGATTTGCACCTATAAGCGGGTCATCCATGGCAGCCAGTGAATTCTGCTGATGATCGCCTTCTCTCCGATCGATGGCGTAAAGGGCCAGCTCCAGCCGATTCGAAGTTCCCACTTTGTTGAAGATCCTAGACAAATAGTTACGTACGGTGTGCTCACTCAGATTGAGCTGGTGGGAAATATCACGGTTGGTGAGACCTTCAGCCACCAAATGGACAACGCCTTCTTCCCTCTTTGTCAGCAAGACCGATACTTTCTGACAAATCGACTTAGCTGGCAGAGTCGGGCCCAGGGCTTCGATCACGAAGTGCAATTCCTTGCCGCTCGCCCACACCTGCCCCTGATGTACTGCATGGATGCACTTGCACAGCAACTCAGACGATTGTTCCCGAGAGAATATGCCGCTGGCTCCTGCCCGGAATGCTTCGACGACCATCGTCGGCTTGCTCGAGTCGAGTATTATGACGATACTGGGCTTAGAGTGCGAAGCCAGTATCTCTCGCGTCACATCGAAACCAGCTAGGGCTTCATCTTCTAGACGAGCACCGATGACTGCCACGTCGGCTTCGTTCTTTTCGAGTCCTTCGCGAATCCCAACCGCATCAGTCGCGTAGCCTACAACCCTTGTCCGATAACGACCTCGTCGCAATGCCGCTGCTATTAGCTGACAGCTCATTCGACTACCGTCAGCGATAAAGACTCTTACCGTGCCCACGCGTGCTGGGGATTTCGACAATTCCTGGCTCCCGCGAATTATGCCCGCGATCCCGAGACTCCAACCCAGTTCCAATTTGTTTAAAGACTTAAGATCACCACCCCATAGCAATTGTGTCGCAATGACGAATGGCGACATTACGGCGATCTACCTAAATCCTAATGACCAGACCGCCCAGTCTTCCGGCAAATATCGCTCTTTCTAGCCGTCCAGTAAGTACCACATCTTGGGTACCCTCAAGGGTGCGCGCTGTTCGCTTTTATACACTCTTGCGGGAAACCTGCTTGGTAGGGTGAACATGATTGTGAGCGGCTTTGTCAACGTGGTGCGCGGAAGATTGGGTTATCGTGGGAGGTGAGAGCGGATTCGGCGCAAGGCCGATGAAACGGGAGTGGGTCACCTCGATACGCACACAGTGCCGACGGTCCCACATTCCTCTCTCCATCAAGCAATGGGGCGGGATGCGCAAACCCCGCGCTGGAAGACTTCTTGACGAGCGCACGTTCGACGAGATGCCGATTCATCGGAAAGATGATAATCACTTTTGTACAGCCGCGATGAAGTAGCATCCGGAGCCAGGAGTCCCAGATGCCGAGGGTAGTGCCGAGCCAAGTTGTGGCTTTTATTGATCAAGTCTTCCCGTGGGCTGCAACTCAGCAGGAAGGAAAGGTAGTCAATCTCGTGCTGGACAATTCCGGCGAGTTGACCTTGCTGCTCCATCTGATACATGAGATATCGCAGTCTAGATGCGAGAGTTTGCGACGCTTCAATTAATTAACTATCGGCGGCCAGAAGTAATTCTCCATTAATTCATGTGCTTTGTCGATGAGCGTGGGAAGCGGCACGGTTTTCAGGAGGACTAGGCTAACGCCTGCCTCGGGAGCCTCCGTTTTTAACAGACTGCCTCCATGCAGAGTAAACAGAATTATCGGAGTTTTCGGAAAGAGCTTTCGCAGTTCGGATGCCGCTTCTAAACCATTCACAACTGGCATCGAGAAGTCCAAAGTGATTACATCGGGCTTGATTTGCTTGGCTGCCCGTTTTCCGTTCAATCTTCTCAGCGACAGAAAGTTTCCGGGCTAGGTGCGGTTCTAGGCGTAGTCTACCTAAATGCACCAAACAGTGCTGGCCAGAACCGTCTCCGCACGAAGGACAGGGGAAGAGGAGTAATGGTCTTGGCGTCAAATCCTTTCTGCTCATTGGAACATGATCCGACAAGACATCTAGTAGAACAGTTCAATTTTGTACACGTCGGATAGAAATCTTCCGAAACAATCGATTCCCACTTAGTAGCTGACGGGAAAGGGTTGCGGACGTTCGCGTCGAGCATGAGGTCAAGGTGAGTATTTCAGTATCAAGGTAGGGCGTGAATGTATCTCACGGCTTGCTCCGGCCACTCAGCTATTCTTCCGCCACGCTCCCAGGATGGCGCCCATACGAGCACAACCCCTGAGACTCCAACGAGCCTCGCCAGGCTCAGCCCGTGCCGCGGATGCGGTCGCCTTCGACCGGCGCGGATAGCCAGCCACGAGGCGTCTCTAGGCCGCCGAGGCCAGCGCTTATCAATCCTCTCAAGGATGAACGCCGCGTCCTCAATCGCCTTGTCCACAATATAGCCCTTGGCCATGTTGGGCTTGAGATCAACGCTGACCGCCCGCCTCGCGGAGCAACCGAGCGATATGGGCGTCGACGAGCCGGGCCGGCTCGATCACCGATACGATGTGGCGGCCGGCGTTCCGCACAAAGCTCACGACGTTGCCCCGGGCGAAGACCAATATCAGGTCCTGGCCGAACACAACGTCGCCCACGTTGAGATCAGTCCGCCGCACGATGACTGCCGACTGGAAATCTGCCAGAAGGTCGAGCAACGCCTCCCGTGCCGCCGGCACGGACGTGCACTCGATGACGTGGACACCCAAGAGTGTATCGGACGCCTCGCCCTTGGGCCGCCAGAAGGTGTCGAGTCGCGGTGGCTGAGGCGCGTCCGTCCGCCGCGTCTTGAGCAGTTCCCACCCGGGCAGTTCGTTACCCTTGAACTGGAAGCCGCGAACCGGCGGGCCTGCGCCGGCGTCTGACCCCTGCCAATCGGCGAAGTTGTGCAGCTTGCGGAGCAACTCCCGTTGTTCGGTTTGTATGGCCACGGCGATCTCCTTCAACTCACCGCGCGACGTGTCCGCGTGCCCGAGAGCGGGCTGCAATTCGCGAGGTCTGCGGGAATGGTCAACCGATCACGATACTGCATGTCGCCAGGGTTGCCGAATCGCATGTTGACCGGCAGGAGCGCCGTGTGCGGTGCCGTGGTCGGATCCGCGTCCCCGTCAACTTGCAGGCACGCGTCGTACACATTGTCGTTGGAGCCGCAAGCCCCGGTCCAGGCCACCTCGTGGTAGCCGAAGCCGTCCGCCCACCCGTCGATGCCGTGGCAGGCCGGCTGCCAGACGTTGCTTCCGATACCGAGGATGGGATTCAGATGGAAGAAACCCGAGCCCATTCGTGATTGCCAGAGATCGCACCCAAGGATGTTCGAGAACGTCGAGACGAACGTCGCGCAGTCGCTGCAGTTCACGTAGTAGCCGTCGCCTATACCACCCTTGAGCCGATCGAGAAACGCGGTGCAATCGAAACCGCCGGCGCTATACCACGAATAACCACCGCCAGGGCAGTCGTAGGTGACGATGCTGGGACCGAGATTGTTGACCCCTCGCGTCACACCGGCCGCTGCGTCGATCAGGCTCGCGGCGCCCAATGCCCATTCGCAGGCGTAGTCCAGCACCGCAGTCCAAGGCAGCTGGGTGTTGGACTGTTGGTAGGGTGTCTGCTGCCATGGGGCAGTCGGCAGACCGAGGATGGTATAAATCCGGTGACGCGTAATCACGAGATCTCTCCACTTCTTCTTGCCGGGAAGACGATACTGCCAGCGCCACTCGGTGGTATGCGGCCCGACTCGCCGCTGCGAGAGCTTTGTGCTGCTGAGCGAGAACGGAACGAGACCGGTCCGGCCATTCACGAACGTCACCGGTCGGGCTTGCACTTCGCCAAGCACGTTACCAAACAGCATCTGGACAAGGACCTGCAGCAGCCAGACAAGCCAACCAAGGCAACCACTCGGTTGCGGGAAGACGACATTGTCTCTTGCACGAACCTCGGCGGTCACGACGTTGGGATCGGTGCAGCTCAGCGAGGCCTTAATCGTAACCGTGTGGCCAGCCACTTGCCCGATGCTGTAGGCAGCCGGCGAGTCCTCCGCGGTGATGCTGATCCCGCGGCGCCATTCGGGAACGTGCACCCAATCGGTGGCGTTCCGGCGCAGATTGATGGCGTCAGTGGTGGCGGAGGTGGGGTCGTGGTTGAACGCAATCTCTTCGAGGTAAATCACCGGCGAGCCTCTCGGGTCAAGGGCGCCAGTGTACCACTAGGACTGGCACAGTGGGCGGAAGCGAGGGGGAATAGTTCAGCAAATTCAGTTCGAGCGAGGCGAGTCGATGGACCTCAGCATGTTTCAGATTCTTGTCCATAGTAATCTCCTTCAAACAGTCACTCCGAGCGGTGCCTTTATCGAAAGAATTGCCCGGCCGCCAAGCGACTGATGACGAGCTCGGCACTCAACGGTCTTTGCCTACTCGGGCCGAGCGGCGAGTTTAAATGGTAGTGATATCCGGGCTCGGATCGTTACAAGATTGCGAGATCGAACGGACCCCGGATTCGTTCCGAGAATTCGCTAGAATCGATCGCACTCTCTGACCGCTGCTGTGTCCCTTCTTGACCGGTGGTTGGTTCTGCGTTTCACTATTCATGTTGACAACTACCATGAACGGCATAGAATTTCTTTCGACGACCCGCCTGGCGAAGAGCAAAGCAAACCGTGTCCTGTTGTACGGGGTGGCCCCCGAGCTGGGGAGCCCCAATAACGAAAGCTTCGTTGTAGGTCATGTGCCAAGTCTCCGCTATCGACCAAAGTGCTTCCCAAAAATTGTAGCGTGCTCCACATGGATGGCTGTTTCTCGGTCATTGCTGACGAGTGCGGGCGGCCATTTCCTACACCTATCTATCGTCACGGACTGCTCAGAGAGCGATGAGTCGTCATGAGGGGCCGTCCGTATTCCGGACGACAGAGGGAGGATGTTATGCCAGCGCACAAGCAGTATCGAATGAAAATCCTGAAATCCACGAAAAGCCCGAAATCGAACGACGACCAGCCCGGGTCCCCCGAGTAAGGGTAAAGCCGACGACGGCTGAAATCGTTCGAGCGTTCAAGAGAGCTCCCGGATACAAAGAGATAGTCGCTCGCATCCCTAAAGCCGCAAAGGTCTCCGGATGGGACAGAGGGACGCAGGTGGCCTACTTCAGCGTCTGCAGCAAGAGTGGGAGTGCCAGGTGGCTTGACATCTGGGATTGCGATCACTTCGATGGCTTCACTGACATGCAGCGGTCGATCAACGACTGCCGCGCATGGTTTTCGCATCTTGGTTTCTCGACTTGGGGTTCAGCTCAGACCGCGACAGGAAGGATCAACTGTTTCTTCGATGCCGCTGTGGCAGGGGCCTACTCCTGCGTTGTTCAACTACAGAGTTATCCGGCTGGCTCGAGTGCGACTGTCGAATGTTTGATCGACAACAATAGCTTCGGACCCCTACCCTTTACGGGGACGATTCTTCAACCCCATTTCAGCATGCTATCGGCTGGTGGTCACCATTTCCGCATCAGGCAGATGAGCGGCTCCTTCTTCTTTCTCAGCCTCACAGTCTACCGGTTCTAACGGCACGACAAGGGCAGGTGCGGAAGGGAGACGGGCGGGTGTTTTATTCTCTGGCCCCTTCACGAGTCAACTCCTTCCATGAGAAGGCCGGTGAGTGTCAAGCCGTTCTTTCATTTTTTCTTTCTTCTTCTTTGTTGTCTCTTTTTCCGAATTATTCCCATTGAGCCAAGCCGCCTCTGTCGCCACCCTTCCATCCGCACTCTTTGTTGAGCGATTGTCGCTCGGTGCAAGTTGGGTGTACTCGATTCAGTAGGTGCTGCCACCTGATTATCGACCTTATTTCCCTCTCTAGAAGGGGAGTTGGCCAGGAGTTAGTCGCAGTCGCCTGATCTCGGCGGTCGAACTCGGCTGTTTGGATGCCATCTCTCTTTTCTTTGCTCCTCTTTCTTTCTTCCTGCCTTTCCCAGTTTTCCACAGAGAAATTTCGAGCTAGGATCGCCTAGCAACGACGATCGCCAACTCCGTCGACCCCTAGCATCCCCTGTTTTGTGGATAGCTCTTCACTCTAGGCCACGGCGCGCATCGCTTTGTGGCTATTGCGCAGTGGTTCGTACACCTCTCCACTCACCCGCAACCGATGGAGCAGTACCGCTAGCTTTCTCGCCACCGCAACAACCGCTCGCTTCTTAGCATTTTTCCCTCCTCGCGCCGCAAGTTTTAGCCCCCAACGCCGCAGATCACTGTCTTCTCCGAATGGTCCCAGGATGTAGTGCGCCCCTTGCACCAGCATGGTTCTCAAATAACGGTCTCCTTCCTTACTGATGCGCATCTGCGGCTGGCTCTCACCGGAGTCCCTGCGCCCTGGGCGCAACCCAAGAAAACAGCCGACCTCGCGACTCTTCGGGAACCGCTGCGGATCTTCCAGCGTCAGGACATACGTCAGCGCGATTTGCGTTCCTACCCCCTTCACCTGTTTCAGTAGTTCGACGTGCGGGTAGCTCTCCCTGGCGATTTTCTCCACCCGCACCTTCCAAGCAGCGGCCCGCTAAGTTCTGGTAAGTTCGGATAACCGTGCATGTGATTTTGTAAAGAGTTCACTTCTCGGATTAGCGCGTTGATCAGGCACTAGCCACCCGCCGCGTGGACCGCGATTCTTGCGCTTCAACCACTCGCTCGTTCCGCCACCAGCATGGACTGCAGAATCTGATCGGAGACTTCCTTGACAGACGCGGGTGAGTGAGACAGAAACAACGTGTTGGTTTTGTCGTTCTCGCCAATGGACTTCAGCGTGTCAAAGTACTGCGTGACCATCACCAACTGCATGACTTCTTTCGCTGACGCCCCCTCCACCACTTTTTGGAATTGTTCAATCGAGGCCTGCAGACCTTCGATGATGGCCTTTCTTTGATTCGCGATCCCCTGTCCCTGGAGGGCCTTGCTTTCCGCTTCGGCCTCGGCCTTCTTGACCACTAAAATTTTCTCCGCTTCGCCCCTGGCGTTGGCAGCCACCTGTTCGCGCTGTGCGGCGTTGATATCGTTCATGGCCGACTTCACCTTTGCATCAGGAACGATGTCGGTCACCAGCACGTTCACAATTTCGTATCCGAATAACGCCATGTCCGCATCCAGCTCCTGCTTGACCGCAGCGGCGATACTGGACTGCGTGGCGAAGACTTCGTCCAGCGTCATTCCCGGAACATGGCCGAGGATCACCTGCTCGACATAGGATTTGATTTGCGCCACGGGATCGGACAACTTGTAGTAGGCATCGTAGACTTTTTCCGGACGCACGCGATTCTGTACCGAAATAGGAATGGTGACGAACACATTATCTTTAGTCTTGGTCTCCATGGTCAAAGTGATCTGATTCACGCGCAGACTTACTATGCCCGTCACGGAATCGAAGAACGGCCGCTTCCAGTTCAAACCAGGCTCGGCCACGCGAAGAAACTTGCCGAAGCGAGTGATCACGGCGACTTCGGCCGTGCGTACGGTGAAAAAGCTCGCCATGATGAGATAGAACACGATGACAGCCGCGAGCCCCAACGGAATCCAGTACAGTTCACTCATTTGATTTCCTCCACTGCTCCTACTTGTAACCGGCTTGATTATACTGGTCAGTTCAAGGTTTAAGCCATGTTCATTGAGAGAGTTTATGCGGAATCTTCATTTTGACTTCCAAGCCGACGAATAACTGAATAACTGGACATCTGCCGCCCCAAGATTTCACATCTCCGGTTAGCACGACTCACCAGGCGTTAGCGGCGCTTTCGACGTATCGGTGATACAACATAGCCTGAAGTGGCCCCTCCTTGGAGGCTACTTCTCCTTCCAACCTAACTCAAGAATTTGTCAATTCGGTCTGAGCTTGTGCCGATCTGGAAATAATGAGAACGACACAGATACCCTGATATTGGTTTGACCAAGCAGGGGAGGCAGGCAATGCTAAGGAAGTTGAAATAGGAACTGTTGGGCAATTCGTGCGGTACTTAACGAAGAACTCGGTCGCCCTTGCGCAAGCCCATCACGGCGGGCCGATCGCGTACCTCTGTTCCAAACACGAAACCACTGTCTCAGCCCTCTCCAATCGTCGGCGCCAAACTCCGATCCCCACGCGCCATCGTGGCTGGCTCTTTTTCGCTACTGCCTTGCTCTTGCAGGCGCTCTCTACCGGGCAAGTGTTCGCACAATCGGCGGACTCGCCGCCGCCGAATTCGCAGTCCTCGTACGATCAGCCGCAGGATCTGGAAGCAATCAAACCGGTTCCGGTTCTACAGACGTCGGCGGCATTTCAAACTGTTTTTGACGGTGGCGAAACGCATATCCACCCGCTGCTCACTCCCGTGGTGCTTGTGCCGTTTGGCGAGCGGTGGCTGTTTGAGGCGCGCGGGACGTTTGAATCGGATCTTGTCCAGCAACCAGGCGCGAGTGGGTTTCATGGCGTGGTTCAAAAAGAGGAGGAATACGCACAGCTCGATTTCATCGCCACTCCATACATGACCGTGACGGTAGGCAGATTCCTGACGCCGTTCGGGATTTTCAACGAGAGGCTCTATCCAGTTTGGATTAGGAATCTGGCGAGCGATCCCCTCACTCTCCCAATCGGAATTGGCCCGAGTAATGCGAGCACGGGCGCCATGATTCGCGGTGGATTCAAAGCCAACGGGCATTTCAACGTCAACTACGCTGTCTATTATTCGACGCTTTCGACGGCCTCTCCAATGGACTCCAATCGGCTTGCCGGGGGCCGCGCCGGCATTTTCATCCCCAAGGCACGCCTCGAAATTGGGGGCTCGTACCAGCATCTCTTACAGGACGACCATTCAAATCTGTTTGGATTTCACATGGCCTGGCAGCCGCCCAAACTGCCTTTGGATCTCCGTGCAGAAACAGCGCGCTCGAGTGTAGGCAGCGGCTATTGGGTGGAAACCGCCTACCGGCTGACCCAGGTGCCGTTCGCCCAGAACCAGTTGCGCCACACGCAGGTGGTAGCGCGCATGCAGCAGTTTTTCACGGGGCCGGTTCCCGCCAATTCCGTGCTGCCAGTCAGCACCAATATGTTTGAGTTCGGTGTGAACTACTACTTCATGGATGGCCTGCGCGCCATGAGCAGTTACGGCAGGCAATTCGCTCCGCAAGGAAACGGAAATGTCTGGACGCTGGCGCTGACCTACCGCTTCGTGACGCCGCTTGGCCGCGGGGAGGTTCAATGACAAATCGAAAAGCAGTATTCGCTGGTACCTTGGCCTTAATCGCCAGTTCCGTAGTCACTGCCATTGCGCAAGATCAAAAAAATACGCCGCCCGCGTCGAATCCTGTCAGTTCCCAGGGTCAGCAAGTGGCAGCACTGGGAGCGCCTGCCAACCACCGGCCCGCTTCAACAGACAAGTCCGCCTCGCCACGCGAAGACTCCGCAGCATCAGGCATCCACGACAACCGTGCCTTGCGGCTGGAAGGCGAGAAGAGATTCCAAGCGAATTGTGGCCGCTGCCACATGGCTCCGCCAAAGTTCCCACCGCGGGCGATGGCCACGATTCTGCGCCACATGAGGGTCCGCGCGCTCATCACGGATGAAGACAGGCGCTTGATCCTGCGCTATATGACGGAGTGACTATGCTAAGACTGTCGCCAGCAACAACGAGAATGCGCTGGCGCCTCCTCGCATCGGCGATCGCCATTAGTTTTAGCCTCGAACCAGCGGTCTTCAGCCAAACGCCACCGCGGGTGATTGAGATATTGGCGGATCACGACAGCCGGTACAAAATCCAGGGTCAGAAGCAGCCCACGATAACCGCCAAGCCGAGCGAGGAACTCACCCTGCGCGTTAAGGCCATCAAGGCCAAAAACCACAATCGGGATGGTTCGGTGCATGGATTTGCGTTGTTGCGAGCGTCGGACCGGAAACTGGTTCCCGGGTGGGACCTCCTGCTCAAGCCGGGTACGCAAGAATTCCATTTGACCGCTCCGAGCGAGCCAGGCGAATACATCGTCATTTGCACGGTGATTTGCAGCCAGGGCCACGAGGAGATGACCATGAAGTTCATCGTTGAGCCGTAGGTCCGATCGGAGAATCCTCGAAGCGACGCGCAGACGATTGAGAGTACGAGATGATTAAAAGACGAACATTTCTTATCTCAGCCTTGCTGGCAGCCCTGATCTTTATGGGGCCGGCTACTTCGGGCGCAGGCGAAACAACTTTTGAGGGCGAGATCGCCGATTCGCAATGCGCCATGGGTGTCCATTCTCTAAACCGGTCCCACAGGGAAATGATCGAAATGGGGCATGCAGGTAGCACGGCAGAAGATTGCACGC
>WNFA01004920.1_pt1 | contig 11143 bp, 7 predicted proteins | sample 5400481 | NCBI WGS metagenome assembly WNFA01 (sample SAMN13153340, study PRJNA577476) | soil metagenome | isolation source: 120 cm saprolite under Douglas fir tree site 2 hole 1 replicate 2 | place: USA:California | collected 2015-04-18
AACTTGAGTCGCCGCCATGCTCGAGAGCACCAGCAAACCTGCCATCAGAAAAAATTGCTTTTTCATGAGACCCTCCTCTTTCTTCTTGCCGGCACCGTCCAAGCTGACTTGTCTTTGACCTGGCTCGTGTCAACCGCCCAGCGCCTTAGCATGTCGCGCACTTTCGCGCATTCCTCAATGAAGCGCAATGCACTGCGGATGAACTGAAAAGCGACTGTAAATGAACAACGAACACCACAGAAATACGGGACTTAATCGAGAGCCGTTGCTCCCATCGCGGTTTTTCCGGGGAGTGTTATAGTCATCGCAGGAAGAAGAGAATCCATGCCCTCTCCCGGCCGATCCTCATGCGCCGTACGGTTTGATGTATTCGAGGTGGATCTTCGCGCGGGAGAAGTTTACAAAGCAGGCCGCAAAATCAAGCTGCAAGTTCTACCGTTTCAAGCGCTTGCCATGCTGCTGGAGCGGCCCGGCGAAGTCGTCACACGCCAAGAGTTCGAGAAGAGGCTTTGGCCCGGAGACACATTTGTGGACTTCGAGCACAGCCTCAACACGGCTATCAAGAAGTTGCGCGTGGCTCTTGGCGACGGCAAGAAGAAGCCGCGTTTCGTCGAAACCCTGCCGAAGCGCGGCTACCGCTTCATCGGCAAGCTGGAGCACACAGCGCCGCCGTCGCCCGCGAAGCCCCCGGCACCGTCTTCCTGGGTAGGCCGGCACGCAAGACTGTGCGCGGATGGCAAACTCTCTTTCGCTCTGGTGTCCGTCGATGAAGAAGCTGCCGCGGAAAGAGAGAAGTTGGAAGCGGCGAGCGACGATGTGGGGCTGTCTCTTTTAATTGCGTCGCAAAAACTTCTCATGGTGCCCGACGGGACTCCCGTGAGAATCCTGGAGATTCGGCAACCAGATTCGCGATGCCAGGTGCGAATCCTTGAAGGCGAGCACTATGGCAAGACCGCCGTGGTGCCGCTCAAGCAACTTGCGGAATTGTCTTAGTCTATCGTGAATTCATGCGCGCCGGCGGTGGCACCGGCAAATCGCGCATGATCTAAGGTCATTCGTAGCGGAGGGCTTCGACGGGATCGAGGCGGGCAGCCTTCCATGCGGGATAGACGCCGAAGACAATGCCGATCAAAGCACAAAGGATCAGCGCCGTGGCGATCCAAAATAAGGAGAGGACCGCAGGCATCTTCAAGCCATAGCGCATCAGCAGGGAGAGGCCGGCGCCAAACAAGACGCCGATGATTCCGCCAACGCCGCTCAGGGTGACCGCTTCAATTAAAAATTGCGCGAGGATATTGCTGCGCTTTGCGCCGATGGCCTTTCGTACGCCGATCTCGCGGGTGCGTTCGGTGACGCTGACGAGCATGATGTTCATCACGCCGATTCCGCCGACAATCAAGCCGACCGAAGCCACCGCGAACATCAAAATAAATATCAGCCCGCTGATCTTGTTCCACAAATCGAGAAAATAGTCCGATGTGAAGAGCGCGAAGTCGTCAGGCTTGTTATTCGAAAGGCGGCGCTTGCGCCGCAAGAGATCGCGGATTTCTTCGACGGCCTGGCCGACGTTATTCGGATCTCTGGCCTTGGCGAAGATGACGTAGTCTTTCTGATTGGGATAGAGTTTGCGCAGCGTGGCCACGGGCATGTATGCGGAATTATCCTCCGGGTTGGCGCCTCCGGAAATGCCTTGTTTCTGTTTTTGAAGCGCGCCGATGACGGTAAAAAGCTGTCCGTCGATGATGACTTCCTGGCCGAGGCTCCTCTCGGGCGACTCCGGAAACAGAATTCGAGTGGTGTCGTAGCCCAGCAAGACCACGGGAGCGCGGTGCTCCGCGTCCGTTTGATTGTAGAACCGCCCGTACTGAATCTTCAGATCGAAAATCTCACCGATGGAGGGCTGATTCCCCTGCAGAATCACATTCCTCGCCCGGAAGGCGCCGCGACGGACATCGGCTGTGCCTGATCCAAATTGCGGCTGAAAAATGCGCATCGCGGGCGAGGCGGCCTTGACGTGCGGGAGCCTGGCGATATCTTCCGCCCACTCCGGCTGAAGCTCCTTGCGCGTAAACCATTCACTGGGCGGCCGCGAAAGAGAGGCCCAGGGGAAGCGGTAAGCGATGATGGTGTCCGAACCCAGCTCGCGAATGCCGCCGAGCACGTTTTCATTGAGGCCGTTGATGACCGCGGACACGGTGATGACCGTGGTGATCCCGATGACAATCCCCAGAATGGTGAGCCCCGAACGAAGCGGGTTCTTCCTCAAAGTATCAAGGGCCAGAAGCACTTCTTCCCGGAGTTTGAGCGCGCCTTCCTTTCGCATGCGGGCGCGGAGAGGCAGGGCTGCGGGCCGCGGCAATATTTTTTCAAACGTGGCCATGCGCGTACTTTCTTACTCCGACCGCAGTGCTTCGACGGGATCAAGCTTCGCGGCCTTCGACGCCGGATAGGTTCCGAAGAAAAGGCCGACGCTCAATGCCACCAGTAGTCCGCCGATCACGGACCAAAGCTGTACCGCACTGGGCAGTGGCGACACCCAGGACACGAGCTTGGCCACCAGGACGCCGCAAAATACACCTACCGCGCCGCCAATTACGGCGACCGTGGACGATTCGATCAAAAACTGAAGCAGGATATCGCTGCGGCGCGCGCCGAGCGCCTTTCGAACGCCGATCTCGCGCGTGCGCTCGGTCACCGACACCAGCATGATGTTCATAATGACGATGCCGCCGACGACGAGGGAAATGGAGGCGATGGCGATGGTTACGGCGAAAAACGAGCCGCTGATGTCCTTCCAGAGTGCCAGAAAGGAATCGCTGGTCTCGATGGCGAAATCGTCCGCTTTGGCGTAGGCGATGTGGTGCCGGCCGCGCATGACCTGGCGGACTTCATCCACACTCTCCTGAATCTTCGCCGCGGAACCGGCGCGGGAGGTTACGCGAAGGGAATCCTGTTGATTGCCATAGTTCTTTTTATAGGTGGTCAGCGGAATGATGATCCAATTGTCCAGGGAAGTTCCCAGCGCGGAGCCCTGCTTCTTGCCGGCTCCGATGACTTCACACGGGATGTTGTTCCAGCGAACTTCTTTGCCGATCGGGTCGATGCCGGGCATCAAATTTTCGATCAGATCGTTTCCAATCACACAAACGGGCGCGGCTCCGCGCAGGTCCTCTTCCGTCATGTGACGCCCGGAGAGAAGGTCGACGTCGTAGAGCTGGGCCATTTGGGGCGTCCATGCTCGAAGATTGGTATCTTTCAGCGAATTCAGACCGCTTTTCACCTCCACCCGGCCGCCCAGCGAGGCGCCGATTTCTTTACAGGACTTGCAGAGTTCGCGGACCGCTTCGTAGTCGTCGTAGGTGATGCGTTTGCGTTTCTGGAAGGCGAGCCAGTCGTCAACATTGGTAATGATGGAGGGCTGTTTGGACAAGCCGAAGACATCAGCGCCGAGACGGAAGACGCGCGTCGCGACGTATTGATTCGCACCGTTAATGAGGCTGACGACGGCGATCACCGCGGCGACACCGATGACCACACCGATGAGCGTCAGGATGCTGCGCAGCTTGTGCGCCCAGAGGCTGGAGGCGGAGATGGCCACTGCCTCGGAGAAGTTCATTGTCGATGCTCGTGCCATAGCCTGGATCGGTGCGCGGGAGCCTCATCCTAACATACGCGCCGGTCATCCCTCAGATTTCGGTCAAACGCAGGAAATGGGCATAAGGGGAGCTCTAAATAGAAGAAAACAAAACGGGTAGCCGGATTGCCAGTTAAGGATGCAGGGCTTTCTGGATCTTTTCGATCATTTGGCGGACGCCGGGTGCCATCGAGCCATTCGGATCCAGCCGCAAGTACTCCTGATATTCGTGCAATGCCCCTTGCGCATCGCTTTCACGGAGCATCACATTACCGAGCAAGGCGTGCGCCGGGGCCAAGTCCGGCATACCGGCAACCGCCTTGCGCGCATGGGGCGCGGCATCCTGCCAGCGACCCAACGCCCAATACGTCTTCGCCAGCTCATAATGACCCCCAGCGGCCTCCGGCTTGAGTTCCAAGCCCTTCAACAGTGCGGTTTCTGCTTGCGGATATTCCTTGGTTTGATTGAATACGGCACCCAATGCCAGGTAGGCGTCAGGGAATTTGGGGTCCAGCTCATTCGCCTTACGCAAAGCCAGTTCCGCGTTCTTCCAATCTTTCTGTCCCAGATACGCGGTGCCCAGCAGCGCGTACGCTTGCGGAAAGGCATCGTAGAGCTTGATCGCCTTTCGGAGGTGTGCAATTCCGTCGTCCAGCTTCTCTTTCAACGCGTTCTGCCCCTTCTCAAATTCCTGCCGGGCATTTTCCGGAATACTCAGGTCCAGAAGCGAAACTGTGTCTCCGCTCGCCTGCTTCGGAGTTTCGGGTGGCGCCTCTCCTGGGATTGGTTTTAATTCCAGGGTTGCGTAGCCCCTCGACATGCCGATCAGTTCCACGCGAACAATCACTTCCTTGAAGCCTCGCTCGCTCATTCGGACCATGTAAACGCCGCTGGAAGACAGATTGAACTGGCACTTGCCGCCATCTACGGTTTCGCAATCACCGGCTGGACCGCCTTCGGCCGCTTCCAGGCGCACGTGAATTCCCCGGGGTCCTGGCGCTCCATTGTCATACCGCACTTGCACGTCAATCACGCCGCCGGAGGGGCGTCTGCCGCCCCCGATCTTTTGTGCCTGGAGTGAGGAAGGAACGGCTAAGCAGGCGGATAGCAGGAGAATGACGCATAACGAGGTGCGTGACATGAATCCACCTCTCCGGCGGTTGAACAAAACAAGAAAGGAGGGCGCTTTACGGCGCCCTCCTCGATTAAGGTTACGGCTAGAACGTCAGCTTGATGGAAGCTCTTGACCTAAATGGGTTGATGAAGCCTTGAGTAATGAACTGGGGCTGAGTATACGGCTTCTTGAAGTCCGCGTTGTTGAGCGCGAAGCCCTGGTCGAAGTTCTGGTTCACCGTGGTTTGGCGCTTGGTGTTGGCGATGTTGAACGCATCGAACGCAAAATTCAGATGAACCCGTTCCGTTAACCGCCACGGATATTCGATGTGAGCGTCCACAGTGCCGGTTACCGGGGACCGCCCCAGATCGCCCCGGCCGAAGATAGGCACTTCGCCTGCGTTCTGATAGCCCTGCTGGGCTACGAGGGTGGTCAGGGGTACACCCGACTGAACGGTCACGCCGCTGCCGAGCACTAGCCCCTTCATACGCCCGTTAGGCACTACATAGGTCGAATGAACGTTGAGCACGTGCTTGCGATCGGCATTCAGGAAACCAATACTCTGCTGATTGGCAAGAAGGCCGAGCTTCCCTTCGGTGAAGTCAAAAAGCGAGCTGATACCCGGGTCTGCTTGGCCATTGTCGTTGCGGTACGCTCCTTCGTAGTTGCCCCGGAGCTGCGAAATGCGGTAATTGGCGGAGAGCGCCCAATTGTGGCTGAAGGATTTATTCACTTCAAACTCCACAGCCTCGTATTCTCGCTTCGGGTCCTTATAAGTGTCGGGCTTCCCGTCTGGGTAGAACTCGCCTCCAAATGCGGCGCACGCACCCGGTACCTTGCTTTGAGCGTTGCTCGTGCAGCCTGGCAGGAGGACAGACTTTGGATTTGCCTCGCTGACGGGCTGCGTCGGATCAAAGTTGGGGTTGGGAGTCGACCATGTCGCTCCGTTCACCGACGGGAAGCAAACGCTTCCCGCCGGTGGACCTCCTGTGACGGCGTTGACACCACTGGTCTGATTAAAGGCTACGAAGGGCGTCGCGTAATTGTTGCTGTCAATGCAAGAGGCTGGGTAGCCCATGGCCACCAACGCCGCCGCGTTCGCTGCCGTGGGATTCGCATTGTTTGCGTCAATTGCCGCCTCGATACCCGCCTGGTTGACCGTCGTTCCAAGTCCAAACAAGGTTTCATTCGGATTGACAAAGATGTCTTGGGCTGCGTTGGGGTTGCCAATGACGTAGGTTAAGGGGACACCCGAATTGAATTCCTCCACGGAGATGCCGCCCTGGTCTTCGATAACGCGCTTCAGTCTACGATCGATGTAACGCACACTGGCCACGATGCCGCCGCGGAACTCGTGGTCATAGCCCACTAAGAACTCATCTGTGTATTCCATGCGTGTGCCAGCAGCGAATGCTTCGCCAGGACCGCTTACTAATGAGCCTGCATTGATCGGGACCCCGCCGTTCGCATTATTGAGCAAATGCGCTTGGTCTGGCTGGAAGTTTGCCGTGCTCTGTGCGTTCAGCACGACGTTGCCGCTGGAGTCTGACGCCGGTGCCCAGTAGGTATTCTGGAGGTCAGCCTCCGAGCTAAGCGACCGGACCGCCGCGTCCAGCGGCAGAATGAAGGCGTAGCGGCCGTAATTGGCGTAGAACTTCGATTTGCGATCGCCCTTCGGATCCACGATGAACCCAACGCGCGGTGACCACATGTCGTTGAAAACTTTCTGGACAAAGTTGCCCTTAAGACGCTGCTGTTCCCAGCGCACGCCAAGGTTCAGGGAAACGTGCTTGCCCATCTGCCAGGCATCGTTGACGAAGGCAGCGTGATACTTCCCAGTGCTGGTGGTTACACCTTTGTCGAAACGCCCGCGCACCTGGTGCAGAGCAACACGCACAGGACTGGCGTAGCCCGGCACATTCATGAGCGGGCAGAGCGTGCAGATGGTACTGTTGTCGGTTGTCCCGCAACCCGTAACCTGATTGGAAGCAGAGGGCGAGGAGACACAAGCAAGCTCAAGCAGCAGAGCTGCATTAGCGCTAGACCCGGCAACTGGCGGGTTGTTCTGGCTGTCGTATCCTGGGTCTGTTCCCGTGGCGTTCAACTGGGGCACCGTAAAATGCCCCCCCGAATAGGAAGTAATGTCATCATAATGTGGGAATTGCCAGTTATATCCCGCGCTGAGGGCGTGCTGGCTGCCAAACAAATGGAAAATCTTAGTGACGTCGCCTTGTAGGCTCTTGGTTTGGGAATCGTACGGCTCAGAAAAGCCAAAGCCCTGCGCATTGAACGTGCCGCGCTGGCCCGAGCCCCCGTAGATCTGGGTGTTGTCGACAATCTGGGTGATGTCGAAGAGCGGTTTCTCATGGAAGTGGTTCCAGGCCCACGTAAAGGCGCCGTCCACGAGGAAGTTTGAGCCAAAAGCGCCGTCATAGCGCACGGACCAGTTCCGCGTGCCATAGTTCCATGAAGAATTCGCGGTCTTGTCGTTCGCGGTCAGGGTGGCGAAAGGTGCAGAGTTGGTATGGGATGGGTCAGCGGAAATCGTGGACTCCAGGGTATGCGAGTTGTTGATCTTGAAGGTTAGCTTGCCTGCGTAGTCCCAACGCGTCGTCTGGCGATCCACCAAGCCTTTGTAAATGGTGAAGAGACCGGAAGCTGGTGCACCAGTGACGGCGTTTGCTGCTGCCGGAGCAAAATACGCGTGGTTCCACGAAGGATTGAATGTTCCGAAGAAGAACAACCTATTCCTCAATCCATGCAAGGGAACGTATCCACCCAGCTCGAAATCGCCTTCGTAGTTGGCCTCATTCAAACGCCTGCCCACCAGGTTCGTGACTCCGAACTGCGGGTCGTCGGCATTTGCGTAGTCGGTCTGCATCATTCTGGCATTAACATATGTGCCGACAGTGCCATGAAATTCAGTTGAACCAGATTTCGTCACCAATTGGATGATGCCACCGCTGACGTGCCCGTACTGCGGTTCAAAACCACCAGTCTTAATCTGCACTTCCTTGACGAACGAGAGGTTGATGCCCGTTCCCAAGGGTCCGTAGGAGCGCGACCACACACCGATGCCGCCGAAGGCGGGGTCATTGATCGAGACGCCATCCGCTACATAAAGATTCTCGAGTCCGCTGGAGCCGGAAATCGAGGGATTCTCCTCTCCCGTACCGCCTCCGGAAACCACGCCCGGGGCCAGGTAGAACAGGCTGCTCACGCCACGGCCAAGTGGAATTTTTGAATAGAAATCGTCAGAAAAATCCGAATTGACCGACGTGGCAGACGTGTCAACTGTCGTGGCTGCTGCGCTTACTTCCACGGTCTCGGAAACCTGACCCGTTTCGAGGATGACTTCGATACTGGTGGTCTTATTGATCTGGACTTCGGCACTCTTGATGTTCGCGACTTTGAACCCTGCTTTCTGCACCTTGACCGAATAGCTGCCGGGAATCAGCGTCGAGAAGAGGAATGTGCCTTCCTCGGTCGTAGTCTGCGTCTGGCTTCCAATCGGCCCGGTGATCGTTACCTGGGCCCCCGGAACCAATGCCTTTGTTGAGTCGTAAACCAAACCACTCAAATTGCCACGCGCGGAACCCTGGTCTTGCGCGGTTAGTGAGCACGAACTGACGCCACAGAACACAAAAAGCAAGCTGATCATGAGCCACTTATTTTTCATAAAGCTCAAACTCCTTTCCCCACTTCTCATTTATTAAGAACTTATTCTGGCTTGCAGATGGAAGGGAAATACCGAGAAGGAGTCCACCCTGCTCCCCGAAACCCCGGGACATAGTCTCACAAACTCAGCATAAGAACTGCCAAAATCAAAAATAGATTATTCAAGGCTAAGGTTCAGGAAATCAGTAATTTATGGTTAGGCTACGCGAGTGTGGGAGGAGAAGAGATGCTCTTTATTCCCGATTCCTGGATAGGTATGCAGAAATATGGATTAGTAAGGATAGCTGGCCCAAGTCAATGCGGACGCAAGGAGATGTCTCACTTACTGTTTGACTGTATCTCCGACTAATAGAGATTTGCCCTTCTGCATCAGGTCCGCCGCCTTCCGCGGGTTTCCAATTTCGGTATAGTACTGGGCCAAGGCCAGATAGAACGGACCTTCCTCCGGGCGGGATACTAGCGCTTTTTCAAGGATGGAGATGGCCTGGGGAGCGCTTCCTCTCTTTTCCAGACTCGTTGCGATACGAAGGAGGGTTTCCGAGTCCGTCGTTTCCGTCACGCCAGCGTCGGAGAAGAGACCGACGACCGCGGCATAGTCCTTCTTGGAAAAGTAGGCGTCCACAAGCCGGGAGCGGGCGATGTCATTGGAGTGGTCGAGTTGCAAGGCGCGGCGGAACCAGATACGCGCCTCGTCAAACTGACCGAGAGCCCAATAGCAAAGGCCCCGTTGCTGGTCGAGGATACCCTTTTCCGCGTCCTGGGCGATTCCAGGCTCGAGCACATCCCAGGGTTCGGGCATGGAGGGAGCATCGAGAACTTTGAAATTCATCGTTCCGAAACCGTTGTGTTTGGTCTCCGGATTATTCACGGTGACGTTCAGAATATAGCTGCCGCTGGATTGCTGATCGAGCGAAAGTTTTTTCCCGGTCACCAGGGAACCGGCAGCGTCGAATTGTTCCCGGCTGATTTCGTCTTTGACCTTGGTGGCGCTGCCGGGAGCGGCGGGCCGGCCGAAAGCGTATTCCACGTCCAGTTTCTTTGCAAGATTTTCACGCGGATCCATGGCCGGCGTCCAAATCTGATAGACGACCTGAAGGTTGGTGCCCGGGGCGAGAGTTGGGGCGCTGCTGGGCATGGGAGTGAATTGTACGCCGCCGACGGTGAAGGGCATCAGATCGGCGAGGCCGGGCTCGGCGTTTTCCGCGGACAGGAATGGAAGCACGCTGGGCACGACCAGAGAGTCTTTTTCGGGCGAGGGGATCGAGATTTCCCGCGCCGTATGGAAGGCCGCTTGCTTGGACCAATCCGTGAACTGAAACTCGAGGTGATACTTGCCGGACGGGAGAGGGAGAGTCCCCTCGTACCCGAACACCTTGTCTTTGATGGTGTCGAGGCGTTTCTTGGTCATGGAATCCGCGAGGGTTTTTTGTTGCGTGAAGATGAGCTTGTTCTCGGCGCTGAAAACGCGAACGCGAACCTCCACGGAATAGGAATAACGTCCGTCCTTTTCCTCGGCCATGCTGAGGTCGCTGGGACTATGCAAACGGAGGGCATAGTCGAGGCGTGTCAGTCCGCGGGAATCGCGAGCCGGAAAGGTAATGATGTCGAGATTGTGGCCTTCGAGGACCAACCGAGAGGTAACCGCTTCGCGGTTGGTTCTTCGCCGGAGGATATCGTCGCGGTTCGTCGGCAGATTGGCGAGATTTTTGATGCTATTCAGCAGGACGTCGGATTGCAGGCTTACGATTCCCGTAGTCTCGTCGACCGGTTCGTCAGGGAGGAGCGAGAGTGAAATTCGCGTCACCTCCGGCCCTGCGGAATTGCGGATCAGGCGCAGCGCCGTCAAGCGTGAATTGATAGCTTCCACCCCGGTGACCAGCTTGTCGGGGCCGTCGGTGTAGGGGCTATAGAAACGGTAATCTCCGCCGCCATCGCGCTGGTAAAACATGACGTAGAAAAACGGCGGCAGCGCGGAATTGGCGCCGCCGTAAAACCAGATTTCGATGGGATAGAGATTGGCGGAGTTACGCAAGACCTGCTTTTGTTGAGGGGGGCCCAGCGTAATGTAGGTGCGGCCACGATCGGTGCGCCAGCCTTCCACGCCGGAGCCGATACCGAAACGCGCATCGGCAAAAGCGATTCGCTGGTAAATCTCATCTTTGTAGGTGTTGGGGGGCGAGCCGGGAGAAGGATTGCGGATTTCCCAGAAGGTCTCAATGAACTGTTCGCGAGCCTCGTCGGTTGGCAGCTTCAGGAAGGCATCGCGTTCGTCTTTGGTGATAATGTAAGCGACGTCCCGTTCCAGCCAGTCGCGATAGTTCTTTTCCAGTTTTTGCTTTTTCTGGGCAAGACCGATTCCGCTGCATGCGAAGAGAATCGCCGCAAGCAGCACGATCGCCCTGCGGGGAAAAAAACGGTGGCGGCGCGCGCCGCTCATCCCAGCCTCGTTGCGGCGAAATGCGTTGCAATGCGGTCGATCCATCGCAGAATACCTCAATCAACCCCCCATGCGGTAAAGCGCGTGCAGACAAGAATAGATTCGGATAATCTTCCTAGCCCTGATGGCGGATGCGTTCGGCGAGCGATCTGGCCCGCTGGCGTGCGATGTCCACGAACCGGGAATCACCGGCGATCTGATCGAGCATGGGCAGCACCCGCTGCGGTTCCGGCAGAAGGCTGCGGTTCAAATCCGATTCGAATTGCAGCAAGGCGTCGTT
>WNFA01004921.1_pt1 | contig 11143 bp, 7 predicted proteins | sample 5400481 | NCBI WGS metagenome assembly WNFA01 (sample SAMN13153340, study PRJNA577476) | soil metagenome | isolation source: 120 cm saprolite under Douglas fir tree site 2 hole 1 replicate 2 | place: USA:California | collected 2015-04-18
GTCGGCGTGCTGAGCATTTCATGACGAGCTGTTTCACGGTCCATCCCTTCGACGCGCTCCTCGATAACGAGGAAGGCGGCCTCTCCCAAGGACACCTCGCGTCCCCGTTGTTCACTGAGAACCTTCTGGTAGCGCTCCAGAAGCTTGAGGCGGTCTTCGCTGAGTCGAATCGAGATAACCTCGTGCCGGGGTTTCTTCTTGAGGGTCGACATCATGGTTGACAAATTCTCCTACATCAATGTACGATGTTTACGTTAGCGTAGCTCGATAGGCGACTGAATGCAAGAAGATTTTTTTGCTCAGCTCTCTCGGAAGCCAACGAGCCAATTCGACGATCCTTTCGACCCTGCAGGAGTAACTAACGCGCAATGGCCGTACCATCCCAAATTGAGACCTCGGTGCACATCGAGCGGCATTATGCCGTTACGGAAATCGCCGAAATGTGGAACTTGAGCCCTGATAAAGTTCGCGAGCTTTTCGAGAAAGAACCAGGTGTGCTTGTGCTAGGAGAGCGGAGCCCACGCCACAAGAGACGGTATGTCACACTGCGGATTCCCCAGACCGTGGTGGAACGGGTCCATTCACGTCTATCATCGAAATTCGCTGTCCGTTAGGAGCTGGCCCAATGCTTACGATCTATCGCCGTCATCGCAAGAGCTGCAAGCAGCATGCTCGGGGCAGAAAGTACCGCCACTGCCAGTGCCCTATTTGGGTTGATGGGGCAATCGGCGGCAAGGAAATCCGTGAGTCTTTGAAGCTCCGCGATTGGCAGCGGGCTCAAGATCTCATACGCCAATGGGAAGCCGAAGACCGCCGGACAGTCCAGCAAGAGAAAGAAGTCACAATTAAGGATGCTCACGCGAAGTTTATGGCTGACGCACAGGCACGGAAACTCAACGAGGCCACGCTCTACAAATACCGCCTGCTCTTTCGACAGCTTGATAGTTTCGCGGAAACACACAAGCTGCAATTTCTCAAGCAACTGGACTTGGACACGCTCGCGATTTTCCGGGCAGCGTGGAAAGACGGCCCGCGCTCCAGTCTCAAGAAACTCGAGAGACTCCGAGCATTCCTTCGCTTCACCGAAAAGAGAAAATGGATTGAGCATAATCCGGCAACTGAACTGAAAGCCCCGAAAGTTGCGAACAAACCCACGATGCCTTTTACTCGGGAAGAAATGATTCGCATTCTTACTGCTCTCGAACCCTACGGCAAGAGCGCGGGTATTCGCAACGCCCAACGGCTGCGTGCCTTTGTTCTGCTGTTGCGCTATTCGGGTTTGCGGATCGGCGATGCAGTCCAGCTCGACGTGAACCGGATTCAAGAGAGCAAACTACTGTTGCACACCGAGAAGACGAGGTTAGCCGTCTATTGCGTCCTGCCTGACATGGTTGTCAAAGCCCTGGATGCAGCTCCTCATTCCAGCGCCCGCTATTTCTTCTAGACGGGCAAGTCCACGGTGCGAAGTGCAAAAGGAAAATGGCAGCGCAGACTTCAGCGGCTCTTTGAGTTAGCAAAGGCGACGGCTGGTCATGCGCACAGATTCCGCGATACATTCGCCGTGGAACTACTGCTCGCGGGCGTCCCCCTCGATAGAGTTTCCGTGCTTCTTGGACATAGCAGTATCCGAATTACGGAGCGCCACTATGCACCTTGGACGCGCTCGCGACAAGAACAAATCGAGGCTGATCTGAAGGCCGCTTGGAGCAATGATCCCGTTGTGCTCACCGACGGGAAGGGCACACCGGAGTTGCAGGGAAAAACGGGTCAGATCAACTGAATGCGGTGCAGCAGGTAGGTCAATGAGTTCTTCTCTGCACTGAAATGCATGATTGCAACATCTTTCACGTGGATGAGATGCCCGCGATACGTCCAAGTCACGACGGACCTTTACGAGTCTGTGTGGCAACTACAAGACATGGCCAGGAATTGTGTGAGGCCAAACACCTGTTAGCAATATGTTGTGGTCGCGACCCTTAAAAACTGAGTACCCACACAGACTCCTTTACCCCCCCCCGACTTCCCAGAACGCCGTTTCTGGATAGCTTCCGGGTTGACGATACGCCCGGAATGTGCTGGGCGCGATCTCTGCGAGTTGCGCGATAGAGCCAAGCGGCGTTCGCCGGGGCCGACTTCAGGGAACACGGCTGTCTTGAGCTTAAAAGCCTTCTGCAAGGCTCATCTCTCGTGACTCTAAACTGATTCAGGAAGTTATAGCCGAAGATGCTGTCCGGCTCCGTGCCAGTGGCTGTATTTGAGGGCAGGGGGAATAAGACTGCCATAAACGAAGCGCGGCGCCGCTTAGTTTTTGCGTGCGACGCCGCGCTTTGCCAGACGATGTGACAAGTTTCACACCTACTCGTCGTTGGGGGCCTTGAGTTTCGTCCGCGTGGTCTTCCAGATATCGAAGAACACCGACTGACTGCCTTGCCGGAACGCGGAGTGGAAGTACAGCTCCGTGCCGTCAAATGAGAGAGACGGGCTCCCATCGGAAAATGGGCTGCTGATTACCGGGCCGCCTAGCGCCTGGTTCACCGCGTCCAAGTTCACGGGCGTTCCCCAGGGATCTGAGGTACTTGCTCGAGTCGAGACCCAGATGTCCACAGAGGGCTGGCCTGGCGGGCCAGATACACCGCTATCCGGATTCGGTGTCGAGCCGGGTCGGTCAGAGGCAAAATACATCTGCAGGCCATCGCGGCTGATCGATGGACGCTGGTCGTTGTAGGGACTGCTGACTTCGAAAACCCGCTGAGCTGGGCCGAATGTTCCGTCCGGCTGCAGCGTGCTGGCGTAAATGTCCGCACCACCCATACCTGGCCGACCCGACTGAAAGTACAACGTGGTGACCCCGGTCATCTCATCTTCGAAGACGAATGGACCGGACTCCCCGAAGCTCGTATTAACTCCAGCGCCGACGTTTACCGCCGGTTCCCAACCACCAGGGCCGAAATCCTGACGTTTGTTCTGCCGATGCGAGACGTAGATATCGTTCCCCCCGAGAGGAATTGCGCCGTTTGCGTCGGGCCTGTTGCGGTTGCTGTTGAAGTACATCCAGTGCCCATCGACGGTGACGAACGGCTGGCCCTCGGTCACGGGTGTGTTGATCTCCGGGCCGAGTCTCTGTGGCTCTTCCCAATTGTCGGATTTGGAACTGCGCTTTGCTACCCAGATATCTTGCGGTGAATTCTGCGTAGGACCTTCCAAAACGGAAAAGTACAGGCTGAGCCCGTCCTTAGAGAGGAATGGCTGGTAATCGGCAAGGACCGTATTTACCGGTGGGCCCAGGTTGACCGGCGCGGACCAAGGACCAAACTTTGGCCCGTTATCGACCTCATCGGAAGCGGCGCTTGCCGACGCTACCATTCGCATTGCGAACGGCGCTGCTACTATCCCAACAGACAAAATGAACTTCCGCATCGCATTGCTAACCTTGCTATCCAATCTTCTTTCCATGGTTCCTCCTTTGTTTTCGCGATTTGTAATCGCCCAAAAATGATTTGTTCGCGCGTGAAATTTACGTATCGATGTTGGCAAGGGGAATCTCCCAGGCTGCTAAGGCTGGCCGGTGCGAGCCATAAAAACATCGAGCATGGGACTGCCATCGCCCGGTGCTAGGCGCGTTGCCTGTGACTGGAACACGATGAAGCGACCATCGGCGGTGATCCGCGGCACGTCGCTGCGGCCATCGCCTTCCGTTCCATCAAGAGCAACAGAAAGGCGGACTGTGCTTGGAGTGCAACCGGCGGGTACGCCCAGGCACGTGTCGCGTATGAAGATGTCAAAGGTTCCGTTGGTATCGCTGGTCACCAGATTGGTTGCGCGCGAGCCGAAGGCGACGAAGCGTCCATCAGCGCTAATTGAGGCGCCAGCAGTCGCGGGTCCTCCGCTCGCTGCATCAGCCTCGTTGCCGTTGTTCCCCACCGAGACCCGGATCGTGGCTGGCATGCAGCCCGCGGCTGCACCAATACATGTGTCGTGGAGGACGACGTCGTGGCCTCCATTCGTGTCTCCCGGAACTAGGTTCGTAGCCCATGAGGTGAAGACGACAAACCGGCCGTCCGTACTGACGGCCGGAAGGAAACTGAAACCGTTTCCCTCGTTACCGCTGCTATCTACCGACACACGAATAGTGGAAGGGGTGCAGCCTGCAGCCGCACCCAGGCACGTGTCTTGCAGAAAAATGTCGTCCGTCTGGTTTGTATCGTTTGGAACCAAATCGGTTCTGTCTGATTCGAAAACGACATAGCGGCCATTCCCGCTTAGCCGGGCCCCGAAGGTCGAATCCGGAAGCGAAATCACAGAGTGCGTGCAGCCTGTGGGGACGCCGAGGCAGGTGTCCGCGATCCGCGTGCTCAGAGGACCACCGGACCGGGGAGAAACAGAATAGGCAACGTATCGCCCGTCCGCGCTAAGCGAGGGTGCGAAGCTGTCCTCTGTTCCTGAGTTTGAAGAGACGCGAATAGTTGAGACGATACAGCCTGTTGGCGCTCCAATGCAGGTATCGTGGACATAGACCTCACCAGTGGCCGCGTTGTTGACAGAAACAAGATTCGTTGCCTCCGAATTGAAGCTCACATAGCGGCCGTCGGCGCTGAGAGAAGGCGCGGAGCTCTCCGCATTGCCTTCAGCGCCTGAGCCGTCCACGGAAACACGAATCACACTCGGCATGCAGCCAGCCGGGGCACCGAGGCAGGTGTCCCGAAGGAAAACGTCAGTTTCGCTGTTGGTGTCTCCCGACACCAGGTTGCTGGCGTCAGACTCAAAGGCGACGTAACGCCCGTCGGAACTGATTGCAGGCGCACGGCTATCAGCATTCGCCGAAGAAAAGTCCACAGCAACGCTGGCGCGGTCAATCACGCCCGCAGCGTTCGATGCCACTGGGCTAATGGTGAAATTGAGAACACCTGACGTGCCGCCGCCGGGCGATGGGTTCACGACCGTAACCCGTGCCGTACCCGCGGTGGCTAGATCCGCGGCTGGAATGGCCACGCGGAGCTGAGTGTTGCTGAGAATGGTTGTCTGGTGATTGAGCCCATTCCATTGGGCAACGGTAGCGGCCACAAAACCTGAGCCCGTCACAGTCAGGGCGAAGCCAGGCCAGCGTTCTGGAGCGCTCGAGTCGGAAAGCGACAAAACTACAGGAACAGGATTGCCCGGCGGGGCGTTGATTGCGAAAGTAAGCGCCGACGAAATTCCTCCACCCGGAGCCGGACTGGCGACAGTGACATTCGCAGTGCCCGCCGACGCAACATCGCTGGCCGGAATGGCGGCAGTGAGTTGGGTTCTGCTCACAAAGGTCGTGGGACGATCCGACCCGTTCCAACGCACCACGGATCTGGAAATGAAATTTGTGCCGCTCACTGTCAGCGTAAAGGCTGTACCGGCCGCAGTGACCGCAGAGGGTGACACGGCAGTGATGCTCGGCACAGGATTATTCGAGGGGCTGCTGTTTTGGCTGCCACACCCGAGCAGCGAGAGCCCCAGAAGTTGGCTCCCTAGCAAAAGCGGAATCTTTCTTGTTCTCATCACAAATCCCCCGACGAGCTGCCAATGTGTTCGGCACTCACCTATTGCACGAACGCGGCAAGTCTTGCGCGTCTGGCTCGGTGGCACAATGCAGCGCGAGTGAAATGACGGTGAAGCGCAGGTGAGTCAATAAGTGGTCAAGATTGAGCAGCTTGGTGGCGGCGAATTGCGGCGTTGATGCCGCAAGTGCACAGTGGTGTGCTAGAATCCGCTGAGTCTGTCTCTGGATAATGTTGTGTAAAGGGGGCTGCCATTGGCCCAGCCCACTAGTCCCGTCTCCCCCCAGGTCGAATTCGGACCCTTTCGCGCTGACCTGCAGACGGGCGAGCTGTGGGCAAATGGGAAGAGAATCAAGCTCGAGGGTCAGCCTTTTCAGCTTCTGGCACTACTCCTGGAGAAGCCCGGTCAGTTGGTGACGCGCGATGAATTCCAGCAAAAACTTTGGCCTGCCGACACGTTCGTAGATTTTGAGCACAGCATCAACACAGCGATAAAGCGCCTGCGAGAAGTTCTCGGGGACTCGGCTGAATCGCCCCGTTTCATCGAGACGCTTCCGCGCCGCGGCTACCGCTTCATTTATCCAGTGAATGGAGCGCGCGCACCTGCAGAAGTGCAGGTTCTACCGATGGCCTGGTGGCGCCGACGTTGGGCCGCGGGGGTGTTGGCATTCACCGCGCTGCTGGCTGTAGCGCTGGCAGCAAACGTCGGTGGTCTGCGCGATCGGATCATGGGCCGGACCAGCCTGGGCCCCATTACATCCGTGGCTGTTCTGCCATGCAAGAACCTGACGGGGGATCCTGCGCAGGAATTCCTTGCGGATGGCCTAACCGATGTCCTGACGACCCAATTGGCCCAAGTCAGATCACTGACTGTGCCCTCGGTGACGTCCGCCATGTACTTCAAAGGCGAGCGCAAGAGGCTTTCCGAGATCGCGCGGGAATTGAGAGTGCAGGCCATGGTCGAGCCCAGTGTGCAACGATCTAGGGACCGGTTGCTGGTCAACGTCCAGCTCATTCACGCGCCAACAGATCGCCATCTGTGGGCCAAGTCGTACGAGGTCGATCCCAAGAACGTTCAGGCGCTGCTCCCCGCGATAGCGCGCGAAATCCTCGAAGCGATGAACGTGCAAGTGACGCTCGAAGAAAAGTCCCGCCTCTCAAGTTCGCGAGAGACAACTCCGGAAGCCAACGAAGCCTATCTGAGGGGTCGTTATCACTTCAGGAAGGGAACGGACGCAGACCGGGCCAAGGCTCATGAGTATTTTGAGAAGGCAATTGAAAAGGACCCGAACTTTGCACTTGCTTATGCGAACCTGGCTGTCTTGCGTGCCCATGGCGGTTTCTTCCGCGCAGGAGCAGGACCCTTAGAGGCCCGCACTCAGACTCGGCAGTGGGCTCAGAAGGCAGTGGATCTGGACGGCACGCTGGCTGAACCCCATACCGCACTAGCTTGGATTGAAATGATGGATTGGAATTGGATGGGCGCGGAGCAGGAATTCCGGCGGGCCATTGAGCTGAACCCCAACTACCCCGTAGCTCGCACTTGGTATGCCCAGTTTCTTAGCTACATGCGCCGCTTCGAAGAGTCTCTCGCCCAAGCAGAAATCGCACGGCGACTCGACCCCGTGTCGCCGGATACCAGCGTTCATTGTGCGGAATCCTACCTGAATGCCGGGCGCGTTGATGAAGCAATCGAATCCTATCAAAAGGTGCTGGAGCTGGAACCGAACTACTACGTCGCCCACCATTCTCTCGCCCGGGCCTATATCGAAAAGGGGATGCATCAGCAGGCGATCGAGGAACTGGAGAAAGCAATGGCCCTGGGCGGGCGCGAGCCCTTGAGTCTGGGCGTGCTGGCATATGCTTACGCCAGGGCCGGGCGACGACAGGAGGCACTAAAGCTGGTGACCGAATTGCTGCATCGGTCGAATAGCGAACACATGCCGCCGCTGAGGCCTCTGGCAATTGCTTACAGTGGTCTCGGAGACAAGGATAAAGCGTTCGCTTGTCTGGAAACTGCGTACCAGCGGAGGAGCGGTGCCTTGTTTGAGCTCAACTCTCAACCTCTGTATGCCGCACTGCGCGCCGACCCGCGCTTCTCGGACCTCGCGCGTCGCATTGGCTTGCCGCCGGAGAGCCTTCCGCCCGTCGCAGGCGCACCCAAAGACCGCAGCAAATGAGATGGCTAGCCCAAACGCGCTTGGGCTTGCTGGCATTCTTTTTTGCTGCGTCCGCGTTTGCGCAATCCGGCAATGAAGGTTCTATAGAGGGTCTTATAACTGATCCCTCGGGCGCGGTGATTGCCAGCGTAAACGTGACGGCGCGAAATATTGACACTGCGGCGATCTATCGCACGGTTACGGACGGCGACGGCCGCTTCCGTTTTCTGGTGCTCCCCGTCGGCACCTACGAGGTGGCCGCCGAACATCCAGGGTTTGCCACGCTGGTTGACAAAGACGTAGAAGTGACCGTCGGCGCCAAGATCAACTTGCCGCTCACGCTTCCCCTCGCGTCGCAAACGCAGCGCGTGGAAGTCAATAGCGAAACACCACTCGTTGAGCCCTGGCGGACTCAGGTGAGTTCCACCATTGATGAGCGCTCGATCGCCAACCTGCCCGTAAACGGCCGCAACTTCAACGATTTCATTGTGCTTGCGCCGGGTGTCATCCGTGGCCCCGTTCTGATGAATTTTGGCTCAGGCATCCCCAGCGTCGGTGGCCAGCGTTCGTTCAGCATGACGTTAGTGGACGGCGCGGAGAACGCCCCCGCTTACTCCGCACCCTTCGGCCCCGGCATTCAGCCATACCAGTTCAGCCTGGAAGTGGTGCGCGAGTTTCAGGTGAACACGAATAGCTATTCCGCGGAGCTGGGCCACGCCGGCAATGGTCTGATCAGCGTAGTCACGAAGTCCGGCTCGAACGACCTTCACGGCTCGCTCTTCTGGTATTTCCGCGATAAAGGACTCAACGCCACCGACCTGATTCGCAAAATCAACTCCCAGCCTAAAGAGCCTCTCCATGTTCACCAGTTCGGCGGTGCCGCTGGCGGGCCGATTCAGAGGAACAAGCTGTTCTTTTTCGCGGGCTACGACGCGCAGCGCCGGAATCTCCAGAATCTAACCTTCTTGAACCTGCCTTCTGGGTTCACTCTCTCCTCCGACCCGACCGTCGCCGGATTTCAGAAGCTCGCTCTGGACTATTTAAGTCCGCGTGCCGCTTCGTACATTCAGACTCTTGACCAGGACGTTTATTTCGTCAAAATGGATTGGCGAATCACATCCGCTCAATTGCTCAGCGCACGTTGGAACACGCAGCGCTTCACCGGAGAGAACAGTTTCGCCGCGGGCCCGCCGACCTCGTTGGAAAACAACACTGACTCCCTGACCGCTAATCACTCGCTGGTTCTTTCTCTCACCTCCATTATCTCTTCGGCAATGGTCAATGTCGCCCGCTTCGGCTCTCTGTTGATCGACGACCAAGGGCGGTCGAATAGCGTGAATCCCCAAGCCAACATTTTCGAGACCGGCCAACAGGTTCTCACGGTTGGTCGCGGGGGCGGCGCCCAGAGGACCTTGGTGCGCCAATTCGATTGGTCGGATACGCTCTCCATGAGTCGCGGCCGTCACGCGTTCAAGTTCGGTGGGGATGTTTTGTTGGCTCGTAACCGGGGACAGAATGCCCCGAACTTCTTCGGCAACTACCGCTTCAACAGCTTGGAAAGCTTTGGCCGCGGCCTGGCGCAACTTCCAGTATGTAACCCTCCACAGAACCCCGCGCCGGCCTCATGCAGGACTCCGCTCGCGAATGAAACGTATATTCAGGGCTTCTCGGGCGAAGGCAAGCCAGGTGCGATCATATTTCCGAATTCAACAGAATTTGCGAGTTTCCTGCAGGACGAGTGGCGCGCGCGGACCGATCTCACCTTCAGCATGGAGTTTCGCTACGACATCCAAGTCATGGCCAAGCCGGCTGTGAAGAATCCATCTGCCGCGCTGGCAGCCGCGGGGCTCGACACCAGCTTCGTCCCATTGGACGCAAACAATTTCGCACCGCGGCTGGGATTTGCCTGGACCCCGCTGCGTGGTCAACGTCTGGTTGTGCGCGGCGGCTATGGTCTCTTCTTCGCCCGGCTGCAAGATGTCATTGCGGGCCGCGCTCATGCGCAGAACGGGGTTAGCGTCCAGACGCGCACATTTACCGGCGCCTCGATTCCGGCCTACCCGAACACTCTCTGTGGCCCTCCCGACCCTTCGGGTTTGCCGCCGAGCTGCCCTCCGCCTACCGGAGGCAGCGACTCCCTCATGCTGTTCTCGCAGAACTATGTGCAGCCCTACGACCAGCAGGCCAGCTTGGGTATCGAGTATCAATTGCGCGATAATTGGGCCATCTCCGCCAGCTATTTGATGGTGAGGGGAACTCACTTGCCGCGCTGGCGGGATACCAACCTATCGGCACCCACGCCGACGAATATCGGCATCGCCGGCACAAACACGGTGCTCACTTATCAGCGGTTCCCCACCACGAGGCCGATCCCCGGTTTTGACCGCACCTTTCTGCTCGCAAGCGAAGCAAACTCGACGTATCACGGGATGGCTGTGCAACTGAACAAGCGCTTCTCGAACAATTTCCAGTTTCTCGCTGGTTACACGCTGGGCAGAGTCATTGACGACCGCCCGGAAGCGATTAACTTCAACGCGGGCGGTCCCAATGATGCACTTCTTCTCTCCGATTCCTTTAACCCAGGCGCCGACCGCGGACCAGGCGTTGAAGACGTGCGGCACCGATTCGTACTGAGCGGGTTCTGGGATTTGAATTACGCAAATCGCTTGTCGAAAACCGGGAAAGCACTCCTTGGCGGTTGGGAACTCAGTGGGATTCTAGCCGTGCAGTCCGGTTTGCCCTATTCCGGGCTCGTGAATTTCGATCTCAACAACGACGGCAACTCCCAAACGGACCGCGCGCCGGGCCAGCCACGAAACACTTTCCGACAGCCTACAACGGTTTCTATGGATCCGCGCGTGACCCGCAATGTAGCAATCAAAGAGCAATTGCGTGTGCAATTCATCTGTGAAGCCTTCAACGTTTTGAATCGGGCAAATATTACTGATCAGCGCACCACGCAGTTCTCGCGCTCTGCATTGGCGGGCGTCTGCGGAATCTCGGGTACGCCGTGCCTTGTTCGCCAAAGCGCTGGGATAACGGCCTTCGGAGCGCCTGCCGCAACTCTCGGCCCCCGAATCATGCAACTTGCCCTCAAACTTCTCTTCTAGTCAAGAAATGTCCTCGTCACTCGGACCGACACACATGGTTAGTTTTTCAACTTGACGGAAAGTGCGCACCGGCGAACCATCCCATTAGTTATTCCGGGCCCGATCTGGGAAGTCAGCGAACCGGACATATCCAGTTTGGCCGACGCCCTTGAGGCGATTGCATCGTGTTTCGGCTGAAAGGGAGGGTACACCAGAGGTACACGGGAAAAAGGACCTGAGCAAGCACATGCTTTTTCAGTCGGTTAGGTTGGTAGGGGCGGTGGGGATCGAACCCACGACCTTCGGCTTAAAAGGCCGCTGCTCTACCACTGAGCTACGCCCCTATGGCGTGAATTTCTTATTGTAGCAT
>WNFA01006111.1_pt1 | contig 11143 bp, 14 predicted proteins | sample 5400481 | NCBI WGS metagenome assembly WNFA01 (sample SAMN13153340, study PRJNA577476) | soil metagenome | isolation source: 120 cm saprolite under Douglas fir tree site 2 hole 1 replicate 2 | place: USA:California | collected 2015-04-18
GGTATCCCTCGGCCGCTCCCTCGAGTGGGAAGCGATGCGTGATCAGGGTCTCCACAGGCAGGCCGCGCGCCAACCACTGCAGGGCCTCCTGTGTTTGCGGGGGACCCGTGGAATAGCTGGGGATCACGCTGACCTCACGGAAGTACGCGTCGTGTACCGGGAACGGCCAGACGTCTTCTGGTGGCGTGGGAGTAAACAACACAAGCGATCCGCCCGGGGCCACGCAGCGAAACCCCATCTCGATAGCTTCCACTGTCCCCGGGCCCACCACGACGATATCTGCGCCTGCTCCCTCGGTGTGCGACCGTACCGTTTCAGGTAAGGCGGTTTGCGTCACATCGACGCTGATATCGGCCCCGGCGTGCTTCCCCCGCTCCAGACGGGACGCCACGCGATCAGCCCCAATAATGAGCTCCGCGCCGAGGCGCCGGGCGAGCATGACCTGCAGCATCCCCATCACACCCAGCCCGATGATCAGGATGCGGTCTCCCGGCCCCACGCCTGCGCGGTGGGCCGCCTTCACCACGCAGGCCAGCGGCTCGACAAAGGTCGCCGCATCATCGGAAATCTCTCGAGGAAGAGGCAGGACGTCAGCAGATACGACCTCGTGCGGGACGATTGCAAGTTCTGAAAGCCCTCCAGGAGTGAGTTTGGTCTTCCGCCATGTCAGGCAGTGGACGTGGTCACCGCGCTGGCAGGACCGGCAGCGCATGCAGGGCGCGTGGTGGTGCACGAAGATGCGGTCCCCGGGGGAAAACCGTGCGACTCCCTCCCCGGTCTGCACGACTTCGGCCACGATCTCATGGCCCAGCACCAGCGGCGCTTTGCGGGCCATGTACCAATCCATCGCTTCTCCGGTGCACAACCCGCAGGCGCGGATGCGAACCAGCAATTCCCCTGACTCTAGAGGCCGAAGAGGAACGTCTTCCATCCGCAGAACGTCGCGTGAATGGTACACGATGGCGCGGCTGGTGGTCGCCGGGGGGCTTTTTACGCCCACGCTCTCGCCTCGGGAAGAATCGCATACTTGACGCCGTGGCCGCGGTCTAGCGAGGAGAAGACGTCGACGATGCTGCCAAGATCGGTCACCCCGCTCACGAGTGGCCGGACCTGAATCGACCCCTCGACCAGGAGGTGGTGTGCATCCATGATGTCTTTAGGCCGATAGTGGAAGGTGTTGATGACATCGACTTCGTCGTAGTGGAGTCGGGCCGAGTCGAACGCGACCTTCGTCCCCGCGGCCAGCCCAGCAAACAGCACAACTCGTCCGCCGGGCGCCGCCCACCGCGGGGCCTCGATCCACATCGCCTCACTCCCAGTACACTCGATGACGACGTCGGGGCCGAAGCCTTCGGTTTGCGCGAGGATGCGCTCGCTCACGCTGTCCCCCTCGGTGTCGACCACGGCATCCGCGCCGACCCGCTGGGCAAGTTGAAGGCGCTCCTGCCGCCGCCCGACGGCCACCACACGCGCGCCGACCGCTTTCGCCATCATCACGTGTAGCAACCCGATGGCACCGAGTCCGACAACCGCCACCTGGTCGGCCGGGCGCGGCCGCAACCGGTCCCACGCGTGAATGACGCACGCCAGAGGTTCCAGAAAAGCCGCCTCAATGTACGACAGCCCGTCCGGCTTGGGGAGGAGATGAGATCGGGCGACCCGGGCGGACACGAGCAGGTAGTCCGCGAAGGCACCGAGCACAATCTCGTCAAACTGCCGTTCACACAGGTTCTCGCGGCCCTGCCGACAGGGCCCGCATTTGCCGCACGGGGCGGTGGGCGTAGGGATCACTGCCTCGCCTTCGCGCACATGCGCCCCGCGGCCGATGGCAACGACATCGCCAGCACACTCATGACCGAAGGGGCCGAACGGAACTTTCGGATGCCCACGCCTGTAAGTTTTGAGATCGGTGCCGCAGGTGAGGGCTGCGCGTACCCTCAGCAGGACCTCTCCAGGACCAGGAGACGGAACAGAACAGGTCACGAGCTCGATGTGGCGGGGTTCACGCAGGACCGCCTGACGCATCTCAGACGGCGTCGAAAGATTTCTGAACGGCGACGGGAGTCCGGTGGATATGGCCTGTGCACTCGGGCGATCAGAACTCAACCTACGGCCTCCACTTTACTTCCCCGCACGGCGACTAAATCCGGCGGGCGGGGCTCGGTCCCGTCACTGCTTGGTCGTCGGGCCCGTGTCCACAGGGTACTGCTCATTCACCCAGGCGACAATACCGCCGGCCATATTGTAGACCTTGTCATAGCCTGCTTTGCGCAACGCATCGGTGACGTCCGCGCTGCGCTTGCCCGTCGCGCAGTGGATGATCACGGGACGATCAGTCGCGATCTCGTTCACGCGAGTGGGAATCTCCCCCATCGGGATTAGCGTCGTGCCACGGATGCGGGAGGTCACCCACTCCCAAACCTCACGGACGTCGATGACCTGTGCCTCGCCCTGATCCAGCATGGCCTTCGCTTCAGCCACGGAGACCTCGGCGGTGATGGGGGCCGCCGCGACGGCGACCGGATGAGACGGCTCGCGACCGGGAACTCCGCAGAACGCCTCATAGTCAATCAGCGCGGTAATCGTCGGATGGTCCCCGCATACCGGACATTGTGGATTGCGATTCCAGCGCAGCGTCCGAATTTCCCCAATCTGCGCGTCGTAGATCAGAAGCCGATTGGCCAGTGTCTGCCCGACCCCAAGCAAGATCTTGATGGCCTCCAAGCCCTCCAACATGCCCATGAAACCGGCGAGTGCGCCGATGATGCCGCCCTCGGCGCAGCTGGGCACGGTGCCCGGAGGAGGCGGGGTCGGGAACAGGCAGCGGTAGCAGCCCTGGCCAGGAGAGAACACGGTGGCCTGCCCTTCCCACTTAAGGATGCTCGCGTCGACCAGAGGCTTGCGCAGGATCACGCAGGCGTCATTGACCAGGTAGCGCGTGGGGAAGTTGTCGCTGCCGTTGATGACGATGTCGTAGTCGGAGATGATCTCGAAGGCATTCTCGCTAGTGAGCACAGTCTGGTGCGGGATGACTGTGACGTCGGGGTTGAGATCTTCCAGCGTCCGCCGCGCCGACTGGGTCTTGGGGCGGCCGATGTCGTGCGTGAAGTGCATGACCTGGCGGTGAAGGTTCGAAAGGTCGACGCGATCGCCATCGACGATACCGAGCGTCCCCACCCCTGCGGCAGCCAGGTAGATCGCCACGGGGCTGCCCAGCCCCCCCGCTCCCACGATCAGGACCTTGCTATCCAACAGCTTGCGCTGTCCCTGCAGGCCAACTTCCTCTAGGATGGTCTGGCGGGAGTACCGCTCCATTTGCTCTTTAGTGAGAAGCGGCCCAGGGCGGGCTGTCAACGTCATGCGATCCTCCTGCAGATGATTCTGACTCGTTTTCCTGTGAATTCGATTGTATCACGACTTGCAAAACAGAATCTTCGTAACCCGTTCACGCGTGACCCCGCCGCAGCGGGGTGCCTTTCGTCCCCTGTTTTCCGGAAATCATATGATGGCAGGAACTTCCCTCTGCCTTTACATCGCCGTGATCCTGCCGTGACATGCTTGGCGCATGCTCGATGTCGCGCAGACACGGGTGAAACTATCCAGGCGTCTGTGAGCCCTATGCTAATCCGGCGAGGTGTGTGTATGCGACAGATGCGATGCACTCTAGTCGGCGGGATCCTGATCGCCGCTCTCGCGGCGTTTGCGCCCGCTGCATTCGGCCATGACGGTGGCATGGGCGGAGGCGGCGGCGACTCTAACCCCGGGACGTCCAGCCAGCTAAGCGCCGCCCGGACCTTTTACAACCAAGGGGAGGAATATTCCAAGAAAAAGAACTGGAACCTAGCGATCCAGGCGTACCTTGAGGCCGTGCGCCTCGACCCGAAGTTCGTCGAAGCCTGGAACAACTTGGGATCTTGCTATCGCAAGGTCAAGCAATACGACAAGGCGTTTGAGGCGTACAAGCAGGCGCTCGACCTCAAACCCGACTACCCGAACGCCCACGAGTACATGGCGCGCACCTATCTCGCTATGGGCAACAAGGATGGCGCGATGCGCGAGTACGAGATCCTCAAGCGCCTGGACGTGAAGATGGCAGCCGAGCTGATGACGGCGATTCAGGCCAACGACGCAGATCTGGGGGACGAAAGCTGATCGGCCTCGGTCCGAGTCCCGGACGGCCTGCAGCGCCTCTCCCGATCGGGATCAACCTAGCACTCTTACTGCTGAGGTTGGTCCTCGCTGCCGTTTTTGGGGCGTATGGGTATGCGAAGTGGGCCGGTGGCATGGATCGCCTCGTGGGTCTGTTCATGACGGTCCATATTCCAGTCCCCAACGTGTCCGCCCACGCCGTGGCCACGCTCGAGGTGGGAGGGGCGATGCTCCTCGTGCTTGGGATCGCCACCCGCTTGGTCGGGATCCTTCTAGCGATCGAGATGCTCGTTGCCATTACGACGGTGGTCTGGCGGCAGGGGTTTTTGGGAGGCTACGCGTTTGAATTGACCCTGCTGACGGTTGGGCTGGCACTGGCCGTGGCCGGAGGCGGCGCGTACTCGATTCCCATACCAGTGCGCCGCCGAAGTAACGCGACTTAGGCGCCAGGGCCTCGTTCTCTCCGACCATAAACCAGTCTCAGCAAAAGGCCAGTCGAATCCCCTGCGCGCGAAAGAGACTCTACTACCTGACGCTGTTCATTCAGGGTACTTTGGGGTACACGGCTGCGCCTGTCCGCCTGGCCAACATCCCGGAAGTCTGCGATTACTCCTTCTTCGTAGGCATAGCCCCAACCCCAAGACGCGAAAATGGGGGGGAGAATGATATTCAGGGACTTTAGGCAGACGAAGGCAGACCCAAGACCACGGGATCTTTGGATCATATGAGGGGGTCCTATCGAAATCAATCCGGCTGTCGTCGGGACGTTACGCTCGGCCTGACTCAGCTCACGTCTCTCGGGTGTGACGGGTTACAGGAAAGGAAGTGTACCAGTCTGCGGCTCTGACAAATGCGGCAATGATATAATGGCCTGGTTGTTGATGGAGGAATTCAGTAATGTCAACCGACGAACTCTATGATCTGACAATCGTCGGCGCGGGCCCCACGGGGCTGTTCGCCTCGTACTACGCCGGCTTCCGGGGACTCCGGACCAAGATCATTGACAGCCAGCCCGACCTCGGGGGCCAAGTCACGGCCCTGTACCCGGACAAGCTCATCTACGACGTGGCCGGCTTCCCCAAGATTCTGGGCAAAGACCTCGTCACGAATCTGGTGGAGCAGGCCATGCAGTATCATCCCACGATCCAATTGGATGAGAATGTCCAGACGTTGGACCGGCAGCCCGACGGGGCGATTCGCCTGGGGACCGACCTGGGCGAGCATTTCACGCGGGTGGTCCTCATCACCGCCGGCATCGGCGCATTTACGCCCAAGACCTTCAAACGTCCCGAACTGGATCAGTGGATCGATAAGGGCCTGTACTTCGCGGTCCGCAACAAAGAGGACTTCCGCGGCAAGCGGCTACTCGTGATCGGCGGGGGAGACTCCGCGCTGGACTGGGCGTTGGGCTTAGTCGACTACGCGAAGCAGATCACGCTGATTCACCGGCGGGACGCTTTCCGGGCGCATGAGGACAGTGTGAAAAAGCTGTTTGCCTCCCCGATCGTCGTGAAGGTCTTCTACGAACTGAAGACACTGCGCGGCGACCGGCAGGTCCGCGAAGCCGTCGTGTTCCAGAACAAGACCCACACCGAAGAGGTCATTCCCGTCGACACCGTGCTTGCGTTCTTGGGGTTGCACAGCAACCTCGGCCCGATCCGGGAGTGGGGCTTGCAGGTCGAAGACGACTCCATCGTGGTCACGACGAAGATGGAGTCGACGCTGCCGGGCATCTACGCCGCCGGGGACATCGTCTCGTATCCGGGCAAGCTCAAGCTCATTGTCACCGGGTTCGGCGAAGGGGCGACCGCCGTGAACAATGCGGTGACGTACATCAATCCCAAGGCCTCAGCTTTCCCTGGACACTCCTCATCGATCATGGAGCAAAAGGAAAAAGCCACCGAAAAGGCGGCTGTCAAAGCCGGGTAGGTCGTCTCAGAACCTACGCGGGTCTAGATTAGCCTTCGAGGAACTTGAACAACCGGCGCTTCAGCTCGACAGGCACGGGCCCTTCTTGGCACTTCGTCTCGATCAGGACCCGCAGGCGACGCTCAAAACTCACTCGCTGTTCACAGTGAGCGCAGTCTGCCACATGGGCTTCAATTTCCTTATAGTGGCCCTCGTCCATCTCGCCGTCCAGGAACTGCCACACGAGCTGCAACACCTTTTCGCAGTCTATCTCGCTCATCGAGGCCCACTCCTCGCTGGAGGCGAATCCGCACTGACGTAGTGCGCCCGTTTTGCATACTCCCACAACTTCACTTGCAACTGGCGCCGTCCCCGGTGCAACCGCGACATAACGGTGCCGATCGGAATGCTCAGGATGTCCGCGATTTCCTGGTAGGAAAACCCCTCGATGTCGGAGAGGATAACCACCTGGCGAAACGATTCGGGCAAGCTGTCCAGCGCACCCTTCACGTCCGCGTCCATCAAGCGCGACAGCACTTCCTCTTCAGGGTTGCCGGCCCGCCGAAAGTCGTCGCTTTCCTGCACTTTGGTGTACAGGTAGAACTCGTCCACGTCGTCGTGGTCGACGACCTCCGGCTCGCGCGTGGTCTTCCGGTAGCTGTCGATGTACGCATTCATCAAGATCTTGTAGAGCCATGCGCGGGCATTGGTGCCGGGCTGGAAGGTGCGGAAGGAGCGCCACGCGCGGAGGAAAGTCTCTTGCAGCAAGTCTTCGGCCCGCGTACGGTTGCGCGTGAGGCGTAACGCTGCCCCGAAGAGGCCATTCAGGTGCTCTTCGGCCAGCGTCTGAAACCGCTCCCGGTCATCTTGGGGCGTAGTCCTCGGTTGCGGTGCCGCCATTACTACTCCCATCGCACCCACCCTAACGCGGGCGGTGCTCTCCGCATTCCGGAAAAACAAACCGACCAGGGGCTCTGCCCTGGTCAGACGCCCATCCGGCCGTCCCCGGATGGGCTCACATCCGGGCCGCCGGCTGGCGAACCCGTGCGATGTCCGCCAGGGATGTCTCACCGAGCACTCGTTCCACGGCTTGGTTAATCGCTTGCCAGATCGGCCGCAGCCCACAGCCCGCGGCATAGACGCAATCCGGATCGTCGGTCTCCACGCACCACCACGGTGCGGTGGGTCCCTCCAAAACATCGAAGGCCTCCCGCAGCGTGATTGCTTCCGGCACCCGCGCAAGCACGTGGCCTCCGGTCGGACCGCGTTTGCTTGTGACTAAACCTGCCCGTCGCAACGCGGTCATCAACTGGTTCAAGTACGGCTCCGGGAGTCCCTGGCGGACGGCGATGTCGTGCGATTGCACCGGCCCCTCGCCGTAGTGGCTCGCCAGATCCATGAGCGCCCGCAACCCATACTCGGCCCGCGTGGAGACCTTCATCGGACGATCACCCTCTCTTCGGCGATGCTTCCGTCGGTGAGGTGATAGGCGCGAATCGCGGGCGCCTCCGGACTGGCCAATGAGACGATAACGTAGAGCGCCTCTGGGTAGTAGGCGCGGCTCACGTCTGTCTTCGACGGGTAGGCGGGCGTGTGGGTATGCGAGTGGTAGATGGCCATCAGGTCTAACCCCGCCGCCTCCATGTCCTTAAATGCCACCAGTTGCTCGTGAGGATCCATAACGTACGTGTAGGGGCTGTGGTCGACATTGGTCCCTCGGTAGATCCGCTCCACCCGACCATGCCGTCCGGCCAGCAGCCCGCAGCACTCGTTTGGAGCCTCCTCGACCGCGTGCGCGATGAGCGTCGTTGCCTGATCCTGCCTGAGCTCGAGCACCGTCATCCTCAACTATATAGCAGAAAGACGCGCCAAGGGGTAGCCAACTGGGCCTCCGCCCGACTCGAGCAGGCTTACGGCTAGCGCGCGCGCCACACGGCCGTGGACAGGTACCGGTCTCCACCGTCTGGACACAGCACCACGATCACACCTGCGCGCAGGTCAGTGGCGACCTCCAGGGCCGCGGCCACCGCCGCCCCCGACGACGGGCCCACGAGGAGCCCCGCCTCGCGCGCGAGGCGCCGGGTGGTCTCGTAGGCCACATCGGTCCGCATCGGAATTGTGCGGTCGTGCACGGAGGGATCATAGATGCCGGGGACGATCGCCGTGGCCATGTGCTTGAGACCCTCGAGACCGTGGACGGCACCATCGGGTTCCACCGCCAAGATCTGGACAGTAGGACGCAGCTCCCGCAGGCGGCGGCCTGCACCCACGATCGTTCCGCTCGTGCCCAATCCGGCGACGAAATGGGTCAGGCGGCCCCCGGTTTGCGCAAAGATCTCCGGGCCCGTCGTCTCATAGTGGGCGCGAGGGTTGCTGGGATTGTTGTACTGATCAGCGTAGAAGTAATGCTCGGGGGCGTCGAGCGCCCGGCGACGGGCCACAAGAATCGCTCCATCCGAACCTTCCAGCGCGTCGGAGTACTCCACCTCGGCCCCGTACGCCTGAAGGATGTCTCGTCGCTCGGCGCTGATATTGGCGGGCACGACCAGGTGCACGCGGTACCCGCGCGCCGCCCCGATCATGGCGTACGCGATTCCGGCGTTGCCCGATGAGGAGTCCAAGATGGTGAGCTTAGAGGTCAACCGGCCGTCGCGCTCAGCGTCTACGACGATCTGATGCACGGAGCGATCCTTGACCGACCCGCCAGGATTGAACCACTCCGCTTTCAAGTAAATCTCGACGCCAGGGGGCCAGATGCCGATCCGTCGGGAGAGGGGGAGCAGGGGTGTATTGCCAATGGCCTCGAGAAGCGAGTCTAAGGGGTGGGCGGCGTTAGCGGGGGGCTCGGACACGCAGCAGGCTCAGGGACGGGCGTGGACTCACCACTACTCGTCAAACAGAAACGTCGCTTCCGGATAGTACCGGATCTGGTGATCGAGCAACTTGCGGTGGAGATCTTCTTGCAGCCAGCGATTCTTCGCCGCCACATCGCCGGGCGACGTCAAGACGGACAAGGGAACGTTGAGCCTCAAGGCGCGACCCGGAATGAGGTGTCGTGTGATCCCGGTAGGCAATTTCACCGGAGCGCGCGCGACCTCGACGATGTCGCGTTTGGTAAACGTGGGGAAGACGACCAACTCGCCGACGGCTCCATACTCGGACATCAAGGTGTCCAAATTAATATCCGTCACACGGTAAATGTGGTCTGTGGTCTTGTACGTGCCAACAACGGCCGCAAGGGTCTGGGCCAGCAGTCGTTCTGAAGGCAGGGAGACTATCAGCGCGCCTGCGGTAGTCAACACGTAGCAGGCGATCGTCCGTTCCGCGAGCTCCCGGGCGGCCTCAGAAGGACTGGCCGCCCGCAGCGTCAGCGCCTGCGCTCGTAGCCGCGCGGGAAGATCACTGGGTTGGACGAGCAGGTGGTGCCACACCTCCAACCGCACGGCCGGATCGGCGTAGTCGACTACCTGCAGGGGAATGACTGGGGCTTCCAACGCGAGAAGCGCGCTAGTGCGGTTGGCGCCATCGAGAACCACAAACCCTTCATCCGGTATGGACGCCGCAAGGGGGGGGTTGCGCAGCATCCCATCCGCCCGCACGCGCGCGACCAAGCGGTCCACCCGAATCTGATCGCAGTCCTCGTGAAGGTGCACCTGGGACCGGCCCACGATACGCAGGTCAGGAAGCGCCTTGCCGCTGGCCAGACGCAGCCCAGCGCGGGGGGTCTGCTGTGGGGATGCCATACACCAGAATCTACCTGATCCTTTAACGCTCCACAATCGAAACGCTGCTTAGCGCGCCAACACAACGCCAATCGGTCCTTTCAGACGCGGGAGGGCACGGGCGGATAGAGGAGCGAGAATGGGCGTCGCCGCACTGTTGAATAACAAGGGGACGCATCGTGGACGCACAGTTTTGGAACGCGTTAGGCTTGGGACTCGCGTTTTGCGCGTCCCCGGGAGCCCTCAACGCCGAGGCGCTCCGCCGGGGCCTGGTCCGAGGTTTTTCAAGCGCGCTCCTCGTCGAAGTCGGTTCTCTCCTTGGCCGGCCTCGGGAGCGTCTTTCTCTTCTGGCTCGCCTTCAGTGCGCTCCGCGATGCGTGGCGAGGAACCCGCCCTCCCCCTCGCCCCGAGAGCCACCACGGAGATTTTGCCACCGGTGTCCTCATCTCACTGACGAACCCCTATTCTGTCGCCTTCTGGATGGGACTGGGAGGCGCGGTCTCGGTGATCGGGAGTGGTAGACCACTGGTGGCTCAGTATGCCGCGTTCTTGGAAGCCTTCATGCTCGGGGGCGTGCTGTGGTGCCTAATTGCGTCGGTCATGATTGGGTGGGGACGGCAGGTCGTGACGCCGCCCGTCTTCCGACTGATCAATGGTCTCTGCGGAACGGTGCTCGCGTATACCGGGGTCAGACTGGTGGTCCGGATGGTGCTGTAGGCGATACCACCCTAACGCAGACTAGAGTGGAGGTAGAAAATGGAGCACCGCAAAAAGGGCCCCCAAGAATATCCACGATTACATCGGAGATTTTCCCAAAGACGTTCAGCGCGTTCTGAGGAAGCTGCGATCGGCGATCAAAAAGGCGGCACCACTAGCAAAGGAAACTATTAGCTATCGTATTCCCACTTTTACTCTTCGCGGATACTTGGTTCACCTCGCCGCTTTTAAAGATCACGTGAGCTTGTTTCCATCTTCCTCTCTAATAAAGACATTCAGGGGGGTGTCGAGAGGCACGATCCAGTTTCCCCTGGATAGACCCCTTCCGCTTACTCTCGTCAGCAGAATCGTCAAGTTCAGAGTCAAAGAAAACCTCGCCAGGTACAAGAGGAAGGGCTGACAGGACAACATGCCTTTCCTGTCTTGCGGCTCTCACCGGGCCGATTGCCGCATTGCTTGTCGGGGACACAGATCGTCGCTTGCGCACCCGCATCCGCCATAGGTGACGTGCAGCCCACATTCGGGAGGACTCCCGCCCGCCTTGACGCCTTTCGGGCGTATGGAGGATTAGTGGCTCAGCGGGTCAGTCTTTTGGCCAGATGATCGATGACGTCAATCTTGGTTACGATCCCAACCACCGCACCGTG
>WNFA01004922.1_pt1 | contig 11142 bp, 9 predicted proteins | sample 5400481 | NCBI WGS metagenome assembly WNFA01 (sample SAMN13153340, study PRJNA577476) | soil metagenome | isolation source: 120 cm saprolite under Douglas fir tree site 2 hole 1 replicate 2 | place: USA:California | collected 2015-04-18
AAAATCGTGAATCGATCGATCGGGCCTCCCGCCGTCAGCGCGAGGCCGTCGCACGCGACCCAGGCATGCGCCTCGAAGGAGCCTGGAAGCAGCGCGCCGCCTCCCCGCGACCCGACCCCGCGGGCGCCCCCAATGACCAGCCGGGCCGCGTCGCCTCTCCGTCGGAGGAGCCGGCACAGGACGAGGGCGCGGGCGAGGCACGTGGTGCGCACGAAGTGATGCTGGGCCGCCGCCTCCACCAGGGCCGCCACGCGCTCGGGCGTCGGAGGGCCCGCGAGCCTCCCGCTCCTCGTCTCATCCTCGGCCCAGCCACGCAGCCTGCGAAAGGGCACGACGGCCAGCGCGAGAGGGGCAACGCCGAGGGCGAGCCAGGCGGTCGCGAGAAGCGCGCGCTCGCTCGGGGGCAGCCGACGGACCCGCGAGAGGAGTCCTGAGGCCATCTCAGCGCCCGTCGCGGGCGACGACGAGGAGTCCCTTGTCGCGAAGCTCGCGGGCCAGGCTCAGGATGTCACGCTCGAGCTGCTCCCGGGGGACGGCGTACTCGCGCTCCATGGCCTCGCAGACCTTGCGGAGCGAGCCCAGCTCGGCCACGAGGGTCCAGACCCGGCTCCCCACCTGGTTGAGCCCGAAGTACGTGGCGCTCTCGAGATCCAGGAGCACGAACTCGCCCTCGACCTCGCGGCTCACCACCTCGGGATTCTGGGACACGGTGGCGTCGAGCGAGAGGCGGCCCACGGCTAGGCCGCCCATTCCGCGGGAACGAGGGCGGGCAGCCAGCGCTGGGCGCGCCGCCGCACGATGCGCGCGACGTGGTGGCCCACGAACCGCGCGGCGGAGGCGGGCCGATCGCAGAGGGCGGCCATCACCAGGAGCTGGCGCAACGTCACGAGCGGTCCCGCCGCGGGAGGGCCGACCCGGCCATCCACGAATCTTGCCACGAGACGGCGGCCGAGCCGAGCGGGCGCGCGGCCGTTCGTCGCGGCCGGCGCCGCCACGCCGAGCCGTCGCTTCAGCACATCGCGGGCGAGCGCCCAGGCCGCCTCGACGCCGAAGGCTCGCGCGCGCTCTGCAAGCAGAGCCCAGTCGAGGCTGGGATTCCGGCTCATGAAGAGCTTGAGATCGTAGAGCCAGAGAAGCCGGTCGAAGCAGTGGCCGGCCGCGTGAACGCCCAGGTAGAGAAGCTCGTCTTCGGGGGCGAGCACCCAGCACGGGGCGCTTCCCCCCGTACGATGGGCGCGCGCCCGGGCCAGCAGCGCTTCCGCGGGCAGGGTGACGCCGAAGCCGACGTAGGCGCGGAAGTGCAGCTCGATCACGGGCGGGCAGCGGCCGGCCAGATGCAGATGGTGGTGATGGCGGCGGGCATAGAGCGCGGCGAGGCCGTCTTCGAGCTCATAGCCGAGCGGCTCGAGGGCGCGGGCCGCCCGCTCGATGTCTCGCTCTGCGATGAGGAGATCGAGGTCCGTGCAGCGGCGCATCGAGGCTTCGGGATAGAGACGCTCGGCGAGAACCGGGCCCTTGAGCGCGGCCGTCTGGATGCCGGCCACGTCGAGGGCGAGGAGGACCCGATCGAGCGCGCGGGTGACGTTGGCCTGCCACAAGCGCTCCACCGCCTCCAGCCGCTCGAGCAATCGCCGCGCGTCCTCCGGCACGGGAATCCTGGCGAGGACGATCTCGCGTCGCAGGATGCCGAGCACGCCGTCACGCCCTGCGCTCTCCACGAGCGTGATCCAGTCGGTGACGTCGCGGCAGAGCGCGTCGAAACGCTCCGGCTCCTCCGGAATGGCGGTCATGAGCCGATCGAGGGCGGCGGTCACGGCTGCGCGAGCCTCGCCACGAGCTGGCGGGCTTCGCCGTGGCCGGGCTCGAGCGAGAGGACGCGACGGTACTCGCCGAGCGCCCGGTCGCGATCGCCCGTCTTGAGATAGGCGCGGGCCAGAGCCACCCGCATCTGGACGTTGCGTGGCTCCTGCTCCACGAGCCGCTGCCATTCGGCCAGGCCCTGCACGTATTGCTCGGCCTCCCAGAGGCGCTCGGCCAGCCTGACGCGGTAGGTGACCGCGCGCGCGTCGAGGGCCACGGCCTGGCCATAGGCTTCGAGCGCTCTCGTCCGCTCGCCCGTGGCCTCGAGCGCCTGCGCGTGCGCGAAGTGGCCCGCGGCGTCGAGTGGACCTTCGGCCAGCGCGCGGTCCCATTCGGCGCGCGCGGCCGGCCATTGCCCCTCGTCGCTGAGGCGCTGCGCCAGCGCCCGACGGTAGCGTGCCGTCGAGAGCCTGGAGTCGCCGCCCAGCCGGGAGGAGACGATGGCGCGGAGGGCCGGGGCCTCGTCGGCAAACACGAGGCGTTCGCCTGCCCTCTGACGCGCCTGGGCGCTCTGCAGCGCTTCGCTGAAGGAGGCGAGCGCTTCCGGACGGCCGAGGGCGGCGAGGGCGCGGGCCCGGATGAGCAAGAGCTCGGGATGGCCGGGCGAGCCGGCGAGCGCGGCATCCATCTGCGCGAGGGCGCGCGCGGGCTGTCGTATGCCGAGGAGCAACTGCGCCCAGGCCCAGCGGATTGCCGTCGCCTCGCCCGTCCCGGCATTCTGGAGCGCCCGCTCGTAGAGGGCATTCGCCTCGCGCAGGAAGCCGCGGCTCTCGAGCTGGGCGGCGAGAGCTGTCAGCGTAGCGGGGCGCGTCGGAACGAGGTCTGCCCATTGCCCCGCCTCGAGCCCGCGCGGAGCCAGCCTGTCCACGAGATCGGGCAGGAGGGCGGGATCGAGCTCGACCGCCCGGCGCCCGGCGGCGAGAGCGACGCCCAGGCCCGAGGCTTCTCCGGTGAGATTCAACGCGGCCTGCGAGCGATAGAGGTACGGGTTCTCCGGCTGAAGGGCGACGGCGCGCTGCATGGACACGAGGGCGGCTCGATGAAGATCGGCGCCGCCCTCGCCCCGAGCCGCCGACTGCAGCTCGAGGGCCCAGGCGAGCCGCTCGTGGACGAAGGGATTGGACGGCGTCGAGGCGATCAGCCGCCGGAGATCCGCCACGGCCGCCCTCGTGAGCGCCTGCGCTTCGGGCGGGGCCTGCTCGCCGGGAGCCCGCGCGGCCAGGAGTCGGCGCGCCTCGGCCAGTCCGGACTGCGCGCGCTCCGCGGGCGCCGCCTCGACCCGCGCGGGGCCGATGATCCAGGGCACGAGCCCGGCGGCGAGCCCGAGAGCGACGGCCGAGGCCACGACCCGCTGCGCAAGCCCCGCGCCCAGCCTGCGCTGGCCGACCACCTCCATGACAAGGGGCCCCCCGCCGGTGAAGCGCGTGTGCATGGCCGTGGTTGCGAGCCCGAGACAGGCCGCGGCCAGGATGCCGTCGGCGGGAATGCGCGCGGGGAAGTCGACGGCGCTGTGGACGAGAAGGGCGACGACGGCGCCGAGCGCGCCCATGGCGATGCCGACGCTGAAGGGATCGCTCCTCCGGCCGTCTGTGTCTCGGCCCACGGGGCAGCGGCCACGACCGAGAAGATGAGCGCCCACGAGGTCGCGCGCGACCCGCCCCGCCGCCCAGAGGGAGAGCGCCGCCCCCAGGGGCCCCGTCTCGATCAGGAGCTGGAGGAGATCGCTGTGCGCGTACGGAAAGTACATGTGCCCGGCGCCGAGCGTCGAGGGCTGGAAGTGGAAGAAGGCTTCCTTGTACGCGCCCAGCCCCACGCCGAAGGTCGGGAAGGCGGCCAGCATGGGCAGGGTCGCCTGCCACTGGAGCACGCGACCGAGCGCGTCGGCCGAGCCCACGCGATGGAGCAGCGGGCCGAGCCCGATCCAGAGGCCATAGCCCAGGATCACCGCGCCGAGCGCGCATGCCGAGGCGAGCGACCATCTAAGGCCACCGAGGCGGGCCGCGGCGAGCAGGCCGAGCGACCCCGTCACGGCCAGGCTCACGAGGGCGCCGCGGCTCAGGGTCAAGACCATGGCGAGGGTCATGAGACCGACGCCGAAGGCGGGTAGATAGCGGCGAAGCGTGGCCTCCCGGTCCCGCGGCGAACGGACGATGTCCGCGAGGCGGCCGGACTCACTCCGCGCCTGGCCGCGGCGCGCGGCGAGGTAGCCCACGCCCAGACAGACCAGCATGAGGAGCCAGGTCGCGCAGTGGTCGGGATTGGCGAAGGGGCCCGTCAAGCGCGCGTTCAGCCTCTCCTCCCGCCAGCGGAAGATCCAGTCCTCGCGCGCGAGAAAATCCACGAGCGAAGCGAAGGCGACCACGCCCCCCGTCACGAGCAGCGTGCGCACGAGGCGCTCCACGTCTGCGCGCCGGCGGACGACGTTGACGACGACGACGTAGACGCCGACGTAGGTGAGAAAGAGCAGGAGGGCGCGCGTCGTGTCGCCGGGCGAGACCGTGCCCACGAAGAGAAAGCGCGCGGGCAGGGAGGCCGCCGACTCGGGAGAGGCCAGGGCCCAACGGAGGAGGGGACCCGGGCCGAGGGCGAGCTGGGTCGCGATCAGGACGACGATAAGCCCCACGGGCCGGTCGAGGGCCGTGCGGCGCCACTCGAGCCGGCCCGCGGCGACCATGCCGAGGACCCAGGCGAGGGCGGACAGGAGGACCAGGAGCTGCGTGGCGGCGAGGAGCCAGCCGGCGTGCGCGCCGCCCGCCAGGGCCGGCCACAGGAGGGCCGCGTAGAGGAGCCAGATGCTCGCGGACTCGAGCGGTACCGCCGAGCTCTCACCCCTTGTGATCGCTGCCGTAGTAGGCATCGTAGTAGCGGCCGTGATCGGCGTAATAGCCGCTGTTTCGCGGGTCCACCCGGTTCAAGAGGACGCCGAGGATGCGGCCCTTGACCGCGTCGATCTGCTCGGCCGCGCGCCGCGCCGCCTCCGCCGATGTCTTGCCCCCGCGCACGACCAGGATGACGCCGTCCATCTGGGCGGCGAGGGCCACCGCGTCCGAGACGGAGAGAACGGGCGGCGTATCGATGACGATGAGATCGAAGACGCGCGTGGCCGCCTCCATGAGGTCGTGCATCCGTCGCGAGGCGGCCAGCTCGGCGTGGTTGGGCGGCAGCGGCCCGCTCACCACCACGGAGAGGTTGGGCACCCGCGTGGGGATGGCCACGTCGGCCAGGCTCTTGCCCTCGATCATGGTCGTGGTCAGACCGCGCTGGTTGTCGAGGCCGAAGATCCTGTGAAGGGTGGGCTTGCGCAGGTCACCGTCCACGAGGAGGACGCGCGAGCCCGACTGCGCGCACACCGCGGCGAAGTTGGCCGCCGTGGTCGTCTTGCCCTCCGCGGGCGTGGCGGAGGTGATGACGATGGTCTTGCAGGGCCGATCGAGGCCCGCGAACTGGATATTGGTCCGGAGCGTCCGGTACGCCTCGGCGGCGGCGGACTTGGGCGACGTCTCCGTCACGAGCGCGGTGGGGGTCCCGGCCCCGGTCTGTGGCTCGCGGGGGCGTCTCATCTCAGCGCCTCGACGCGAAGGCGGGGACGACGGCGATCACGGGCAGGCCGAGCACCCGCTCGACGTCCTCCGGTGACTTGACGCTGCGGTCGAAGTACTCGACGCCCACCACGGCGGCCACGCCCAGCCCCAGCCCCAGGAGCACGCTCATCATGAGCCCGAAGGTCTTGCGCGGGCGCACCGGGATTCCCGGCGCGGACGCTTCTTCGACCACGCGCGCGTTGTTGGTGTCGAGGCCGCCCGCCACGCCCGTCTCCTTCAGGCGCTTGAGCATGGCCTCGTAGAGCTGCTGGTTCGAATCCGCCTCGCGCTGGAGGGCGGAGTACTCGATCTCCTTCTCGTTGAGCTCCTGGCCTTCGGAGCGCAGCCGGTTGACCGCGCCCATCAGGCTGTCCTCGCGTGCCCGGGCGACCTTGTACTCGGTGTCGAGGGCGCGCAGGGACTTCTGGATCTCCGCGTCCATGCGCTGGGCGAGCTGCTGGATCTGCGCGTCCACCTTGAGGACCTCGGGATGCTTGTCCTTGTAGGTCTGGAGGAGCTTGGAGCGCTGGTTCTGGAGCTCCGCCATCTCGGCCTTGAGCTTGCCGATGAGGGGCTCCTCGATGGAGGTGGTGAGGCTGTCCGTGCTCGCCTGCTCCTTGGCGATGCGGTTCAGCTCGCGCAGCTTGGACTCGATGGACAGCCGTCGCGCCTGCGCGTCGAGGTGCGAGCGGTTGACCTCCTGGGCCTTCTGCGCGGTCAGCACGCGCTGCTCCTGGATCCCGAGAATGCCCGCCTTGACCCGATAGTTCTGGAGGGCGACCGACGACTCCTCGACCTTGGTCTTGAGCGAGGACATCTGCTCGTTCAGCCACACCAGGGCATCGCGCGAGCCCTTGAGCTTGGAGTCGAGGTTGTACTTGACGTAGGCCTGCGCCACCGTCGTGGCCACCTCGGCGGCGAGGACGGGATCGGAGTGCTCGAAGCGGACGAGGACGAGCTGCGTGTTGCGAATGGGCTCGACGGACACCACGCCCAGGTGCTTGACTCGCGGATCCGTGCCCGCGCCGAGGGCGGCGAGGGCGGCCGAGCGGCCCTGGCGCTTGAGGGCGGCCACGGTGTTTTCCATGACGGGGCGGCTCGTCATCAGCGCGTACTGCGTCCGGTAGTACTCGAGGGAGCCCATGCCGGGATTGGTGATCTCCTGGATGTTCAGGATCTTGGGCAGCTCGGGCTCGATGAGCACGGTGGCCGAGGCCTGGTAGATGGGCGTCTGGGCGAGGGTCCAGATCGCCCCCGTCACCGCCGTGAGGAGGAAGACGGCGGTGAGGAGCCACCGGTGCTTCCACAGCATCCGGAGGTAGTCGTTCAGATGCGCTTCGCCCTGCGTCTCGCGCGGCTCGAAGCTCATGTGCTCATCTCGGGACAAACCCCTTCACCTTGGGCTCCACCACTAAAAAAAACTTTCCGGCACCACCACCACGTCGTTCTCCCGGAGGGAGATCGCCCGGTCGCGCTGGCCACGCTTGATCACGTCGTTCATGTCCACGCTGATGACTTCCTGGCCTCCCGCCGCCGTGCTCCGGATGACCCGCACCCGGCCCGGCGAGGCCTTGTCGGTGAAGCCGCCGGCCAGGGTGATGCCCTCGAGGATGTTGGTCTCCTTGTCGAGCGGATAGGCGCCGGGCTTCTTGACCTCGCCGAAGACGAAGAACGTGTTGCCCTTGGGGATGACGATGGAGTCGCCGTCCATCACCATGACGTTCTCGGACGTGTCACCGGCCATGACGCGCGCCACGTCGAGACGCCTGGTCGTGGGGGCGCCGCCCGGCGGGCCCGTCGCGCCTTTTCCGCTGTCGCCGCGGACGAGCAAGACCTGGGTGCCCGCGGTCTTCGAGAGCCCGCCCGCGCGCGAGAGGATGTCGCGGACGGTGGTCGGTCCCTGGAGGTAGTAGACCCCTGGCTTGTCGGCCTCCCCGTGGACGTGCACATTCTGTGACTGGAATTCCTTGACGGAGACGAGGACCTGCGGGTTGACCAGGTAGTCCTTCTCGAGGGCGCCGCGAAGGGCGGCGGCAAAGGCCGTGGGGGTGAGACCGGCGGCCTTGACCCGGCCCACGAGAGGAATCGCGGCATAGCCGTCGGGATCGACCGGATACTCCTTGGAGAGATCGTCCTGTCCCCACACCGTGACCTTGAGGACGTCGCGCGAGCCGATGACGTACTCCTCGGCCGTGGCCTGAGCGACCGGCCCCACGGCAAGCAGGAGCGCCGCCAGGAGCAGCAAGAGCGAGCGCGGCATCGTAGTCACCATTCCTCTCTTCATTTGTATCTCAACCAGCCTCTAGAATTGCAGAGTTATCCTACCGGCGATCTTGCTGTCCTCGTAGTTGAAGGGGCGGAAGTTCGAGCCCCGGCTCTGGAACGTGTAGTCGAGCCCGGTTCGGAGCCAAGGCTGGACGGCGTACTCGAGCCCGAGGGTACCCCCCGCCAGGTTGTCGTGACGCCACTTGGTCCGAAAAGCATCAAGGGGCTGCCGGGTGTTGTAGTCACTGGTGCCCACGGCCGTCCGGAAGGTGGCGGCAAGCTTTCTCGAGAACTCCTGACGCACGCCGAAGGTCGCCGAGCTGCTGACGTAGTACTGGGCTCCCTCGAACACCGATTCCTGCACGCTGCGGTCGGTATCCAGGGTGAAGGTGGTCCGATCGCTCATCCGGAAGATCCAGCCTCCGCCCATGGTGAGACCGGTGAAGTTCGGCGCCACGCCCGAGATCTCCTCCCGGTGCAGGATCCCGATCCGGAAGGTCGAGGAGAGCTTGGAGGTGACGTCTCCGCGCACCGTGAAGGTGACGGTGTGCGTGTGCACGTTGCGCTCCGTGGCGGAGGTGAAGGTCTTGGTGCCGTACTGGTAGCCCAGCCCGAGGTCCGCCGTGGGCCGGAATTTCCAGAAGACCGTGAGCCCGGTCACGTGCTCGTCCCGATCGAGCTGCTGGACGGTCTGGTCCTGCTGGGCCTGGGCGCCGGCATTGGCGGCGCTGCTGCTGTCGCTGCCGGGGAAGCTGATATGGGTCCAGGTGTAGTTCGCGCCCAGGGAGAACCGATCGGTCAGCTTGTACTCCGCGGTGGGGGCGAGGGTGTTCGTGTTGCTCTTGATGGGGCCGGTGAGCTCCGTGCCCGGGGGGACGGTGGTCTGGATGTAGTCGTCCCGGAACATGAGCTGGAGCTTGGCCAGCGTGAGCTTCCCCTGGCCGACGAAGTTGTGGTTGACGGTGTCGAGCCCCTCGAGGTCGAAGTAGTGGACTATCTCCGCCCGGTAGCCCGCCGCGAGCTGTAGCGTTCCCCGTCCGTACTCCACCAGGAATCCCGGCGTGGTGCGCGAGATCATGCTGCTCTTCTCGTCGGACGCCCTCTGGAACACGTTGGTCTCGTACTCGATGCGCTCGGACAGGAAGGGCGTCACGGTGAGCCCGGGCAGCCATTCCTCGAGGTTGAGCGCCCCCGCCGGTGAGGGCGGGGCGACCAGCAGGGTGACCGCCGCCAGAGCCGAAAAACCAAGTCGTCGCATGTCCACGGCGAGGGCTTTGCCCCATCACCAGGGAGCGCAGGAGGTCATGCGTGGGTCCACCCTCGGAGTCTGGACACGACAGCGCCGGGCCGGCTCTCGCCTACGGGCACGGCGGGCTGGCGCAGCTCTGTCTCGGGCCGAGCGTGCTGTCGAGGCCAATGCTGTTGCCAGGCAGCGGGGTCGCTGGACTCGACGCTGCTTCCAGCTGGGCGGCCAGGGCCCCGCCCGCCGCGTCATTGATGGCGGCGACCAGGGCCGGGGCGGCCGCGATGGCGCAGGCCACGATCTGCGGTCGCGCCTGCGGGGCGAGGGCGACCGCCGCGCTCACGATGGCCGGGACCACTCCCGGCTGCTCGGGCGCGGGCACGGCCCGGATGCCTGCGCAGGCCACCGACGGCGCGAACGGCGTGCGATCGGGCACGACGAGGGCGGCAATGGCAGAGGTGACGACGCTCGGGGCCAGGGCCCGGCGATCCGTGGGCTGAAGAATGCCCACGACGGCGGCCACGATGGGAGCGGCGTCTTCGGACCGGCCGGCCGCGACCGCCTGTGCCGTGGCCTGGGGTGCGCCTGCGGGATTTGCCTCGACCGAACGGACCACCTCGGCCGTCGACAGGGGAGCCGCGGGCGCCGGTGGCTGGGCCCCCGCGGTGGCGAACGACCAAGCGGCCAGGGTCAGGATGAGCCCGGCAACCGTGCGACCTCGGAGACCGATGGCGATGATGCCCATGGCTAACGCGAGCCCGTGGGGCGCGCCAGGAAGCGCGGGCGCAGTCGCGCGAGGGCGGGGTTGGCGGCGGGGCGCCGCTCGGCCCGCTCGAGATCCGCGAGCACGCCGGGCAGATCGCGGAGACGCTCGATCACGGCGTCGGGAGTATAGCGCGATGCCCAGCCCTGGCCCGGCGCGAGCTGGACCACCCGCAGGCCCGCCGCGCGGGCGCCCTCGACGTCCAGGATGGGATCGTCGCCGACGTGCACGACTTCCTTGCGGTCCATGCCGAGGCGCTCGAGGGCGATGTCGAAGATCGCCGGATCGGGCTTGCGCACCCCGCACTCGTCCGAGAACACCGTGGCCGCGAAGCGATCGAGCACGCCCTGGCGCTTCAGGATGGTGCGGAGGACCTCGCCGGGTGTGCGCAGCGTGTTCGAGACGAGTCCCACCACGATGTCACGGTCGCGAAGCGCCTCGAGCACTTTCGCGGCTCCCTCGTCGAGTGTGGGAGGCGCCAGGAGGGCGGGGCTCGAGTACGCGGTGGTGAGCGCGATGATCGCCTCGGAGCCCACGCGTCCGGGCAGCGCGGGATCCACGGCCTGGAGGAGGAGCGTGACGTGCCGCTCCACGGGGACGTCGCGCCATCTGCGCCAGATGCGCGCGAGATGACGACCTGACTCGCCGTAGGCGCGCGCGAGGTCGGCCGCGGGCACGCGGAAGCCGAAGCGCAACAGCGTGGTCTCGAGTCCTGCCAATCGCTCGCGGCGATATCGCTCGTCGGTCGAAGGACTGTCGACAACGACGGTGCCCCAGAGATCGATCGTCACCGCTTTGATCATGTGGTCTGCGTGTCCTCCGCTTCCATGGCGCAGATGTTGCACTTCACATGCCACGACTGAGCCATGGGAAAGCCCGGTTGCGGACACCACAACCCTTCACCGCTCGACGATGAACGGGTCTTGCGGACTGGACCTCAGAGGTTAGCACCTCGGGTCCGAAACGGTGGCTAGATGGCCATGAGAGAAGTGGAAATCAATGAAGGGGCTCCGGGGGCTGAGATGGCGCCTTCCTGGCCTCTCTGGCCCATCAATCTGGAGGGTTTCTGGGCTGCCGGCGAGCCGTCAAACGAGCCTTTAGAGCTCGATACTACGAATTTTGGAGATCAACAGGACCAGCCGGGAAAGCCGAAATCTGGCAGAAGCCTGACGCCCACGGGTAACCCCTCCTTATATGCCGTCAGTCCGCAGACCCTTCCGTAGATTAGGTTTCGAATGAAGTCCGAGGATCCTTCCGCCTTCTCACCTCGTCCTCGCTGATCGGAGCCCCTCGTCATGTGCGGCATCGCTGGCCTGATGAGACTGGACGGGCGCGTGACGGTAGAAGACGTCGGCGCGGTGCTCCGGATGCTGGACGCTCAGAGGCATCGAGGTCCCGATGACTGGGGCCTGCTGATTCCCGACTCTGCG
>WNFA01005327.1_pt1 | contig 11140 bp, 4 predicted proteins | sample 5400481 | NCBI WGS metagenome assembly WNFA01 (sample SAMN13153340, study PRJNA577476) | soil metagenome | isolation source: 120 cm saprolite under Douglas fir tree site 2 hole 1 replicate 2 | place: USA:California | collected 2015-04-18
CCTGGGCGCCCGACAGCCGGCGGCTCGCTGTCGGTGGTCTGCTCGACAAGCGGATGAGCGTCTGGGACGTGCGGACCGGCCAGCGCCTGCCCGGGCCGACGGATCAGATGGGCGGCACCCATGGCTTGGCTTATAGCCCCGACGGTCTCTATCTAGCCGTAGCGCGTGGAGTGGTTCGATCAGGTCCGGATGAGCCCATGCCAACAGGGCCAGACCGGTACGTCGTAAGTCTCTGGGACGGAAGGTCAGGTACTTGGTTGCAGAATCTCGCTGACGAAGCTCAGGAGATCAGAACTTTTGGCGTGAGCTCGATTGCCTTTGGTCCCGACAGCAAGTATCTGGCGGTGAGTTATACGGGCGGGCTGGTCTTCTACGCCAGAGATGGGTCGGTTTGGCGGCGTGCTGGGGCCTTGGCTCCGAGTGCCGCGCGGGTGGCCTTTAGCCCGGAGGGCGGTCGCCTCGTAGGAACCATCGGCACGGAGATACTCGTTTACGAGGTGCCCAGTGGACGCGTGCTGAGTCGCTGGCGGGGCCTTCGGACAGGAATCGAGTTCGGATTTCCAAGCCTAGCCTTTCGCCCAGACGGCCGGCAGGTGGCTGTTGGGGAGGGTGTGCGGCTAGGTTTCTTCAATGCAATGACCGGAGAGTTGGTACAAACACTGGATCCGGCCAAGCCCTATACGATCTCCGGCTTGTCCTTTTCGCCTAACTCACGGTACCTAGCGGTGGCAGTGAGCAAGTCTGTCTATCTTCTGGATGCCGATAGTCGCGCTACGGTCGCGGTACTTACCGATCATCATCACAGCGTTGACCGTCTCGCAATAAGCGCCGATGGAACAACACTTGCCGCAATCGGAGGTTCGGCAATTACGGCCTGGGAAATGTCCGGTCTCGAACATGTAGCGCGCTGAAATTTTGGTCAGGAGGCCTAGATGGGCTATCGGCCGACAGTTATCGATGCGAAGGAACTGATTCAGCTCAATTCACATGCATACAATGGCGCGACGGCCGTTCCCGCGGGGTGGGTAGTCATAGGGACAGCATTCGATCAAGAGTCCGGATTCAAGGCCGTCGCCTATCAGAACAATCTTGATCCAACCCGCATTGCCGTGGCGATCGCGGGCACGCAATTCAACGGTGCCGGCACCCTGGACACCGATGGCGCCGTGTTGGGGAACAACTTCCCGCAGCGCTACAACGATCAACTCCGAGGTTTTCTCGACGGCGTCTCGCGTGATCTGGCCAGCGATGTTCAGATCGCCATCACTGGTCATTCACTTGGAGGCTTCGGTGTTCAACTGTCGATACCCTACCTCATCGATCAGGGATTCACCAATGCCTACGGTGTCACCTTTGGCGCTCTGGGTGCATCGAATGTTGCCGGGGAGGCCGGATTCCGTTCGCCGCTGAGCAGCTACTCACCGTACATCCTGAACATCGTGAACGCGGGCGACCCGGTGGCGACGCTCAAGACGCAAATCGGCCAGGTTGTTCAGATCGGAGAGCAAGGGCCGATCTGGCAGCTTCTCGATGTGGTGACGTCCGTCCTGTTTCCGGCGCGTCCTCTGTATCTGGCTGGGGCGATGGCCGCCTTCCATACCCTGGACGAGTATCAACTGAAGCTGGACGCGATTCCGTGGACGGCGACCTTGCCGTCCTTGCAGATCGACCCGACTCGGGACACTCCGGACAATGCCTCGGCGCTGTCGAACGCGTTTCTCGCTCTTCGGGACGCCACCGATAGGTTGATCGACCCCACGGCTGATATCGATCTGGAGCGACTCGGAAAGGCCTATGTGTTGCTCGGGGGCGAGCCAGGGTCTTCGGCGACCCTCCTGACCGTGCCCGCCGAGGGTGACGTGCAGGGTACGCTTGTCGGGCTCAGCCGAGACGGAGAGCCGAATCTCGTGGCTGCTGGCGGGTCGGTGGAGAGCATCGAGGGACTCGTGGACGGAGGCGCGCGGCTCATTCTGAGGTCAGGCTCGACGGACGAGCTCGCCAGCATCGACGAGAAGATGGACGGCACGGGAACCTTGACCTTCATTGATGGGCGAACGGTCGACGTCGACCGGGGCGCCCTGATTCAGATTGGAGGAGTAGCGAGCGAGCGGTTGACCGGAAGTGACCGAACCGACGTTATGGTCGGCGGCGCCGGTGACGACGTCCTCGTGGGGGGGAGTGGCAACGATCAACTCCTGGGTGGCGCCGGAAATGACAGGCTGGACGGAGGATCGGGGAGCGACAAGCTGCTCGGCGGAGCGGGTAGTGATCGCCTCGAGGGCGGGTCGGGCAATGACACCCTGGGCGGCGGGCCCGGCGACGACGCGATGCTCGGCGGCAGCGGCAGCGACACCTACCTGATCGACAGGTTGGGCAATGACTGGGTCTGGGACCAGGATCTCACGCCGACTGCCGATGAGCTGGACACAATCGAGTTCAGTCCCTCCGTCAGCCCCGATCAGGTGGAAGTCTTCCAATCAGGCAACGATCTTGTCTTCCGCACAGGCGGGGCGGGCACTGTCGATCCGGAAGGCACGCTCTGGATAGAGGATGGTGTACCGGGCTGGGGCGACGGCGCCGACTCCACCATCGAACTGATTCGGTTCGAGGACGGGACCGTGTGGTCGTGGAAGGAGGTGCTGGAACGCGCACAACCGCTGCCGCCCGAGCTGCTGTCCCTCGACCCATCTCCCGAGCTGTCTGGCCAGCCGGCTGCGCCACTCGTCATGCCCATTCCGCGGTCGTGGGTGGATGACGGGATGGTCGCCGTCAGCAAGGAGTTCAATGATGCGAAGGACATCATCTCGCCGATCGTGCTCGACCTGGATCGGGACGGCGTGGAGACGGTATCGACCGCGGACGGGGTGCCCTTCGACTACGACGGCGACGGATCCAGGGAGCGGAGCGGTTGGGTAGGATCAGATGACGGTCTCTTGGTCTGGGACCGAAACGGCAACGGTCAGATCGACAATGGCTCGGAGCTCTTCGGGAACCGGACGCCGCTGCGAGGCGGAGGCGTGGCTGCGAATGGCTTCGCGGCGCTGGCCTCCTGGGACGACAGTGGAGACGGTCGAATCGACGCCAACGATATCCTGTGGTCCAGCCTCCGGGTCTGGCGCGATCGCAATGGCGACGGATTGAGCACGCCGGACGAGATCACCTTCCTCAGCGATCTCGGCATCACGGCCATCAGCACAGCCTACGTCAACTCAACGAGCGTTGACGCTCAGGGCAATGCCCACAAGCAGATCGGCAGCTTCACGAGGGCCGATGGCAGCACGGGAGCGGCCGAGGACGTGTGGTTCAAGGTCGATCTCCTCCACGCCATCGCGGCTCAACCGCTCGATGTCCCCGCCGATGTCGCGATGCTCCCGGATTTCCGCGGGTATGGAACAGCGCTCAGTCTGCACCAGGCCATGGCGCGCGATACGAGCGGGACATTGAAGGGCTTGGTCCAATCCTTCGTGAACTCGACCGATCCTACTCAACGCGATGTGCTCGTGGATCAGATCCTGTACCGATGGACGGGAAGCGACGGGATCACCCCCACGAGCCGCGGCGCGCTCATGGATGCGCGTCAGGTGGCCGTACTCGAGGCATTCATGGGGCAAGGGTATGTCGGATACGGCGGCGCCACGAATCCATATCATACGTCGGCGCCCATACTGCAGCAGGCCTTCACAGAGCTCAAAGAGCTCGTTTACGCCGGCCTCATGGCGCAGACCCACCTGGCCGACCTCTACGCTCGAGTCGGCTTCACCTGGGGCGAGGCGCAGGGTCTCGAGGGGGATCTGAGGGCCGCCACGGCCGAGCTTCAGCATCGGCTCGCCACGGATCCCGCGGCGGCCCGGACCGACCTGGCCGAGTTCGCGCGGGGCCTCCGAGCATTCGGAGCCGAGCAGACCCTCGGCTACTGGGCATTTCGCGACGGCTTCGTCGCACAGGATCCGACGCTCGAGTGGATCATCGACTCGCTCGGGCGCAATCCAATCGGGGGCACGGCCGGACGTGACGTCCTGTCAGGAACGGCCGGCGCGGATGCGCTGCGCGGCGGACCCGGTGACGATACTCTGCGGGGCGGCGCGGGCAACGATGTCATCTATGGAGACGAGGGCGCCGATGCGCTGTGGGGCAATGATGGGGACGACATTCTTGTCGGAGGAGCGGGCAACGACCAGCTCTACGGGGACAATGGCGCGGACCGACTGGAGGGTGGCGATGGAGATGACCTGCTCTCCGGGGATCCGGGCAACGACACGCTGCTCGGCGGAGCGGGCAATGACCGATTGATCGGCGGGGCGGGTGATGACGTGCTCCGAGGCGGCGAGGGGGTCGATCAGCTCTTTGGAGGAGATGGCGCCGACGCCCTCGATGGAGGAGCGGGCTCCGACAGCATGCAGGGCAATCGGGGCGGCGACATCTATCTCTTCGGGCGAGGAAGTGGCCAAGACTCCATTCAGGATATGGGCGACATTTCCGGCGCTCCCGATGTCATTCGTCTGGGCGCGGGTATTGTGGCCGGTGATATCTCGATCAGACGGAGTGGCGATCACCTCGTCCTCGCCATCACCGGGACGGCGGACCAGTTGACCGTCTACTACGCGTTCGGGCAATTCAGTGCCGGCAATGAGATCGAGGCGATCGAGTTTGCTGACGGTACCGTCTGGGATCTCGCTCGCATCAAGGCCATGCTGATTCAGGGTTCGGCGGGGCCGGACACACTCATTGGGTACGACACCGCGGACACGATAAGCGGCCTTGCCGGCAACGACCTCATCTCCGGCCGCGGCGCCGATGACACGCTGGACGGCGGGCCGGGAGCGGATCGGCTGGAGGGCGAGGCAGGGAATGACACCTTGCTCGGCGGCTCCGGTAACGATCAGCTCTACGGCGGTGACGGCAACGATAACCTCACGGGCGAGGCCGGTGACGACTATCTGAATGGCGGCCCCGGCGCGGACCGTCTCGACGGGGGGCCGGGCAATGACTCGCTGGAAGGTGGCCTGGGACCTGATATCTATCTCTTCGGCCGCGGGGGCGGCCAGGACACGATCCAGGACACGGACGCGACCCCGGGAACGATCGATGCGATTCAGTTCGCCTCGGATCTCGCTCCAAGCGACATCTCGGCCAGGCGCAATGGCGATCATCTGGTTCTCACGATCAATGGCACCACTGATCAGCTCACCGTGTGGTACTGGTTCTGGCAGGATCGGCCCGACAACCAGGTCGAGGAGATCCGGTTCGCCGATGGGACGGTCTGGGATGTGGCCACGGTCAAGCAGAAAGTGGTGACAGGGACCGCAGGGGCCGACACGCTGATCGGGTATCCGACCGCAGATGTCCTCGATGGTCTCGCTGGGAACGACACCATCTTTGGCCGTGCCGGCGATGACACGCTGCGGGGAGGTGATGGCGCGGACCGGCTCTACGGCGAGGCGGGCAACGATACCCTGCTGGGTGGCGCGGGAGACGACTATCTCAACGGTGGCCCCGGCGCGGACCTTCTCGACGGCGGGCCCGGCAATGACTCGCTGGATGGCGGCCCGGGTGCCGATACGTACCTCTTTGGTCGAGGCAGTGGCCAGGACACCATCCAGGATGTCGATACGACGGCGGGAGTGGTCGACACCATTCAGATGGCCGCGGGAGTCCAGCCGCGTGATGTCGTCCTCGCTCGCAATGGCGATCATCTGATGCTCACCATCAATGGCACCGCGGATCAGCTCACGGTGTACTACTGGTTCTGGCAGGATCGTCCGGACAATCAGGTCGAGCAGGTCCGCTTCGATGATGGCACCACGTGGGATGTCGCCGCGATCAAGGAGAAGGTGCTGACCGGAACAGCGGGAGCCGACACGCTCGTCGGCTATGCCACCGCCGACACTTTGAGTGGGCTCGCCGGCAATGACGTACTCTTCGGTCGAGCCGGCGACGATACGCTGGACGGTGGGCTGGGCGCCGACACCATGTACGGCGAGGCCGGCGACGATACGTATATCGTGGACAATCCCGCTGACGTGGTCATCGAGTCTTCCGGCAATGGCACCGACACGGTACGAAGCTCGGTGATGTACACGCTCCCCGCCAGTGTCGAGAACCTCACATTGATCGGTAGTGCTGCCGTCAACGGTACCGGCAACGCGCTCGACAATATCCTCAAGGGCAATGCTGCCGCCAATGTCCTGACAGGGGCGGCGGGCAACGACACCTACGTGTTCGATCCCGGTTGGGGGCAGGATGTCGTCTCGGAAAATGACTCCAAACCTGGCAACAGCGACGCGATCCTCTTCAAAGCTCCTGTCCTCCCACTGGATCTCGTCCTGAGCCGGGCTGCCAGTAGCCTGGCCATCGCCCTCCACGGGGCGACCGATACCGTCACTGTACAAAGCTGGTACAACGGAAACGCCTACCAGACAGAGGTCATTCAGACCGGAGACGGCAGCAAGCTGCTTAGCAACCAGGTTGACCTGTTGATTCAGGCCATGGCGAGCTATACCGCTAGCGCCGGTCTCACCTGGGATCAGGCCATCGACCAGCGGCCCCAGGACGTCGAGACGGTGCTGGCCGGCTACTGGCAGCGCCCGTCCTAGGCGGCGGAGAAGGTGGCTGGGCAGCCGACGGTCGTCCCCGCGGGCGAGGGCGTCCCCGTGGACCTGGACACCGGTCTTCTCTGTCTGGTGCTGGTAGCCCGCTACCTAGGGCTGCCCGCCGACGCCGATCAGCTGAGGCACCTTTTCGGCGCCCCGGGCAGGCCTTTCGCCGATCCGGAAATCTTTCGGGGAGCCAGGTCCCTCGGCCTCAAGGTCGGGCGCCTTTCGAGCTCCCTGAAAAGGCTCGACGCGGTTCCCATGCCCGCCATCGCGCTCCTGAAGGATGGCCACTACGTTGTGCTGGCGCGGGTGCGGGAGGGCCAGGTCGTGCTGCAGGACCCGCGAGAATCGGCACCGTCAGCACTCCCGTGCGAGCGCTTCGGGGAAGCCTGGTCGGGTGGGTTGATCCTCTTGGTCCGCCGCGCCCTCGACCCTTCATCCGACCGGCGCTTCGGCTTCACATGGTTCATTCCCGCCCTCATTCGCTACCGGCGCTTCCTCGTAGAAGTCCTGGTCGCTTCTTTCTTCCTCCAGATCTTCGCCTTGCTGGCGCCCCTCTTCACCCAGGTGGTCATCGACAAGGTGCTCGTCCACAACAGCCTCACCACTCTGCACGTGCTGTCGGTGGGCATGCTGGCCCTGACCGCGTTCGAAGCGCTGCTGGGAGGGCTCCGGGCTTATGTCCTGTATCACACGTCGAGCCGCATCGACGTCGAGCTGGGCGCCCGGCTCTTCCGCCATCTCCTCGCGCTTCCCCTCGCGTACTTCGAAGCGCGCCGCGTGGGGGACACGGTCGCGCGGATTCGGGAGCTGGAGAACATCCGCCAGTTCTTGACGAGCTCCACGGCCACCCTCGTCGTCGATGTCCTGTTCACCGGGATCTTCCTGGGCGTCATGTTCTTTTACAGTCCCTTCCTCACATGGATCGTCATCGGTCTGTTGCCCGGGTACCTATGTCTCTTCGCCGCGGCCACGCCGGTCTTCCGGGCGCGGCTCAACGAGCGCTTCAATCGAGGCGCGGAGAGCTATGCGTTCCTGGTGGAGGTGGTGAATGGCATCCAGACGGTCAAGACCCTATCCGTTGAGCCCCAGATGCAGCGCCGGTGGGAGGAGCAGCTTGCCGCCTATGTGCGGGCGAGCCTGAGCGCGGTCAGCCTTGGCAATGTGGCGGGGCAGCTGGGGTCGTTCCTCAACAAGATCTCCCTGATCGCCATTCTTTGGGCCGGAGCCTACCTCGTGATGCGTGGCGAGCTGACCGTGGGCGAGCTCATCGCGTTCAATATGCTGGCGGGACGGGTGACGGGACCCGTGCTCCGACTGGTCCAGCTGTGGCAGGAATTCCAGCAGGCCGGCGTGTCCGTTCACCGTCTGGCGGACGTGCTGAACGCTCCCGCCGAGCCGAGCCATCGATCTCCCGCCACCGCCGCTTCGACCCTGCAAGGCCACGTGGCATTCGAGAGCGTCACATTCCGCTATCGCCCGGACCGTCCGGAGGCGCTTCGCCGCATGTCATTCGAGGCCCGGCCGGGCTCTGTCATCGGCATCGTGGGCCGATCAGGGTCCGGCAAGAGCACCATCGCCAAGCTCATTCAGAGACTGTATGTGCCGGAGAGCGGCCGTGTCCTCATCGACAGCATGGACGTGGCCCAGATCGATCCCACCTGGCTCCGTCGTCAGGTGGGGGTCGTGCTCCAGGAGAATTTTCTCTTCAATCGCTCGGTGCGGGACAATATCGCCCTGGCCGATCCGGGCCAGCCCCTGGATGCCGTCGCTCGCGCCGCGCGGCTTGCGGGAGCGCACGACTTCATCGCGGCTCTTCCCGAAGGCTACGACACCGTGGTCGGCGAGCACGGCTGCTCGCTGTCGGGTGGCCAGCGGCAGCGGATTGCCATTGCGCGGGCGCTCATCGTCGATCCCCGCATTCTGATCTTCGATGAGGCCACGAGCGCGCTCGACTACGAATCCGAGCGCATCGTTCAGCGGAACCTGAGCGAGATGTGTGCAGGGCGCACCGTTTTCCTGATCGCGCACCGCCTGAGCACGGTGCGGAGCGCACACCGAATCGTGGTCGTCGAGCAGGGCACCATCCTCGAGGAGGGCAGTCATGACGAGCTGATCGGGCGGGGTGGATTCTACGCCCACCTCCACGGCCTCCAGGATGGACGCTCGGTCGCGTCCCCCGCGGGGTGAGGGACCGCCGCCTCTCGCCCCGTCGCCGAGAAGCCGAATTTCTGCCCGCGGCCCTGGAGATCCAGCACTCCCCTCCGTCACCGATCGGCCAGGCCGTGATGTGGGTCATCGTCTCATTGTTCACCGTGGCCATTGGATGGACGACCGTTGGCAGGATTGACGTCGTCGCGGTGGCTCGAGGGAAGCTGATTCCGAGCGACCATTCCAAGATCATCCAGCCCCTTGACGCTGGGATCGTCCGCGGCATTCACGTCCGCGACGGGCAAGACGTCCGGCAAGGCCAAATCTTGATCGAGCTTGATCCTACGGCGAGCCGGGCCGAGCAGGAACGGGTGGCCAAGGAGCATTCCGCCGCCCGCGTACGTGTGGCGCGCCTGCGGGCGCTGCTGGCGGGAGGTCCCTTCGAGGCGCCATCGGATGCCGACCCGATCTTGGCGACGCTGCAGGGGGAGCTCCTGCGAGATCAGAGGCGAGAATTCGAGAGCCGGCTCGAGGCGGCTCAACGAGCCATCGAGCAGCGCGAAGCAGCCATGGCCGCGACGCGGGCCGACGTGCAGCGGCTTGAAACCACGGTCCCCATGTTGACGGAGCGGGCAGAGGCCTTCAAGACGCTACTGGAAGGCGGCTTCGTCGCTCGGATGCAGTATCTCGAGATCGAGGAGCAGCGAATCACCCGTGTCCAATCGTTGGCCATGCAAAGAGAGCGGCTGGTTCAAGATCAGGCAGCCGTGGCGGAGGCCCACCAGCAAAAAGTCGCGCTGGAGGCCGAGCTCCGTAGCACCTATCTGACCGAGCTGGCCGAATGGGAGACGCGAGCCACGTCGTTGGCTCAGGAGCTCGTCAAAGCTTCTCAGCGATCGGCCATCCAGCGTCTCACCGCTCCCATCGATGGCGCGATCCAGCAGATGGCGGTACATACCCTGGGCGGAGTCGTCACGCCTGCGCAGCAGCTCATGGTCGTCGTGCCGCACGATCATCCTCTCGAGGTGGAGGCGTGGATCGAGAACAAGGACGTCGGTTTCGTCAGCTCCGGCCAGCCGGTCGAGGTCAAGATCGATACCTTTCCCTTCACGACGTATGGAACAGTCTCGGGAAAGGTGCTCCTCATCTCCCGGGATGCGGTGCAGGTGGACAAGGTCGGGCTCGTCTACGCCGTGCGAGCCAGCCTGGATCGGGCTTCCGTCGTCGTGGAGGGTCGGCCGACGCCCTTACTGGCCGGAATGGCCGTGAGCGTCGAGATCAAAACCGGGCAGCGTCGGCTGATCGAATTCTTCCTGAGTCCCCTGATTCGCCATGTGCGAGAGAGCCTCCGCGAGCGATAACTCGGCCAATAGGGCCGTGACGTGGCACCCTCGATCAGCCGCTGGACGCGGATCGCCGCTGTTCGAGGTGAGCCTTTGTCATATTTTTCTTGAACATACCCTAAACGGGGTCTGTCACACCCAAAATGGGAATGAGCCAATTGGATCGAAAGACTGGCCACCATGGTTCGGGCGTGGCTAATGCCCTTTTCACCAAAGTCCAGCAAAGCGTGTTGGCCGTGCTTTTCGGCAATCCGTCTCGGAGTTTCTATGCCAATGAGATCATTGGGCTGGCCAGGTCAGGCACGGGAGCCGTCCAGCGAGAATTGGCGCGACTCGAGACGGCAGGCCTAGTGACCATAGCACGCGTGGGCAATCAGAAGCACTATCAAGCCAACGCGAACGCGCCGGTGTTCGACGAGTTGCGGGCACTCGTGGTAAAGACCTTTGGTTTTGCTGATGTGCTGCGCGCTGCCCTTGCGCCACATTCGCGCCGCATTCGCGCGGCATTTGTGTATGGATCTATCGCAAAGAAGCAAGAGAGCGCCAACAGTGATGTTGACCTCATGGTGATTAGCGACAGTCTCAGCTACGCTGATTTATTCACTGCGTTGGAAGAGGCCTCAAGCCGACTCGGCAGAAAGATTTCTCCCACGCAGATTTCTCCCACGCTGTATTCTCCGGACGAGCTGGCAAGACGCAAGAAGCAGAACAATGCCTTCGTGACCAGGGTCTTGGCGCAGCCCAAGATTTGGGTGATCGGCGCGGATCGTGACGTCGCCGCTTGAGAATCTTTCCGGTCCAGACAGAAGCTTGCGTAGCGAGGCGCCCGACGCAAGAGAATTCGCCGGGCTAAAGCACTCAGCCGATATTCTCGCCTTCGAGCATAGCACGCGGCTGGTCCTGCACGAGGGGGGCTAGCAGGAGGCCGCCTGGGCCACCGCAGCTGGTTTTGACTTGAACCTCAACGTCCATTGTTCATCGGCGGCTTCTCGGCCGCCGGCGACCAAGAAGGCGGCCTGCTCAGCGGTCGTCGAGCGACAGGAGCGCGTCGGT
>WNFA01017837.1_pt1 | contig 11140 bp, 11 predicted proteins | sample 5400481 | NCBI WGS metagenome assembly WNFA01 (sample SAMN13153340, study PRJNA577476) | soil metagenome | isolation source: 120 cm saprolite under Douglas fir tree site 2 hole 1 replicate 2 | place: USA:California | collected 2015-04-18
CACTACGATTTGAGCCTCGAAGGCATGACGCCGCGCACGGGTCCGAACTATCGCGAGGTCGTCGTGCGCTTCACCGTGCGCCGCAACGGCGAGCGTATCGGCGTCATGGAGCCGTCGAAGCGCACGTTCCAGGCGCGCGGCATGACCACGACCGAGGCCGCCTTGCTGACGCGCGGCTTCAGCCAGCTCTACGTCTCGCTCGGCGACGTCAATCCGGATGGGTCGGTGGCCGTGCGGATCTACCACAAGCCGCTGGTGCTGCTGATCTGGCTCGGCTGCGTCGTGATGTTCTTCGGCGGCGCGCTCTCGTTGTCGGACCGCCGCCTGCGCGTCGGCGCGCCGCGGCCGGCGAAGGCCAAGGCGGCGCTGCAACCGGCGGAGTAGTCAGCGTCGACCGCGTTGACGTTTCATGTCGGCGACGACCCGCCTGCGCTTGGCAATTCTTGCCGGATCGGCTTGCTCGAGCGAGACGGTGATGGGCGCGAGCAGTTCCAGTGGCATTCCAAGGGCGCTCGCGATTTTCCGATGCAGCTCAATCGGGCCCTTGCGCTCGCCGGTCTCCAAATCGGAAAGGTAGCCCTGCGTTATCCCGAGCGACACCGCGAGTTCGGCCTGAAGGTAGCCACGAAATTGGCGCAAGACCCGGATCGGGTTCTCGCCGGCGGCAAGACGATCGACAACGTTTTTTGGCACCAGCGTGACGCCTTTGGCAGCCTCCCGTTTTGCACGCGCGACCAGCCTGGCCGTGTCGAAATCCTCACTGGCTTCTCGTGCCGCCTCCTTCAGCCGCTCGTATTCCGCGCGGGGGACAATCGCCACCTCGCCGTCCTCCGTGGTCGCGAATCTGACCTTGCCAACTGTCATGGCATCCCTCTCAGTTGTAGACCTCGCGCCTGTGGCCGACTGCCACCACGATGATTGTGTTGCGCTCCTCATAGAAGATGACGCGCCAATCGCCGATGCGAAGCCGTGCTCCCGCACGTCCTTTAAGCTTCTTGACGTCGCCTTGGCCGGTTGCCGCGAAATGTTCGAGTTTGGTGTTGATACGTACTCGAACGGATTCCGACAAGTTCACCCATTGACGGGTGGCGGCCGGCGTGAAGGCAATAGACGCCATCCGATAATATTACATTTTGCGATATTGAATTCAAGGGGTCGCTGCGAAGAAAATGGGCGCATGGTGCGCCGACTTTGTTGCGTGCGCCGCAAAGCCGCTGCTAATGCTTTTGCGGTTCGGAGGCTTTCCTCCCAGCGATAGGAATGAGTTCAATGCGTCTATTTCTGGTGACGCTCGTATGGTTGGCAGCTTCGATCGGTTCGGCCCTCTCCGTGCAGCCCGACGAGATCCTGCCGGACCCGAAGCTCGAGGGACGGGCGCGCGCGCTCTCGCATGAACTGCGCTGCATGGTGTGCCAGAACCAGTCGATCGACGATTCCGACGCGCCGCTCGCCCGCGACCTGCGCATCCTGGTGCGCGAGCGGCTCAAGGCGGGCGACAGCGATACCCAGGTGCTGGATTTCCTGGTCGCGCGCTACGGCGAGTTCGTCCTGCTCCGGCCGCGCTTCGAATGGCGCACGGCGCTGTTGTGGCTCGCGCCGCTCGGCATCCTCGGCGTCGGCGCCGTCACGTTGCTGCTGGCGTTTCGCCGGCGCGGCGGCCGGCGCCCGGAACCAGCCGCGCCGCTGTCGGAGGCCGAGCAGGCGCGCCTTGCGGAACTTACGAAACCGGGCGAGGGCTGAGAGATCCTGCCCGAGTTGCTTTCTCTAATATGTTGTTCCGATTGATTTTTCCGGAAATTATCAACCTTACGAAGTTTTAATCCTGTCTCCACGCATCGGTAATGCGGCGCTCCCCATCTTCATGGGCGAACGGTGCCCCTGCGCACCAACGACACAGCAAGACTTATGGAGCAAGCGCGCATGTCGAGCGTCTCCCCAACTCCGAAACGTCAGTCCAGCCGCCGTCTCGCGCTGCTCGCGAGCGTCGCCGGCCTGGGCGTCGTCTTCGCCTTTTCCAACTTCGGTCCCCACGCAAGCATCACCTCTCTCAGCGCTCCCGCCTACGCCCAGTCGGCGCAGCGGCCGGCCGGCTTTGCCGACGTTGTCGAGAAGGTGAAGCCGGCGGTCATGTCCGTGCGCGTCAAGATGGGCGCGGCGCCGCAGACCTCGGGGCTCAGCAGCAACGAAAATCCCTTCGGCGAGAATTCGCCGTTCGAGTACTTCTTCCGCCGCTTCGGCCGCCCCGATCAGCAGGTTCCGGGCTTGCGCGGCCAGCAGCCGCGCCAGCGCTTCACCACCGGCCAGGGCTCGGGCTTCTTCATCTCCGCCGACGGCTACGCGGTGACCAACAACCACGTGGTCGACAAGGCCGAGAGCGTCGAGGTCACGACCGACGACGGCAAGATCCACACCGCCAAGGTGATCGGCACCGATCCGCGCACCGATCTCGCGCTGATCAAGGTCGAAGGCGGCGATTTCCCGTTCGTCCGTCTGGCCGATCAGGCGCCGCGCGTCGGCGATTGGGTGCTGGCGGTCGGCAATCCGTTCGGTCTCGGCGGCACGGTCACGGCCGGCATCGTCTCGGCGCGAGGCCGCGACATCGGCGCCGGACCGTATGACGACTTCATCCAGATCGACGCCCCGGTGAACAAGGGCAATTCCGGCGGCCCGACCTTCGACGTCGACGGCAACGTCATCGGCGTCAACACCGCGATCTTCTCGCCGTCCGGCGGCTCCGTCGGCATCGCCTTCGCGATCCCGTCGGACACCGTCAAGACGGTCGTCGCCCAGCTCAAGGACACGGGCCAGGTGACGCGCGGATGGATCGGCGTGCAAATCCAGCCGGTCACCGCCGACATCGCGGACAGCATCGGCCTCAAGCAGGCGCAGGGCGCGCTGGTCGCGGAGCCGCAAGAGGGCAGCCCCGCCGCGAAGGCCGGCATCAAGGCCGGAGACGTGATCGTGTCGGTCAATGGCGAGTCGGTGCGCGACGCTCGCACGCTGGCCCGCCGGATCAGCAGCCTGGCGCCCGGCGCGTCGGTGAAGCTCGGCGTCTTCCGCAACGGCAAGGAAGAGCAGCTCTCGCTCACGCTCGGCGAATTGCCGAAGGAGCGGCAGGCGCGCGCCTCGACCGAAGACCGCGAGGTGCCCGGCTCCGATCTGCCGCGCCTCGGCCTCTCGCTCGCCCCCGGCACGGGCGGCCAGGGCGTCGTGGTCACGGCGGTCGATCCGGACGGCGCCGCGGCGGCGCACGGCTTCAAGACCGGCGACGTCATTCTCGATGTCGGCGGCCGGGCAGTGAACGCGCCCGCCGACGTTCGCAAGGCGATGAACGATGCCAAGTCGGCCGGACGTCGCACCGTTTTGATGCGGGTGAAGTCGGAGCAGGGGACGCGCTTCGTCGCGATCCCGCTCGGCAACGCCTGACGAGCTGGGGCGTACCGCCGGCAACCGTCGCCCCCGCCGGTGGCACGAACCGGGGGACGGGTCTCCAGTCGGGACCCGTCCCCACTCCCCGCTCACCGCGGGGAAGTTCGGGAAGAGAGTTTAGGTCGATTGCCGACAACCGTCGCCCCCGTCGGCAAGCGGCCTGACAGGGGACGGGCTTCGGCCCGTCCCCTCGCCTTAGAACCACGTGGCCTCCGGCTTCATCGCCCCCCGCCGGGACCAAGCGGTCGAGGGGCGGCGGGACCTCCCGCCGCCCCTTTGCATTTTGCGCGGGGGAGGGGACCATCTCTGCCGGGACGAATGATCCTCGGCATCGCGCTTCGCTCGCAATGACAGGCGCCCGATAATATATTGCTGCCCGCGCCGAGGGCGCACACCGGGATGGCTTGCATGCGACTCCTGATCGTCGAGGATGACCGCGACGCGGCCGACTATCTCGTGAAGGCGTTTCGCGAGGTCGGCCATGTCGCCGAGCACGCCGCTGACGGCGAGGAGGGCTTTGCGCTCGCCCTCGACGGCAGCTACGACGTGCTGATCGTCGATCGCATGCTGCCCAAACGCGACGGCCTGTCCGTCATCGGCGCGCTACGCGCCAAGAGCGTCGCGACGCCCGCGCTCATTCTGTCCGCCCTCGGGCAGGTCGACGACCGGGTCAAAGGCCTGCGCTCCGGCGGCGACGACTATCTCGCCAAGCCTTATTCCTTCGCCGAGCTCCTCGCCCGCGTCGAGGTCCTGGCGCGGCGCCGCGGCGGGCGCGAGGAGACGGTCTATCGCGTCGCCGATCTCGAGCTCGACCGGCTCTCGCACCGCGTGGCGCGCGGCAAGGACGAGATCCAGCTGCAGCCGCGCGAGTTCCGGCTGCTCGAATACCTGATGAAGCATGCCGGTCAGGTCGTCACCCGCACGATGCTGCTCGAAAACGTCTGGGACTATCACTTCGATCCGCAGACCAACGTCATCGACGTGCATATCTCGCGGCTGCGGTCGAAGATCGACAAGGGATTCTCGCCGCCGCTCCTCCATACCGTGCGCGGGGCAGGATACATGATCCGTGACGGCGCTCGGTAAGCTTCTCCGCACGACGGCGTTCCGTCTCACGCTTGCCTATCTCGCGCTGTTCGCGTTGTTCGCCGCGCTGCTGCTCGGCTTTTTTGCCCTCAACGCCCGTCGCCTGATCACCGAGCAGATCACGACGCTCATCAATGAGGAGGTGAGGACGCTGGCCGAGCAGTACGAGCAGGGCGGCATCCGCCGGCTGACGCTAGTGGTCGACGTGCGCTCGCGACGGCCGGGCTCGTATCTTTATCTGGTCGCCACCCCGAGCGGCGAAGGGCTCGCGGGCAACGTCGCCTCGCTCGAGCCGGGGACGCTCGACCACCCCGGCTGGGTCGAGACGGCCTATCGGCGCCTCGATGTGTCGGAGGCGGAGCATCATGCCCTCGTACGCGTGTCCTTGCTCACTGGCGGCTTTCGCCTCCTGGTCGGTCGCGACATCGAGGAGCGCGAGCGCATCTACGACGTGATCGCGGTTGCGGGCCGCTGGTCGGTCGCCGTGGTCGTGGTGCTGGGCCTGGTCGGCGGCTTCTTCGTCAGCCGCCGCATCCTCAAGCGCGTCGACGCCATGAGCGGCACGGCGCAGACCATCATGGCGGGCGATCTCACCGGCCGGCTGCCGGTCGCCGGCACCGGCGACGAGATCGACCGGCTGGCGGAAAACGTCAACGCCATGCTGAGCCGCATCGAAGCGCTGATGCGCGGCTTCAAGGAGGTCTGCGCAACCGCGCCGAGGCCGCGCTGCGCAACGCCAAGGCGGACCGGGACTATCGCGCCGCGCTGGAGGCGACGATCGAGGAATCGGACGGGCTGATCCGCACCTTCGACGCTCTGCTGATGATCGCGCGCGCGGAGTCGGGCGAGGTCGGCCGCGGCATGGCCGTGTTCGATGCCGCCGAGATTGCCCGCGGCGTGAGCGAGCTCTACGAGCCGCTCGCCGAGGAGAAAGGCCTGCGCCTGGTGGTCGAGGCCCCCGGCGCCGCGCTCGTGCGCGGGCACCACGAGCTCATCAGCCAGGCGCTCGCCAACCTCATCGACAACGCCATCAAATATGCGGCGCCGGCGGCGTGCTCGGGCAAAGCGACCTCGCGCGACGAAGGGCCTGCCGTCATGGTGAGCGCGGGCGTCGATGGCGACCGCGTGGTGCTCACCGTCGCCGACAACGGTCCGGGCATTCCGGAGGGCGATCGCGCCCACGTCATCGAGCGCTTCGTGCGGCTCGAGCAGAGCCGCTCGCTCCCGGGCTCCGGGCTCGGGCTGAGCCTCGCTTCCGCGGTGGTGCGCATGCATCGCGGCGAGCTCAAGCTCGAGGACAACGCGCCCGGCCTCAAGGCGGTGATCACTCTGCCGCGCGCGGATACGGCGGGAGCCGAGTAATTCATGTCGAAGGCGCAAGGAGCGGAGGCCGGCGCATTGGTTCGTCGTCTGGCGGCGGCGCCGCGCCTGTCGGATCCGAAAGGCGCGCGCGCGCGCCTCGCGGAATGCCTGCGCGCCGAGGGCGGGCGTCCGCTCGCCGAATTTCTGAAAGACTTCAAGGCCGCGCGCGCCGTGCTCGAGGGCGTCGCCGACGGCTCACCCTATCTCTGGGACCTTGTGGAGAGCGATCCCGGACGCCTGCTCACCCTCCTCAAATGCGAGCCGGATGCCCATTTGGCGGCGCTGTTGTCCTCCTCGGCACGGGCGGTCGCCGCGGCCATGCGGGACGACGAGGTGATGCGCATCCTTCGCCGCATGAAGGCCGAGGCGGCGCTGCTGATCGCGCTCGCCGACATCGGCGGCGTCTGGGACGTGATGCGCGTCACGCGCGCGCTGACCGACGTGGCGGACACGGCCGTCGCCGCCGCCGTCCGGCACATGCTCGCGGCTCACGCGCGCGGCGGCAAGCTTGCGCCGCCCGATCCGGCGCGGCCGGAGGAGGGCAGCGGCTACGTCGTCCTCGCCATGGGAAAAATGGGGGCCTACGAGCTCAACTATTCGAGCGATATCGACCTCATCATCTTCTATGACCCGGCAGCGCCTGCGCTCGCATCCGGCGTCGAGCCGGGCGCGCTCTATGTGCGGATGACGCGGGCGCTGCTGCGGCTGCTGCAGGAACGCACGGCCGACGGCTACGTCTTTCGCGTCGACGTGCGCCTGCGTCCCGATCCGGCATCGACGCAGATCGCGGTGTCGGTCCCGGCCGCGCTCGATTACTACGAGCGCATCGGCCAGAACTGGGAGCGCGCCGCGCTCATCAAGGCGCGGCCCTGTGCGGGCGATCTCGCCACGGGCGAGGCCGTGCTCAGGGCGCTGGCGCCCTTCGTCTGGCGCAAGCATCTCGATTTCGTGGCCGTCGCCGATGTCCACGCCATGAAGCGGCAGATTCACGTGTATCGCGGCCACGGCGACATCGCGGTCGAGGGGCACAACGTCAAGCTCGGCCGCGGCGGCATCCGCGAGATCGAGTTCTTCGCGCAGACCCAGCAGTTGATCGCCGGCGGGCGTCATCTCGCCTTGCGGGAACGCGAAACCTTGACGGCGCTGCGCGCGCTCGCTGCCGGCGGCTGGATCGACGAGGCGGCGCGTGGGTCGCTCGAGGCCGCCTACCGCTTCCTGCGGGCGGTCGAGCATCGTCTGCAGATGGTGGCCGACGAGCAGACGCACACCTTGCCGTCCGACCGCGCCGGAATGGAGCGCTTTGCGCGCTTCCTCGGCTTCGACGGCCGCGAGTCGTTTGCCGCCGCGCTGCTCGCCCATCTGTCGGAGGTGCAGCAGCACTACGCCGGGCTCTTCGAGCACGGCCCGGCGCGCGAGGCGGAGCGCCGGGAATTGGCCTTTCCGGCCGACGCCGACACGCGCGAGACGCTCGACAAGCTCAAGCAGATGGGCTTCCGCCATCCGGTCGAGGCGTCGACCGCGGTGCGGCGCTGGCTCGCCGGCGTGCCGCGTGCACTCAAGGGCGAAAGCGCGCGCAGCCATCTGGCCGAGCTCGTGCCGGTGCTCGTCGCCCAGTTCGCGCGGACGGACAATCCGGACGCCGCCATCGTCGCGTTCGACCGCTTCCTCGGCGAGCTGCACGGCGGTGCGCGGCTCCTGTCGCTGCTGCGGCAGAACTCTGATCTGGTGGCGCTGGTCGCGCTCCTGCTCGGCACCGCGCCGCGCCTCGCCGACGTGCTCGCCCTGCATCCGCAGGTGATCGACGCGCTGATCGATCCGGCCTTCTTCGGTGCGCTGCCCGACGCCGACGCGCTCGCCAAGAGCCTCGCGCGTTCGCTCGCATTGTCGGTCTCGGACGAGGATTTCCTCGACCGCGTGCGCGTGTTCGGCCAGGAGCACATGTTCCTGATCGGAACGCGCATCCTGTCCGCGACGGTGTCGGCGCAGCAGGCGGGCGAAACGTTCGCCGGTCTCGCCGACGTGGTCATCCGGGCGCTCCATGGCGCGGTGACCGACCGTTTCGCCGCCGCGCATGGCCGCGTGCCGGGCGAGGCGAGCGCGGTGCTCGCGCTCGGCAAGCTCGGCGGGCTCGAAATGACCGCCACCTCCGACCTCGACCTCATCCTGGTCTACGACTTCGACCCCGCCCAGCCGGAGGCGGACGGACCGCGGCGGCTCCATGCAAGCCAGTATTTTGCGCGCGTGACCAAGCGGCTCGTCAGCGCGCTCACGACGCAGACCAACTATGGCGCGCTCTACAACGTCGACATGCGGCTGCGGCCGTCCGGCCGCTCGGGCCCGGTCGCGACATCATTCGAGGCCTTCGAGGCCTACCAGCGCAACGAAGCCTGGACCTGGGAGCACATGGCGCTCACCCGCGCGCGCGTGGTCGCGGGTCCGCCCGCATTCGCCGCACGTGTCGCGCAGGCGATCCGCGCGGTGCTTTGCACCGAGCGCGACGCCGCCACCGTCGCTGCCGACGTGGTCGAGATGCGGCGCGCGATCGCCATCGAGAAGGGCGAGGACGCGCGCTGGGACATCAAGCACGCCGCGGGCGGGCTGATCGACCTCGAATTCATCGCGCAATATCTGCAGCTCGTGCATGCCGCCGCCATGCCGGACATTCTGCACACGTCGACGGCGCGCGTATTCGAGGCGGCCGCGCGCCTCGGCCTGATCACGGTCGAGGACGCCGAGATCCTGCGGCCGGCGACGCGGCTCTATCATGACCTCACGCAGGTTCTGCGGCTGTGCCTGCCCGGCGACTTCGATCCCGCGACCGCCGGCGCGAGCCTGCTCGGCCTGCTCGCGCGCGCCGCCGACCTGCCGGATTTCGCCACCCTCGACGCGCATCTCATCGAGACGCAGGCCAAGGTGCGGCGGAGTCTAGAGCGGATTCTGGGAGCCTGAAGCGACGACGCGCGGTCACGCGGCCCGCCGCAGCGCGTCTGTGGTGCGCTGATAACGCTGAGGGTATCGCGGTGGCGCAAGCCGCGCAGCTCCCATCAAAGATTCATCGCGAGGACGCAACCATGCTGCGTTCTCGGACATTGTTTTAACCGAGCAAGCGCAACCAACCGGCGAGAGCCGGTTACCGTTCGTCGTTCAGCGCAACGGGGTCGACGTGTCGAACATCATCTGGGTCGTCGTCATCGGATTTGCGGCCGGCATCATCGCGCGTCTGCTGTCGCCCGGCTCGAACAATCCGTCCGGTTTCATCCTGACGACCGTGCTCGGAATCGCCGGCGCGTTCCTCGCCACCTTCATCGGCCAGACCATCGGCTGGTATCGGCTCGACCAGGGCGCCGGCCTGATCGGCGCGACCGTCGGCGCGCTGGTCGTTCTGTTCATTTGGCACCGGCTCGTCGCCCGCGGCGTCGTTTCCGATCCTGGCGCGTCGACCGAGCCTGGTCCGCGCCGCTGGCTTTAGAAGTCCGGGGTTGATTTTTCCGAAACGTTTTTTGGGACCACCCGCGGTGGTCCGATCGAGCGTTGGCACAGTGCCGCCGTGCGTCGGGATTCCGCCGCCGCGGGCGGACGATACGTCAGGAGGCGAAAATGGGACTTCTCGATGTCATCAACGGCATGCAGAACGGCCCGCATGGACAGACCCAGCCGAGCACCGGCACAGGCTCGGGCTCAGGCGGGATGTCGCCGCTCACGATGGCGCTCATGGGCTTGCTCGCCTACAAGGCGATCAAGAGTTTTAGCGGCCAGCCGGCGGGCGCGCCGCCGGCCTATCCCGGCGGCACCGCGAGCGCTGACAGCGGACGCGGCGGCGGGCAGATCGGCGCGCCGCCGGCAGGCGGACGGTCGCTCGGTGATCTGTTGTCGGGAGGATTGGGCGGACTGATCGGCGGCGCCGCGGCCGGCAGCGTCGTGAGTGGCGGGCTGGGCAATCTCATCAGGGATCTGCAGAACAGCGGGCAGGGCCACGTCGCGCAGTCCTGGGTCGGTACCGGTCCGAACCAGGCGATCGCGCCGGAGAGCCTGGAGAGCGCGCTCGGAAGCGACGCGATCGACACCCTCACCAAGCAGACCGGCATGGATCGCGACGGCCTGCTCGAAGGGCTCAGCCAGTACCTGCCGGGCCTCGTCGATCACCTCACGCCGAAGGGACGCCTGCCGACGCCCGATGAGGCGGCGCGCATGTCGTGACGCGGGTCGGCTCGATGCACGATCCATGGGCTCGGCGGACGCGACTGCAACGATGTGCGTCCGGCGCGCTCAAGGCAGCTGACAACAACGTCTCACAGAGGAGCGGCACATGAGTATCTTCAGCAGCATCGTCCATGCCATTTTCAATCCTTCGCAAGCCTCGGCGGCGACTCCATCCGGCGGATCGGGCGCCGCGCCCTCGGCGACGACCGGTGCGGCTTCAGCGGGCGGCGCCGGAGCGCCCAAGCCGATCTCGCAAGCCGAGGTCGAGGCGATGATTGCCAAGAGTCCGGGCGCGCAAAGCGCCGAATACAACTGGCGGCAGTCGATCGTCGATCTCATGAAGCTGCTGAAGCTGGACAGCAGTCTCAATGCGCGCAAGCAGCTCGCGCAGGAGCTCGGCTATACCGGCGCGCTCGACGGCTCGGCGGAGATGAATGTCTGGCTGCACAAGCAGGTGATGCTGAAGCTCGCGCAGGGCGGCGGCCAGGTGCCGGCCGATCTCAAGCGCGCGTCCTGAGTGCAGAGCGCTCCGGCGCGCCCGCAATCGGGCGCGGTGACTGCGAGCTCACAACATCGGCGCGGCGTTGCGCGCGCCGATTTTGGGTGTGCCTAACGTGCTATCGCCCCGCCTGTGCGCGCGGGTAATAGTCCTGCACCGTCTCCCAGGCGACCTTCTGCAGGAACGCGCCGTGCCGTCGTCGAGCCCGGCGGTGTACTTGAGCCCTTCCGGCTATTTCTTGAACAGCGCCGCATAGACCGTACCGGCCGCGAGATAGGTGCCGGCGAGGCTCGGATGGCGCTTGTCGGCCGCATGCAACACGAGGTTCGGCCGCTGCGCGAGCGCGCGCGCGAAGGCGAGGCCGGCCGGGATGACGAAGGCATCGTTGTCGTTGCCGACCTTGGTGTAGGCGTCGGCCAATTGCACGGTCATCTCGGGCTTGTCGGCATAGGCCCACGACATGAAGAAGACGGGCTTCGCGCCGTGCCGACGCACGGTCTCGCTGTGCTTCTTGCTGAATTCGTAGAAGGCGGACTTGAGCTGCGGATGGAGCGGGCACTGGCT
>WNFA01010645.1_pt1 | contig 11137 bp, 12 predicted proteins | sample 5400481 | NCBI WGS metagenome assembly WNFA01 (sample SAMN13153340, study PRJNA577476) | soil metagenome | isolation source: 120 cm saprolite under Douglas fir tree site 2 hole 1 replicate 2 | place: USA:California | collected 2015-04-18
CATCGCGGCGGCGCTGGTCGCGAGCCCGACGATGGCCCGCGCGCGCCGGCCCTAGCGGCCCCCGCGACCCCGGTTTCCTCCCTTTCGGTTGCGCCGGCCGCCGCGCCGCGCTACCGTGCGCTGCCACGCTGGACGATGCGACGTCGAGGAGTGGTCGGGGGAGAGCGGTCCGGGGTGATGTCCTTCCGGTGAGCGAGCGCGTGAAGGCGACGGCCGCCCGGCGGGAGCGGGCGATACTGGTGGGCACCGAGCGGCCCCGCATGCTCCTCTCGGTGAGCGATTCGCTCGCCGAGCTGGCACGGCTGGCCGACACCGCGGGCGTCGGGGTCGCCGGGCAGACCGTGCAGGCGCTCCGTCGCATCCACCCCGCCACCTTCGTGGGCTCCGGCAAGGTGGAGCAGATCCGCGTGCTCGCCGACGAGAAGCAGGCCGACGTCGCCATCTTCGACGACCCGCTCTCGCCCGCGCAGCAGCGGAACCTCGAGAAAGGCTGCAAGCGGAAGGTCATCGACCGTAGCGCGCTGATCCTCGACATCTTCGCCCAGCGCGCTCGCTCGCTCGAGGGCAAGATGCAGGTCGAGCTGGCGCAGCTGCAGTACCTGCTGCCGCGCCTCACGCGCCAGTGGACGCACCTCTCGCGTCTGGGCGGGGGCGTAGGCACCCGCGGCCCCGGCGAGACGCAGCTCGAGGTCGACCGCCGCCGCGTGCGCGAGCGCATCGCGCAACTCCGGCGCCGCCTGCGCGACGTCGAGCGCACGCGCGGCCTCCACCGCCACGAGCGGAGCACGGTCCCGTTCCCCACCGTGGCCCTGGTCGGCTACACGAACTCGGGCAAGTCGACGCTGCTGAACACCCTCACGCGCGCCGGCGTGCTGGTCGAGAACCGGCTGTTCGCGACCCTCGACACGACCATCCGGAAGCTCCGTTTGCCCGGGGGGCTGACCGTGCTCCTCGCCGACACGGTCGGCTTCATCCACAAGCTCCCCCACCAGCTGGTCGAGGCTTTCAAGAGCACGCTGGAGGAGGTGCGCACCGCGGATCTCCTCGTCCACGTGGTCGACGCCGCGCACCCGACCTGGGCCGAGCAGGTACGCGTGGTGGAGGACGTGCTGGGCGAGATCGGCGCCGGGGACCGTCCGACCGTCCTGGCACTCAACAAGGCGGACCTGCTGCTTGCCGGCCAGTCGCCGGCCGGGGCCGGACCGGACGCCATCCCCATCTCGGCTCGGACGGGCGCCGGGATCGGCGCGCTCCTCGCGGCGGTGGAGGGGCGGCTCTCGCTCGGGCTCGAGCGGGTGCGCTGCAACCTGCCCTCGGGCCGCGGCGACCTGATCTCGCTGCTCAAGCGCGCGGGCCGCGTGATCGAGGAGTACTACCGCGACGGCGTGGTCACGGTGACGGCGCTCGTCCCGCCCAAGGTTGCGGGCCAGCTCCGCAAGCAGCTCCCCGGCCTGGCCGCGGAGCGGCCGTGCTGAACGTCCCCAACTTCTTGACCCTGCTGCGCATCGTCGCCATCCCGTGCTTCCTCATCCTGCTCGAGGACCTGCGCTACCGGGAGGCGCTCGCGGTGTTCGTCGCCGCCGGCCTGACCGACGGCCTCGACGGCGCCATCGCGCGCCTCACGCACACCAAGACGACGCTCGGCGCGTTCCTCGACCCGGCGGCGGACAAGGCGCTGCTCGTCTCGTCCTTCATCGCCATCGGCTTCATGCACGCGGTGCCGCGCTGGCTGGTGGTGATCGTCATCTCGCGCGACGTGCTCATCGTGCTCGGCTACTTCCTCCTCTTCATGCTGACGCAGCAGACGATGGAGGTGCAGCCGAGCGTTGCGGGAAAGACGAGCACGGCGTTCCAGCTGCTCTCGGTGACCATCGTCCTGATCGCGTTCATCTGGCCGGGCCTCGTCATCCCGCCGGTCCAGTCCTTCGTCTTCTACGTGACGGGGACGCTGACCACGGTCGCCGGGCTCCAGTACATGTATCGCGGCCTCGCCTGGCTCCAGCGCCAGGGCGAGGCGCCGCCCGCCGCGCAGGGGCGGCCGGCGCGCGAGGAGCCGGGGCGGCGCCGGGCGTGAGCGCGGCGCCGGAGCTTTCTTGCACGCGCGGTCCGGGGCGTATTCGCACCCGGCTGGCAGTGACCGTGATGCTCGTGGCCGGCCTGGCGGGCGCTGCGCGCGCCGCGGAGACCGCGCGCCAGATCCTCGACCGCCGCAAGGCCCTCGACGACACCACGCGCCACTGGGACGACCGGCACCAGAAGATGAAGCTCACCATCGTCGACCGCCGTGGCGGCGAGCGCGTGCGCGAGATGGACCTCTTCGACCGCCGTGAGCCGGGTGACGAGCAGAAGACCATCCTCTTCTTCCTGGCGCCGGCCGAGGTGAAGGGCACGGGCTTCCTCGCCTTCACCCACAAGGGGCGGTCCGCGGACCAGTGGCTCTACCTGCCCGAGCTACAGCGCGTCCGCCAGATCACGGCACGCACCCGCAACGAGAGCTTCATGGGGACGGACCTGAGCTATCACGACCTGGACCTGATCCAGGAGATGACGGCCTGGACCGAGGACGACGCGCGCTCGAGCCTCCGTCCCGAGGAGGCGGTGGACGGCACGCCCACGCACGCGATCGAGCTGGCTCCCCAGCGCGAGGACATCGGCTACAAGAAGATCCTCCTCTGGCTCGGCCGCGACGACCTGGTGCCGCGGCGCCTCGAGTTCTACGAGGACGGCGCGGAGCCGAAGAAGCGGGTCGCGCAGAGCGCCATCGAGCCGGTCGGCGCGATCCCGGTCGCCCACCACGTGGAGGTGACGACGCCGGCGTCCGGCTCGCACACCGTGATCGAGATCACGGACGTGCAGTTCAACCAGAAGCTCGACCCCGACCTCTTCACGCAGCGCTACCTCGAGCGCGGCGGGCATTGAACCGCCCCCACGTCCAGGGTGGCCAGCAGGCTCACCCCGACGGGGAGACTCATGTGGCGGAGGAGGTGGCGCTCGAGCGCGAAGACGCGCGCCAGCACCTCGTTCGCGAGCCCGGGACGGTTCTTCGCGAAATCGCTCGCCGGCCGGGCGCGGAGACCGCGCGCGCGGGCGAGCCAGCGCACGGCGGCGAGCGGGGGGAAGAGGAGTGTATTGAAGTAGGTGATCGCGGGCGGTGGAAGCCCGGCCCGCGCGAACAGCGCGCCGAGCGTCCGCCGCGTGTAGCGCCGCCGGTGGTGGCTCACGATGTCCTGCGTGCCCCACAGGCTCGGCAGGGCGGGAACCGTGACTAGGAGCAGCCCGCCCGGTCTCAGCACCCGGACCGCCTGGCCGAGCGCCGCAGCGTCGTCGTCCAGGTGCTCGAGGACGTCGAGGGCCAGGACGGCGTCGAAGACGGTCGGCGCGAGGGGCAGAAGGCCCAGGTCACCGACCACGTAGTGCGGGCCGGCGTCGAGGCGCCGGGCGTGGACGCGCTCGGTGTCGATCGCCACCACGCGTCCGCCCGCACCGGCGAGCGCCACCAGCCAGGCGAGACCCTCGGGCGGCCCCGCGCCGAGCGTGGCGATCGCGAGCGGCGCGCGGCCGTCGAGGCGCCGGCCGAGCACGTCCGCGAGGATCTGCTGGCGGCCGCGAAACCACCAGTGCCAACGCTCGAGGTCCGCGTAGCGCTCCGCGAACCCGCGCTCCATCAGCCGCGGCCGCGCCGCTCGACGCGGCCGGCGGGCGCGGCGGCCGCACCCTCGTCGAAGCCGACGCGCGAGCGCACGATGTAGAGCGGGCGCCGCCGGACCTCGTCGTATACCCGCCCCAGGTACTCGCCCAGCACGCCCAGCATGACGAGCTGCACGCCACCCACGAACAGGATGGCGGCCATGGTCGACGCCCAGCCCCGCGGGCTGGGCACGTTGAAGATGCGGGTCAGCGCCGTCCAGAGCGCGATCAGGAACCCGGCGCCGGCGGCCAGGAATCCGAGCCAGGCCGCCAGCCGGAGCGGCATGCTCGAGAAGCCGACGTAGCCGGAGAGCGCGAGACGGACGAGTTTCCGCACGCCGTACTTGGGTGCGCCCGCGTACCGCGCCTCGCGCTCGTACTCGATCCCCACCTGACGGAAGCCGACCCAGCTGCGCAGCCCGCGAAGGAAGCGGCCGCGCTCGCCGAGCGTGCCGAGCGCATCCACCACCCGCCGGTCGAGGAGGCAGAAGTCCCCCGCGTCGAGCGGCACGTCGATCTCGGCCACGGCGCGCAGGCTGCGGTAGAAGGCCGCATAGGCGACGCGCTTCGCGAGCCCGTCCTTCCGCTTGCGGCGGACCGCGTAGACGACGTCGTAGCCCTCGCGCCACTTGCCGACCAGGGACGCGAGCACCTCGGGCGGATCCTGGAGGTCCGCGTCCATGGTGACGACGGCGTCGCCCGCCGCGGCGTCGAGCCCCGCCTGGAGCGCCGCCTGGTGACCGAAGTTGCGCGAGAGGTGGATTGCCTTCAGACGCGGGTCGCGGGCGGCGAGCGCGTCCAGCATCTCGGGGCTCGCGTCGGTCGAGCCGTCGTCGACGAACACCACCTCGAAGCCGTCCCCGGCGAAACGCTCGAGCGCGGTCCGCAGGCGCTCGACGAGGACGCCCAGGTTCTCGGCCTCGTTGTAAACCGGCAGGACCACCGAGATCATAGTGCCCATCGCCGCCCCCCGGGCGAAGAGTAGCCGTCACCGCGGGCGAGACACAAGCCGCACGGGGCGGAAGCGTGGCAGGGTGACGTCGTCCAGGTCCTCGAACGTGACCTCGACCTCGAGGCCGACGTGCAGCTCCCCGGGTCGGACGTCGAGCACGTTGGAGACCAGGCGCACGGCGCCGGCGTCGGACAGCTCGACGAGCGCCACGTTATAGGGCACCCGCTCGGCGAGCGCGGGGTGCACCGCGTGGTGCACGACCGTGTAGCTGAACACCCGCCCGCGGCCGCTCACGGGATCCCAGCGGCAGGCGGTCGCGTGGCATCCGGCGCAGAGGGGCGCCGGCGGGTGGCGCCACGCGCCGCACGCGGCGCAGCGCTGGATGAGCAGCTCGTGGCGGCGGAGCGCCTCCCACCAGGGCGCGTCGTCGCGTCCAGGGGGCAGGCGGGGAAGCTCGGCAGGCAGATACGGCATGCGTTCCTCAGCCGCGGCCGAGGACGAGCGCGCTGGTCGGCGCCACGCCCGGACCGCCGGCCACCACGCAGAGCTCCGCGTCGTGCACCTGGCAGGTCGACTCGCCGCGCATCTGCCGCACGCCCTCGAGCACCAGGTTCAGGCCGTGCACGTAGGCCTCGGACAGGTTGCCGCCGGCCGTGTTCAGCGGGAGCGCGCCGGCGGGCCACGCGAGCCTCCCGTCCTGGACGAAGGCCCCGCTCTCGCCGCGCGCGCAGAAGCCCAGGTCCTCGAGCGCCAGCAGCACCATGCCGGTGAAGTTCTCGTAGATCTGCGCCACGTCGATGTCCTCGGGGCCGCAGCCCGCCATCTCCCACAGGCGGCGGCCGACAGGCGCCAGGTTGGCGGAAGGGTAGGGCGGCGCGGGCGCGGCGTGGGTGTAGAGGCTCGCGCCCCACGCGCCTTCGCCGCCCTCGGCGGCGGCCAGGATGCGCACCGGTCGGCTGCGGAGGTCCGGCGCCCGCTCGGCCGGGACGAGGATCAGGGCACACGCGCCGTCGGTCTCGAGGCAGCAGTCGTGGAGGCGGAAGGGATCGGCGATCATGCGGGCGGTCGCGTGCTCCTCCAGGGTGAGCGGGCGGCCGTGCATGACGGCGCGTGGGTTCCGCTGCGCGTGCGCGCGCGCCGCCACCGCCACGTGCCCCATCTGCCGGTGCGTGGTGCCGAACTCGTGCATGTGCCGGCGCACGACGAGGGCGCACATGGCCGCCGGGGAGAGCAGGCCCATGGGAAGTGCGTACGCGAGGCCGGGCGGGACGCTCGGCGCGGCGGTCTGGCCGCCCCGGCCACGCCCGCCGATCCGCCCGAAGCGGCCGAACTGCCCCTGGCAGAGGGCGCGCACCACGGCGACGCACGTGGCCGCGCCGGCGTGGATCGCGTGCGCCGCGTGCGCGACGGCGGCGCACACGCCGCCCCCGCCGCCGTCCCACACCATCGCCGAGAAGCGGAGCTCGCGGCAGCCGAGCGCCGCCGCCAGCCGGGGTGCGTCGTTGCGGTCGTTGGCGTAGGAGGAGAAGCCGTCGACCTGGTGCGGCGAGAGGCCGGCGTCCGCGCAGGCGGCGACGATCGCCTCGCACGCGAGCTGGAACTCGCTGCGGTCGGTGATGCCGCCCCACGGCCGGAACTCCGTCTCGCCGACGCCGGCGATCGCCACGCGGTCGCGCACGGGCACGGAGCATCGCCCCCGGCGCGCGCGGGTGTCAACCGTTGCCCGGGAAGCGACGCCGGACTACACGGGAAGCATGGCGCTTCCCTCGCGCAACGCACTCGAGGCGATCGCGGCGCGCGCGGGCGCGCGCGCCTTGCAGCACTTCCGCCGCGTCGCCGCCGAGCGCAAGGCGGACCTCACGCTGGTGACGGCAGCCGACCGCGAGGTCGAGGCCGCGCTGGTTGCCGAGCTGGGCGCGCTCCTTCCCGACGCCGGCATCCTCGGCGAGGAGGGAGCGGCCCGCGAGGGCAGGGGGCCGTACCGCGTCGTCCTCGACCCCATCGACGGCACGGCCGCCTTCGTCGCCGGACTCGGCACGTGGTGCGTGTGTATCGGCATCATGGAAGGAACCCGGCCGGTGGCCGGCGTCGTCCACCTGCCGTGCCTGGGCGAGACGTACTCGGCCGTGGGTGGCGCGGCGTGGCTCGACGGGACGCGGCTCGCGCCGCTCGGCGACGTCCCGCCGGCCGGCGACCGCTTCATCGTCACGCACGCACACGCCCATCGCCGCCACCACATCACCTATCCGGGCAAGGCGCGCTCGCTCGGCTCGACCGCGTATCACGTCGCGCTGGTGGCGCGCGGCGCCGCCGAGGGCGCGCTCCTCGGTCGCGCGCACCTCTGGGACCTGGCCGGCCCCGGGGCCATTCTCGCCGCCGTCGGCGGGCGATACGAGTACCTGGGCGGCGGGGTCGTCGACCTGAGCACGCTGGCCGACGGGCGGCGCGCGTCCGACTACGTACTCGCCGGCACGCCCGCGGCGCTGTCCACGCTCCGGCCGCTCCTCGGCGCGCGCGCGTCGCCCGCGACTTGAGCCGCGTGGGGTCGCGAAGCGTCCGACGCCGGTGGTGCGCCGAGCACCGGCGCCACCGATCCGCGTGCTGGCGCGGAGGGCTCGGGTGTCCTCTGGAGCCCCAGCTTCGCCAACCGCTTCGCCAACCGCCTCACCCACTCGACCTTGAGACCCCCTCGCTCGACGGCCTTGGCGACGCGCGCGACGGTCTTCCGGGCTTTCCGTAGTTCGGCGGCCGGTCCGTGTGCCATCGCGACCTCCTTGGCCCGTTTCGCGTCGAGGGAGAGCGTCCCTTTAGCTCGATCTCCCGCGCCCGACCATCCCGTCTAGTGGGCAGGCGGGAGCGAGGGGATGGGCGATCCACGGTCGCCCGCGCGCGTGGCGTCCCCGCGGACGTTTGGCTATCCTCGTGGGCCATGGAGCTGCGGGGACGGTGGGGGCTGGTGACCGGTGCCTCCAGGCGCGTCGGCCGCGCCATCGCGCTCGGGCTCGCGGAGCGGGGCCTCAACGTGATCGTGCACTACAACGCCTCGGCCGAGGCGGCCGCGGCGCACCGCGGACGTGACCCGCCTTGCTCACGAGGCCGAGGCCCGCTCGGGCGGCATCGACGTGCTGGTGAACAACGCGGCCAACTACCTGCGCGCGCCCTTCGACGAGCTGACCGAGGCGACCTGGGACGCGAGCCTGGACGTGAACCTGAAGGCCCCGTTCTTCCTCGCCTGGCACCTCGGGCGGGCGATGAAGGCGCGCGGGCGTGGGCGCATCGTCAACCTGGCCGACTGGGCGGGCGAGCGCCCCTACGCCGACTACCTGCCGTACTGCGTCTCGAAGGCGGGCGTCATCTGTCTCACCAAGGCCCTCGCCAAGGCGCTCGCGCCCACGGTGCAGGTGAACGCGGTGTCGCCGGGGCCGGTGGCCCCTCCGGAGGACCTGACGGCCGCCGAGCGCGAGGCGATCGTGCGCGCGACCCCCCTCAGACGCTTCGGAGCGCCCGAGGACGTCGCGCGCTGCGTGCGCTTCCTCGTCGAGGAGGCGGACTTCACGACCGGCGCCGTCTACCTGGTCGACGGCGGGCGCCTCGTTGCCTGACCGGGTCTGCGTGCTCGCGAGCGGCGGTCTGGAGAGCGCCGTGCTGCTCGCCGAGCGCCAGCACGCCTTCGCCGCGGCCCGCGTGCGCGATCCGACGAGGTACGCGCGGTGATCGGCTACGTCGTCCGGCGCGTGCTGCGCGCCCTCACGACCCTCCTCGGCACGACGCTCATCATCTTCGTCCTGGTGCGTGTCGTTCCCGCCGACCCCGCGGTCACCATCGCCGGCCCGAAGGCCGATCCCGAGACGCTGGCCGCGATCCGCAAGGACCTCGGGCTCGACGACCCGGTCGCCGTGCAGTACGGCCGCTACGTCTGGCGCCTCGGGCACGGGGACCTGGGACGGTCCTACATGACCGGGCGCCGGGTGATCGACGTGATCACCGAACGCGTGCCGGCCACGGCCTGGCTGGCGCTCACGAGTCTGGGGCTCGGCTTCTTCCTCGGGCTGGCGCTCGGCATCGTGACCGCGGCGCGCCGGGGCTCGCTCGTCGACGTCGGGGTGCTGCTCGGCACGCTGATCGGCCTTTCGATCCCGACCTTCTGGCTCGGGAACCTCCTCGTCTACGAGTTCAGCTACCGCCTGAAGCTGCTGCCACTCGGCGGCTACGGCAGCTGGAAGCACCTCGTCCTGCCGGCCGCCACGCTCGCCATCGTCGAGTTCTTCTTCTACGCCCGCTTCGTGCACAGCAACGTGGGCGGCACCCTGGCGAGCGACTACATCCGCACCGCTCGCGCCAAGGGCGCGTCGCCCGGGCGGCTCTACTTCGTGCACGCGCTGCGCAACGCGCTCATCCCGATCGTGACCCTGCTCGGGCTCGACGTCGCGGCGCTGATGAGCGGCGTGGTGCTCACGGAGACCGTGTTCAACTGGCCCGGCCTCGGCCGGCTCGCCGTGCAGGCGGTGTTCAACCTCGACATCCCGCTGGTCGCCGGGACGGTGCTCTTCTCGGCGGTGCTGGTGCTCGCGGCGAACCTGCTCGTCGACCTGCTCTACGGCGTGATCGACCCGCGGGTGCAGCGTGCCTGAGACGACGCCCACCGGGCTCGGCTCGCGGCGCCGCAGCCGGCGGCTCTTCGCCGCGGGCGTGGTGCTGATCGGTGTGCTCGCGCTGCTCGCGCTCGCCGCGCCCTGGCTCACGCCCTACCACCCCGACGCCATCGTGGTCGCGAGCTATCACGGCCCGCTGCGGCCCGGGAGCGCGCACCCGCTCGGCACCGACACGCTAGGGCGCGACGTGTGGGCGCGGCTCGCGTACGGCGCACGCACCTCGCTCTTCGTGGGAGCGCTCGCCATGGCCGTGAGCCTCGCGATCGGGATGTCTGTCGGCCTCGTCGCGGGCTACTTCGGCGGCGCGGTCGATGCCGCTCTCATGTGGCTGGTCGACCTGGTGCTCACCATGCCCTCGCTCCTCCTCCTGATCGTGCTCGCGACCATTTTCCCGCCCTCGATCCTCACCATCCCGCTGGTCATCGGTGTCATCGGCTGGACCACGTTCGCACGCACGGTGCGGGGCGAGGTGCTGAGCCTGCGCGAGCGCGACTACGTGCAGGCCGCGCGCGCCCTCGGCGCCTCCGACGCGCGCATCATCCTCCGCCATCTCCTGCCCGGCGTGCTACCGGGCGCCGTGGTGCTGACGGCACTCGGCATGTCGGGAGCGATCGTCGTCGACGCCGGCCTCTCCTACCTGGGGCTCGGCGTGCCGCTGCCGACGCCGTCCTGGGGGCGCATGGTGAGCGACGCGCAGACCTACATCGCCGTGGCCCCCTGGCTCATGGTGGCTCCCGGCGTGGCGATCGCGCTTGCCGTCATCGGCTTCAACCTGATCGGCTACGGGCTGGTCGACCTGATCGGCGAGCGGCGGACGTGAGACGGATCGCGTGGCTCGTCCTCGCGGGCGCGCTCGCCGGCTGCGCCGTCCCACTCGACCCGCCGCCGTCGGGGCCGCCGGACGGCGACCAGCCGCCGCGGCAGGGGGGGGTGCTGCGCGAGGCCTCGAGCGAGGATCCGCGCACGCTCGATCCCGCGATCGGCTACGACACCGTCTCCTGGTCTCTCGAGGAGATGCTCTTCAATACGCTGGTCGGCTACGACGCGGGAACGAACATCGTGCCCGAGCTGGCTGCGTCGTGGAGCACGAGCGAGGACGGTCGCCGGCTGAGCTTCATCCTCCGCCACGACGTTGCGTTCTCGAGCGGACGGCCGATGACCGCCATGGACGTCAAGTACTCGCTCGAGCGCCTGCTCCGGCCGACCATCCACTCCCAGGGCGCCGAGTTCTTCCACGGCGTCGAGGGCGCGAAGGACTTCATTGCCGGCACGGCGAAGGAGGTGCGCGGCATCCGCACGCCCGCGCCCGACCGCCTCGAGTTCGACCTCACCGCCGTGGACCCGCTCTTCCTCCACAAGCTGACCATGCCGTTCGCCGCCGTCGTCGACCGCGAGGCGGCCGAACGATGGGGCGAGAAGGACTTCACGCGCCACCCCATCGGCACCGGCGCCTTCGTGCTCGAGGAGTGGGTGTACGGCCAGCGTCTCCGCCTGGCGCGCAACCCTCGCTACTTCCGCGCCGGGCGTCCGTATCTCGACGCGGTCGAGGTGACGATCGGCGTGAGCCCGCAGCTCGCCTGGCTCAAGTACCAGCGGGGCGAGATCGATCTGGCGGGCATCCCGTCCGCGGAGTTCCAGCGTGTGCTCGCGGACGCGCGCTACCAGCCCCTGCTGCTCAGCCGCACGACGCTGCGCACGAACTATCTCGGCCTCGATTGCGAGGTCGCGCCCTTCGACCGCGTGCCGGTCCGTCAGGCGATGAACCTGGCCATCGACAAGCAGCGTCTGCTGGAGCTGATCGACGGGCAGGGGGTCGTCGCGACCGGCATCCTGCCGCCCGACATGC
>WNFA01004931.1_pt1 | contig 11134 bp, 6 predicted proteins | sample 5400481 | NCBI WGS metagenome assembly WNFA01 (sample SAMN13153340, study PRJNA577476) | soil metagenome | isolation source: 120 cm saprolite under Douglas fir tree site 2 hole 1 replicate 2 | place: USA:California | collected 2015-04-18
CCCACTCCATAATCCATTCGCCGATTCTGTCGGAGCGCATGCCGTTGTACTCGCCCGCAGGTATAGCATAGAGACCCCAGTGAATGAACATGCCGAAACGTGCCTCGCGCCACCACTTCATGCGGGCGTCCCGCTCGGCCTTGGTCTCGGCGCGACGCGACGCTGTCCTATCGGCGCCGACGAGATTTTGAGCCTTCGATACGCTACTGCTTTGGGAACAGAAAGCCATAAAGCTCAGGAGTGTTATCGGAATCATCAATCGTTTCATCATCGTTAGCTATCCTTTAGGAGATTGTCCCTGGGAGTTACATCGCTTTCGGCTTCAATTCACCCACAGTACCGGCTGCCGGATAAAAAAGTTTCTAATAACTTCCTCCACGTTCGACTCGGCTTTCAGCGTCTTCCATAAATCAACATATTCAGATTTTCCTAACGCTCGCCCGGCAAACAGCAGACTGCTCTGGCGCATGGGCCACTCGCCGTCATACATCACGTCCGGTTTCAGCGGCCAGCTTTTCTTGTCCTTTATATATGGATACATGTACTCGACAGCTCGGGCGAAGCCGCGTCCATCAAGAAGCGTAAATGTCCAAAGATTGTCTCCCGACGTCGACAGAATCTGGCTCACGGTAGCCATCGCTTCGAGGTTGAATAGCGAATAGCCATATGGCTTTGTGCGTCTGAGCTCCTCGGGAAACTTCCCATCGGCGGCAATCTGATTCGGCACGAGGACGGTCTTGAACCGGTTGCGGCAATAAGCCAACAACTCTTCGTTGCCAACTAGATGTGCAAAGGCGGCAACCTGCATGACCCAACACGTGCCGTGATTGTTTTTAGCGTCTCGCTCCTCAGTCCCGTTCTTGCTGGTGGTCAACCACGTGAGGTAATCCGCGAACCAGTGTTTGATCCCATTGACGTCCGCTTTCGTCAATATCTGTGATCCTTCCAACACTTCAATTGCCCGCGCGACCTCAACCAGGTGAATGGTATCGATGATGCCGGTACCCCTGCCCGTAAACCTTCCCTGAATTGCCTGCGCGTACTGCAGATTAGGATTCATGCGAGTGTCCTGGTCAATGAACCAGGCGTGAAGATGTTTGACGGCTTGTTGTGCATAGCGCGGATCTTTGGTCAGCTTCCAAGCGGCAGTGAGTGCGGGTACCTGTACACTCAGGCGCATCAAGTAGCGGCGGTGATCGATGAAGTTATCCGGATTCGACATTCCATCGCGTTGGATATAGGGACCGTTTGGATTTTGCGAGTCGGGCCACCAGTAATCGCCCTCGGAAAAGAAGTCATGTAAACCGCCGGCGCTGCGGGGAGAGGTTGAAGCGGTAATCGTGATGGGCCGCTCCTTCAAGTATCGATTGGCGGCCTCAATAACACGGGCACGATCAAATAAAGCGACATTGAAACTCCGTTGCTGCGCCGAAAATCTCTGACACATCAAACCAAGAATTAGGACAGGCAAGACAACGATTTTCATAACAGTACTCTCGATCGTCGAGAGGTTAATGCTTTCTCTCATTCACACCCTGCATCAGCTGGGTGATCGGCCTCACGAGTTGTTACGGGAAACCGTTTAAACGGTTTCCGTGCGTTCGACGCTGAGACTCACCTGGCTGAAGCCAGGTGAGAATGAGAAACATCTGGACCGGTTCTTCTAAAGCCCAAGCTCTTTGGCTATTACTATTGGAGGCGCTTAATCAAACACCTAGAGTTTCTCAGGCAGTGACGGATCGATCTTGGCGGTGTTCGCGTCCCAATCGACTGTCACTGTTGTTCCATCGGCGAAAGTCGTCCGCTCTTTGCGATAGTTACTATCGAGAAATTCATGCTTAGTCATTTCCAATAGTCCGACACGTTTGTGCAACGCAGTCATCTGTCGAATCAAGGCCATCGACTTCTCATCGATTCCACTTTGCATGATTGGCAATTCCGGAACACCGGCAAACAGGAGTCCCTGCAGCAATGACTTTTGATCGCGGGCTCCGAACGAGACAATTACCGCGTCGTGATAGACCAGATTGTAAAGCGGAACCAGGATCGCCTTACTGCCGCCGCCCGACTGGTTGATAACGTCGACATATGGAATTACCCAGTCAGAGCCGGCCTCCGTTGCCACAACTCCCAAATTCTGACGCGACCAGTTCAGCATTGCTGCCTGGCCGAGCAGCGCATCGGTGTGGGTCGTTGGGTGTTCAGGATTAAAATCTTCGTCTGCCGGAACGTAACCAACCACGTCGATATAAATACCCTGGGTCCTGATGTCGTGCTCAAAGAACAATTGGTAGTTTTTGAGCAGGTGGCCCAGCATGAATCGGGCGTTTAGGTAAGCCTGCGTGCCGCCATCCCAGTGACGCATGAAAGGAATGTAACCCTGCTTGGAATCACCGAAACGCGATCCAGGGAATTGACGCGGCGGCAATGCAGTGTCCTCTTCATGAACGGCAAACTGCGGATCATAAGATGGTGCGTCGAGTTAGTAGTCGCGATACTGGTCGTGAAAGATCACCGGATATCCGAGCTGGCGACAGGTGTCCACCAGTCATTTCATGCCATCCCAGCCACCGGCCTGTTCGGGAGGAGGCAGAGAGTCAGGATGCTGACGGTCATATCCCAGGTGCGGCCAGGCGGACACAAAAACCAGGATGCGATCGACTCCTTTTGCTTTCAGATCTCGAAGCTGGCGCGCGCGTTCGTCAAATGTTGTAAGACCGTAGTTATTGGCAGGGGTTTTTGTATCGTACCGATCGCTGTCGGGTTTCAGGTTTCGCAAAATGCTCACACGTGTTTGCGGCGTCCCGATCAAATCTTTGACCGCCGGCGTACGGGCGATCTTTTCGGTAAGCGAAACAAAGAGGCCGGTATCTTTCACGTATCTGCGATAACGCTTGGCCATATCGACATAATTGCCATTCGCAATGAAACACATGCGCGCTGTGCGTAGATAACCGAAGCGTCCAAGCTGCGCGCGCCAGCGCGGCCCAATCACCGTTGGCCCGCCGGCCGGATGGCTGAATTGATAGGCGGCATCATCGGGTGTTTCGACGATGACCATCATTGCGGACTTGCCTTTTTGAAATCCCCACCAGGACATCGACCACGACTCAATAACGTGGCTTTGCAAAACACTATGGTCCGTCTGAGCAATTTTTCCTTCAGGAGTTATTGTGCGAATCGGGTAATACTCTTTGGGCCAGTTGCGCGGTAAGAGCGTTCCGCGTCCATTGCTCAGTAGTGTGTAATCAACTTCGCGAGCATCGAGCGCAGCGGGCCAGTCCAACTGGCGCAACGCGGCGTCGTGCTCATTAGCTGCGACATCGAAGACTAACTCTTCATCTTTGCCTTGAAGACAAACCGTGAGAAACAACTCCAGATCAAGGTCGTTGGATTTCAGCTTCCAACCAGCCAGACTAATCTTTACGCCCGTCTTGAAGCCTGTGTCGTAAGCAACAACAGAAATCGTTTTCGCATCTGCCAGCCGCAGGGAAACTTCTTCACCTTTGGACTTCACCAGCATGTCGCCCGCTTTGGAAGGCATCATCACCCATTGCGCCGGTCCTGCCTGGACGTTCAGCGCCAGGTCTGTCTCGTTTATCGTCAGTCGGTTCTTTTGTCCTGCGATGATCCACTTGCCAGCTTCATGCGATACCGTAACGGGCATGGCGCCCCATTGTTCGCGTGGGAGCTGCTGTGCAGGCAGAATTGAATACATACCCAGGGTAATCGCGATAGTTGATAATAGTTTGAACGATTTCAGAGTCATTTCAATTGCAAAAAAACCTCGTCCTGGTTTGACGCTAACGAACCAGCAGGGACAGGGTCCGCCTTCCCAACCTGAGAGGTGAAGTATCTTGAGCAGCAAATCTCAACCATAACCAATTCGCAGGTTGGGAAGGTGGACCCTGTCCCCGCTCGTTCGCCGATCTCAATTTCCGATTCGACAAGAACAACAATCACCCACCAGCTGTCGCCGATGATACTGACATAACGGACCGGATCAGATTACTTCGATCCGCCGCATCAACACTCGGCACTTTCGCCAACAACGCCTGAAACTGTGGATCGTTATATTTGACCGCAGCCCTGCGCATCAAAGGAAACAACATTTGCGGCGGCCATTCGCCAAGTTGTTGATAGCTCCATTTCTTTCCAGCGACCGCAAAAGGAATGAGAAAGTCGAGCGCCTTGCGAATACTGCGCCCGTCAGTCGTCCGGTAATCCCACAAATCAACTCCTACGCTTTCTCCCAGACGCGCAAGCAACATCAAGCCATCAAGATTCCCGACGCTATAACTCCAGGCTCTTGTGCGTGCCAGCTCCAACGGTTGCCGGCCGTCGGGTTCGATCTGCAGCGCAATGCGTTTTGTTCGCGCAGTTTCCAGAATGCTGCGTGCCAAATCGGTCTTGCCGAGAAATAAAGCGTACGACGTAACCTGCAGATCGTAGTACGTTCCGTGATTATTTTTGGCGGCAGCTTCATCGCGCCCATTCTTGCTTTCGAGCATCCACTGCAGAAACTTTGCGTACCAATCTTCCAGTCCGCGGCGGTCGGCTTCCGTCAACGCCTTCGCGCCCGCGAGCAAACCGATCGCATCCACGATCTGCGTTAGACCGCGTGTTTCAATCAGACCAATCCCTCGCCCGGTATTAACTCCAGGAATAAACTGAGCATACTGCAGGTTCGGATTCATGCGCGTCGCTGTGTCGAGGAAAAACGCGCGTAACAATTGGGCCGCCTTCGCGGCGTATGCTTCGTCGCCTTTGAAATAATAGGCGAGGGCCAACGTCTCGACCGACGACTCGATCTGATCGAGACTGCGATGGTCTGTGATCTTGTTGATTTCTGGATTTCGCGCGCCATCGCGCCGAATGTATGGCAGGCCGTTCGCGCTTTTTGGGTCGGGCCAGAAATACGGCGCTTGGCTCATGTAGTCGTGCCGGTCGCCGCTCGGCGGCGTCGCGTCTTTGGTGACAACCGAGAAAGGACCGGATGCTAGTGCTTTCTGTGCATCGCGTTCGAGTTTGCCGATCGCCGGATCAAGAGTCTTATCTCCGGATTGAATGCGCTGCTTGGTGGCTTGCAGTTGTCTTGCATCGAGCAGAAAAACACGCGGCGCGGCCGAGCGTGGAGCTTGAGCAGCAGCGGTCCCAACTAAGAACGGCACAAACACGATTATTATTGCGAATAGGTTCTTCAACCTGATTTTTCTTAACATAGAAAACACCTTCCGTTGGGACTTGCCAAAAGTTTGTGCTAACTGCCCCCAACCGGAGTTAGGGCGACGTGGAATAGACGCATCAACTCGCCTCCTTTGATTTCCACCGGCTTAACGGCAAGCTCGTACTGACCGGGTGCGAGTTTGATTCGCCCCAGGCTAACTGTCGTAGATTGATTCTCACTGGGAGTCGGTTCTACTGTGGCTTTCAATACCTGGTCCCCGATGGTGACAGTATAGCTGCCACGGTTACCGCTCGAGCCGGTTGTGTACTTCGCAGAGATCTCGAACTCCGCCGCTTCATTCACACGCACCTTCCATCCCACCCAGTCCTGCGGATTCTTCCATTTAAGTTGCTTCCGCTTCGGATCCGCAAGCAGGTAAGCCGTCGCTATCGCGCTTTGCAATCCACCAACTACAAGCTTGCCGTCACGAGGCCAATCGAAGGCGTGCAGGTAAAGCGTGTTTCCTTTGGCGTGACGATTCGCCCCAGGCTTGGACGGGAAGCGGCGTTCGCTCGGTTGCGTAAATGCTGCTCCCGTTAACCTCAAGCCACTTGCCGATTTCCCGCAGTATCGCCTGATCTTTCGGATCGATCTCACCGTCACCCATTGGACCGATATTCATCAAAACGTTGCCGCCACGCGCTGCCGCCTTCGCAAGAAGCTGGATGAAGTGGGAGACTGGTTTATGACTCAGATCGTATTTGTGATAACCGTAGGACTCGTTCGTTGTCGGAATTGTTTCCCAGTCGCCTTCGGTGGGGACTAGTTCAGCCGCGCGGTCACTGGTGTTTTTGTAGTCTCCAAAGGAATATTCAAGTTTCAGCTAAGATTAATTTGGCGGTGTCGGAGGGAACACACCGCCACATTTCGCGACAACCGTTCCCTCATGTCTCGGTCATTTCTTTTCCCGATTCGCTTGCGTCCCGGGAGCCTGGGCTCGCTGATGCTAAAACACGAACCTTATTCCAAACTGCAATTGCCTTGGGGTTGTTCCCTGCGCCAGAGAGGTAATTTTGCCAACACCAGCGGCGATCGACGATCCGCTGGAATTGACAGTAACCACCGAGGGCGTATCCAGGTTTTGGATGTTGAATACATTAAATGCCTCAGCGCGCAGCTGGAGCTTCATTCTTTCTCCTATCGGGAAACTCTTGAAGAGAGAGAAGTCAGCGTTATAGACGGCCGGACCGCGGAACGCGTTGCGTCCCAGGTTGCCGAACGCGCCTGTATTGTTTGGTATCCCGAAAGCGCATGGATTAAACCAGGTCGCGGCAGTGTGTACAGCATCCGCAGCGCGCCCGCCGTTGGAAATGGTTTTTTGACAAAGCGGATCCGGGTTAGCGGCTACAGGACCAGCAACAAACGGGTCTGCTATCAGATTGGGTCGCAGATAGTTGTTAGGGCCACTCGAGCCATTGCCGCGAAGATTCGCAAGATCACCGGTAACTACTAGGTTGTAGGGCGCTCCTGTTCGCAACTGGACGATCGAGTTTATTTGCCAATCGCCGAGTATCCAGGAGGCAGCGCCACTCTTGAACCAACTCTTACCCCGGCCAAAAGGGAGGTCATAGTTGGTAGACCATGAGAGGAAGTGCGTGATGTCGTAGGACGAGACTCCACGGGCTGTACTCTGGTCGTAGTAGGTTTGGATGGTTGCGCTTCCGCCCGGTCCATTTTCCACGTTGAAATAACCGCTGCTCACATCTATCGATTTCCCCCAAGTATAGGAGACCAACGTGCTCAGACCCTTCGATAACCGCCGCTGCAATTTCGACTCGAGAGCGTTGTAGTTCGAATAGCCGATGTTCTGCGTATAGTTCAGGCCTGCGCCCACCCAGGGCATCAGTCGCAACGCGTCTACTGAAGCAAGAAAGGCGGCATTGCAAGGAGCATCATTGGTCGCACAAGTGTTCCTGGAGGCCTGCCGGGCGGCATTCGCGTTGCCGGAGTAAGGCAGTCGGCCATTTTTGCTACCTACGTACGCGACCGAGATCATCGTCGTCGGGCTCAGTTCCCTTTGGATCTCAAAGTGCCATTGATGTGAGTAAGGATCTTTGTACCTGGGATTATTCGGGAAGCCCCCGACACCCCAGGGAGAAGTAGTCGGCAACGGCGTTGCGAAACCCTGGCCCTGCACTTGAATAATGTTGGCTTGCGTGCCGTTGAGGAAGTTGGCAGCAGTATTCGTTGGCCCGCCGGCGAACGCCGTCGCATCAGGCCATACCGTGGCTTCGAGATCATTTTGTGCGTACTGGCTCCTCGCTGGAAGGGTATCAAAGTAGAGTCCATAGCCGGCGCGGACGACCATCTTGGGATTAAATGTCCAGGCTACGCCGACGCGTGGTCCCCAGTTGTCCTTTATTGGAGGCGGGCCGAACTTGTCCCTGCCGGCCAAGACGACGTTATTGAAGTGCGGATCGCTTTGAAACGCGTCAGGGATACACGGCGCCGATTTGGCCACGCTGCACAGAGGAGGCATTGTCGCAGCGCCGATGATCCATTTTTGATTGTCGAGATCAAGGGCGTTCCAGAGTCGGCCGTCCAGCGTCCGTGGCTGGTTAAGGTAGTCGTAACGCAAACCGAGAGTGAGGACCAGGTTGCGCCGGATTTTCCACTCGTCCTGCACATAGGCCGCCCAGGAAGAATATTTGAATTCGACCGGGCCGCCATGCAGTTGTGGAAGTTGGGCGCTGAAAGTGTTGGGGAAGCCCAGGAGAGCTGAGGCCAGGGATAAGCCGGTGTTGCTTTGGTTTGCGGCCGTGCCTCGAGTCTGGTCATCGCTGAAGGTATAGGTCTGGAAAGTGTTCAGCTGGATCCGCTTGGCTTCTATGTACCAGAACCCCGTTTTGATGTTGTGGTGACCTTTCAGCCAGGTAAGGTTTGGCGTCACGCTCCAGTTAGGATTTTCGCGCGGGGCCGGGCCGCGGATACCGAAACTCCCGCTTCCGCCCGCGAGCCAGTTTGACAGATTCACAAGCAAGCCGGAGTATTTGTCGACATCCTTAAACCCAAGTTGGTTCAAGGGATCGACACCGAGTTCATGCTGGTTTTGCTGGCTTGAATCCACGCCGGGCCTGCCGGCGTAGCCCGTCCGTAAGTCAAGGATAAGGGTTGGGCTGAAAGTGTGCGTCCAACCTCCTCCATAGTTTCGACCTTTCGAGCTACCGGAGGTTGAGCCGGCGTCTCCAATCGGGTTGACGACGCTTACTTTCTGTTGAGTAAAGCGGAAGAAGATGTTGTCGTTCTCGCTGAAATGGTGATCGATCCTCACCTGGAAACCGTCCGAATTGTTAATCGTGGGCCGGCTTTGCGCAAAATTATTTGTGGCATCTCCTGAGAGGTTAGGTAGCGCCGAGTATTTTTGGAAGAACTGCTGCATTGGCGCGAAGATCAGCGCCTGAGGGATCTTGAAGCAAGGACTTCCCAGCGACTGGTTCTGCCGGTTCTGCGCATCTACTGGTAGCGCATTGCCGGCGGCATCGCAGCGAAATCTATCCCTTACGGTGGCGCCGGCAACCGTCCTGGTCGAGTAAGGGTTGTAGATGTCCCGGCGGAACGGCGTGTTGGTAAAGTCGCCAGAAATCTCGGCGGGCGTCGGTACGTAGGCCAAAGCTAAGCTGGCCTGACTATAGCGCCAGCCGTCATACCCGCCGGAGAAGAATGTCTTGTTCTTGAATATTGGCCCAGTCAGGATCGCTCCAAACTGGTTCTGACGGAATGGTAGAGGTTTATCCGGCACACCTTGGCCGGGTTTGCATCGGGCTGTCGTGCACACGTCGAGGCTATTACGGGCGTCAAAAGCGTCGTTGCGTACGTATTCGAATGCCGCGCCGTGAAAGCTGTTACCCCCGGACTTCGAAACCAGGTTCACTACGCCGCCGGCGGCGCCGCCGTACTCAGCCTTAGCATCATGCCCGACGACCTTGAATTCCTGGATCAAGTCGATGTTGGGAATCACTATATACGTCGGCCCGCGTACGTTGGTGTTGATAATGCCATCGTAGAAGTACAGCTTTGAACGATTCTGCTGGCCGTGGAAAGAGGGGTCGGCAAAGCCTGACCCGGGGATACCTACATTCCCTTCCACTCCGCCAATGCTTTTGTTTTGAGACGTAGAGACTGGTGTAACACCCGGCGCGAGGGTCAATAGCTGAGTGAAGTTCCTCCCATTCAAAGGCAGATCCTGCACCGACTTCTCTGAAATGACGGTACCCAGCTCCGTAGTAGATCCTTGAACCAATTCGGCGGCGGATGTGACTTCAACTACTTCCGAGACTGTCCCCAGCGCCAGGACGATGTTTTGTGTAAACGTTTCATTAACGCCGACTTTGAATGGCTGAGTCTGCGATTTCTTGAAGCCCTGTACCTCAACCATCAGTACGTAGGTGGCTGGTTTGACATTCACAAAGGTAAAGTAGCCACTATCATTTGTCTTCAGCACCGTTTCAATGTCGGTGGCCTGGTTGATGAGCTTTACAGCGGCGCCGGGCACGGATCCGCCATTGGGATCAGTAATCGTCCCATTGACCTCTCCCGTGGACGTTTGCGCGAAGACTAATGGTACCGAAAGAATTATGAGCAGCAACGCCGCTGACGCTAATCCTGGAAAACGCATGTTTTTCACCTCCTTGGAACAAGTGTTTTCGGGACTCAGTCTTATAATGCTCGAACCTTTTTAATGCCCGAAACTTTTCCGAATACCTTCGGTGTCAGGTGTTTGACCTTGCCCAACGTAAGGAGTTAGACGGAGGAATTCCTAACTCACTTTCGCGAGTTCGAATTCTCCCCGTCATCCTCAAATCAGAAGTTAATTCTAATCGACGCCTGCATCACGCGTGGAGTACGCGCTGTGGTAGGCGTACCAAAACTGCTTTTAGTCTGCTTGACGATCGCAGTACAAGTATTGCCGGCTGCCGTACAGGCGAGGGCCGGGTTCGGGTTAACCTGAACCAGACCGAAGACCATTGCCCCATCGATATCGTCGAAATTCGCGCGATTGAAAATATTGTACATCTCCCAGCGCAACTGGACCCCGCGTGACTCTCCGATCTTGAAGTTCTTGAAGAACGCCAAGTCACTGTTGAAGATCGAGGGAATCCGCACAGCGTTTCTGGGCATATTTCCGATCTGCCCGAGAGCTGTGGGTGATGCGAAGCAGGAGGTGTTGATTACAAACGCCGAGCCAGTCGAATCAGTGCCACTGGCGCCCTTTACCGGATCGCAAATCATGTTGGGCCGCGCGTTGACTGTTCCTCCGGTAAAGTCTGTGAGCATGGTACAGACGGTCGCCGACGTGAGCACGGATCCTGGAGGACAGCTTTGCCCCGCCGTAATCGTGGCAGTACCAGCGGTGTAAGTGACAGCAAGATTATTCTTCGGTCTACCAGTGGCATATGACGTTGTGCCGGAAAGCTGCCAGTTGTCAAACAACGCCTTCACGAATCCATTGTTCCATTTCTTGCCGACACTGGGGATGTCATAGATGTAAGCCACCGTTAAAATGTGGGTTTGGTCGAAGTCCGATGGTGCGTAGTTAAAAGCCTTGTACGGACGCGGCGCAGAAACATCCGACGAATCGTCGTTGGCGTAATCAAACGACTTCGAATAGGTGTATGCGACCCCATATTGAAACCCACGCGTGTAGCGCCGATTCAACTGGACTTGCAACCCGTTATAGTTCGACGTTCCGGAATACAACACGTCGTTGATATCGCCGAAGCCTCTATAAGGCCGCAGGAAGTCGTTGTTCTTCGCACTGCCTGCGGTCAGCGGATCTCTATTCTCGGGGTGACAAGGAACGCCGAATTTTGCCGTGATAGTGCAATCTACAAACTTGGCTCCGTCAGGAATGGCGTTCAGGTTGCGCCTTTCACCCAAATGTCTCGCGAACGCTCCAACATAACTGAC
>WNFA01004932.1_pt1 | contig 11134 bp, 10 predicted proteins | sample 5400481 | NCBI WGS metagenome assembly WNFA01 (sample SAMN13153340, study PRJNA577476) | soil metagenome | isolation source: 120 cm saprolite under Douglas fir tree site 2 hole 1 replicate 2 | place: USA:California | collected 2015-04-18
CCAGACTTCCACCTTGGCCCGGATGCCCACCTTGTTGAGCATCTGGGCCATGGCCTGCATGACCTCGACGTCGTTCATGTACCGGCGGTTGGGCGCGTGCAGCGTCATTTCGAACCCGTTGGCGTAGCCCGCCTCGCGCAGGAGCGCCTTGGCGCGCTCAGGATCATAGCCGTACCACTTGATATTCGGGTTGAAGCCGAACGCTTCCTTCTCGAGCGGGACGCCCAGCACCTGGCCGTAGCCTTCGAGCACCGTCTTGACGATCGTGTCCATGTCGACGGCGTAGTTGATCGCCTTGCGCACGCGCACGTCTTGCCAGGGGCCAGGCATGAGGTAGTTGGTCATCTTCACCATGATGACGAAGCCGCCCAGCGTGCTGATCGCCACGTGGGCGGTGCTGCTGGACTGGATCTTGCCGGTCTGGTCGGGCGGGATGTCGCTGACCAGATCGGCCTGGCCGGAGAGCAATGCCGCCACGCGCGTCGTCAGCTCGGGGACGGGGCGGAAGATCAGCCGCTCGATCGCCGGGGCGCCGCGGTGATAGTCCTTGTTGGCCTCCAGCACCAACCGCTCGTCCTTGACCCACTCCACGAACTTATACGGCCCTGTGCCCACCGGCTTGACCGCGAAGGTGGCGTCGCCCACCTGGGCGATGTACTTGGGCGGCACGATGCCGACGGTGCCGCAGTGGCCCGGGCTCATCCGCACGGCCAGCAGGGGAAACGGCGCCTTGGTGATGACGTTGACCGTGTACGAGTCGACCACGTCGACATGATCGATGGTGGCGATGCTGGTCCGCCCGGGCGCGCCCTGCTTCGGGTCCAGCATGCGCTCGACGCTGAACTTCACCGCGGCGGCGTCGAAGGGCTCGCCGTTGTGGAACTTCACGTTGCGCTTCAGCTTGAACTGCCAGGTGGTCTCGTTGACCACGCGCCACGACTCCGCCAGGTTGCCCTCGAGCTGCAGCGTCTTGAGATTGCGGCGGAGCAGCGTGTCGAAGATCTGGCGATCCGGCTCGTGGGCGTTCTTGTCGCAGTGCATGTGCCAGTCGAGCGTGGCCGCCTCGCCCGACTGCACGACCACCACCGGCTTCGGCTGCGGGTGGGCGAGGGGAGCGAGGCACAGAAGCACTGCGCCCAGTACCGCGGCGAGCATGGCGAGTCGTCGAGTCATCGTGGTCCTCCTGCGGGTAGATGTCGGCCGGTCATCAGAGCTGTTCCAGGCTTCGACGCGCGTAGAGATAGGGATCGAGCGTGTCGCGGAGCGTGTCTCCCACGAGATTGATGGCCATCACGGTCATGAAGAGCGCGGCGCCGGGGAAGAGGGCCAGCCAGTAGCGCGTGTCCACGTACTGCCGGCCCTCGGCGAGCATGCCGCCCCAGGACGGGATGGCCACGGGCACGCCGAGACCCAGGAACGACAGCCCCGCCTCGGTGAGGATCGCGCCGGCGATGCCGAAGGTGGCCACGACCATGAGCGAGGCGCTCACGTTGGGCAGGATGTGGCGGAGCACGATGCGCGGCACGGGAAGGCCGAGCGATCGCGCGGCTTCCACGTAAGGCCGCTCGCGCACGGCCAGCGTCTCGGCCCGGACGACGCGCGCGTAGGCCGCCCAGTTGCTCAGGCCGACCACGAGGATGAGATTGCGAATGCTCGGCCCGAGAATGCCGATCACGGTGATGGCGAGCAGGATGAACGGAAAGGCGAGCTGCATGTCGGCCAGGCGCATGACCGTGTGATCCGAGGCTCCGCCGCGCACGCCGGCGAGGAGCCCAAGCGCCGTGCCGGTGAAGCCGGCCAGGAGCACCGCCAGGAACCCGATCAGGCTCGACGTCCTCGCCCCGTAGATCAGCCTGCTCAGGATGTCGCGGCCGAGCTGGTCGGTGCCCAGGACGGCCAGGGTGCCGTCGGCCGCCCTTGTTAAAGGAGGGGTGAACCGGGCGAGCAGCCGCTGCTCGGCGGGATCGAACGGGGCCAGCAGGTGAGGCGCCATCGCGCAGATTCCGACGACCACGAGGATGACCGTGCCGACGCGCGCGCCTCCCGAGGCCCGCAGCGTTCTGAGTGACCGCGACGGGTGGTCAGGCAAGGCGGATGCGAGGGTCGAGAGCGACATAGACCACGTCGATCAGGATGTTGAGGAGGAGGATGGCCGCGCCCACGGTCAGGACCACGGCCTGAATCAGGGGCACGTCCTTGTTGATGACGGCCTCGACGGCCAGGCGGCCGATGCCCGGGTAGGCGAAGACCGCCTCGGTGATGACGGCGCCGCCCAGGAGGTTGCCCAGCTCCAGGCCGAGCGCGGTCACGATGGGGATGGCGCAGTTGCGCAGGGCATGGCGCAGGACGACGGACCACTCGCCCACGCCCTTCGCGCGCGCCGTGCGCAGGAAGTCCTGATGCAGCACCTCCAGCATGCTCGAGCGCGTGATGCGCGCCGTGCGCGCCATGGCCCAGACGCCGAGGGTGACGGCGGGCAGGACGAGCGTCATCAGGCCCTCGCCGCCATAGACGGGAAACCACCGGAGCTGCACGGCGAAGACGAGGATCAGGAGGATGCCGAGCCAGAACGTGGGCATGCACTGGCCCGCGAGGGCGAACATCATGCCTCCCGTGTCCAGGATGGACTTGCGACGCAACGCCGAGAGGAGCCCGAGCGGGAGGGCCAGGAGGAGCGCCAGGACCATGGCCGCCGCGGTCAGGCTGAGCGTGGCGGGCAGGCGCGCGAGCACCAGCGGGAGGGTCGGCTGCTGGTGACGCAGCGAGCGGCCGAAGTCACCCTGGGCCGCGCGCCAGAGGAAGAGGCCGTATTGCTCGGGCAGCGGACGATCGAAGCCGAGCGCCGCGCGCAGGATCTGGTAGTCCTCCTTGGTGCCCTCGGGGCCCATGTAGAGCGCGGCGGGGTCGCCCGAGAGGTGCACGACCACGAACACGATCCCCGTGATGCCGAGGAGGACGAGGAATGCCCACGCGAGCCGCTTGCAGAGATACGCGATCACATCCAACTCCTGACTCTGGTGCGGGACTGTTCCATGTGCTCGATCGCCCGGGCATTATACGGGAACTCGCAGACTTCCGTCGTCCCGCGGCCCCCTCACCCTACCCTCTCCGCCGCGACGGGGGAGAGGGATGAAAGAAACGTTTGGTCGAAAGCTTTGATCCCTCTCCCCCATTGGGGGAGAGGGCAGGGTGAGGGGAGTATTCGGCACATGGTTGCGAGATAGTCAGGAGCGGACTTGGTTTCGGTGAGAAGATTCCAGTAGGGAGGTCAGTCCAATGGTGCGAGCTTTGGTAGTCACACTAGCGCTGGTCGCGGCCGGTGGTGCCGGGGCAGGGTTCCTGGCCATGGCGCAGCCGGCCAGCGCGCAGGGTACGCGGATGATCGAAGGCCGGATCGTGAGCCTGCAGGGGAATCAGGTGATGTTGAACAACGGCACGATGGTGACCATTCCTCGAGATGTCGCGCAGCCGACGGAAATGGACCAGGGCGACACGATCAGGCTCAACTACGAAGTGAGAAATGGGCAGAACGTCGCTACGTCCATCCAGTTCATGGATCGCGCGGGCGGCCTGAGGCCCAGGTAACAGCGCCGCATGAAGCCACTCGCCTCGGCTGACCATCAGGTATTCCGGGTAAACATCCGACCGCCTCGTCACGTCTGATTGCGTGACCATAGGGGGAAAGCTCTGCCTCCCGCCGCGATCCAGCGGCCAGAGTCGACTCCCGAGAGAGATAGGAGTCAGCCATGACGCCCCGGCGAGTCGTTGCAGCTCTTCTGGCATTGATCATGATGAGCGGTCCGGGAGTTGCGCGAGCAGTCGATCCGCCACCAGCGCCCACAGCCCCTCCAGCTTCGCCGGGAGCGCCCGTCCCGGCGCCGACCAGCGACGCGACGCCGGTACGCTTGAGCTATCTCAACGGCGAGGTGTCCTTCTGGCGCCCCGGCGCCCAGGAGTGGACCCCGGCCAAGGTCAACATGCCCCTGGCTCCGGGCGATCTGCTCTACACCGCGCAGGGCGGCAATGTCGAGATCCAGGTCGGCCCGCGCGCTTTCGTGCGGGCATCAGAGGGCACGCACATCGGCCTCGACAACCAGGAACCCGACTTCGTCCAGTTCCGCCTCACCGCCGGTCATGCCGCCCTGGACGTGCGCGAGCTGGCGGCGGGACACGCGGTCGAGCTCGACACGCCGCACGGAGCCTTCACCGTCGAGCGCACCGGCTACTACCACGCCGAGGTGACACAGGAGTTCACCGCGTTCGACACCCACCGCGGGGGCAGCGCCACGGTCACTGCCGCGGGCGGCGCCGCCACGCCGGTCGCGGCGAATCAGCAAGTCATGATCACGGGGACGGACTCGCCGCGCGTGGAGATGGCCGCGGCGCCGCCGCTCAGCGCGTGGGATCGCTGGAACTACCAGCGCACGGACTACCTCCTCCAGCCCGCGAGCACGCACTACGTCTCGCCGGCCGTGTATGGAGGCGAGGCGCTCAATCAGTACGGTGGCTGGCGCACGGTCGAGACGTACGGGTCGGTGTGGGTTCCCGCCACGGTGCCCGTGGGCTGGGTGCCGTACAGCACGGGCCGCTGGATCTGGGACCCTCGCTTCGGATGGACCTGGCTCGATGATGCGCCGTGGGGCTGGGCGCCCTATCACTATGGTCGCTGGGTTTTTGTCGGCAACTACTGGGCGTGGGCGCCCGGGCCCATCGTCGTCCGCCCTGTGTACGCCCCGGCGCTCGTTGTCTTCCTCGGCGGGGGTGTCGCGGTCACCGTCGGTCGCCCGCTCTACTGGGCGCCGCTCGGCTGGGGCGAGCCGGTGATTCCGTGGTGGGGGCGTCCCGGCTTTGTCGGCGTGGCCTGGTGGGGAGGCTGGGGCGGGCCCCGCGTCGTCAACAACGTCGTCGTCAACCGCACCACGAACGTCAACGTGACCAACATCACGGTCTACCGGAACGTGCACGTGACCAATGCGGTCGTTGGCGTGCCCGCCGAGCGTTTCGGTCAGGGCCAGGTGCAGACGACACGGATCAGTCAAGCACAGGTGCAGCAGCTCACGCCGGTGCGCGGCGCGCTCGCGGTCCGCCCGGTCGCGGCCAGCGTGCAGCCGGCGACGGGCTCCGCCGCTCCGCCACCCGCGGCCGTACAGGCTCGCCCCGTGGTGGCGACCCGCGCTCCTCGCGATCTGAGGCCGGCACTCCAGGCCCAGGGTCTCGCCGCGACGCCGGCCGTTGCGCCGGCAGCGCCGCCGCGACTGGTGCCCTCGCCGCGGTCCGCACCACCGTCCACGAAGGCTGCGGTTGCGCCAGAGGGCGGTCCTGCTCGAACTCCGCGCACAGTCCCTGGCCCCGCCGGCCAGCCGGTGCCCGCGCCGTTGGAGCGAAAGGGCAGCACCGCAGAGCAGGCGTCGCCGCCTCCACTACCGGGCTCGCCAAAGGTTGCGGCGCCGCTTCCATCCCGCGACGCCGTGCGCTCCGATGCCCCCAATGGATCTGATACACGAAGAGACAAGCGGGCCGTCGCGGTCCCCGAGCGCAATGCGCAGCAGCCACCGTCGCCCCCGGCGCGGCCGGCGCAGGAGGTCGCGCCCCCGCGTCACATGCCGCCTCCGTCGGCGCCTCCGCCCGTCACGCAGAGGCGTGAGCGAGAAGAGGCACGGCCCGCCCCAGCTCCGCGGCCGCCCCAGCCCGCTCCCGCACCTGGCGAGCGCCCGGCTCACGGGGAGCCACCCAAGTGAGGCGAGCGATGACCGTGACTTGGATCCTGTGAGAGGATTCTGGTAAGGAGGGCAATCGCAATTGATGCGAGTATTGGTGGCCACAGCGGCGCTGATTGTGGCGAGCGGGGCAGAGGTTCCCGTCCCCGCTTTCGCGCAGCCCGCTCGTGGGCAGGCTCGGCACATGATCGAGAGCCGGGTCGTGAGCGTGCAGGGGAATCAGGTGATGCTACATGACGGCTCGACGTTGATCATTCCTCGAAACGTGGCACATCCGACCGAGATCGAGCAGGGCGATACGGTCAGGCTCACCTACGAAGTCAAGAATGGCCAGAAGATCGCGACGTCCATCCAGTTCATGGACCGCCCCCGGGACGGAGGGACGCGGCGGTAGCGGCGTTCGATCAGACTATCTGCGCTTGGCCTTCGCGAGATCGAGGAGCACGAGCGACCAGCCGATGGTCCGGAGCTGCTCGTCGATGCCGGAGCGGGCGCGCCGGTCCGCGGCGCGGCGGTCGGGCAGGGTCGGCTCCTTGCGGCGGCGGCGCTCGCTCTCGCGACGGTCGAGGACGACCTGCACGGTCTCGTGCCCCGCGAAGGCGCGCTTGATCTGGTCGTAGAGCTCGCGGCGATGCCTGGCGACGATGAGCAGGTGCTTGGTGATGGCCGCGTCCTCGGCCGCGCGGCGGGAGAGCCCCTTCCGGCCGTTCCCGCGAGGCGCCTCGGCCTCGGACACCAGCTTGAGGAAGCGCGCGGCCGGGGTCCACGTGGCGCTCCCGCAGGCGGGGCAGGCCGCGTGGCCGAGCTCGAAGCACTCGTCGCAGTCGAGACAGAGGGCCAGCTTCTTGAGCGGGAGGTGCAGGCCCTCGGCCAGCACCCGGGAGCGACTGATCATGTGGTCGTATTCCTCCATCCTTTTAGAAGCAAAACACAGTCCACCCAAACGCCCTACCAAAAATCAGATACTTAGTTGCGGTCCGGATCCGCGGCGGTCGAAGAATGTCGCGGAGCTGGCAGAACACCGTCCGAATTTGGTCAGGTGCGCGTGACCCAGGCCCCGGACCCACAGCCTCGACTTGAGCGTTAGAATGCAGGCGAGCCGGGGAGGCCTCCCGCGCTCAAGGAGCTGGCCATGCCGAAGATCATCATCACTCTCGCGCTCGCCGGGATGCTGTCCCTTGCTTTCGCCGCCCCGGTCAACGCGGGCAGGGGGCAGGGGGGTGGTGGATCCCATGGGGGTGGATTCCATGGAAGCCATGGGCACTTCCATGGCGGAGGCTTCCATCATGGGGGGCGCTTTCACCGCGGTTGCTGCTTCGGCCCCGCCTTTGCCGGCGGGATCTTCGTAGGTCCGGCTTTCGGGTATCCCTACTACGCCTCTCCCTACTACGCTTATCCGTATTACGACTCCTCGTATTCTTACCCGGCGTATGCGGATCCTGTCTATCAGCCGCAGACGCAGCTATCCGTGGCCCCGTCCATTCAGCGGGAAGTCTGCTACGTCGGCGGTTGCTACCGTCTCCAGGGCGATGGCGTGACCGTTGCCTACCGATGGATCTGGATTCCGACCGTGCCGAGTCCGCCACCTGCCCCACCGGCCGCTCCGCCGAACGGGCCTCCCTCGTCGGGGGCGGCGCCACCCGACAACTCGGTGTCCTCCCGCCCCACTCAGCAGCTCTACCGGTGGGTCGACGAGCGGGGCGTCGCAAACTGGACCAACAACAGGCAGGCCGTGCCACGGCAATATCGCAGCCAGGTGCAATGACACCTGCGCCTAGATTGCCTCGAAGCTTCGGTAACCTCAGAGCAGCCAGACGACGTGGCGTAATGCTGCTGGCCATCGTCGCGGCGGGCTGTGTCGCCTCCATAGGTGGCGCGCAGCAATCTCCCGTGGCTCCGCCGGCGCTGCGCGCGCCCGACGTCAGCTACGAGCCCACCCCCACCGAGGTGGTGCATGCCATGCTGCGTCTGGCCAAGGTGACCGCCGGCGACGTGGTGTACGACCTCGGGTGCGGGGACGGGCGCATCGTCATCACCGCGGTGCGCGACTTCGGCGCGCGGGGCGTCGGCGTCGATATCGATCCCATCCGGATCGCCGAAAGCCGCGAGAATGCGCGTCAGGCGGGGGTCACGGATCGCGTCCGGTTCCTGAACGAGGATCTCTTCCTGACCGACATGGGCGACGCCACGGTGGTCACGCTCTTTCTCTCGCAAGAGGTCAACCTGACGGTGCGCACGAAGCTGCAGCGCGAGCTCAAGCCCGGCACCCGCGTCGTCTCGCACTGGCATCACATGGGCAACTGGAGACCGCAAGAGACCGTGCGCGTTCGAATCGACGGTCGCGACCACCCTATCTATCTCTGGACCATCCCGGCCCGCTGACCCTAGATGAACATCTTGGCCCGGCGCCAGGCCGTCTCGAGCGGCACCTTCAGCCCTCGGCAGACGTGGATGGGCGAGCCGGTCTCGAAGGGCATGGCGTACGGCGACTCGATGCGACCGGCCACCTCGACCTGTGTCCAGGAGGGGGCGACCTCCTTGGTCGACCAGCCGACCAGGATCATGACCGACGGCCGCTCGCGGCCGGGTCCCCAGAAGTAATAGCTGTTGTGAGGGCTGTGGGCGGGGGGCAGGCCGTACCGCCCGCCGTAGTAGTCGATCGCGCCGGCCTCACCGTAGTTTCTCGTCACGATCGCCGCGCTGGCGCGCTCCTCTTCCGGCAGCGCGCCGTAGATGCGCGCCACCTCCTCGGTTAGCTCGTGCCAGCCAAAGCGGTCGGCGAGGTGCTGCGGGAGTGGACCGAGGCGGCTCTTCTCGCCGGCCGAGGGCGTGAATCCGAGCGCGCGCTGGTAACGGATGAACGTCTCCACGGGAAGCACCGGAATCGCGAAGGGCGCCGTGAGGGCGCCACCCGCCACCAGGAGCACGAGAAGTGCCGGGCGTACCCAGCGCCGGCGCGGGGCCTCGGAGAGGCCTTCGACCACGAGCGCCCCCGCCGCGAGCAGCACGGGAAAGGCTGGGCCGAGGTAGTACGGTTTGCTGTTCTGCACGGCCAGGACCACGAAGGTGGCGACGAACACGATGCCAAGGGCGCGGAGCCTCCGCCCCGTCCGGCCGAAAAGTAGCCAGGCCAGTCCCAGCATCCAGAGGGGTGCGTTGAGCGGGTTCAAGGTGGTCAGCTGCGCGGTCGCAAAGGCCAAGGGCGAGAGCGCCACATTCTTGTAGCGCGTGGCGTTCCGCATGAACTCGAGGGTCGCCCAGTCGTGGCTCATCTCCCAGAGGATGTATGGGGTGAAGAGCAGCAGGGCCAAGCACACGCCTTCCCACAGCTCGCGTCGCTTGAGATGACGTCTGAGCGGCGTGGCGAGCACGGCGACGCCCAGGCCGAAGGCGAAGAACAGCAGGCTGATCTTGTTCAGCAGGCCCAGACCGACGACCAGGCCGAGCGGACGCCACAGTCGCACGTCGTCGGTTCGCACGAGTCGCGTCAGGAGCAGGACGGTCACAGCCCAGAAGACGAGGTCGAAGGCGTTCATCGAGTAGAAGCCGGTCAGGGCCAGGTACTGGGGGGCGATCGCCACCGACAGGGCCGCGAGCGACTGCGCGAAGCGTCCCCCGCCGAGCTCGCGGGCCAGACACGCGGCCAGCCACACCAGGAGACCGAAGAGCAGCGCAGGCACGAGGCGCACCACGAGAAGCGAGTCGCCCAGGAGCCCGCGCACGATCGCGAGCACCACGATCGACAGCGGGGGGTGATCGACGTAACCCCAGTCCAGATGATTGGCGCAGGCGAGGTAGTAGAACTCGTCGCGGAACAAGCCGTACCGCCAGCCGGTGGCGAGGTGGAGAGCCATCCCCGCCAGCGCGATGACGAAGACGAGGGCCGGCGCACGGTGATCCGAGGTCGGTTTGACATCCTGAGGCGCGCTCACTAGGGTGATGTTACACGGCCAGCTCGGGGCCGTGGTGGAGGCTCCAGATGGCCATCGTGCTGGATCACCTGATCGTGCCCGCTCATGACCCCGTCGCCTCTGCCAAGTTGCTGGCGGAACTCTTGGGCGTGCCCTGGGAGGCCGCCCGCGGCCACTTCACCCCTGTGTACGTGAACGAGACGCTGACGCTGGACTTTGCCGCCCGGGACAAGTTCGACAGCCACCACTACTGCTTCCGCATGGGCGATGCCGAGTTCGACGCCGTCTTCGGCCGCATCACGGCAACCGGGGTCCGGTATCGCAGCCAGCCGAACGGTGCGACGGACATGCAGATCAACACGCGGCTGGGCGGGCGCAACATCTACTGGAACGACGCCAACCAACATATCTGGGAGATGCTGACCATCAGTTACGCTCGCCCGGAGGCTTCTCCCGCCCGCGCTTCGTAGCACCGCCCCTCATTTCCTCAGCACTCACCTCGCCGCTCGAGGCGAGCGTCTCAGCTCGAACGGCGGCCCTCTCCCCCATCGGGGGAGAGGGATCCGATGGAAGAGGCTATTCTCACCCCCGATGGGCCGAGGAAGGTATCGGTCATCCTCCAAGGGAAGAGGGATACGAGGATTTTCATCCCTCTCCCCCGTCGCGGGGGAGAGGGCCGCAGTTCGAGCTGAGCGGTGTAGCCGCGAGGCAAGGGCTGAGTAGATCGGGGGGTCGTCGAGCGGGTCAGCGATTGAGCGCGGCCACCGAGAGGAGCTCGAAGATGAGGTTGGCCGCCAGCACACCTGTGATGGCGCCGGGGCCGTCGTAGGGGGGCGAGACCTCCACGAGGTCGGCGCCGACGAGCTGCAGGCTGCGCAGGCCGCGCACGAGGCCGAGCGCCTCGTAGGAGGTGAGCCCGCCGGCCTCGGGAGTGCCGGTGGCGGGCGCGTACGCGGGATCCACCGCATCGATGTCGAACGAGCAGTAGACCGGGCCGCCACTCAGCCGCGCGAGCCGATCGACGACCCACGCGACGCCGCGCTCCTTCACGTCCTCGATCCGGATCACCTCGAAGCCATGCGTGGCATGGAAGTCGAAATCTTCAGGGCCGTAGAGGGGACCGCGGATGCCCACCTGGATCGACCGAGCTCCGTCGAGGAGCCCCTCTTCCATGGCGCGGCGAAAGGTGCTGCCGTGGTAGTAGGGCAGCCCGAAGTAGCGGTCCCAGGTATCCGGGTGCGCGTCGAAGTGGACAAGGCCGAGCCGCCCGTGCCGTTTCGCGAGGACGCGGAGAACGGCCAGCGTCACCGTGTGATCGCCGCCCACGCACACGGGGATGGCGCCCGCCTCGACGGCCGGCTGCAGCGTCTGCTCGATGGCCGCGAAGGTCCGTTCGATCGAGACCGGAACCGCGTCGACGTCGCCACAGTCCGCCACGCGCAGCCGGTCGAACGGATGGACCTTGAGGGTGGAGTTCCAGGGCCGGATCAGGGAGGACTGGTCGCG
>WNFA01004937.1_pt1 | contig 11129 bp, 8 predicted proteins | sample 5400481 | NCBI WGS metagenome assembly WNFA01 (sample SAMN13153340, study PRJNA577476) | soil metagenome | isolation source: 120 cm saprolite under Douglas fir tree site 2 hole 1 replicate 2 | place: USA:California | collected 2015-04-18
GGTTGCGGCTCGGGAGCGTTGTCGTCGCAGTCCAGGCCCGACGTCATGTTGATCAGGTGCTCGAGCGTGAGGGCGCGTTTCCGCGGATCGGCCAGCCCCGAATCCCCCATGGTGGCGTACACCGGCAGCGAAGGGCTCACCGGCAGTCCGGCCTGCATGGCCGCGCCGATCAGCAGGTCGAGCACGGTCTTCGCGCCCGAGCGAGTGTCATGCGGCTTGTCCGCGTACTCTCCGAAGAAGTACTCCTCCACCACGAGCTTCCCGTGGCGCGCGATCGCGATGGCGTGCAAGCGATGTGCGTTCACCGAGTCACTGGACGCGTCACTCAAGAACTGGACCATTTCGCCGATCTTGGTGCGGGAGATCCCGACCTCTTCCACGGTGCCGACCGTCCAGCCGTCGTCGTGCGCGCCGGGCGGCGTGTACGTGTACGGCACGCTGGGCCGGCCGCGCGGATAGAAATCGCTGACGCTGTCGGGAGGAACACGCCGGAAGTCGTACGAGCCACCTCGATCGTCGAAGAAGAGGGTCATCACGTCGCCCCGGATCACACCGGGCAGCAGTTCCTCGCCCTTGGCGTCGAGTACGCGTACGGCGCTCCCGGTTCGCTCGATGCGGTCGGCGCGAATGAAGCGGCCGAGGTTGCGCTCGGGGTTGCGGAGGAAAGCGGCGAGTCTGCCGTCGGACCGTGCGGTCACCCGCAGGTAGAAGGTGAACTCGTCGTCTACCGGGACGACCGTACCGACGAAGCAGTCACGACCACACGCGGTGAGAACGACGGGAGTGGTGAACCTGCTTCCGCTCGTCACCGTGGCCGGTTGAACCCACTGTCCGGTGATCGCGCGGCGCCGTGCATCGAACCGGCCAGTGAAGGATCCGCCCGGCAGCGCGAACGACATGCTGTCCCCGGCGGCACGAACGATCGTGCTCCGTCCCCCGGCGATAGCGGCGCGCCATTCCCCGCCCCCGCCCCTCCGGTCGATGACGAGCTGGCCGTGGAGGTCCGGGCCAAAACGCTTTTTCGCCGCCCACAGCCCTACAAGACTCGTGTCGCGGGCGGCCTGCGCTTCGGCCGCGGCGGCCAGCGGGGCGACGCACAACGTCGCGGCGCACAGCGTAAGGATCCCCTGCTTCGAGCTCGTAGAACCTCCCCGTTGGACGGGCGTGGAGACGCGTGGAGCCCGATGAGTGGGACGCGCGAAGGGTAGAAAGGGTTGCGCGGCGCCGCTCTGGCCGCTCGTTTCGCCGCGCGATAGGTTGGAATGCCATGTCCGATGCGCTGGAACGTCTCGGGGCGGCCCTCGCTGAGCACTACGCTATCGAGCGTGAAGTCGGTGCCGGCGGCATGGCGACCGTGTATCTCGCCAGGGATTTGAAGCACGATCGCGCCGTCGCCCTGAAAGTGCTGCGCCCCGAGCTCGCCGCGGTGCTCGGGATCGAGCGCTTCTTGAGTGAAATCCGGGTGACTGCCCGGCTGCAGCACCCGCACATCCTGCCGTTGTTCGATTCCGGCCAGGCCGGCGGCCTGATCTACTATGTGATGCCGCACGTGGCAGGCGAATCGCTGCGGCACCGCCTCGACCGAGAGAAACACCTCCCGATCGAGGAGGCGGTCGCGCTGGCCAGTAGCGTCGCCAGCGGGCTCGACTACGCGCATCGCCACGGAGTGATCCACCGCGACATCAAGCCGGAGAACATCCTGTTCCAGGACGGCCAGGCGGTCGTGGCGGACTTCGGCATCGCGCTCGCCCTCTCCGCCGCGGCCGGCTCGCGGCTCACGGAAACGGGTCTGTCCCTCGGCACGCCGCAGTACATGAGCCCGGAACAGGCGACCGGGGACCGCCTCATCGACGCGCGCAGCGACATCTATTCCCTCGGCGCGGTCCTGTATGAGATGCTCGCCGGCGAGCCGCCGCACACCGGACCGACGGTGCAGTCGGTGATCGCCAAGGTCGTGACCGACCGACCGCGACCGCTGCGACAGCTGCGCGAGTCCGTCCCCCCGCACGTTGAGGCCGCGGTCCTGAAGGCGCTGGCCAAGCTGCCCGCGGACCGGTTTCAGACGGCGGCGCAGTTCGTCGAAGCCCTAGAGCGACCCGCCTGGGGCGGCGTACCGGCGACCACTGCACCGGACTCGGCAGCGGCGGCGCCGGGGCGCCCGGGTCGGCGCGCCGTGCGCGATGTCGCACCCTTGGCGGTCGCCGCGATTGCGACCAGCCTCGCGCTGTGGGTCTCGGTCCGTCCGGCACCCGAGCCACCCGCGCGGCCGGTGGCTCGGTTCACGCTGGCCCTGCCGCCGAGCGCACCAATGTCGGACTTCGCGGCGGGCCCGAGCGTGGCGTTGTCCCCGGACGGGTCGCGGATCATTTATGTCAGCTCCACGTCCACCGGCAACCAGCTGTTCAGCCGGAGGCTCGACGAGCTGGAGCCCGTGTCCCTCCCCGGCACGCAGAACGCGCGGAACCCGTTCTTCTCGCCGGACGGACGCTGGGTGGCGTACTTCTCGGGCTCGAGGCTGTACAGGCTGCCGCTTGGTGGCGGTGCGGCGGCTGTAGTCGCCGATGTGCCCGGGCTCGCGTTTGGGGCAACGTGGGGGACGACCGACACGATCGTGTTTCGCTCGGACAAGGGCCTGATGGCGGTGTCCGCCGCAGGAGGAGAGCCGCGGCTGCTGCTCCCGGTCGACACCAGCCGCAGCGAGACGTATCTGTTCCCTCAGTACCTGCCGGACGCCAAGGTGTTGCTGCTACAGGTCCGGACCAAGGGGGTTGATCGACTGGGGGCGTTGACCGTCGCGACCGGCAAGCTCACTCGCTTCGAGCAGGCGGGCAGCAACCCGCGGTTCGTATCGTCCGGCTACGTCGTCGTGGCCACGCGGAGCGGAACGCTCTTGGCGGTGCCGTTCGACGCGTCGCGCCTCGAGATCACGGGGGCGGCGGTGCCCGTGGCCGACGGGGTGGTGGTCGGACCGGGCGGCGCCGCGAGGATGGGGATGTCTCGTGACGGCGCGTTCGCCTACGTGACCGGGCCGTTGCCGCTGCGCGACCTCGTGATGGTGGACCGCGCCGGCAGCGCGCGCGTGTTGCCCTCCGAGCCCCAAGCCTACATCGCGCCGCGGCTGTCGCCCGACGGCCGGCGGATCGCGGTCGAAGTGGATGAGGCCGACTTCGTGAACTCGGACGTGTGGGTGTACGACATGGCGCAGCACACCCGGACCCGCCTCACCTTCGACCAATCAGGCCACCGGCCTATCTGGACTCCAGACGGCAGGCGCATTGTGTACTCGCGCGGCCAGTTCAGCCAGGGGGACCTGTACTGGATTCCCGCGGACGGCACGGGCCCGGCCGAGTCGCTCCTCGTGGCGCCGGAGGACCAGTGGGCTGGTGACATCACGCCGGACGGCCGCACCCTGCTGTTCCGATCGGGGGGCGCCGGGCCAGTCCGCTCGATCCACACGTTGTCGCTCCAGGGTCCGCGGGTGCCACGGGTGTTGATCGCCAACCAGTTCGACAACCACTCACCGTCGCTGTCACCGGATGGACACTGGGTCGCCTATGTCTCGAACGAGTCGGGGCGGCTCGAGGTGTACGTGCGGCCGTTCCCGGGACCGGGCGGCCGGTGGCAGGTGTCCCTCGACGGTGGCACCGAGCCGCTGTGGGCGGCGAACGGCCGCGAGCTGTTCTACCGGAACGGCACCAAGATGATGGTCGCCGCGATCGCCCTGCACCCCACGTTCTCCGTGGGCGCCCGGCGCGAGCTGTTCGAAGGGAACTACGTGAACGATCCTGTCTACCGCAGCTACGACGTGACCCGTGACGGGCGGGGCTTCGTGTTGGTGCGATCGCCGAAGCCAATGGCAGATTTCATCGTGGTCTTGAACTGGTTCGACCAGTTGCGAGAGAAAGAACATCGATAACCGGATGCAAGATCTGCTGCGAACCACCGCCGAGCGGGCGGCACGCTATCTAGCCGGCTTGAAACACCGCGGGGTTGCCCCCACGCCCGAGGCCCTCGCCAACCTGCGACGGCTCGATGAGCCCTTGCCGGAGCATCCTACCGACCCGGCGGCGGTGGTCGCGCTGCTCGACGACATCGGATCGCCGGCCACGATGGCGTCGGCGGGTGGGCGCTTCTTCGGGTTCGTGGTCGGCGGGTCGCTCCCGGCGGCGGTGGCGGCAAGCAGCCTAGCCACCGCGTGGGATCAGAACGCGGGGATCGTCGTCCTTTCGCCGATTGCCGCGCGTCTGGAACAAGTCGCCATGCGCTGGCTGCTCGACGTGCTGGGGCTGCCACCAGCGTGCGGCGTGGGGTTCGTGACTTGCGCCACGCAGGCAAACTTTTCGGGTCTGGCGGCCGCGCGCCATGCGCTGCTCGCGCGGCGCGGCTGGAACGTCGAGGCGCAAGGCCTGTTCGGCGCGCCGCCCATCACCGTCGTGGTCGGCGAAGAGGTCCACGTGAGCGTCCTCAAGGCGCTGATGCTGGTGGGCCTGGGAGGCGAGCGGGTGATCCGCGTGCCGGTGGATGGTCAGGGCAGGATGCGCGCCGACGCGCTGCCACCGCTGGATGACAACACGCTCGTTTGCCTGCAGGCGGGCAACGTCAACACGGGCGCGTTCGATCCTGCCGACAAGATCATTCCGAAGGCCCAGGCCGCGGGCGCTTGGGTGCACGTGGACGGGGCGTTCGGGCTCTGGGCGGCAGCTGCCCCCGCCCGCGCGCATCTCGTAAAGGGCTACGCCGCCGCGGACTCGTGGGCGATCGACGCTCACAAGTGGCTCAACGTGCCGTACGACAGCGGCATGGTCGTCGTGCGCGACCCACGGCACCTCCATGCGGCGATGGCGGTGAACGCGCCTTACCTGGTGATCGGCGAAGCCCGCGAGCCCGAGCATTACACGCCCGAGTTCTCGCGGCGGGCGCGGGGGATCGAGGTGTGGGCCGCGCTGCGCTCGCTCGGACGGCAGGGCTTAGCCGACCTGATCGAGCGCACCTGCCGTCACGCGACGCGTTTCGCCGAGGGCTTTAGGGAGGCGGGCTACGAGATCTTGAACGACGTGGTGATCAATCAGGTCCTCGTCTCGTTTGGCGAGGCCGAGTTGACCCGCCGCGTCATCGCGGGGATTCAGGCGGACGGCACGTGTTGGGCCGGCGCGACCGTCTGGCAGGGACGCACCGCCATGCGCATCAGCATCTCCTCGTGGGCGACGACGGAAGACGATGTCGAGCGGAGCTTGCAAGCAATGCTTCGGGTAGCGGCGGGGGTGCAGGCGACGGCGACGTGAGCCTTGGCTCGCGCGGGGTCACACTCCATCAACCCTCATCGGCCCCTGCCTACCAGTCCACTTCCCGCGTTCCCCGGGCTTGCGCCCGGGGTCAGATGAGCGACTCAAAAGCACACATCACCGTCAGACCTCGCACGTCTCTGGGCGAAAGCCCTTGCGGGTTCGAATCCCGCCACCAGCACCGCCGCTTGCCCCGGGTCTTTTCGTCGCCTAGTATTGAAGCACGTGCGAGGTCTCCGCAGCCAGTTTCGCTGCGACGTGAAAGCCGGGGTCCAACGATCCCCGGCTTTCGCGTTCCCGGTTTAGCCGTCCACTAAGTCCACTTCCCGAGTCCCCGGGCTTGCGCCCGGGGTCAGGCGAGCGAGCTCCGGATCGCGTGTGTTTCCCGGGCTTAGAGCCCGGGCTCGGCGCACGGTGCGCCCTCTAAGGACGCACACCAAGCGCCGAGCGCGCCCTCTCAGGGCGCGGATTCACGAATACCACAATCCCTCAACCCTTATCAGTTCAGCGGTAGCCCGGCAGGCTTGGGCCACAAGGCCACGCTCCAGAACAACACGTGGCCGCTGACCTTGAGCCGGACGGTCGGCGCCCGGGTCCGGCTCGCGCCCAGGCTTGCCGCTGCGAACTTGGCCAACACCCCGGTGCCACCTACGACCCACAGACTCCCGTCCTCCTCGAACGCCAGGCCGATTGGAATGCCCAGAGAGCCTCCCGTCGAGGTGATCACCACGTTGGGCTCCAACGGCCCCGCGCCAGCCAACTGGGCCGGGGTGAACGCCAGCAGGTTACTTCTCCCGTTGTTGGCGATCCACAGATTCCCCGCGGCGTCGAATGCCAGGCCGGTGGGATTCACCAGAGAGTCCGCGGCGCTCAGGACGAACGCGGGGGGCGGCGAGCCCGACACCGCGAGCTGCGCGGCCGTGTACTTGTAGACCACGCGCGAATCGTTGTCGGATACCCAGAGCGAGCCGGCGGCGTCGAAGGCGATGGCCACCGGGTTTCCCGGTACAGACAGGACCACTGCCGGCACCTGAGGGCCGCCTGCGGCGAGCTGCGCGGGATCGAAGCGGACCAGCGTACCATTCTGGTGGTTGACGACCCACAGGCGCTGCCGCGAGTCGAACGCCAAACCGATCGGTCCGCTGAGGGAGCCCCGCGTCGGCGTGATCACCCTGCTCGCCGCCTTGGACCCGGAGCTGGCGAGCGCGCCGGGCTCGAAGGCGAGCAGCAACGAGTCGTCGTCACTTGCGACCCACAGGTTGCCGGCGGCGTCGAACGCGACACCGGCCAGCGTGGTGAGCTGCGCGCTTGGCGTGGTGAGGATCGTGGCCGGGACGCGCTGCCCGGTGTCCGTCAGCTGCGTCGGGTCCAGGCGAAGAATGCCAGATGGACTCCCGCTGACGGTCCAGAGGCCGTCCTGGAGCAAGGGGGGTGGGGGCGGAGGTGGCGGCGGGGGCGGGACCATCGGCGTCGTGGCGTCGCTCCCGCAGCCGGCCGCAAAGGCAAGCAGGAGGACAGCCGTAACCTTGAGAACGATGTGACGCATGGTGTCAGGACTCCCCGAGATTGACCGCCCGCGCTGCCGCCTGCGCGAACGCCAGCGCCGACGGCCAGCGCTCGGCTGGCTCTGGATGGAGGGCCCGCAAGACCACCTCCCCCAATGCGCGAGGGACGATTGGCCGGAGCCAGTGCACGGGCGTGGGCGGGCGCAGCAGCCGCTGGGTCCGAAGCTCCGCAACCGTCGTCCCCGCGTGGGGGAGCCGGCCCGTGAGCATCTCGTAAAACACGACGCCCAATGAAAAGATGTCGCTCGCGGCACCGAGAGCGTCGCCCAGCAACTGGTCGGGGCTCATGTAGGCGAGGGTGCCGGCCTGGCATGCATCGGGAGCCGGGAGCTGGTCCATCTCGTGCGCTACGCCGAAGTCGAGCAGCTTCACCACGCCCCCTGACCCCAGCATGATGTTCTGCGGTTTCAAGTCGCGGTGGAGAATGCCCATCCAGTGCACGTGGTTCAACGCGTCCCCCACGATACGCAGCACACCGATGGCCTCGGGGAGCGCGAACGGGCCGTCGCGCCGCAGGCGCTGCGCTACAGTCTCACCCTCCACGTATTCCATGGCGAGCAGGAACCGGCCGTCGGGCCCGCGGTCGAAGTCGTACACCTGGGCAATGCCCGGGTGGCGCACGCTGGCGACCAGCAATGCTTCCTGGCGAAAGCGTTGCTCGGCGCTCGGGTCGTCGTCACACAGGGGAGGACACAGCACCTTCACGGCGCAGAGGCGGCCCAAAAGGACATCCTCCGCGAGGTAGACGGTCCCCATGCCGCCGCTTCCGAGGCGGCGCAGCACGCGATACCGCCCGGTGAGTAACTCGCCGACCGGGTCTGCAGCTGAGACGATGCCCATGGCCCCTCCATTTCGAAGACTGCGGCCCCCGAATCCCGCTCGGGATCCGGGGACCCGGACACACTTGCTAGCGGACAACGATCCTGCCGCTCATCGCCGCGCCGTGCACGGCGCAATCGTACTGATAGGTCCCCGGCGTGGTGAACGTGACTGAGTAGGTCTTCCCATCGCCGACCTCGACCGCGCTGCTCGTGAAGCTGGGCGTCCCTAGCGACTGGACGCTGTGCGCGACCGATCCCGTGGCGGTCCAGGTCCACGTGACCGTGCTGCCGACCGCGACGGTATCGATCGCGGGATTCTGGGTCCCGTTGTGGGAGCTCTTGAACAGGATGTTCCCGACGACGATCTGGCCAGCCAGACCTCCGCCCCCACCGCCCCCACCGCCCCCGCCGCCCCCGCCGCCCCCGCCCCCGTACGTGGGAGAGGTTGAACTACCGCAGCCCGCGAGCGCAGCGAGCGCCAGCAAGCCGATTACCGCTGTTGCGATACGCATGTCCTTCTCCTCTGCTCGCTGCCCTGCGCGAGCTCGAATTGCTCCCAGTTCATCCGACAAAGGCACCGCGCAGGTGGAGCGTCCCCTCGCTGCCTCGATCACGGAGGCAAGGTTAGCGATCGCTCTTCGATGGCAGTATCAGACGCGAGGGCTGAGGCGGGCGCGAAACAGCGGAACAGATTCGTCGGACGAAGGACTACACGAAATCAGGCGATCAGCCCGTACCTCGCGGCATAGCGGACCAGGTCGGCATTGGTGGTGACCGCCATCTTCTCGAGAATCCGGGTACGGTAGGTGCTCACCGTCTTGGCCGAGAGGGCCAGCTCGCTCGCGATCTGAGAGACGGTGAGGCCACTGCCCAGCCGGCGCATGACTTCGAACTCGCGATCGGACAACAGCTCGTGGGGGGGTCGCTGCCCGCCGACATCGAGATGCTTGGCCAGGTGCTCCGCCAGCGTGGGACTGACGTATTTGCCGCCGCGATACACCCGGCGGATGGCGTCCAGCAGCTGATCCGGCGAATGGTCTTTGGTCAGATAGCCCGAGGCACCTGCCCTGAGCGCTCGGACGGCCCACTCGTCCTCCGGGTGAACGCTCAAGGCCAGCACCCGAATGGTCGGGTGGCGGGTGCGCAGCTCCCGCAGCGTGTCGAGAAACAGGCCGCCGGGCATCGATACGTCCAGCAGCACGAGATCGGTGGCGCTGGTCTCGAGCCCGGCGAGCAGCGCCGCGGCGCCGTCCGCCTCACCCGCAATCACCATCCCCGCGTCCGCCTCCACGATGCGGCGGAGCCCCTGCCGGACGATCGGGTGGTCGTCCGCGATGAAGATGCGAATCCTTGGGGTCGGTCGGCTCATGGCTTCGCGACCGGAATCGTGACCGCGATACCGGTGCCCTGCCCCGGCTCGCCGCGAATCATCAGGGTCCCCCCACACGCCAACGCGCGCTCGCGGATGCCGACCAATCCCAGGGACCGAAGCCCACTGAGCGATTGGGGCGTGAATCCCACTCCGTTGTCCTCGACGCCGAGGATGATGACGCCCCCCACCCGGCGCACCGACACGTCCACGCGGGTGGCCTTGGAATGCCGGCTGACGTTGGTCAGCGCCTCTTGGATGATCCGGTAGGCGTGACTCGCGATCTCGTCGGGCAGCCGGGGAAAGTCGTCGGCATGGAGACAGACCGCGATGCCGGTCCGTTGGGTCGTCTCCCGCACCAGCGACTCGATGGCGGCCTCGAGGCCGAGCTGGTCGAGCACGCTGGGCCGGAGCTCGCTGGCGATGCGGCGCACGATCTGCATCGTCTGGTCCACCCGGTCGGCGAGCGACGCGTCGCCCAGTCGGAAGATGCCGGAATCGGTCCGGGAGTGCCGGCTCTCGAGCCAGGCGACGTCGAGCTTCAGCGCGGTGAGCGCCTGCCCCAGCTCATCATGAATCTCCCGCGCGATGCGGGTGCGTTCCTCCTCACGGGTCGCCTGCAGCCGGGCGGCGAGGGCCCGCAGCTCGGCCTGGGACTGCTCCAATTCCTCCAAGGCCTTGACGCGGTCGCTGACGTCCCGCTGAATCCCGAAGTGCCCCGTGATGCGGCCGGCGGCGTCGTAGAAGCACATGTAGTCGCCTTCGACCCACATCATCGAACCGTCGAGCCGGCGCTCGTTGGTGAGGCTGTGCGTGTGACCCGCGTCGAACAGCTTCCGCCAGCCCCGGCGTCCGGCAGCGATGTCGTGCCGGAAGAAGTCTCTCGGCGTCATGCCGATCAGCTCAGCCGGCTTGGCACGGAATTGCTGAGCCATCGCCGGATTCACCTTGGTCATGCGCTGATGGGAAAAGACGTAGTCCAGCACCGCGTCCTTATCGACCTCCGGCCCCCACTCGACGGGCTGATCGAGCATCATGAAGAAGAACCCGTCCTGGGAGCGCTCGAAGAACGCTTCCAGGAGCTCGGGAGTATTGAGCTGGCTTGGTTCCGGCAAGGCTGTCGGCATCGTGTTTCCTAGCCCAGAAAAGTGGGGAGGGTGCCGCCTCCAAGGAAGGAGGCCCCCACCGTTATTACTGGACGACGATCCGCCCGGTCATGGCCGCCCCGTGAACCGCACACTGGTAGGTGTAGGTTCCGGGATTCCGGAACGTCACCGTGTAGCTGTCGCTGGCCCCGCTCATCACCACGCTGTTCCGGAAGATCTCCGGGACCGCGCCGGTCGACTGGATGCTGTGCGAGCCCGCGGCATTCCAGACCCAGGTGATGCTGTTACCCGCCGCGATCGTGTCCACGGCGGGGTTCGTGGTTCCGTTGCGGGCACTGCGGAAGAAGATGTTGCCCACCAAGACGTCGCCGACCGGGTGGCCGCCCCCGCCGGGTGAGGTCACGCCGCCGCATCCGGCGAGCAGTGTAGCGGCTAGCATCAATGGTATGCGTCCCATGTTACAAGCTCCGTGCAGAATAGTTAGAAGTTTGCGGCAGGGGCTGCGGCTCGCCGTAGACAAAGTCGTCCATGACGACGAGGTCCTTGGTGCCGCCCGCGCTGACATCGGTGATTGTCGCGTCCAACGCGGCCTCGCCGCTGGTGATCAGCACCCGGGCGACGATGGCGGATTCGAATACCGCGCCGACGAAGGTGAACCCTTGAGTGCCGAGATGGGCCGGCGATGCGATGCTGGCGAGCTCGACGCCGTTCGCGTCGAAATACTCGACCCGCGTAGCGGCCGCCTTGTCGACGTCGGAGAAGACCACCCCGAAGCCCTTGACCAAGCCGTTGGTCGTGGTACCTGCCAGCTTGAAGTCGACCTCGACCTGGTTCGAGCCGACGGCCATGAACAGCTTCTTGGGCGAGAAGGCCTTGAACTGGTCTGCCAGGCCGGCGTTGAGCGACGCAAACGCGGTGCTGTCTACCCGGAGCCCTGTCCCGGGAGTGGACATCAGCACTCCCCGCTTCGAGTTGACGTTGAAGAA
>WNFA01016281.1_pt1 | contig 11127 bp, 9 predicted proteins | sample 5400481 | NCBI WGS metagenome assembly WNFA01 (sample SAMN13153340, study PRJNA577476) | soil metagenome | isolation source: 120 cm saprolite under Douglas fir tree site 2 hole 1 replicate 2 | place: USA:California | collected 2015-04-18
CGCAAGGCGCCGGACGATGCCATCATCGTGGCCGACGGCACGTCGTGCCGGCACCAGATCCACGACGGCGCCGGACGCGAGGCGCTGCACGTCGCGCGCGTCCTTGCGATGAGCATCGACGCGAGGCAAACACATCAACAGCCGTCATCCTGAGGCGAGAGCCCGCAGGGCGAGCCTCGAAGGACGACGGCGTGGCAGTGAGCAGCCCTGGGGGCGGTCGGCTACATTCGGCAAGCTTAATACCGGGAGGACCTGATGCCTTTGCCGCTGTTGCCCACCTCGCTCGTCGGCTCCTACGCGCAGCCTGATTGGCTGATCGATCGCCAGAAGCTCGCCGGGCGTTTTCCGCCGCGCGTGCGGGCGAAAGAACTCTGGCGCGTCGCGCCCGAATTTCTCGACCAGGCGCAGGACGACGCGACGCTGCTCGCGATCCGCGACCAGGAGCGCGCCGGCCTCGACATCATCACTGACGGCGAGATGCGCCGCGAGAGCTACTCCAATCGCTTCGCCACCGCGCTCGATGGCGTCGACATCGACAATCCCGGCACCGCGCTCGACCGCTCCGGTCATCCCAATCCGGTGCCGCGCGTCACCGGCAAGGTGCGCCGCCGCCAGCCGGTCGAGGTGCGCGACGTGCGTTTCCTGCGCGCCAACACCGACCGCGCGATCAAGATGACGGTGCCCGGCCCCTTCACTATGTCGCAGCAGGCGCAGAACGATTTCTACCAGGACGAGGAGGAGATGGCGCTCGACTATGCGGCCGCCGTCAACGCCGAGATCAAGGACCTTTTTGCCGCCGGCGCCGACATCGTGCAGATCGACGAGCCCTACATGCAGGCGCGGCCCGAGAAGGCGCGCAAGTTCGGCCTCAAGGCGCTCAATCGCGCGCTCGACGGCGTGACGGGCACGACCGCGGTGCACATCTGCTTCGGCTATGCGGCCATCATCCATGTGCGGCCGTCGGGCTATTCGTTCCTGCCCGAGCTCGACGGCGCGGCCGTCAAGCAGGTCTCGATCGAGACCGCGCAGTCCGGCCTCGATTGCGCGGTGCTCGAAAAGCTGCCCGGCAAGACCATCATCCTCGGTACGCTCGACCTCTCCGACATGACGGTCGAGACGGCCGCGACGGTCGCGGCCCGCATCCGCCGCGCGCTGCCGCACGTGCCGGCGGTGCGCATCATCGTGGCGCCGGATTGCGGGCTCAAATATCTGCCGCGCGACGTCGCCTACGGAAAGATGTGCGCCATGGTCGAAGGCGCCAGGATCGTGCGGCGGGAGCTCGGTTCCGGGACGCGGTGACCACGTTGTCGCGGCCCCCGCTTGGGCCGGCGAATCCGCTTGAACGGCGGGTACAAACCCGCAAAATGTCCGCACAACGCGTAGCACAATAATCGTCGTCGCCCGCGCGCTTGGCTGCGGCGCGACGAAGCCAGGGAGAGCAACACGATGATCAGCCCGTCGAATGCATTGCGCCTGGGCGCCGGGACGGCGCTCGCGCTTTTTGCGGCCGCGCCGGCGCTCGCGTGGGAGCCGACGAAGCCGGTCGAGATCGTGGTCGCGGCCGGCGCGGGCGGTGCGTCCGACCAGATGGCGCGCATGCTGCAGGCGGCGGTGCAGAAGAACAATCTGATGAAGCAGCCGATGGTCGTCTCGCTCAAGGGCGGGGCGTCGGGCGCCGAAGCGCTGATGTACATGAAACAAGGCGAAGGCGACGCGCACAAGTTCGTCATCGCCTACTCGCTGATCTATACGCTGCCGCTCTCCGTCAAGCTGCCGTTCAACTGGCGCGACCTCACGCCGGTCTCGATCATGGCGTTCGACCAGTTCGTACTGTGGGACAACGTGCAGATTCCCTACACCACCGTGAAGGACTTCGTCGCCGCCGCCAAGGCCGCCAATCCGCCGTTCAAGATGGGCGGCACCGGCTCGAAGCGCGAGGACCACATCCTCACGGTCTTCATGGAGAAGCGCACGGGCGCGAAATTCCTCTACCTGCCCTACAAGTCGGGCGGCGAGGCCGCGACCCAGCTCGTCGGCAACCACACCCAGGCGAACGTCAACAATCCGTCGGAGAACGTCGAGGTCTGGCGCGCCGGCCAGGTGCGCGCGCTGTGCGTGTTCGACAACGTCCGCATCGAGTACAAGACCAAGGTCACCGACAAGATGTCTTGGAACGACATCCCCACCTGCAAGGAGCAGGGGCTCGACGTCGAGTACACCATGCTGCGCGGCATGTTCCTGCCGCCCAAGGCGACGCCGGACCAGGTCGCGTTCTACGTCGACCTGTTCAAGAAGATCTCGCAGACCGCCGAATACAAGGACTACATGGAGAAGCAGGCGCTCAAGCCGGTCTTCCTGACCGGCCAGGACATGACCAAGTTCCTGGAGAAGGACGAGACCCTGCACAAGGAGCTGATGACCGAGGCCGGCTTCGTCGCCTCGAACTGAACGGTCCGCAGGCTGACGCAACGCAATGGCCGGGTTCGTCCCGGCCATTTGCTGTCTGGAGGCGCGTGCGGAATTCGGGATTGCGTCACCGCGCGCGCAATGACATGACAAACGCATGAGCACCGAAATCCCCGACACGGCTCCCGAGGATGCGCGCCCCGTCGTGGCGATGCGCAGCGTCGACATCGCGGTCTCGCTCATGCTGCTCGCGTTTGCGCTGCTGCTCGGCTGGGACAGCTGGCGCATCGGCGCCTCCTGGGCGTCCGACGGCCCGCAATCGGGATACTTTCCGTTCTACCTCTCCGTCATGATGGGCGCGGCGAGCGTCTACGGCATCACCACGGCGCTGCTCGCCCGCCACGCCGCCGGCGAGCCTTTCATGACGCGCGATCAGTTCCGCCGCGTCATGCAGGTCTTCGTTCCGACGCTGGCGTTCTGCGTCTTCACCCAGTTCCTCGGTCTCTACGTTGCGAGCTTTCTCCTGGTCGCCGGCTTCATGTGGTGGATCGGCCGCATCCCGCTGTGGGTCTCGGTCGTCACCAGCTTCCTCTTCACCGCCGTGATGTTCGCCACCTTCGAGGTCGCCTTCAACGTCATCATGCCGAAGGGGCCGCTGGAAGCGGCCTTCGGGTACTGAGAAAGAGCTCATGGAAGCGTTCGAGCTGCTCTTTCAGGGCTTCCAGGTGCTGATCACATTCGATCGGCTCGCCCTGATGATGGTCGGGCTCGTGCTCGGCATTTTTGTCGGTGTGCTGCCGGGGCTCGGCGGGCCGAACGGCGTCGCGATCCTGCTGCCGCTCACCTTCACGATGGACCCGACCACCGCGATCGTGATGCTGTCCTGCATCTACTGGGGCGCGCTGTTCGGCGGCGCCATCACGTCGATCCTGTTCAACATACCGGGCGAGGCCTGGTCGGTCGCCACCACGTTCGACGGCTATCCGATGGCGCAGCAGGGGCGCGCCGCCGAGGCGCTCACCGCCGCCTTCACTTCGTCGTTCGTCGGCTCGCTCGTGGCGGTGCTGCTGATCACCTTCCTCGCGCCGCGCATCGCCGACTTCGCGCTGCGTTTCGGTCCGCCCGAATTCTTTTCGGTCTATCTCCTGACCTTCTGCTCCTTCGTCGGGCTCGGCCGCGAAGCGCGCCACAAGATCGTGATCTCGATGGCGCTCGGCCTCCTGCTCGCCGGCATCGGCATGGACACGGTGTCGGGCCAGCTGCGCATGACGTTCGGCTGGACCGAGCTCTTCCGCGGCATCAATTTCCTGGTGGCGGTGATCGGCCTCTTCGGCATCAGCGAGATCCTGCTCACCATGGAGGAGCGGCTCGCGCTCGCCGGCCACCCGGCCCACATGAGCCTCAAGGTGGTGTGGCAGGTGTGGATGTCGCTGCCGCGCTACTGGTGGACGCTGCTGCGCTCCGCCGCCATCGGGTGCTGGCTCGGCATCACGCCGGGCGGCGCCATTGCGGCGAGCTTCATGAGCTACAACGTCGCCAAGCGGCTCGACAAGGACAAGGAGAGTTTCGGCACTGGCCGCATCGAGGGCGTGTTCGCGCCCGAAACGGCGGCGCACGCGGCCGGCACTTCGGCGCTGCTGCCCATGCTGGCGCTCGGCATCCCGGGCTCCGGCACCGCCGCGATTCTGCTCGGCGGCCTGATGGTGTGGGGCCTCAATCCGGGCCCGCTCCTGTTCGTCGAGCACAAGGCCTTCGTGTGGGGCACCATCGCGTCGATGTATCTCGGCAACATCGTCGGCCTCGTGCTGGTGCTCTCGACCGTGCCGGTGTTCGCCGCCGTGCTGCGCGTGCCGTTCGCCGCGATCGCGCCGATGATCGTGGTCTCGTGCGCGATCGGCGCCTATGCGATACAGAACGCCATGTTCGACATCTGGCTGATGCTGGTGTTCGGCGTCATCGGCTACGTGTTCAAGAAGCTCGGCTATCCGCTCGCGCCGCTCACGCTGGCGCTCGTGCTCGGCAGCCGCACCGAGGATGCGTTTCGCCTCTCCATGATCGGCGCCGGCGGCGACCTGCGCGTCTTTTGGTCGAACAGCCTGGTCGGCTCCATCACCACGCTCGCGCTGATCCTGCTGTTCTGGCCGCTGATCTCGCAGGCCGTCGCGAAGGTGATGGGTGCGGTGAAGCCGAAACCGAGCCCCACATGACCACGTCATCGCCCGCGAAAGCGGGCGATCCAGTCATCACAGCCGCCTCGATCTGAACGAAACCAAACGGAGTACTGGATGCCCGCTTTCGCGGGCATGACGGCGGAGAGTCGCTCAACACACCGCGCGAAACCGCTCCATCGCGACCCGCAGCACCTCGTCGCCCGGCCGCGCCCACCAGTCCTCCGAGAAGATTTCCACCTCCTGGATGCCGGTGTAGCCGGCGGCCTCGATCATGCGGCGGATGGCTTTGAAATCGATCACGCCGTCGCCCATCATGCCGCGGTCGTTGAGCATGTGGCGCGTCGGCACCAGCCAGTCGCAGATGTGATGGCTGATGATGCGCTTGCCGGCGCGCGCGAGCTCGCGCGCCAGGTTCGGGTCCCACCAGACGTGATAGGTGTCGACCGCGAGCCCGAGGCCGTCGCCGAGCGCGTCGCACAGGTCGGTCATCTCGGCGATCGTCGTGATGCAGCCGCGATCGGCGGCGTACATCGGATGCATCGGCTCGAGCGCGAGCCCCTCCGCGAACATCTTTCGCGCCGCCGGCAGGTCGCGCGAGCCCTTCGGCAGTCCGCCGCCGATGATCACGATGCATTCAGCGCCGATCTCGGCCGCCTCGTCGATCATGCGCTTGTTGTCGTCGACCGCCGCCTGGCGGCCGGCCGCGTCGGCCGCCGGAAACAAGCCGCCGCGGCAGTAGCCGGTGACGCGCAGCCCGCTGTCGCGAACAACGCGGCCGGCCTCGGCCGGTCCCGCCTCCTGCACCATGTCGCGCCAGGGCGCGATCCCCGCAAAACCATGCCGCGCCGCGCCCGCCACCGCCTCGCGCAGCGTCCATTGCTTGCGCACGGTGGCGAGGTTCAGCGAGAGCTCGGCGGTCGGCATGCGCGAAGCCCCTGTCAGCGCCGGGTCTTGTCCTGCAGCGCCTGCGCCGCAAGCCGCACCGACGCGTTGGGGGCGCCGAACCCGTCGTAATTCCTGCGCTCGACGAACTCGAAGAAGAAGCGGTGGTCGAAGGCGAGCGTGTAGGCGTGGAAGAATTCCCCGGAGGGGCCGCGGTCATAGAGGATCGACAGACGGCGCATATCCTTGATGCGGTCGGCCGGCAAATCCTGCACGGCGGCCAGGTTCTCGTAATAGCTGCCCGGGATGTCGAGGAGAGGGACCTTTTTCTCGCGCATGCGCGCGATCGTCGCGAACAGATCGTCGGTCGCGATCGCGATGTGGTGCACGCCGGCGCCGCGGTAGTCGGCGACGAAGCGCGCGGTCGCGGTGTCGGGCGCCTGCGAGGCGTTGAGCGGCACGCGGATCGAATGCTCGCGGCTCTCGACCACGCGGCTCTGGATCAGCCCGTAGGGTCCGACCAGCTCGAACGCCGGCTCCGCCTCGAAGCCGAACACCGAGCGATAGAACAGCACCGCGCCGTCGAACTGGCTGCGCGGCGTCACCTGCGCGATATGGTCGATGCGGGTGAGGCCGCAGCCGTTCGACGTCTGCGCCGGCGTCGTGGTGAAGTCGACCTCGTAGATGTTGCCGACCTTGCGGCCGACCAGGTAGAGCAGGCTTTCCTCGAGCCCGCGGATCGCCGGGATCACCAGCTCGTTGGCGCCGACCCGCCCGCGAAAGATCTGCGCCTTGTAGCGCATCGCGCGCTCGATCGTGCGCTGGGCATCGTCGACCCGGAACGCGAGCGCGCACACCGAGGTGCCGTGCTTCTCGACGAAGGAGCGCGCGAACGAATCCTTCTCCGAATTGAGGATGAGGTGCACGTCGCCCTGGCTGTGCAGGGTGACGTCCTTCGACTTGTGCTGGCCGGCGCGCGCGAAGCCCATGGTGTCGAACAGCGCCGCGAGTTTTGGCCGCGTCTCGTCGTCGACCGCGAACTCGACGAACTCGACGCCGTTGCACACCGGCGACGCCGGCGGCGCGAGCGTGCCCGCGATAATGCTCGGCCTGCTCTCGGTTTTGGCGTCGGGCGCCGTCAGCAGCTCCTCTTCCAAGAGCACGAGCGAGCGCATGGCGTCGATCGCGATCGGGCGCGGCGGGGCGGCGCGGAACTCGTCGTTGAAGATCTCGAGCGAGATCGGTCCGGCGTAGCCCGACGCGATCACGTTGCGCACGAAACGCGTCACCGGCATGCCGCCCTGGCCGGGAAACAGGCGGAAGTGCCGGCTCCACGACAGCGGATCGAGCTGGATGAGCGGCGCGTCGGCGATCTGCACGAAGAAGATGCGCTCGCTCGGAATCTTTGCGATGGCCGAATCGTCGTCGCGGATGCAGAGCGTGTGGAAGCTGTCGAGCACGAGGCCGACCGCCGGGTGCGCCGCCATCTCGACGATCTTGAGCGCGTGGCCGTAGGTGCTCACGTGCCGGCCCCAGCCGAGCGCCTCGTAGCCGATGCGCAGGCCGCGCCGCGCGGCGCGCTCGCCCAGCTTGTGCAGGTCCTCGGCCGCGAGCTTGTCGTCATCGATCGCATCCGGCGCGATGCTGCTGCACACCAGCATCAGGTCGGTCTCGAGCTCGGCCATGAGGTCGAACTTGCGCTCGGCGCGATCGAGATTGCGCGCCAGCTTTTCGCGCGGTCCCGCCTCGTAGTCGCGGAACGGCTGAAAAAGCATGATGCGCAGGCCGCGATCGTCCGCGATGCGCTTCACGTCGGCGGCGGTGCCCTCGAAGTAGAAGAGGTCGTTCTCGAAGATTTCCACGCCCTCGAAGCCGGCCGCCGAGATGGCGGTCAGCTTGTCGACCAGCGTTCCGCCGAGCGACACCGTGGCGATGGATCGGAACATCTAGACGCCCGCCAGAAAATCGAAGTCGCAGCCCTTGTCGGCCTGCGTCACGCGTTCGACGTAGAGCCTCCCGTAGCCGCGCACCGGCTTTGCGGGCGGCTTCCATTGCGTCCGGCGCCGCGCCAGCTCCGCCTCCTCGACCAGGAGATCGATCCGCCGGCCCGCCGCATCGAGCCGGATGCGGTCGCCGTCGCGCACGAGCGCGAGCGGGCCGCCGGTCGAGGCCTCCGGCGTCACGTGCAGCACCACGGTGCCGAACGCGGTCCCGCTCATGCGCGCGTCGGAAATGCGCACCATGTCCTTGAGCCCCTTCGAGCCGAGCTTTTTCGGGATCGGGAGCGCGCCCGCTTCCGGCATGCCGGGCGCGCCGATCGGGCCGGCGTTGCGCAGCACGAGGCAATGCTGCGGCGTCACCGGCAGCGCCGGATCGTCGATGCGCTTCGCCAGGTCGTCGAGCGAATCGAATACCAGCGCCGGGCCTTCGTGCTGGAAAAGCTCCTTGCTGGCCGCCGCGAGCTTGATGGCGGCGCCCTGCGGCGCAAGGCTGCCGGTCAGGATCGCGATCGCCTCGTTCGGCCAGATCGGGCGATCGAGCGGGCGGACCACCTCGTCGTCCACATAAACTGGCCAGCGCGCCACGATCTGACCGAGCGTCTCGCCGCCGACCGTCGGCGCGTTGAGGTCAAGATGATCGCGCAGCCGCCGCCACAGCGCCGGCATGCCGCCGCCGGCGTGGAAATCTTCCATGAAGTAGTTCCCGGCCGGTTTGAGATTGAGCAGCACCGGAACGTCGCGTCCGACGCGGTCGAATTCGGCGAGATCGAACGCGATGCCGGCGCGCCCCGCCATGGCGGCGAGATGGACGAGCGCATTGGTGGAGCCGCTCGTTGCCTGCAACACCACCGAGGCGTTGCGGACCGCCGTCCTGGTCATGATCTGGCGTGGCGTCGGCGCGCCCGCTTTCGCCATCTCGACCGCGCGCTTGCCGGTCGCCTCCGCGATGCGGATGCGGTCGGAGGAGACCGCCGGCGCGGTGGCGGCGCCCGGCAGTGTGAAGCCGAGCGTCTCGGCGATCGACGCCATGGTCGAGGCGGTGCCCATCACCATGCAGGTGCCCGACGTCGGCATGAGCTGGTCGTGCGCGCGGCCGAGCTCGACCTCGTCGAGCGTGCCGGCGCGGTAGGCGGCCCACAGCCGCCGGCAGTCGGTGCAGGCGCCGAGCCGCACGCCTTCGTGGCGGCCGGCCAGCATCGAGCCGACCGGCAGCACGATCGCCGGCACGTCGGCCGAGACCGCGCCCATCAGCTCGGCCGGAATCGTCTTGTCGCAGCCGCCGATCAGCACCACCGAGTCGAGCGGCAGCGCGTTGAGCATCTCCTCGACGTCCATCGACATCAGGTTGCGCAGCAGCATCGAGGTCGGGAACGAGAACGCCTCGTGCAGCGAGATCGTCGGAAACACGAAGGGCAGGCCGCCGGCGAGCCGCACGCCGCGCGCGATCGCCTCGGCGAGGCGCGGTACGGTGCCATGACACGGATTGAAGTCGGACGCGGTCGAGAGCACGCCGACGATCGGCCGGTCGAGCGCGTCGTCGGTGAACCCCGCGGCTTTCAAAAATCCGCGGCGCAGGAAGAGCGCGAATTCCTCATCGCCGTATTGGGTGAGCCGCGACCGCAAACCACGCTTCTTGGACATTCTTCGACCACCTATCCGGCGTCATCGTCCGCGCAAGCGGACGATCCAGTAACCACCGGCGCGTGTTTGGCGCGCATGCGTCATCACAGCGCGAGCAGATGCGTACTGGATTGCCCGCTTTCGCGGGCAATGACGGTTGGGATTATTGCTCGGTCAGAGAAACGTCTGTGTCAACAGTGAAAGCCGGCTGCCGACGGAGCCCCAAAAATACGATCCGCCCGGAGGGGAGACCCGCCGGGCGGACCGATCGAAACGGCGCGGGGTGGATGGGGGCGCACGCGCCGCTCGACTTGGCTGAGGTCAGGCGACCTCAGTAGCGGTTGACTCAGTAGCGGCAGACGCGGGCGGAGCCGATGTAGTTGCCCCACGAGTCGAACTGACGGACGAAGCGGCAGCGCGGGACGTAGACGTAGTCGGAGCCCGCATAGGCGCTGGAGGCAGCAGCCGCGCCGATCATCGCGCCGGCGGCGAAGCCGAGGCCGACGCCACCCCAGCCCCAACCCTTCGCCTGGGCCTGGCCGGTCGTCGCGATGGCAGTGGTTCCGAGGGTCAGTGCGGCGATCAAAGCCGCAGCAATCTTGGTCTTCATGGGTGTCTCCCGTGGAAGGTGTGTGATGGCCGTCTAGGCCTGGATAACCGTTGGTCGGTCCAGCCCGGCAACCGGTTCAAAGAATTGGGGAGAAGAATCTTTGCCCGATTCTTCAAGCAATTCCGGGGGTCCGGCCCAGGCGGGCCGCGATCCGTTCGGCCGCCGGGATGTCGTCGAGGCCGCTAATCGTGAAGAACGGGTCGAACGGCTCGGCCGGCCAGGCGACCGGCAGCGCGTCCTCGCGCCAGAGATAGGCCTCGGCGTCCCGCACACCCTCCTCGATGAGCGCGCGGCGCAGATCGTCGCGATGGCGGACCGGCCACAGGCTCACGAACGGATGCAGCTTGCCGGCGGAGCTCGCGACCACCAGCGCGGTACGCGCCGCCTCGCGCGCCGCGTGCAGCCGCCCAAGCAGATCGTCCGGCAGGAACGGCATCGCTCCCGAGAGGCTCACCATCCATTCGATGTCCGGCATGCGCGCGGCCGCCCAGTCGAGACCGGCGAGGATGCCGGCGAGCGGGCCCGCCCCCTCCACGACCGGCCGCTTGAGCGACGCGAGCCGCGCCGCGTCGCCGGACGTGGCGAGAATGAGCCCGGAGCATTGCGGTCGCACGCGTGTGATGACGCGGTCGAGCACGGGCGCACCGCCGATCCGCAGCAAGGCCGGATCGATGGCGTCGGCGTCGGCGGGAGCGTCGGCGAGCACGAGGCCGAGCGTGGGCGGAAAGCTCGCGGCCGGCCGCAGAATGGCGATCGGCGGCATCACGCGGGGATTCTTCGGCGCGCGCGGCAAGAGATCGGCCCTTGTGTGCGCCCTCTTTATCAGATTCGAGCCGCAGCCGTGCGATGGCCGGGGTAGTCGCGTGCCGATGAAATCCCTAGGATCGGGCGCCCATCACGAGAAATGCCCGAGGGGACGGAACCACATGGCGACGAAGAACAAGGTCATCATCACCTGCGCGATCACGGGCTCGATTCACACGCCGAGCATGTCGCCGCATCTGCCGATCACGCCGGAGCAGATCGCGGAGTCGGCGATCGGCGCCGCCGAGGCAGGCGCAGCGATCGTCCATCTGCACGCGCGCAACCCGCAGACCGGCCGCCCCGACCAGTCGCCAGAGGCCTTTATGAAGTTCGTGCCGCGCATCAAGCAGCGCACCAACGTCGTGATCAATCTCACGTCCGGCGGCGCGCCGACGATGCGGGTGGAGGAGCGCGTGATGCCGGCCGCGACGCTCAAGCCCGAGGTCGCGAGCCTCAACATGGGCTCCATGAATTTCGCGCTGTTTCCGATGCTCGGCCGCTACAAGGAGTTCAAGCACGACTGGGAGCAGCCCTATCTCGAGGGGACGCGCGACCTCATCTTCCGCAACACTTTCAAGGATATCGAATACGTGCTGCGCACGTGCCAGGACAACGAGACGCGCTTCGAGTTCGA
>WNFA01007023.1_pt1 | contig 11124 bp, 6 predicted proteins | sample 5400481 | NCBI WGS metagenome assembly WNFA01 (sample SAMN13153340, study PRJNA577476) | soil metagenome | isolation source: 120 cm saprolite under Douglas fir tree site 2 hole 1 replicate 2 | place: USA:California | collected 2015-04-18
CGACTGGCCCTTTTGCGACAAATACAGCGCTGTCGCCCAACCGCAATAGCCGTCCCCACCAAGCACGGCAATCTTCATGTACCCTCCCTAGGATAAATTGCGCTCTCATGGCGACTTGGAACTGCCTGTTACCGGCCGGGCTGGGCCGCTCGTAGTAATAATAGCAAACTTCAACCGTCGGATGGCTCGCACATCGCTGCAATTCTCACGGTGAAAGTCGATCCGGGCTCTTGGTGCCATGCGAACGGAAGCGCGGTGACACCCTCTTCGGGCGGTACGTTTGAAGTGCTGCGACTGAAAGAACTTACCAACTCCAATTTATCATCGAACGGTATGTGCTTTTGGAGGCGGCGTGTAGCCGCCTGCAATCACGGCTTCGCCAAATTGGCTGGAGAGGAGCGTGTCCCGTTCGCGGCTCCAGTCGAAGTGCCAGCCGCCGTATCGAGATTCCAAATCGGGCGTGTTTACACCCGGGTGGACGACAAGTTCAACGTCGTGTCGGCCAGCACGGGCCGTATGGGCGAGTTCACCGGAGAGTATGGCGACTGTGTTACGACCGGCATGAGCGAGGCCAAGGCATGGAAGGAATCCGCCGACGATTGCGGCGCGACTCCGGGCGATGGTCTGGAGCGCTATACCGCCGAGGCTTTTCTTGATCAAGCTAAGCGACGGGCACCAAGGAACGCGGATGCGAGGAATGCGATACTCGCGCACAAGATCAAAGCAAGGTTGCCACACGCCGGTGAATACGTGCACATGTTGGTGACTGTCGACATGCGAAAGCTCGCCCGGGTCGAGACCGTTTTGGGAGCATAGCTCGAACTGGCGGCGGACCTCGACCTCGACCGCGTCTTTCATCGCCCGGCCCGGAACCAGCAATTGCTTGACTAGATGTTTCCAACCGGGCACAAGCCGGCCGTCGCTGGCCCACGGCTCGCCGACCAACGTGATATGCAGGCCGACGCGCACGCCGTGCCGAATCAGCTCAAGCAACTTGTTCCAGTCCACGGTTCGCCCCACGGCAGAAAACGAGACACTCTGAACGCTGCCGTGCTCGATGCAGTCGAGGATCCCGCGATCAATGTCTTTGTGGAGGCCGAAATCATCGGCGTTCACAAGTAACATGGCGCTATCGGACATGGAGGACCCAGATGATCAACACCCTCTTGACTATCTTGGTCTGAAGCAGTTTGTCGGAATGGGTTCGCCTCGCGGACTCCGATGTCGGGCAAGCTTGTTCACGAGTCGGCACTGATTGCGACCCTTTCCTCGCAAGCAGTTTCGCGGGCCGCTGGCGAGAGAGGCAGGCTTTGCGCCTGTTCCATGATTACGAACGGTGGCCGCCCGCGCACCTGCTCCAGGATCATCAGTAGATACCGGCCCACGATACCGAGAGAGGCCAGGATGCAGCCACTGAGGAAGAACATCGAGGTGATTAGGTCCGTAAAGCCGGGTACTACGAGATTCCAATGCAAGAGTTTCCAGACCAGGTGCCCCGTGCCGAAGCCGAATGAGAGGATAGACATCGCCATGCCGAGCCAAAAAACAAATCGCAGCGGCAATGTGCTGTAGTCAAACAGCGCCTTGCGCGCCATTCGCAGCAACATGCCGTAGGAGTACGTCGGCGTTCCATGCAGTCGCTCAGCCTGGTCGAACTCTAAGGTCGTTTGGTGGAAGCCGAGCGAAGGAATCAGGCCTCGAAGGAATTTTTCACGCTCCGGGATGCTGACCAGGACCCCGATTACACGGCGACTCAAGAGGCGGAAGTCCGCAGCATTCGGTACGATGCGTGTGTCAGACAGTTGGTTGAAGGTCCGGTAGGCCCAAGTAGAAAATAGCCCTCGAGTAACCGCCGAGGGATCGGCGCGAACCATTTGCACCACATCGGCGCCACGTTCGTGGGCTTCGACCATGCGAGGAATTTCACTCGGAGGGTGCTGTAAGTCGCAATCCATCATAATGACGGCATCCCCCGAAGCGTACTCCAGGCCTGCGCACAGAGCGGCTTGATGGCCGAAATTCTTGCTGAGGCGCAGATAGCCGATAGGCGTCCCGCTCGCGCGGATTTCTTGCATCTTCTGCACCGAGGCGTCCGAGCTACCGTCGTCAACGAACAGAATCTCCGTGTCCCAATGTTTCAGTTGACTTGCGGCGGTCTGCACGCCTCTGACGAGTACGGCGAGATTGTCGGCCTCGTTATGCACGGGGACGATGATGCACAGACGCTTCTTCCCCTCGTTAACCCTAGCTCGTGTTTGGTTCATGACATTATCAAGGATATTGGCTCATGGGCATTGCCGCCCCTCGCTCACTCGGCAATGCTTTTCCGCGCGGAACATTTTAGCGTCGTCAATCATGACGCGGCACTAATCGTCTTCTATTCAGCCCTGTTTCCCCAAAGTCATCTTATCACTGAACTGAACTCAGGACGATACTGGATGCAGAGTGGAGCAGCGACGCCCCTGTCAACGGTTGATTCGTAAGGACGATCTTGCCCCCGCTGACCCTGACCAGGTTGAGTCGCTCGCGTCCTACCAAAGTTTCAAAGTGTGTTAACGCCGACTTGTCTGCTACAACGTACCACCGGTCTGGCGTCAGCCACAGTTCCTTGAAACGCGCATCATCAATGAACACTGCGGGAGCTCCGGGGGCGGCCGCGCCGTATTCCATGTTGTGCCTGCGTGCATTCAGCAACAGAGCATCGCGATTCAGGTAGAAGAAGACAGAGGAATACGTGACGTAGTGATGGTCTACGATCAGCTTGCCTTCGGGCGAATGCAGTATTGCGTCGGCGAGTGGTCTGGAAGAAAGATACGGATCGAACACCACCAGCGCCAGCCGCGCCGCGTGAAAAAACATAACCATCATCAGTGCCGCTGCGAGAAACGCACGCTGCCCTACCCACCGAAATGCTCCCAGTGCTCCCCCAAGAAACGCCGCTGCTGCCACTCCCAACGGTAACCGCAGGTATGCAAACGAGTCCATCGTCAGGTCTTCCATATGACCCAGGGAAAGCTTGTAGGCGTTAGGATGTACGCTAAGCGCGCTAGAAATGTCTCCAGGAGTTGCAACATGTCTCACAATGATGAGTATCGCGATCGCCGCCGCGGCGGCACATCCGGCAATCACTCCAATCACCCGTGTACCTCGTTGAACCCAATTTCCCCCCATTGCCATCGCCGAGCCTAGAAGCAATGCGAGTGCAGGGTAGCACGGCATCGAATAGTATTCTTGTGTCGTAGAGAACGTGAAAAACGCCAAAAGAAACCCTATCCAGCACAGGGCCAGCAACCGCGTGCGCCCGGCCCGGTCAACGGCCTTGAAGGAGAGCTTTGCGACGGCCGGAAAATAGACGCTCCACGGGAACAGCCAGAGAAAATGAAATAACCAGAAATAGAGTCTGGGCACCGTGTTGTAATCACGGGGATACCGCAAATTCAAAAACCGCAGGAGTTGCTCGTTTACGAAGAAAAACCAGAGGAAGCCATGATATTCACCGGGCCCGCTGCGAAGCGTCCATGCGAAAAACGGCGGGTTCCGCAGCGCAGCTAGGATGTGCCACGGAGCGGCAATCAGCAGCACTCCAAAAAAACCGCTGATCGGCCTCAGGCGCTTCCAAGTACGCGCCACGAAGAGTTGCTTCGTCAGAAAAAGATAGATGATTCCACTGGCTATCGGAAAAACCACGGCGATTAGGCTCTTAAGTAGAAGCCCTATCCCCAGACTTGCTGCCAAAACGAAAGCCCAAAACCCGGGGTGCGCCTCTTGTTCGTCCAACGCCCGCAGAAATGCCCACATCGCCAATTCAATTGCCAACGTCAGCATCACATCCGGGATAACGATCCTTGTGAACAAGAAAAGCCCGATGCAGGTGACTATGCACAACCCGGCATAAAATCCCGCACGCTTCCCGAACGCCCAGACTCCAAAAGCTGTCGTGAGCCACGCCACTGCAACCGCCGACAAAGCTATCGGCAAGCGCGCTGACCAGTCATGTGCGCCAAAAATCTTGTATGAGATGACGATCGGCCAGTAATACAGCGGTGGTTTTTCGAGATAAGCAACTCCGTCCAGCCGCGGCGTTACCCAATCGCCGGACGTTAGGACATTCCGGGCAGCTTGCGCCACCACCGCATCCATATCGTCCATTAGCGATGGCGGTGATACGCTGCAACCCAGATAAATGGCTCCGGCCACGAGCAGAACGATTAGATATGGAATCCAGGTCTTGCTTGTAAGAGTGCTTTCGCCGGCCTGGAAGGCGCTGTCGGAATTATTCATGATGAAAAGAGTATCGTTCGCCGTTTCGCACCAGGCCTGGCGGAAAGCTGCCAGAAGTGCAGCGCTGGGCTAAAAGAAATTCTCTCCAATCGCCCTTTTTTCCAGCCAGCGCGTTGGAAGAATGCGCCAACTCCTTCTTAAATTCTATAGGGAGAAGTTCGGGGGGGCAACGACAGAATGCTTTCCGGATTCAAGAATTCGGCCGGCCCCACAGAATGCGCAAGCGGTAATGGCGGCGTCAACGAGCTGCGGGGAGCGAGCGTAACAGCGCGCTGGCTCCATTCCAGAGAATCTGGACGCCGATGCAGACGAGGAGAAAAGAAGAGAGCCTCAGGATGATGCTCATCCCGCTTTCGCCGACGATTGCGGCGAGGCGGTCCGCAAATCCGTAGCAAAGATAGATGCTTATCGCCACCAGCGCGGAGCCAATCACGGCGGCGAGAATCGCGAGGAGATTCGGGCCGAGGTGGTGCGGCTCGTTGGCACCAAGGGTGATGGCCATGGAAATCGAGCCGGGACCGACTGTAAGTGGCAGGGTCAGCGGATAAAAAGCGCTGCGAGAAATGTCTCTCATGTGGACTTTCTTCTGAACGTCCCGGCCGCGATCCACTTCCTCTTTGCTCTTCAGCATGGCCCAGCCGTTGGAGATGACAATGAGGCCGCCGCCGACCTGGACTACCGGAATGGAAATCCCAAAGAAATCCAGGATGTGAGAGCCAACGAGAAACGAGGCAATCAAGAGGACGAAGCTGTTCATCGCAACCTGGCGAGCGAGGATTCTGCGCGCAGAATCCGGATAGTCGCGCGTCAGGGCGAGAAAGACGGGGCTGCCGCCGAGCGGATTCACGATGGGGAACAGGGCGCTGAGAATCAGCAGGGTACTCTTGGCGGCTTCCAGCAAGTTGGCTCCTCCGGAGGGGAGAGTATAGCCGAGACGGGATTGCGGCGAACACGCTGTTAGGCTGTCCCGGAAGCGCGGTAGCGATAGAAATTTGGTGGTTTGAAGTTCGCTGGTTTATTGGCTGGGGTGCCTCGCCCCACCCCCTGTTTTTTGTAAGTGTTGCATCTAAAAGGCTTAGCTCTACTGTAAGTCTTTTGTTTGCAACACTTGCGTGGAGACTCATAAGTGTCGCAGCTAAAGGGCTTAAAGGAAGAGTGGAGTGGACAGTAATCAGTGGACGGTGGTCAGTGCGGAGAGAAACAGGAAACTCGAATGGGAGTGAGATGGGTCATTTCCGACCTGGCCGGGATCTCCGCCCCACTACGGACAAAGAGCTACGATGGGGTAAGCGGACAGAGTGGAAGGCCGAAAAAGTGAAGACGCGGCGAGAATCAGACTCGATAAACACGGGAGAGAATAGCACATCTTATTTAAATTGTTAAGTGTTTTGCAGTGAATAGCAGGATTGACGGTCGAACGGTCGCAGGGGCGGGTTGAATGGTATCGGCAGAGGCGGGACAACTGAGAAAAAGCAAAGACAAAGCCCTGTCCTCCCCGACCGGTCGGGGTAAATGCCTGCCGAGGGCAGGGCACTCGGCCAATCAAGTTCGTCCAGGCGTTTACGTGCGGGCTACCAGACAAACTACTGGACGGTGAGAGTAAGGCTCAGATTCTGGCTTAGGGAACCAGACGTGCCGGTCAGCGTGAGCGTTGAGGTGCCAAGCGGCGTGCCAGGGTTGCCGCTGCTTCCAGAGCTGTTGTTTCCGCCGCAGCCGACCACTAACGAGACACTCAAGAACAAGAGAGTGGTGGCCCACAATAGAGGAACTCGCCAATTGGAAAGGCTTAGGCGGTTTCCGCGGGCAAGAATAAGAAACACAAGCAAGAGAAAGGCAATGGGCCAGATCGGAATGCGAGTGCTAGGAATGCGCCATAGGCCCGCAGGCACTGCCGAAGCGGCGGTCGTGTTGACGGTAACACTGAAGGGTACAGGCGAGTTTGCACTCACTAGCACAGGGTTTGGAGGGTTGCACGTGGCACGGGCAGGTGCTCCCGAGCATGTAAAGCTGACTGTGCCGGTGAAGCCGCCCATCGGATTGATTTGGAGGTTGTAAGTGGCCGTTTGTCCGGCCTTTACGGCTGCAGAGGTGAAACCTCCGGGGCTGGCAGCAGTCAAAGTAAAGCTTGGGGGAGGCGGGGCCAGGACTTTGAATACGAAAGCATCGCCTTTCGAGCCGAGCATCGATTGAAACGCGCCTGGCGTAGACAGGCCGGGAGAAAAAGTGCCACCGGTTACATAAACATTGTTGGAAGCGTCCAGGGCAACGCCAGTGGCGAAGTCCACATTGCTTCCGCCTAGATAGGTGGAATAGAGGAGCGTGGCGCCAGCGGGGTCAAGCTTGGTAAGAAAAGCGTCCGGGCAATTGAGGTTGTAAGGAATGCCGGAGATGCGTAGGGTGCAAGTGCCGCTGCCTAATGCCGCTTGCAGAGGGGAGGCCGTGGGGAAATTTGTGGAATTGGTGATCCCGGACACGAAGGCATTGCCTGTGGAGTCGACCGCGATGCCGAAACCGAGATCTACGCCAGCGCCTCCGAGGAAGGTAGCGTAAGACAACGAGCCGGTGGAGCCAACCTTGGCGACGAATGCGTCGGGGCAGGTGACCGATTTGCCGGCAAGGGAACAGCTAGCTGAGGCCAGGGAGCGTTGGGTCACACCGGCGGTCGCTGGAAAGTCGGCGGCATTTGTCGTGCCGGTGAGATATGCGTTTCCCGAAGAATCGACGGCCACGCCGAGAGCCGCGGTGTCTCCCGTGCCGCCGAGGTAGGAAGAGTAGACCAGGGCGCTAGCAGTTGGGTTGAACTTGGCGATGAAAGCAGAAGCGCAGACGTGGCCCCCACCACCGCTGGAGGCCAAGGGGCCGCAGCGGCCCGCTTTGCGTGAGGGCTGGAAAGCGGCGACCACGGGAAAGTCGTCGGAAAGTGTGGCACCGGCTACATAGGCGTTGCCAGCTGAATCTATGGCGATGCCGGTCGCGGCGTCATAGTAGCTGCCCCCGAGGTAACTAGCGTAAAGAAGGGAGCCGCTGCCGGAGGCATTGGTGTCGAACTTTGCGACGAAGCCATCCGAGCAAGGGATAATCGAGCCGCCGTTGGAAGAGTGGCATTGCACGCCGCCGGCTCCGGAGTTTAGGCCTGCGTTAGGCTGGACGACACCCGGCATAGTAGGAAGCGAATTGGAGCGAGTGTAGCCGGACAGATAGGCGTGTCCAGTGTTGTCGACAGCAATAGAAGTGGCGGAAGTGTCGTTGACGGAGTCGTTGCCGACGCCGCGGCTGCCCGGAGTTCCACCGAGGTATGTGGAGTACAAAAGCGACCCGCTGGAACTGAGCTTGGCTAGAAAAGCGCGGGCAAGCCTGCTTGTGGCGCTGCTTTGGAAACCGCCGCTAGTCGTCGGGAAGTCCATGGATTCGGTTTCGCCGGCAACGTAGGCCTGTTGATTTGAGTCCACGGCAATCCCAATCCCAATATCGGAGCGACTTCCGCCGAGGTAAGTGGAATAAATAATGCCAGACCCGTCGGGTTTCAGTTTGGTGACGAAGGCATCCGGACAAGGGAACGTTTTCCCCAGCCCAGGGGCGTTGCAAAAGGCGGAATGCAAGCTTGAGCTGAGCGCTGAGGCGGTGGGGAAGTCGGGAGAGGTGGTGGCGCCGGTAACGTAAATGCCAGTGGCATCTGCTGCAATATGCAGACCCACGTCGGCCAGCATGCCGCCGAGGTAGGTAAAGAAGCTTAGGACGGGATCAATGACGAGAGGTTTCGAGGTGTCATAGGCGGCGACGCTGAAGCCGACGCGGTTGCCGGCTTCCAGAGTGTAATCGCAGTTGACGAAGTGCCTGCTCGAGCTGCCGGCGGTGGAAGAGTTCTCGCTGGTTTGATACGTCGAAGGTTTCTGAAAACGCAGTTCGGTGTCTCCGAATTCCAAAACAAGATCTCCGGTCGAGGGATCGAGGCGGGCGCGATCGACGCCTTCGAAGCCGACTTGGATCTGCCTTGGACTCGAGCCAGGTGCGACGATGAAGTCGTATTCGAGGCGCTGCTGATTGCCGTAATAAAGAAGGTCGATTCCCGGATAAATGCCCTCATATTTGACCGTGGCATAGGTTTTCACATTAACCTGCCAATTTTTCGGATCATCTCCAATAAAGTAGTTGGCCTTTCCGGGCAACGGGTCGAAGCCCACGCCTTGCAAACCCGGACGAGCACCAAGCAGCGACATGCGAAGCCAGTGGGAAGCCACGGAGGCGTCAGGATGGAGTTCGATCGCTGCCGGTTTGTCTGTCAGGGTGCCGGACAAAGGCGAAAAGAGAGCGCTAATATCCTGGGCAGCTTTTGAAAGGGGTGGTTGGTGGAGCGCCCGCGAATCTTTTTGGTCAATCAAGAAAGCTGCTTTGTCTGAGCCGAGGAACAAGGACATACCGCGCCCTCGCGAAAGGAACTGAATCTCGGGGCCAGCCTGTCCGCGATTGACCTCGAAGCTGAGAGGCAGCTTGGCATAGGTGTCGAGCAACTGCGCGCTGGCCGCTGGTGAAGCGACGGGGGCGTGCAGGGCGGCAGGATAGCTGGGCGAGAGGGACCGGGGCGAGTCCGCGGGGATATTCCAGGCAGCAAAGAGGAATGCAGTTAGTAAGAAGCCGAGGGAAACAGCGCGAGAACGTGCCTGGTTGGCTAGCCACATGTGTCGCGACCTCCTTTTCGACGCCGAATCAGCAGTTGTAGGAAGGCCTAGTTCTTTGGGGTAGCGCGAGAGAGTTAATGAGCGAAAATATAGGCCAGGTGTCATCTTGCGGTCAAGTTAAATTAGCCTTAAACCAATCTGATATCTAATCCATTAGTTAAAGATGAGCTAAGGAGAAGTGCGCAGGAGCGGGCGACTGTCAGGCTTGTATATTGCTGGTGATGCTTTGCGCGCACAAGCCGAAGTTCGTCACCAACACTGAGATTTTGACATTGTGTTCTTTTTTCCTTTTGGAAGTACTTTGTTTTCAACTTGCGTCGATTGAAAACGCGATGTAGTGCAGACCAACCTACTTGAATTGCGGCTTTTCTCCTGACACCATCAGCGCAGGATGTTTCTGCGCCAACACCATCGGAGCAAAGACGGTAAGGAACACGGGTATTGGTCGCTGGTGGAGACCGTCCGCACACCCGATGGTCCACGACAACGGACCATTTGCTATAACGAGCAGGGCGAGAGTACGCAGCTGAAGTTGTTTCCGAACGATGCGGAGCTTCCCGACGACCCGAGTGTCGCCCGTGTCCTGGTGAAGAAGGTTCGCGTCGAACGCACGCGACGGTTTGGCGATTGCTATCTTGGACTGGAGTTGTGGAAGCAGTTGGGTTTGCAGGAGTTTTTTGCCCGACATCTGGACCAGGAGATCGCCGACGTTCCGTGGTCCCGCGTGGCAGCGGTGTTGACGATCAACCGGTTGTGTGCTCCAGGCAGCGAACTGGCCATCGAACGACACTGGTATCCGTCCACAGCGTTGGACGATCTGTTGCATATCGCGAAAGGCAAGATCAACGACACGCGGCTGTATCGCTGCCTGGATCGTCTCCTGCCATTGAAGACCAAGATCGAACAGCATCTGAAGCAACGCTTCGGCGAGTTATTCCAGGCCGAGTTTGATGTGCTGCTCTATGACTTGACCAGCACGTATGTGGAAGGAGCCGCGGAAGAGAACCCCATGCTGCGGCGGGGCTATTCGCGGGATCACCGTCCCGACTGTGAGCAACTGGTTTTGGCGTTGATCGTTAACCAGGACGGTTTTCCGTTCAGTTACGAACTCTTCGATGGGAACCGCGCCGATGTTTCCACCGTCGAAACGATTCTGCGCACCGTGGAGCGTAAACATGGAAAGGCCCGCCGGGTGTGGATCTTCGACCGTGGCGTGGTGAGTGAGGAGAACCTGGTGGCCATTCGCAAGCGTGGGGGACAGTATCTGGTGGGCACACCACGCAGCAAGCTGAAGCAGTTCGAACAGGAACTGCTCAAGGATGATTTCGAGAAGATCCGTCCGGAAGTGGAGGTCAAGCAGATCACCATTCCCGGCGGCGGAGAGACTTACATCCTGTGCCGCACGGCGGGACGGAAGGAGAAGGAGAAAGCCATCCGCAGTCGCTTTGTAAACAAGATCGAAAAAGCACTTGCGGGACTTGAGAAACGCATCGTGGAAGGCAAGCTGAAGGACCGCGACAAAATGTTTATGAGCTTGGGCCGCATTCAGGCTTCGCATCCACAAGTGGCGGATCTCTATGAGATGGCGGTGAAGGATAGCAAAGAAGGGCCACGCTTGGTCTGGCGGCAGAAGCCGGAGCAACAGCAATGGCTCGAAGCGCGAGAGGGAGCCTATCTGCTGCGCACGAATCTGACAGTGAATGGTGCTGCAGATCTCTGGAAGAAGTACATGCAGCTGACGGAAGTGGAAGCTGTCTTTCGTACGCTCAAGAGCGACTTGGCCATCCGGCCGCTGTTCCATCAACTGGAAAAGCGGGTGAAGGCCCACGTGTTGGTGGCCTTTCTTGGTTATGCGCTGCAGGTAACACTCAAGCATTTACTCCAGCACAGTGGTTCGGAGTATTCACCGGCGCAAGCCTTGAAGCGACTCTCCGAACTGTACAGCGTCGACATCGTGCTACCGACAGTCGAAGGACGAGAGATCTGGCTGCGCAGGATTACCAAGCGGGAAGAAGATCAGGAAAGGCTACTCAACCAACTCCGCCTGGAGTTGCCGGAACGATTGGAGCCGATTCAGATCCTGAAATGTAGTGCAGACTCGGCCATAGCCTGAACTGATTCTAAGAGACTTAGCTGCACTTTACCCCGTTTCGTGACGAACTTGGGC
>WNFA01007319.1_pt1 | contig 11124 bp, 9 predicted proteins | sample 5400481 | NCBI WGS metagenome assembly WNFA01 (sample SAMN13153340, study PRJNA577476) | soil metagenome | isolation source: 120 cm saprolite under Douglas fir tree site 2 hole 1 replicate 2 | place: USA:California | collected 2015-04-18
CAAGGGACCTACAGTGAGTATGATCTATATTCTCGGTTGAAGCGAGATCGTCGAGGAGTCGCAGGGAGTCGCAGGGAGTCGCGAATTCCCTCAGGACTTGCGGACGCAGCAGCACATATGTAGAATGCTTGTATAAAATTCACTTGTGCTGTACGCCGAGGAGGAGAACATACCTTGCTGTCGTTTCGTCTGGAGTCTGAAGTGGTAGGTGGACAGAGGGTGCTCTTTGCTTGCGACAAGCAGGAATGAGTTGAGGAGACGATCATGCCAGATCCTAATAAGAGACTACGAGATGCGCGAGAGAATCGCGGCTGGACACAACGATTCGTGGCAGGGAAGGTGGGAACCGACGCGTTTACTGTAGGCCGGTGGGAGCGTGGAGTGCAACCAACAAGCCGTGTTTTTCAGCATCGATTGTGTGAACTCTTTGGCATGGATACAGTGGCATTAGGGTTTGTCAAAGCGGAAGACACGTCGGGTACTACTCCACGGATCGCCTTCCCCTCTTTGTGGTATGTGCCCTACGACCGAAATCCATACTTTACAGACCAGAAGAATCTCGTAGAACGTCTGCATGAGCGCCTGAGTGCAGAGGAAGTAGGGGCGTCTCGTCAGGCCATTAGTGGACTAGGAGGCATCGGTAAAACGCAGCTTGCGCTTGAGTACGCGTACCGGTATCAGCACAAGTATACGGCGGTGTTGTGGGTAGGGGCTGGCACCCAGCCCCAACTCATTAAGGACTTTGCCCATATTGCAACTCTCTTGCAGGTGCCAGAGTCTCAAAAGACCGAGCCGCGGCAACGCTATCTGGTCAACGAAGCGCTTGGTCGCTTGCAGGCGGAGAGCGGGTGGTTATTGATCCTGGATAATGTGGAAGAGGATTATGATGAAAAAAATGCTGATAGTGTTGAAGAAAGCCTAAAGATAGATCGCATCTTTGCAATGCTGAAAAAGGGTCATATTCTGCTAACAACGCGTGCGCAATCCATTGCACGACTTGTGCAGAACTTTTTGTTGGAGGAAATGCAACCGGAGGAGGGTGCACAACTGCTCCTCCTGCGAAATAATCAATTGTCGTCTCCTGATATATTGAGTGCAGCAGATGAGACCAAGCGCGAGGGAGCTTTTGCCGTTGCTCACCTCTTAGGTGGACTCCCTCTAGCGCTAGAGCAAGCGCGAGCTTATATCGAAGCAACGGGGTGTGGATTCGCTGGTTATAGGCAACTGTATGAAGAGTATCGTCAAAATCTCTTGGCGTGGGTGGTCAAAGGCAGTCGCTTGGAGAAAGAATACCAAAAGTCGGTGGCCACAACCTGGTTAATCTCATACCGACATGTTGAGCAACAATTTGAAGTTGCCTCTGAGGTACTGAAGCTCTGTGCTTATCTCGCACCGGACGCAATTCCAGAAAACATTGTTCTCAAGGGGGCAGAAAGGCTGACTTCGAATCTGCACCAATTAGCAGGAAATAGATTCCAATTCAATCATGCTTGCGAGGTACTCTGCAATTTTTCACTGATCAAGCGGAATGGGGAAGAAGCTGTCCTCTCCATCCACCGCCTTATCCAGGCGGTGCTTCAAGATAGCATGGAAGATGCTGTGCAGCATTTCTGGGCAGAACAAGCTGTGCGAGCGGTAGAGCATGCCTTCTTAGCGGCGACAGGTCAAGAAGTCGAGCAATATATTCCTCATGCGCAGACGTGCGTGGCATTCATTGAGCGATATCACTTGGAAGGAGAGGAGGTTGCATATCTTTTGAAAATGGTCGCGAAAGCCGTTGATGAACGTGGGTGGTATGCGCAAGCGCAGCCTTTGTATATCCAGGCATTTATTGCGTATTCACACCACTTTGGACCAGACGATAACCGTACGCTACACCTGCTCTTTGACGTTCTACACATTCAAATTGACATGGGAGGGAGCCCTTTTGCTGCCAACGTTTATGCAAAGATCATAGCAGACTGTGAGCGAGTTTTGGGACCAGATCACCCTGATCTGTTGGTCCGGCTCGCTGCTGGAGATTACGCAGGTGCAGCTGAGACGGGTGCGAAAGCTCTTCAATTGCTGGACAGAATCCCCAATGTTGATACCATTGAGCGCGCGAAGACCTATCAGGTTGGCGCCGAACTCGCTGTGCTGCTTGGTAAGGCGGATCTTGTGGAGGCATATTATCGAGAGGCAAGGACGCTCTTTGAGCAAGCGGTGGGACCAGAGCACCGAGAGGTGGCAAACACTCTCGCCAATTGGGGCGCTTTTCATGCGATGCGCGGGAATCTTGAGCAGGCAGAGAGACTGTTACGACAAGCATTGGAGATACGGCAACGTACCATCGGCCCTGATCACCCAGAGACGGCTGACGGTCTTGTTGCTCTTGCGGCGATCGTCTGGCAGCAATCGCGCTATAGCGATGCAGAAGGATACTATCGTCAGGCACTCACGATTCGCCAACAGAAGCTTGGCCCATATCATTCGGACGTTCTGCAGACACTTCGGAGCTTGGCGCAACTTGCCGCAGCACAGAAGCAAGATGAAGAAGCAGAACGATATTTCCGCGAGGCTCTCGCCCTTGCTCCACAAGCCAAAGCAACGGCATCGTATGAGTATGTACTCTTGCTGAAAGCCTACGCTGATTACTTACGAGCGCGCGGGCGTATGAACGATGCGGACAAGTTACAACAAGACGAGCATTGACCTTATCCGGCTCCTGGTCCTGCTTATCCTGATTGCTACTACAGCGGGTGAGTGCGATCAGATCCTGGATTGAGCTGGAATGGCGAACTCTGTCCGGCTACCAGAGGTGGTTCCTTCGGTTTGAGCCCAAGCCCTCGCATCCGTTCGTGTTCCTTCTTACGAAGCGTTTCGAGATGACCCATGCGTTCTATTAGAGTAGGAACGTTCGTGTCAGGTTTTCCTGCTTTTTCCAGGTCGGTATTCATGCGCCGCAGCATATGCTCCAAAGATTCTCCTTCGCCGAGATAGTGGGCAAATGTATCGGCATCGTGGACTCGCCCGGCCCGCCACTGCCTCCATGCCTGCTCATCCTTGAAGAAGATAGGCAGCCACAAAAAGTTTCCAGTGATCGCCATCAGCCAGTGAGGGACAAATGGGATATAGGGGTAGTCATTGGGGTAGAACTGCCATGCTTTGTCGAGGGATAGATCACTGCTATTGTAATCTGCCAGATGATGGGCCAGGAATGGGAGCAGGAAATGGATTCGCTCGGGCGTCAGCGATTCCTCCGGGAGGACGAGCGTCTTTCCTTTCCACTCCAACTTTCCTTCCCATCGATAATATTTGCGATAGTAAAAGCCCTTGGGGGTCTTGAGGTCGAACGGAGGTGGATTGTAGCGCTTGAGAGCCTCGCGATAGCGCTGGTAGCAGTGCTCGACCAGTTCCCACTTCAGCTCTCCGGGCCACCCTCGCGAGATGGGAGATGCAGGCTGCGAAGTATCTGGTAAGGAGTAGGACCGTGGCCTGACCGTGAACACCGCCCAGAGATAGCTTGCTCCGTAGTATGCGAGCCAGATGAGACCGAGGACGATGCTCGGGGCGACGAAGAATATTAGCGGATTCGGAAATGGCCCTGCTGGTACACCAAACCAGCCAATGTGGTGAATGCCCCATGGTACCAGTTGCCAGAGCCAGGGAACGAGACTGCCGCCGAAGAAAAAGCTGCACAGCGCGGCAAGGATGCTGGCAACCTGTATGTAGCGAAGATGCGCACGGCCCATGCTACTGACCTCCTAACTTGAGCGACCCCTCGCCCTCATCCCAGTTGTACTCTTCTGGTAGCGGGAGAGAAATCGGCTGTGGTGTGACCTGATGCTCTATGATGTGTGTTGCCGGTGGAGGCGGCGTTGTCCCTTGTCTCGCTGCCTCCTCTATTGCTGCTTGTTTCCAGGGGTGATTTTCTGGTAATCGCTCCCATAACGTTCGCGGATCGCGCGTTTCTGCGGGTAGGGGTGTCTGTTGCTGTAGTGAAGGACTTTCTGGCGAGGCGGTAGCCATTCCCGATTGTTTGGCGTACGGAGCTGCCTGCTGCCTCTTGCGCTTGCTACGTTGGCGCTGCTTGTCCAGTTTGGCTTGCTCTTCTGGCAGCAGGACACGCTCGGTCTGCCGGGCGGTTTTCGGGAAGAGGGATTCCAGGAGGCAGGCGAGCGCGGGGGAGAGCGGGAGTGCAATCACCCACCGGAAGAGGAGGTTGCTGAGGATCGGTGGATAGATGGACGCTGCTCCAAGCCAGGGGACGTGGGACCAGAGTGTAGTGATCTGTGTATGAAGGAGCACACCCAACAGGTACCACACGAGAGAGAGCCAGGCGTTTACCCTCATGCTTGTCCATCGTTCCCTGGCGTCCCAGATGCCTTTACTGGCCCGGGCCTGGATGAGTCCGGCAATGAGGAGAGTAACCGGGCCGATGAACCACAGAGCGATGAGGAGAGCGAGGCTTTTTACGAGCGCCTTCCAGACCTCCGCGCCATGACGCGCCTGGGATTGCGGCGGTCCAGGCTCCGGTTCCGGCGCTGCTACTTGTGGCGAAGTGGGGGAATTGACCATCGTGAGCGTCCTTTCTAGTCTTTGTTACTCCAGGCGGAGAATGCGAATGCGCTTCCTCTGGTCGTCGGTTTGCAGGTAATCTCGGCGCGCTGAAACCACGGCATCGTAGGCCTCGCCAAAGCAAAAGTACAGGGCAATGTCGTAGTGTTCCAACAGGTCGGGTAATACATGGTGGCCTAATCGTTCAAAACCCTTGCGGGAGAGCTCAACTTCAATGCCAGCGCGGCAGCCGCGCGGTACCGGGATGGTTTCGATGGTCCCGCCCCTGAGCGGAAGTTCCCACGTCCAGTCCGCCTCGAACTCGACGTAGCCATCCGGCCTGTGCGGTAGCCTCACGCCTGCCTCTTTTGCCGGGAGGTTGGCTTCGATCTCCCGTTCGCTATGCCAGGTGTGCTGGTTCGGCACTTCTTTCACATCGCCGCGAGCGAGCGAGAGACGTACCTGGTTGATGTGATGGATGTGGGAGTGATGTTCTTCGTCGTCCCAGAGCTTATCCCAGTTTTGGGGAAAAAGAATTTCTGTCCAGGGCAAGCCGAGCGCAATGAGTCCGGCCTGGTTGAGGCGCACCCAGGGCGGCTGACCGGCAAACTTCTGCCAGATCTCCGCGAGGTGCATTTTATCCTGCCAGCGATAGATGATCGGCAGCGTGGCAGCCAAGCGTTTCTTGGGATCACGCGGCCAGGGAAAGCCGGTGCGTCTTCCTCCTCGTCCTCGCCTTTGCTGTGTGTTATCGCTGTCGTCTTCGGTCTGCTCCGGCTCTTCACATACAGGTTCGTAGTCGGGGGCAAAGTACTCGCCGAGGGAATCGGCGCGCATAAATTTTTGTTCTGCTGTGATGAGTAACCCTTTCCTGTCACGAGGTGTGATTTTGTAGCTTCCGAAATCCGAGCGATGCCGTTCCTCGTGCTGCTCAGTGGAGCCTGCTTTCTGGTAGGTGGCCATACGTTCGTGATTCTCCTCTCTGCTTTGATGCTCTACGGTTCTTTATGACTTGCTGTTCTTCCGCGATCTTCACGGTTCACCACGTAAACTGCTGCTGCTTGCTTGATTGCCGATTCTTTGTGGCGAAAGAAACATCGTTGGGATTTCTGTTCTGACCATGAATATATACACTGCTGTACGGATGTTAAGTGGCATAGAGCACCATAAAGCAGTATAGGAAAGCAGAAAAAGGCATACATCGAGCAAATTATGCCGAACAACGGTAGCCTGCGCCATTGAAGTGATTGCGGTTGGTGTCGCATGAGCGGCTGGTGTAGGCTCTGACTATTATCTCTTTTACATGTGTCCCGGTCGTTGTGTGAGCGTTTCTGCTCATCAGCCAGGAGACGAATTAACCGGTGAACGACCGCAGGTTTGAGTCCAGATCGTTGCCCATGGATACCTCTTTTCTGTTCTTGATATTGAGGAAGACAACAGGAGAGTTGAAAATTTTAAGCTGATATTTTCCGTAGGACACAGTGCGCTCCTCTATCATCTTTTTCTACTCCGTCTGTTTATCCGTACATGTTGCGCTTGCTTCCTTATGCTGCATGTGGCGGGTGACAAACGAACATCCGATCTGCGGATGGGAATGAATATACACGAACATGACACTCCAAGGAGGCGCTACAACAACGTTCTCCATTTCTGGCGACGGATTCTCACCAACGCTAGGCTGCACTGCAGGTAGGCTCTCCATTGTCACGCTACAAGATCGCATACCAAGAACTATAACCGCTGATCCCCTTTTCTGTTTTCAGAGAGTTGAGATCATGCCTCCATTTTTCCGACCCGCGAGGCACAGACAGTCGAGACGGTGCTCCTGGGCACATTTGCTCATAAAAAGCACGCGGACCTTTTCGTCATCCGTGAGTGACTCACTCTGACCCCATTAAGAGCGGAGCTATTTTCTCTATCAACAACGAGATTGTAATATGTTTTTTATATTAAGTCAAACATAAAAAGTAGTATCACTTTGTATATAGTCGTTTTTCCTGTATTATGGATGTCTATTATGATCTATGGTTGTTTCTCCAGTTTGTGAGAAAATTGCCTGGGTAAAGGTCTCTTACGTCTCAGCAGTGGGGGAGATTAAGCCGTATCAAAGAAGCGTTGGGCTATCATCTCTTGTTTGTGCGAGGTTTCAGGCGAGTCGCCACACGTTAGACTGATGTCGGTATTCCTTAATTTGGGTTTGAGGGGAGAACTATTACTGTCGTTGAGCAGAGAAAAGAGGAGCTTTTTGGGTGGTCAATCGTTGCCGCATAGCCTGGAGCATCAGTTCAACGGCGGCTCCCTCTTTCTGGCTCCCTGGCTCCGATTGCTGGCTTCCAATGTGGCTCCGGCGATACCTTGGTGGCTCCCGTAATCTTGATCGCTGATACGTGGCTCCCTGGCTCTTCTGTCTCAAGTGACTGGCTCCTCCATGCTGCCACATTTGATGATTCAAGCGGATCAAGAGGATATTCAGGAGATATTGATCCTGTGCTGGCTACTTGGGATATCCGTTCGAAAAATCGATGTGTTCTACACGATGGAGCAGGCTTTCTTGCCAAAGCCCATGAGACGCGAGTACAATCAACACGGTCCATTTTGCGTGTAGACTCTGACCACGCGCCTATGTTCACGAAGAAGAGGTTTCATTCGTGCTGTATGTATTTTCCTCGCTTCAGCAACGAGTCTGTTTCCGCTTGCATGCACTCCAAGAACGTGTTTCGCGGTGGATCAAACCACTGACGGCTTCTCTTGTGCTCGGCACGTTCGCCGATTTGACCAGAGGCAAAGCCGAACTGCTGGCGGAAAACGCGCTGTTGCGGCAACAACTCATCATCTTGCGTCGGCAGGTTAAACGTCCCGTCGGCAGGAAAACAGACCGGCTTTTTTTGGTGCTCCTGGCCAGGATGGCTCGGACCTGGAAACAAGCGCTCTTCCTTGTCCAGCCAGAAACACTTCTGCGGCTTCCATCGTGAGCTCTTCCGCGTGTTCTGGAAGCACAAATCCAGGGCGCGCGAGAGAAAACCGAAGCTCTCGCTCAAGACGATTGCCTTAATCAAAGAGATGGCAGCACACAATCAACTCTGGGGAGCAGAGCGCATTCGCGGTGAACTCCTCAAGCTGGATATTCGGAGAAGTCAAGCGGACGATTCAGAAGTATATGCGGCAGGGCCGTCCAAAACGAGCTCGTGGACAGACCTGGAAGACATTTCTCTGCAATCATGCGGCAGAGATCTGGGCCTGTGATTTTTTGCAGGTGACCGATCTCTACTTCCGTCCGCTCTTTGCCTTCTTCCTCATCGAGCTGAAGTCACGCAAGGTCATCCATGTAAATGTAACGCGCTCTCCCACCGATCTCTGGGTGGCGCAACAACTGCGAGAAGCGACTCCGTATGGGCAAACACCCAAATATCTCATCCGGGATAATGACAAGAAATTTGGGCCAAGTTTTGCGCGAGTGGCCACAACCAGTGGGATCAAGGTGCTTCGAACTCCATATCGAACTCCTCAGGCGAATGCCGTGTGAACGTTTTTTGGGAAGCGTGAGACGAGAATGCTTGGATCACTTCTTCATTTTCCATGAGAAACAACTCTATCGCCTCCTCAAGGCTTATACACTGTACTTTAATCAAGCTCGACCCCATCAAGGGCTTGGGCAGCGGATTCCGGACCCGCCGGTGCTTTCTGCTCCTGCTGCGAATCAGCTGAGCAAGGTTTGCGCCGTTCCTGTGTTGGGTGGGTTGCACCATGACTATCAAAAGGCAGCATAAACCGCAACCGCAAAAGTGTCTATCAGAGAGGTGAGTGAAAAGTGCTTGACATCATGTGATAGTCACTTCAAGATTCCTGCGTCTTTTTGTCTCTCCCCTGTTTCCTTTCCATGAATAAGGAGAAAACGTCATCTTTCTGTCTGGTTGTCGAGGTATCTCCCTGCCTATTTATTGAGCAGAGGTTTGCTCGTTCTCGATTTATCAGAACGGATGTCCCAAGTAGCCAGCACAGGGGATCATGGCTTCGAGATCCAGAGATCCGGTCCGGCGTAAGCGTACACCGCCATTTTCTTCGGATTTCAAATAGAGAAATTGTCCCCTTGTACTTTCGTGAACTGAAAACTATACTTGCCATTAGGAGCGATACTCGTTTATCTCCACCCTTTCTGTTTTCGTGTGATACGCAAGCATGTTAGGAGGGTCATGTCCTATGGCGCGCGAGCTTCATATCGAGGGGTACAGTTCGCTTGCTCCTGATGAAAAGGGCGATGTACTGCAAACGGTGCAACGTGCCTTGCGGGTGCTGAGTCTTCTTGCCGAGCATCCTCCAGGGCTTACTGTACGCCAGATCAGCAACGCGCTCGAACTGAATATCAGCACCTGCTACCATTTACTGAACACGCTGGTAGTGAATGGCTATCTTGATCGTCCCCCGCATCAGCAAATCTACTTCTTAGGCCCGCAAATCCCTTATCTGAATAATGCATTTGTGCAGGGAGTGGCTGTTCAGGGGACGGCAGCCCACGTAGAAGATACCAGTTGGCCGCCGGGATGGAGCGCGTCATGGCTAGTTGGTCGATTGCGTTCGGTGCTGTATCGCCTCACTGAGCAAACGCAAGAACCATCCTATCTGAGCTGTCGGCGTTTTGGAGAAGTGTTGCTCCTGGCCATTGTAGAAGCGCCCCGGGCTCCCAAGGTCACGGAGTTATATGTTGGATATCAAGGACCGGCCCACTGCCACGCTTTGGGGAAGGTATTGCTAGCATACAGTGACCCGGCTTTCGTTGACAGGTACCTCGATGTTCATCCGTTGACGTCCGTCGGCCCGAATACCATCGTACAACGGCTCAAATTTCAGGAAGAACTGAATGATATCGTTCGCCAGGGGTATAGCATCGACCAAGAAGAATTCTCGACCGACACCTATTGTATCGCGGCTCCCATCTTTGCCCCGAAAGGGGAGGTGGTGGCAGGGCTGGCTATCTCTTTTAGCAGTGAAGTTTTTGCAAAGCGGGTCGAGTGGCTCATTGCCCAGGTCACCCGTGCAGCCAACTACGCCCGCGCTGAATTACGCCTGGCTCCTGCCTATCAATTGTAGGAACGGCGCCTGGCTCAACCTCAGCTAGCAGAGGCGCATCCTTGTTCGTCAATACTCGTAAGTTTGTATTGTCATTTCGTATGTCGTTTTTTCATAACTCGCAGACACAAGAAAGGAACATTCCTTGCCTGAACGTGAAGAGCCGCGTGTTACCTCGGAGGGGGTAATGGAGGTGCTGCAAACCTGCTATGACCCTTGCTGCAAGGAACGCGCCGTTAGCGTGGTTGAGCTAGGGCTGATCCAGGGAGTGAAAGTGGCTGATAACGGGCATGATGTGCGCGTTGAACTGCTGCTTACCTCCGGCTGGTGTCCTTTCTCAACGCACCTGTTGCAGATGATCGATCAAAACGTGCGCGCCATCGAGGGGGTCGGTGAAGTAGACACCGAAATTGTCTGGAATACCGTCTGGACGCCCGAACGCATGAGCGGCAGCGCGCGCCAGAAACTTACCCTGCCAATGGCACAACTGCTGCCATTGCGCCAACGTCGTATCGAGCGTGAAGCAAAAGAAGCGCAAGCCTCGCAGTCGTCTGTTTCCTGAAATGTACGAGAGGAGTACACCATGCTGGACAATGACGCCTTTGTATTTGACTGTGTCTGTCACGTCTTCAACTTTGACATGAAAAACGCTTTCGGCAAGCCGGGCCAGATGTTTATCAATCACCTGTACGCCTTCCACCAGGTGCTGACCCCGCCGGGTGAGCGCGTCCTCAGTCCTGAAGAGTTCTTGCGCGAATGGAGCGTCGATGAGATCGCGCAGATGGTCTTCGAGGAATCCGGCACCGATATGATCGTAGCGCAGCCCCTGCCACTCACCGACCTCTTCTATGATGGCCTGTCGCAGTGGGAGAAGTGCGCGGCCATGGCGCAGAAATACCCAGACCGTGCCATCTTCTGGGGTTCGGTCAATCCGTTAGAGGGCAAGAAAGCGCTCGATCTGATGGAACGCCAGGTGAAAGAATACGGCGCGAAGGCTTTCAAGTTCTACAATGTGCGCTACGACTACGGCGAACCGTTCCCCTGGCGCATGGATGATCCGCGCATCGCCTTCCCCGTATTTGAGAAGGCCCTCGAACTGGGCGTGACCACCATCGGCGTGCATAAGGGTGTGCCGCTCGGTCCGCAGCCCATCGAGCATACGCAGACCTGGGACATGGACGGGGCCGCCGCCAACTTCCCCGACATCAACTTCATCATCTTCCATGTCGGTCTGCCCTTCATCGACGAGGTGTGCTGGCAACTGGTGCGCTACCCCAACCTGTACGCCTCAATTGCTGCCACGCTGAATTTCGTCGTGCGCGCCCCGCGTGCCTTCGCGGAAAATATGGGCAAACTGATGTTCTGGTGCGGTGAGGACAAAATTCTCTACGGCGGTGAGACGCCTATCTGGCACCCGCGCTGGGCGCTGGACGCCTTCTGGAAGTTCGAGCTGCCCGAAGACCTGGTAACGGGTTACGGCTATCCACAACTGACCACGCAGGCCAAGAAAAAGATTCTCGGCGG
>WNFA01004942.1_pt1 | contig 11117 bp, 8 predicted proteins | sample 5400481 | NCBI WGS metagenome assembly WNFA01 (sample SAMN13153340, study PRJNA577476) | soil metagenome | isolation source: 120 cm saprolite under Douglas fir tree site 2 hole 1 replicate 2 | place: USA:California | collected 2015-04-18
CGCAACTTGCTGCGACAATCCCTTGAGCTTAGATTCAAGGGCCTCAATAGCTGGTCTAAATTCTTCCTTCACGGCGCCCCTCCCGCGTAGCGGGGTTTCGAATGGCCACAACCATACACAAACAACTTCCTTTCCGCAACGGTGCGAAAAACAGCACGGAAAACGTCCAGTCAGCCTGTTCAAGACAAATGGCGGATTTACGCGGTTTGTCTAGGTGTCCGCGCCGCTCCTATAGCGTTTTGTCGCCGGATAGGCGGGGGAGCACACCTAGCACCAACTCAACACCCACCTATCCTGTTGCCGCGACTCGGCTAACGCATACGTCACAAGGTGTCCTTGCCGCGACTGGCAGCGCATGGTAAAAGCAAGACGGCCCGCCAAAGAGAGCGGGCCGTCTTCCCCGTGGAGGGGTGGCAGAGTCCGGTTGAATGCGCCCGACTTTAAATCGGGAAGACGTGCTAGTCCCACGTCTCGCGGGTTCAAATCCCGCCCCCTCCGCACGAAGGCTTCAGGGGCAAACGTTTGCCCGCGACTCGGCACATTACCACACTGATGAGATAAACGCACTGTTGAGGTAGGCTCACCACCTAGCCCCCACCTATCCCGCGTTAGGCTAGCTTGTGCACGCCTAGCCGAAGTCTAGCCCCGCTCCCCCTAGCTGGTGCAATTGATTGCACGCTTCGGCTTGCGGCCTCCCCTTGCCCGCACCGTTTGAGAGTCTGGTTGTATTCGGGTTCTAGTAGAACGAGTCTTGTCCAGCACAACTAATTGTGTGATGCTGGCCTTGCATCGGAACCCTTGGGTTTGCCGCATGGCGCAGTCCGGTCATTCGCCGCCTACCAGCGCTGATGATTGGATTGGGGTTGCCAGGCGCGAACTGAGGAATCTTCGTGGGGCCTATATCGGGCAATTGAGCAATGACGCGAAGGTTGACCATGCGCTTAAGGCCACCGAAGCCGTGCTCAAGGCGATCATCTGGAAACAGCATGGTTGGTCCAGTTGGCCCGGTAAGACCAAGGGCTACAAGTTTCTCTACAACCACGATCTGCAAACGATGCTTGACCATTGCGGGTCGCTAAGAAGTCGCCTGCGCCTGAGCGCCCACCACTGGATTTCGTGGCAGGTGTTGGCAAATGCCGTGCTGAAGCAGTCTCGATACTCGCCAACGCCGCCGCCGGACGCTGAGGCGCACGAAGTCGCAAAGTCGGCCCGTCATCCTGATAAGGGGATCGTTCCATGGTTGCTCGCGCGCTATCACGAGATGACATAGCCTTCGGTCGCGCGGTCCTGCTCGCGACCGATTCCCTCGGCATGTCGGCAGAGGGTGCCTTTTGGCTATATGATAACCGCGATGAAAAGTGGCGCTATTTCTTAGTGTCGACGCTCTTTGGGCGGATTAATTCGCGCGAACTTTACCTGCGTCTCAACGAGGCTCTTTCAAAAACTCTGTCTGAGCGGGAGACTCAGGATTTCCTGCTCTATATCGCCAGCCCCAGCGAAAAGTTCGTGAGAGATATTCGCGGGCATATCAAGACCGACCGCCACACGTCAGACCCGAAAAGCGCGACGGTCAAAATTGGCGGCAAGATGGTCAAGGCGTGGATCTATCGCTTGGCCACACAATTGAACGAGAACACCGCCAAACGAGTGCAGCGACGCTTCCGCCGCCGCACCAACGAGCTGAAAGCAGCCTAGGCTAAGAGCGCTTACCTGTCGCCGGCCGCCCTCGCAACAGCGGCACCTAATCGACGGCCTCTCGCCGCTGCGTTAGTATCGCGGCATGTCCGATATCAGTCGGGCCAGCCATTGGCGCAGCGAGCCGAAGAGCTCCGCGCCCTAGTGGCGCGCTTGAAGACGAAGGATGCCCGCGAGCCGCTGTTGGCGCTCGCCACCGATCTCGACCGCATGGTCGAGCGATTGGAACGCCGCACGAAGCGTGAAGGCTAGGCGATGTTGCTCCCGCTCAGCAAGGAGCGCTATTGGAGCGCAACTGCCTCTCGCGCCCATAACGGCGAGGCAGTCTTCTTCTATTTTCTCACGGTCGAGGACGCGAAGGCGTTTATAGACCGCTTCGCTTGCGGGCTGAGTGTCCCAAGGAGAGTGGGAGCCGCGCGGGCCGACGCTCCGGGGCCGGTTTGATCGTGCACTCACAGCCAGTTTGACGCCACGCTCAAGACAACGATCGCGCGCATTCACGCTTTGTTGAGTGACCGGCGCTCGCGTCGAGTTGGGCCACTGGCCATATCTCCCTTGCCAATGTCCGCACGCTCGGAAAGGAAGACAAGCCATGCGCCTCGCTTCGCGTCGCCGCCGGGATGTCGGTCTTGTCCTCGTCGCGCTCTTCGCGGTCTCCCTTGCAGCCTGTGCACCGCCGCCATCCGTCAACTCGCCGCAGGTCGACGAGATGTACAAGCGGATGTACGGACCGATCATTGATGGCGGCTGAGGGCCGCACGCCAAGGCTCGCGAGGTCGCACGGAGGCTGCCGTCATTGCGTCCTTCGACTGCGCGCCCTTCGGACGCGCGCTCAGGATGAGGCGCAGCGAGGCAATCTCCATCACGCAGCGCGCTCGTGCCGGCGGGAGATTGCCGCGGCGCCCGACGGGCGCCTCGCAATGACCTGTCCAGTCAGGTTGCCGCAGGTGCCGGCGGCGCCCCTCGCGGGCTTTACCGGTTGTTTAACGACGGGAGCCTACTTCTCCGAGGCGGGTGACGCCGCCCGGCGGCGGTCTCGCGCCGGCGCGTGTCTTTAATCCCCTCGGGGCGCGTCATCCGACTCGAGCAACAGGAAAGGCCTCGCCCCGTGTTTCACAGCTTTGGCAGATCCCTGGCGCTTTGGGTCGTCATCGGCTTGCTGCTCGTGGCGCTGTTCAACATTTTCGAGAAGCAGGCCGATCACACTCCGGCAAATCTCGCGCTCTATTCCCAATTCCTCGACGAGGTCGAGCACGGGCGGGTGCGCGACGTCACGGTGCGCGGCAAGATCGTCGACTATACCCTGACGGACCATCGCAGCTTCGCGACGCGCGCGATGGACGATCCCGGGCTGATCGATCGCCTCGCCGCCAAGCGCGTGAACTTCGAGGCTGCGCCGGTCGACGATACCGTACCGACCTTCAAGCAGATGCTGATCAACTGGTTCCCGATGCTGCTGCTGATCGCCGTCTGGATCTTCTTCATGCGGCAGATGCAGCAATCTCGCGGCCGCGCCGATCCCCAAGCCATGGGCGCCGATCCCCAAGCGATGACAGCGCCGCGCTTCGTGTTCCGCCCGTGGAGAAATCTCTCGCTCTGGGTCATCATCGGCCTGCTGCTGGTGGCGCTGTTCGGCCTGTTCCCGAATCCGGAGGAGCGCCACCCGGCAAATCCGGCGCCCTATTCCGAATTCCTCGATCAGGTCGACAAGGGACAGGTGCTCGACGTGACGGTGCGCAGCAAGATCATCCGCTATACCTTGATCGACCGGCGGACCTTCTCGACGCAGGCGATGGACGATCCCCGGCTGATCGAACGCCTCGCCGCCAAGAATGTGAGCTTCAAAGCGGCGGCGGCCGACGATAACGAGCCGACCCTGGCGAAAATCCTGATCAACTGGTTCCCGATGCTGCTGCTGATCGCCGTGTGGTTCTACTTCATGCGGCAGCAATCGCGCGAGCGCGGCGACCCCACGCCATGAGCCGCGCGGCGGCGCGACTACCTACCTTGGGGATGGATCGTCCCAGCAACACTCAAGCACGAGCTGGAGAGGGTCTTTGGTTGAGGGCGGGCCGCGCGCGCCACGGCGTCGACGCGTCGTGGCTCGATCCCGACCGTGCGCGAGCCCATACCAAAGAGTGGAGGGGCCGGTGACGCAGGGGATCGTCAGAGTGTTGCTTCACCCGGACGGGAAGCGGCGGGTCTTGATCGTGCGGCGGGAGACGGGACTCTTCGGGTTTGAGGAGGAACAGTTCTCGGACCATCCGGATGAGATGTGCTGGGTGAGCTGTTCCCGAAAGCATTACTCGATTTGCGACTCCGCAGAGACGGCCGAAAAGGAAGCGCGTGGTGACATCAAATGGCTGGTGCTTGTGCCCTGATCGGGTCGGCCATTGGCGACCCGACAAATGTGCGGCGGCGCGGATCGACGAAATCATCGCATCTTCGGGGACGCGAGCGCCGGGGCGTCGTTGCCCTAATCGGATGCAGCGATGCAAGGTCGGGGCATGGCAAAGCCTGTGGTGGTGACCATCGAGCACGGCTCGAGGAAGAGCGCGGTGCAGGCGAAGCTCGGGGCCAGCATGGATGACATTCGCGGGCGGCTCGGGCCGTTCGTCGGCGCGATCGAGCAGGAATGGGTGGGCGACGCGCTGCACTTCCGGCTGGCGGCGCTGGGCCAGCCCGTCACCGGGCGCATCGACGTGGATGACCGGGTGGTGCGGGTCGAAATGGTGCTGCCCGGGCTGCTCGGCTATCTCGGCGACCGGATCGCCGGCCGGGTACAGCGCGAGGGCGCGCTGCTGCTCGACAACAAGAATTGATCTGGCCTCGCGCCGACCGGCAGCGGCAAGCGTTTAACTCGTGCGCCGGAAGAAAAACCACGCCTGCTCTACCCGCGGGTGAAATAAATTCGGCCTCCCTACCCGAAAGGGGGAGATGGCTTTTCTTTGCTCCTTGGCCGGCCGCGAGGGTAGATTGACACTGCGAAAAAATGGGCCGCCGCTAGAGCGGCTTGATCGCGTGTCTCGGGAGAGCCCTCTATGCCGCGCACGAGCAAGGCCAAGCTGCCCAGCGACGCCGCCCACCCTGTCCCCAGCCGCGCGCTCGAGCACGGCAAACGCAGCGCGAGCGTCAAGGCGAACGGCCATCACGCGCCGCACGAGCAGTCCCTCGACGTGCAGGTGCTCCTGGACGTGCTGCAGTCCGTGCGCGTCGGCGATTTCTCCGTGCGCCTGCCGCGCGACCAGGTCGGCCTCGCCGGAAAAGTCGCGGACACCTTCAACGAGATCGTCGCCGCGAACGAGCGCATGGCGCAGCAGCTGGAGCAAGTGGGCCAGGTCGTCGGCCGCGACGGCAAGACCAGGAAGCGCGTGCGCTTCGGACTGTCGCTCGGCGCCTGGGGCGACATGGAGGCGTCGATCAACACGCTCATCGACGATCTGCTGTGGCCGACGACCGCGGTGACGCGCGCCATCGCCGCGGTGGCGCGCGGCGATCTGCTGCAGACCGTGCAGCTCGAGGTCGACGGACGGCCGCTCAAGGGCGAGTTCCTGCGTTCCGCCAATATCGTCAATACCATGATCAAGCAGCTCTCGGTGTTCACCTCGGAAGTGACGCGCGTCGCGCGCGAGGTCGGCACCGACGGCAAGCTCGGCGGCCAGGCGCAGGTCCGCGAAGTGACGGGCGTGTGGAAGGACCTGACCGAGAGCGTCAACTCGATGGCGAGCAATTTGACGGCGCAGGTGCGCAACCTCGCCGAGGTGACGATCGCGGTCGCGAACGGCGATCTCTCGAAGAAGATCACCGTCGACGTGCGCGGCGAGATCCTGCAGCTCAAAGAAGCCATCAACACGATGGTCGATCAGCTGCGCTCCTTCGCGTCGGAAGTGACGCGCGTCGCCCGCGAGGTCGGCACCGAAGGCAAGCTCGGCGGCCAGGCGCTGGTGCCCGGCGTCGCCGGCACCTGGAAGGACCTCACCGACTCGGTCAACGCCATGTGCGGCAACCTCACCGACCAGGTGCGCAACATCGCGCAGGTGACGACCGCCGTCGCGCGTGGCGACCTCTCGCGCAAGATCACCGTCGACGTGCGCGGCGAGATCCTCGAGCTCAAGGACACCATCAACACCATGGTGGACCAGCTCAACGCCTTCGCCGGCGAAGTGACGCGCGTCGCGCGCGAGGTCGGCACCGAAGGGCGCCTCGGCGGCCAGGCGCAAGTGCCCGGCGTCGCCGGCACGTGGAAGGATCTGACCGACAGCGTCAACTCGATGGCCGGCAATCTGACCGCGCAGGTCCGCAACATCGCGGAGGTGTCGACCGCGATCGCGCGCGGCGATTTGTCGAAGAAGATCACGGTCACCGTCAGCGGCGAGATCCTGCAGCTGAAAGAGACCATCAACACCATGGTCGATCAGCTCAACGCCTTCGCTTCCGAGGTGACGCGCGTCGCGCGCGAGGTCGGCACCGACGGGCGCCTGGGCGGCCAGGCCAACGTGCTCGGCGTCGCCGGCACCTGGAAGGATTTGACCGAAAGCGTCAATTCGATGGCGAGCAACCTCACGGCGCAGGTGCGCAACATCGCCGAGGTGTCGACCGCCATCGCCAATGGCGACCTCTCCAAGAAGATCACCGTCAATGTCAGCGGCGAGATCCTGCAGCTCAAAGCCACCATCAATACCATGGTGGATCAGTTGAACGCCTTCGCCGGCGAGGTGACGCGCGTCGCGCGCGAGGTCGGCACCGAAGGCAAGCTCGGCGGCCAGGCGCAGGTGAAGGGCGTCGCCGGCACCTGGAAGGATCTGACCGACAGCGTCAACTCGATGGCGAGCAATCTGACCGGCCAGGTCCGCAATATCGCCGAGGTCGCCACCGCCGTGGCGCAAGGCGACCTGTCGAAGAAGATCACCGTCAATGTCAGCGGCGAGATCCTGCAGCTCAAAGAGACCATCAACACGATGGTCGATCAGCTCAACGGCTTCGCCGGCGAGGTGACGCGCGTCGCGCGCGAGGTCGGCACCGAAGGGCGCCTCGGCGGCCAGGCCAACGTCCCCGGCGTCGCCGGCACGTGGAAGGACTTGACCGACAACGTCAACTTCATGGCCGGCAACCTCACCGGCCAGGTGCGCAACATCGCCGAGGTCGCCACCGCCATCGCCAACGGCGATTTGTCGCGCAAGATCACGGTCGACGTCCGCGGCGAGATCCTGCAGCTCAAAGAGACGCTGAACACCATGGTGGATCAGCTCAACCGCTTCGCCGGCGAGGTGACGCGCGTGGCGCGCGAGGTCGGCACCGAAGGGCGGCTCGGCGGCCAGGCCAACGTGCCCGGCGTCGCCGGCACCTGGAAGGACTTGACCGACAGCGTCAACTTCATGGCGGGCAACCTGACCGCGCAGGTGCGCAACATCGCCGAGGTGACGACCGCCGTGGCGCGCGGCGACCTGTCGCGCAAGATCACCGTCGACGTGCGCGGCGAGATCCTCGAGCTCAAGAACACCATCAACACCATGGTGGACCAGCTCAACGCCTTCGCCTCGGAAGTGACGCGCGTCGCCAAGGAAGTCGGCACCGAAGGCAAGCTCGGCGGCCAGGCGACGGTGCCCGGCGTCGCCGGCACCTGGAAGGATTTGACCGACAACGTCAACTTCATGGCCAGCAACCTGACCGGCCAGGTGCGCAACATCGCCGAGGTGGCGACGGCCATCGCCAGCGGCGACCTCTCGAAGAAGATCACCGTCGACGTGCGCGGCGAGATCCTGCAGCTGAAGGAAACCATCAACACGATGGTCGAGCAGCTCCGCTCCTTCGCCGCCGAGGTGACGCGCGTCGCGCGCGAGGTCGGCACCGAAGGGCGGCTCGGCGGCCAAGCTGTCGTGCCCGGCGTCGGCGGCACCTGGAAGGACCTGACCGACAACGTCAACCTGCTCGCCGCCAATCTGACGACGCAGGTGCGCAACATCGCCGAGGTCACCACCGCGGTGGCGCGCGGCGACCTGTCGCGCAAGATCACCGTCGACGTCAAGGGCGAGATCCTCGAGCTCAAGAACACCATCAACACGATGGTCGATCAGCTCAACGCCTTCGCCTCCGAGGTGACGCGCGTCGCGCGCGAGGTCGGCACGCAGGGCGAGCTCGGCGGCCAGGCGCAGGTGCCCGGCGTCGCCGGCACCTGGAAGGACTTGACCGACACCGTCAACGTCATGGCGGCCAACTTGACCGAGCAGGTGCGCGGCATCGTCAAGGTCGTGACTGCTGTGGCCAATGGCGATCTGAAGCAGAACCTCACGGTGAAGTCGAAGGGCGAAGTCGCGGCGCTGGCCGAGACCATCAACAATATGACCAACACGCTGGCCACGTTCGCCGACCAGGTCACGACCGTGGCCCGCGAGGTGGGCGTCGAGGGACGTCTGGGCGGCCAGGCCAACGTGCCGGGCGCCGCCGGCACCTGGAAAGACCTCACCGGCAACGTGAACCTGCTCGCGGCCAATTTGACGACGCAGGTGCGCGCCATCGCCGAGGTGGCGACCGCCGTGACCAAGGGCGACCTCACGCGGTCGATCCAGGTCGAGGCGCGCGGCGAGGTCGCCGAGCTCAAAGACAACATCAACACGATGATCGACAATTTGCGGCTCACCACCGACCGCAACACCGAGCAGGACTGGCTCAAGACGAACCTGGCGCGCTTCACCAACATGCTGCAGGGCCAGCGCGACCTGACCACGGTCGGCAAGATGCTGCTGTCGGAGCTGGCGCCGCTGGTCAGCGCGCAGAACGGCGTCATCTACCTGGTGCAGACCGAGGAGACGCCGAGCCTCAAGCTGCTCTCGGCCTATGCGGATTCGGACGACGAGCAGGGCGGGCATGCGCAGCGCCTGCAGATCGGCCAGGGCCTCATCGGGCAATGCGCCGCCGACGCCAAGCGCATGCTGATCGCCGACGTGCCGGCGAATGTGGTGCCGATCCGCTCCGGCCTCTTCAAGCTCATCCCGAAGAACGTCATCGTGCTCCCCGTCCTCTTCGAAGGGCAGGTCAAGGCGGTGATCGAGCTTGCCTCGGCCGGCAACTTCACCGATCTGCAGGTCTCGTTCCTCGATCAGCTCACCGCGAGCATCGGCATCGTGCTCAACAGCATCGAGGCGACGATGCAGACGGAAGGGCTGCTCAAGCAGTCGCAGCAGCTGGCGACCGAGCTGCAGACGCAGCAGCGCGAGCTGCAGCAGACCAACGAGCAGCTCGAGCAGAAGGCGCAGCAGCTCGCCGAGCGCAACGTCGAGGTCGAGCGCAAGAACCAGGAGATCGAGCAGGCGCGGCGCGCGCTCGAGGAGAAGGCCACCGAGCTGGCGCTCACCTCGAAATACAAATCCGAGTTCCTCGCCAACATGTCGCATGAGCTGCGCACGCCGCTCAACAGCATCCTCATCCTGGGCCAGCAGCTCGTCGAGAACCCCGACGGCAATCTCAGCGCCAAGCAGGTCGAGTTCGCGCGCACCATCCACTCCGCCGGCACCGACCTGCTCAACCTCATCAGCGACATCCTCGATCTCTCCAAGATCGAGTCCGGCACCGTGTCGGTCGACGCCGAGGACGTGTTCTTCACCAACCTGCAGGACATGGTGGCGCGCCCGTTCCGCCACGAGGCGGAAAGCCGCGGCCTGACCTTCGACGTGCAGATCGACCCCAAGCTCGACCGCAGCATGATCACCGACTCGAAGCGCCTGCAGCAGGTCCTGAAGAACCTCCTGTCGAACGCCTTCAAGTTCACCGAGCAGGGCGGCGTAAGGCTGTCGATCTCGGCAGCGGCAGGCGGCTGGAGCCCCGATCGCCCCACCTTGCGGCAGGCGCCCTCGGTTGTCGCCTTCGAGGTCTCCGATACCGGCATCGGCATCCCGCCGGAGAAACAGAGGATCATCTTCGAGGCGTTCCAGCAAGCCGACGCCAGCACCAGCCGCAAATACGGCGGCACCGGCCTCGGCCTCGCCATCAGCCGCGAGCTGGCCAACCTGCTGGGCGGCGAGATCCAGCTGCGCAGCACGCCCGGCATGGGCAGCACCTTCACGCTCTACCTGCCGCTCAAATATGTCGGCCCGACCGCGGCGGCACGGACGGGCGCGGCGCCCGGCCCGGCGGCGATCACCGCTGCCAAGGCCGGCGCGCGACTGGCCGAGCTTCCCGTGGAGCCGATCCCGGACGACCGCGACACGGTGCAGCCGGGCGAGGCGGTGCTGCTCATCGTCGAGGACGACCCGCATTACGCGCGCATCATGGTCGACCTCGCGCATGATTCAGGGCTGAAGGTCCTGGTGGCCCAGCGCGGCGCCGATGCGCTGGCGCTGGCGCGCGAGTATCAGCCGAGCGCCGTCTCGCTCGATGTGTTCCTGCCGGACATGCTGGGCTGGTCGGTGCTGAGCCAGCTCAAGCAGGATGTGGCGACGCGGCATATCCCCGTGCAGATCGTCACCATGGACGAGGACCGCCAGCACGGGCTCGCCCGCGGCGCCTTCTCCTTCATGACCAAGCCGGCGACGAAGGAAGGGTTGGAAAACGCGCTGGCGCGGATCAAGGACTACACCCGGCCGCGGCGCAAGCGTCTGCTGGTCATCGAGGACAGCCCGGCCGAGCGCCTCAGCATCACCCAGCTCTTGGGCCACGACGACATCGACATCGTCTCGGTCGAGAGCGGCGCCGAGGGCCTAGCCGCGTTGCGCGAGGGCAACATCGATTGCGTCGTGCTCGACCTGCGGCTACCGGATATGTCGGGCTTCGATCTGCTCGAGCAGATCCGCGACGATGCGGCGCTGTCGGACATCCCGGTCGTGGTCTTCACCGGCCGCGAACTCTCGCCCGACGAGGACGCGCAGCTCCACACCATGGCGCGCAGCGTCGTGGTGAAGGGCGTCGAATCACCGGAGCGGCTGCTCGACGAGACGGCGCTCTTCCTGCACAGGGTAGTGGCGGACCTGCCAGAGCCGAAGCAGCGCATGCTCGAGCGCCTGCACAGCTCGGACGAAGATCTCCTCGGCAAGACCGCGCTGCTGGTCGACGACGACGCGCGCAACATCTTCGCTCTCAGCAGCGTTCTCGAACGCCGCGGCATGCGCGTGCTGACCGCGATCACGGGGAGCGAGGCGATAGCCCTGCTCGACGCCACGCCCGAGGTCGCCATCGTCCTCATGGATATCATGATGCCGGAGATGGACGGCTATCAGACCATGCAGGTGATGCGCGGCAATGCCGCCTTCCGCCGCCTGCCCATCATCGCGCTCACCGCCAAGGCGATGAAGGGTGACCGCGAGAAGTGCCTCGAGGCGGGCGCGTCCGACTACCTCGCCAAGCCGGTCAACACCGAGCAGCTTCTCTCGGCGCTCAGAATGTGGTTGCATCGCTAGCAGGATGAAGGTGCATGGGCGACAAGGACCCCG
>WNFA01004943.1_pt1 | contig 11115 bp, 10 predicted proteins | sample 5400481 | NCBI WGS metagenome assembly WNFA01 (sample SAMN13153340, study PRJNA577476) | soil metagenome | isolation source: 120 cm saprolite under Douglas fir tree site 2 hole 1 replicate 2 | place: USA:California | collected 2015-04-18
TAAGGGCGAAGTAGAGTTTTTCCATCTGAACCCGGAGGGGGGCTTCAGTGCATAAATCAATCACGGTAAATTTCGCTTTGCTGAGCATCATCGCTTCATCGTTGGTCCCCGCGTCGCGCGCGCAGACCGATACGCAACCCGCGGCCACTACGGCTCCGATTGCTCCTAATTGGAAGATCAGCTGCCCTGGCGTTCGCAACGTACCCATGACCGCCGATGCCGAGCAATCGCTGCCCCTGCAGGTCATCGCTACGCTCAAATGCGGCGAAGAAGTCACCATGCTCGACAACAACGAAGGCTATACGGTCAAGATCAAGACCGCCGACGGCAAAATAGGGTACGTCGCTGCGATTTACATCAAAAAGATTCCCGCGCAGCGGCGGCCGCCCAGCGTGGACTCTGCAAACATTGAGAACGGCGTGGCACGCTGGCAGCAGGGCGCGCTCGGCTGTGACCACTTTTTAAGCAACGGAATTCTCGTCGAATCGCTCACCGCCAACGGCGTCACCGTGCAAGTCTCTCTACACGACACAGGATGGAAACTGCGCGCCAACGTGGCCGTCGCTAACAGCGGCTCGCGGCCGATCCGCATCGAGCCGTCGCAATTCATCCTAGACGACGTCGGCGTCCATGGAAAGCCGCTCTTCTATCAAGATCCCGCGCAGTTGGCAAAGAATGTGACCCACCAGGTTCTCTGGACCGAAGCCGTCGCGGAACCTGCGAGCGCGCCGGCGCACTCCGCGTCGTCGGCCGAATCGGTCAGCGCCACCAACGTTAGCTACAAATCTTCTTTCGCGCCGTCCGCCTCCGCTCCTAGCTACATCATTCAGCATCAATACGCGGAAGAAAACGCCGTGCGCCAGCAAGGTAAACAGACTCTGAACAGGACAGCGCAGCAAATCTTGGCCCTGGCGCTCAAATCTGCAACCGTCGAGCCCAACGACAAGGTTGCCGGCGCCGTCTGGTTCGAACGCGGGAAAAATCCGCAGCAGTTGATGCTGCGTATCCCGGTTGAGAATCAGACGCTCGAGTTTCCGCTTTCCTTCAAACAACAGAAATAGACCGAACGCGACATCGGCTTCCTCTGTCTAGCTGGCGTACGTGTGCGTTATGCAGCGACAGAGCGATGCGACGCGACTGCGCTCCACTTCCCGTTCTGCTTAATGCTGCTTTTTCATTGTTTTCTGCCAGCTGAGCTTTACCTTTTCCGGCTGGCATAGCAGACACCAAACAACTATGACCCACGCGCGGCCCGCAGTCAGAGTCGTGGCGGTTTTGCTGCCGGGGGTGGCGGCGGCCCGGCCGTGGCCGCCACGGCGAGAGGGTTCGATCCCGCCAGAAAGGGCGAGCCGGTGACCGGTGTCAACGCCCCGGTCGTAGCATCGATGGCGAACGCCGAAACGTCGTTGGAATCGCGATTCGTCACATAAACAAACTGGCCCGTTGGATCTACCGTGACGGAACCAGAAGTCGTCCCAGCTGCGAAGGGCGAACCGCCGATCGGCGACAGGGCACCGGTGGCGGCATCGAAAGTGTATGCAGAGACGTTGCCTGGACTGGAGGCCTGGCACCCCAAGGACTCGTTTCCGCAATTCGACACGTAGGCGAACTGCCCGGCCGGATCCACTGCCGCCCCCAAGGGATCCAATCCCGCCGCGAAGGGTGCGCCAGTGATCTCTGATAGCGCGCCGGTAGTCGCATCGACGGTGAAGGCCGAGACGTTGTTCGATCTCAGATTTGTCACGTAGGCGAACTGGCCGGACGGGTCTACCGTAACCCAAACGCTCGTCGTGGCCGCCACGAAGGGTGAACCAGTGATCTCGGTCAAGGCACCGGACGTGGTGTCGATGGCGTAGGCCGAGATGCTGCCAGGATTGGCTCCCTGGCAGGCAACGCTCCCGCAGTTCGCCGCATAAACGAATTGGCCTGCAGGTGTTGGACCACCAATGTGATTGGAGCCGTACCCGCCGCAAAGGGCGAACCTGGGACCGGCGTCAGCCCGCCGGTTGTGGGGTCGATGATAAACGCGGAGATGTTGTTGGAAGTCACGTTGGCCACGTAGACAAACTGACCTGACGGATCTATGGCCACCGTGCGAGGAGACGTTCCGCCCGCCGCGAACGGGGAACCGGGTATTTCCGTGAGCGCGCCGGTCGCGGGGTCGATGGTGTAGGCCGACACGCTGTTGGATTGGAGATTCGCCACATAGACGAAGCGCCCGAACGGGTCTACGATCACTCCTTGTGGACCTATTCCCGTCGCGAAGGGCGAACCCGGGACTGGGGTCAGAGCACCGGTCATCCCCTCAATCATGTACGCCGAAACGCTACCGGTACCAACTCCGCCAGGGCAACCTACGCTTCCGCAATTGGCCACATAGACGAAGCCGGCCGGCGCCTGGGCCGCTATTCGACTGGCCGCGAAGCACACCACCAGAAGCGCAGCAAAGCCACCGTACAATATTCTCCCAATTCTCTGCTGATTCATCTTTTCGTCCTCCTCTTTTCTGACTGAGTCCACCTCAGGCGATGTTGTGCTTCAGCCCGGTTCGGTGTCTTAACTCCGGTTCGGTGTCTTAACTAATGAAGGTATCCGTGAAAATTATTTTGGCGGCGAGCGAGCGGCCCAAAAAAGCTTCCTGCGCGCGGCGCTGCCGACCACAACCGCCGCATCACCGTAAACGTGCACCTGCATGTCGGAAAGTTTTATTGCGTCAACCTTCAGATCGCCCGATTTCAAAACGGAAAGCACATCTTGTTTGTTGCCTCGATGGCTGTGCTCATCCGTGTCCACGTAGGTATCGGCAAACATGCCGTCGAGAGCCGTGACGTCAGACTTCACCAGCGCATCTACCCAGTTGTTTTCAGCGTTGATGAGCGCTTGCGCGGCCGTGTCGCTTGCTCGCCCCCCCCATTTTTCTGAGTTTGCGCGAGTGCCACGAAGGCCACCGCCAACAGTAAGACACTTATTGTCTGCTTCACGAGCCGCCTCTTGGCTGGGGATTGTCGTCCCGACTTCAGCCGAGCGTCAAGTGGGTGTGCGCTGCCACCGTGACAACGAACATTACACCGCATTTTGCGGCTAAAGCCAGCACTCGCACCCACCGCCATCGTCCGGCAGTATAATTTCCCCGCATGCTCAAGTCCGCAGCCGACGTCGCGCGATTCCAGCGCGCGAGCGACCAATCGCTCCTAATCTACTTCGGTCAGCAAATCACGCTGGGCGCTCACGAACGCGTCAAGAAGCTGCTCCGGCTGTTTGAGTCGGAGCCCCTCGCAGGCATCCGCAACCTTCATCCCGCCTATTGCTCCGTACTGGTCAAGTTCGATCCGCTAAAGTGGCGGCACGAGCAGCTCGAAGAAATTCTGAAGCAATATCTAACACGCCTGGAGGACGTCACTCTCCCAGAACCGCGCCATGTAGAAATTCCTGTGTGCTATGGCGGAGAGCATGGCCCAGACCTGATCGAGGTAAGCGAAATCCACGGCATGACACCCGCACAGGTGATCGAGCTGCATTCTTCGACTGCCTACGTGGTCTATTTTCTCGGCTTTGTCCCCGGTTTCGCGTATCTCGGGGAATTGCCGGAGGCGTTGGTGACTCCGCGCTTGCCGACACCGCGTCGCAGAGTTCCGCCCGGCAGCGTGGGTATCGCCGGACGCCAAACCGCCGTCTACCCGATCGCAACGCCAGGCGGCTGGAGATTACTTGGACGCACTCCCATCTCGATGTTCAGGCCCGACCGCGACGGATTGAGCTTGTTGTCCATCGGCGACCGCGTGCGATTCACACCGATCAGCCAGGAGCAATTCGCAGCGCTGGAGCGGGCATGAGCGTGATTCAGGTGCAATCGCCCGGCCTCCTAACCACCGTACAAGATCTGGGGCGAGAAGGTTTTGGCCCCATGGGTGTGTCACCTTCCGGGGCAGCCGATCCGATTTCGCTTCGCTTGGGAAATCGATTGGTGGGCAATGCGGAGGGCGCAGCCGGCCTGGAAATGACGTTGCTCGGCGGCACGTTCCTGCTTCCGGAAGGCGCCATCATCGCTCTAACGGGCTCCGACTTCGGAGCAACCCTCGATGGCACACCCCTAGAGCCGTGGACGTCGGTTGAAGCGAAGTCCGGACAAACACTTCGTGTGGGATCGACGCATTTGGGCGCACGATGCTATCTGTGCGTGCAGGGCGGAATCGTTGTGAAGTCTTTCTTAGGCAGCGCGTCAACGCACCTCTTGAGCGGCCTCGGCGGCCACGAGGGCAGAGCCTTGCGCAAGGGAGACGTGCTGCGCATTGGTTCGGCAACCACCTCATTTCGCAAAAAATCGCTAACTTCGCCAGGATTGCAGCGCTTGTCGCCCCGCAAGACGTTGCGGGTTACGCCCGGCCCGCAGAGTGACTGGTTTCCACGGAAATCGCAGCAACTGTTTTACGAAAGCACGTATCGTATCGCGGAAGAATCCAATCGCATGGGCCTTCGCCTCGCAGGCCCGCCAATTGCACAGGGATCCAGCGGAGAGATGATTACCGAAGGCGTTTCGATCGGCGCCGTTCAAATTACCGCTGGCGGCTTGCCCATCATCTTGTTTGTCGAGCAACAAACCACCGGCGGCTATGCGAAGATTGCCAACGTGATTTCCGCCGACCTGCACAGCTTGGGGCAACTTCGCCCGCGCGACGAGATTCGCTTTGAGCGCGTTGACTGGGACGCCGCACGCTCCCTGCTGCTGGAGCAAGAGCAACTGCTCACATCTCCAGACTTGTTTGTGCCCTAGCGCGTTATATTCCTTCCTTGACAATCCATTCCTATCCTGAGACACTCAGTCCTGTAGAAACCTACGCCCCGACGGAAGTCGGGGCTTTTTTTTATGTAGTCACCGTCCGTTTTGCCTTTCTTCTGCCGGTCGTGATAGTCGCAGGCGCAGCCTGACGTTCAATTCGCCTTCTTTCCCGATCTTCGCTCGGTTCCGGGCTCCGTTCTCTTTTGTTCCGTTTTTTTCCGTACTGGGTCAGCTTGAATTTTCTTGATCGTGACACACGGGGTCAAAATTCAAGCTGACCCAGTTCTTTTTTCTATCTTCTCTTGGCTATTAATCCCTCGACCGCCTGTATCGGGTGCCCCACACGCCGTCGTTGCGTGTGGGTCTTTTCTTCGTTCTGAGCCGACGCCAAGAACCAATTCTTCCTCTGGACTGAACCATGCCAACCAAAAAACCCAACGCCGAACAGGTGTGGAAACAATTCGAGGACCTTCTGGTCCCTCGTCTGCGCCTGTCCACCACCGACCGCGTGGTCTACTCTCATCTCCTCCGCCACAGCCGCCTCGAAGGAGAGCTTCGGCTCCAATTCTCCATCCTCTGGCTCGCTCGTGGTACGCGTCTCTGCCACAACGCCGTTCGCTGGGCTGTGCGCCGCCTCGTCGCGCACGGTGTCTTGCGCCTCGTGGAACGCAGCAAAGCCGGTCACTTGGTTGAGGTACGCCTCCCCAGTGAGGTCCGTGCCACTCGCCCACGCCGGATTGCCCGCCGCCCTCTAAGCCATACTCGCGCCTTCGATTTCGACGATCTGGACCTTCTGAAACATCCTGCGCTGCGCCGCGCTATTCATGCCCGAGAACGCGGCCGCTGTTTCTATTGTCTGCGCCGCGTTACTAGCGCAACCCGCTGCCTGGATCACGTCGTCCCGCTTGCAAAGTTCGGGGATAATTCCTGGCGCAACCTGGTTTCCCGCTGTCACGAGTGCAACAGCAAGAAAAACGATCTCCCCGCGGGAGATTTCCTCAGGTGGCTGCATCGCGAGCGCCGCCTGACCGAGGTCGAGCTTGCCGCCCGCTTCCGCGGCCTGGATGCCCTCGCCGCCGGCAAACTCCGCCCTCGCCTCCCTCCAGAATGGATTCGCCGCCGTAAGCATGTGTAGGGGCCGGTCTTTAGACCGGCCAGGCCAATCTAAAGATGGCCATACACTCAAGTAGGTCCCTTTGATCGTGGTGTGACGAGTCGGTCTTGTGTCAGGGCACGACTTGCCGCCCCGAGCCAAAATCACGTGGGGCTTTAGCCCCTGAAGCAATCTGCGGGGCGAATAGGGTTAAAATTCAAACTGACCTGTTACCTTCTGCGGACCGATGAACCACATCGACTTGAATTGCGACATGGGCGAAGTGCCCGAGCACATCTCCGACGGCACACAGGAAGCCCTCATGCGCTCGATTACTTCTGTGAACATCGCCTGCGGCGGCCATGCCGGCGACGCGCAAACGATGGCCACAACCATCCAGCAGGCTCTCCGGTACAAACTCGCCATTGGAGCGCACCCGGGCTACGCCGATCGCGCCAACTTTGGCCGCATCGAACTGAATGTGTCGCCCGAAGAAGTCGCTGATTCGGTTTACGCGCAAGTTCGCACCTTAGCCGAGGTCGCAGCGCGGCACCACGCAAGCATCACCCACGTGAAACCTCACGGCGCGCTGTACAACCAAGCCGTCCGCAACTCCCAACTGGCACGCGCAATTGCCTCAGGAGTGGGCCGCTGGTCACAGCACGTTGTACTGGTTGCCCTCGCGGGTTCGCCGATGCTCGACGTTTTCGACGATGCCGGCTTCCCCATCGCCGCCGAAGCCTTCGCCGACCGCCGCTACGAACCAGACGGAACCTTGCGCTCGCGAAAACACCCCGACGCGCTCATTCACGATCCTACCGAAGCCGCCCAACAAGCCCTGACCATCGTGCACGGGAAAGTCGTTGCCCAAGACGGCTCCGAAGTGCCATTGCACGCCGACACCCTATGCATCCACAGCGACACCCCCGGCTCCCCACAAATCGCCGCGCAAGTCGCCAAGACTCTTCGCGACGCGGGGTTCAACGTGACTCCTCTCACGCTCTCCCAGTGAGAAAAAGGGCCCTCACCTCCCCACGTGTCATCCCGAACGCGCCGCGCCTCACCGGCCGTGTGAGGGATCTGCTTTTCTTATGTAGCGGCGAGCTTGTCTCGCCATCTGGCCTTTTTTGCCGCGCCACCTCCCGCTGGCGTCATCCCGAACGCGCCGCGCCTCACCGGCCGTGTGAGGGATCTGCTTTTCTCATGTAGCGGCCGCCAACCGTTTGCGGGCCGCTGAAGGCGCGCTCTCCGTCTTTGTGTCAGGGCACGACTTCAGTCGTGCCGCAAGCGGCGCGAAATCAATACGGCTTTAGCCGCTGGGGGCGCGCTTTCCGTCTTCGTATCAGGGCACGAGTTCAGTCGTGCCGTAAGCAGCGAAAAATCTCTTTTCTTTAGGAGGTCGGGGCTTTGTAGGTCAGGCTTTTAAGCCTGACTCGCGAAGCGACCCCGACGTAAAACGAACGAAATTACGGGCTTTAGCCCCTGAAGAAAGCTTCGCCGCATTTTCCGCAACCTCTTAATCGGGGGAGCAAGGCCTTAAGGCCGCGCGAAGAAGGCAACGCCACCCATCGCCAAATTGCGTGCACACGTTTCGGTCTGACGATTAGTTCCGGTTTGCCGACCACTCGTCCAGAATCGTCGAATCCGCTGCAAGGCAATTCCTTTGGGGGATATAATGCCCCGGACGGATGGCCCTCTCCTCTGGCACCAAACTCGGCCCGTATGAGATCGTTGCTCCGCTCGGCGCAGGCGGGATGGGTGAAGTGTATCGCGCGCGCGACACGCGGCTGGAGCGCACCGTTGCTATCAAGATTCTTCCCGCGCAGTTTTCCTCCGATTCCGTCCGCAAGCAGCGCTTCGGGCGTGAGGCAAAAACCATTTCGAGCCTGAACCATCCGCATATCTGCGTGTTGTATGACGTGGGCAGTCAGGACGGTGTGGACTATCTGGTGATGGAATGCGTCGACGGAGAGACGCTGGCGAAACGGCTGGAAAAGGGCCCGCTGCCACTCGACCAAGTCCTCAAGTACGGAATGCAAATCGCCGATGCGCTGGACAAGGCGCATCGCAGTGGAGTGATTCATCGCGATCTAAAGCCCGGCAACATCATGTTGACGCCGACAGGCGCGAAGATATTGGACTTCGGTCTCGCCAAATCAGCAGCGGCGCTGACCAGCGTGGCCACGCTGACGGCGGCGGTAACGCAATCCTCACCCATGACCGAACAAGGCAGCATCGTCGGCACATTTCAATATATGTCCCCGGAGCAGGTGGAGGGAAAAGAGCTCGATGGGCGGAGCGACTTATTTTCACTGGGCGCAGTGCTCTATGAGATGCTAACGGGCCAGCGAGCATTTCCAGGCAAGAGCCAACTGAGCGTCGCCTCCGCCATCCTTGAGAAAGAACCCGCGTCTATCAGCACAATCAAGCCATTGACGCCGCCCGCGCTAGATCACGCCATTCGCAGCTCGTTGGTAAAAGAACCCGAAAAACGCTGGCAGAGTGCCGCCGACCTGGCGGGCGAATTGCAGTGGATCGCCGAGGCAGGTTCGCAAACGGGCGTGCCGGTTCCGATGGTTGCGCATCGCAGAGTGCGCGAGCGAATGACGCAGATCGTGGCGGCGATTATGACGCTGGCCGCCATCGCGCTCGCCATTGGATTCTTGTTGCGCGCGCCGAAACCGCCGCAGGAAATGCGCTGGAGCGCTGAGATCGGTGCGGATGCAACATTGTTCACTGAATTTGGCCCTTCCGTGATTCTGTCACCCAACGGCACGCGGTTAGCCTTTGTTGCCGCTGGATCCGACCAGCAGCGCCGCATTTACGTCCGCTCGCTCGACCAGTTGCAGGCCACCGCGCTTTCCGGCACGGAAAGTGCGCGTGATCCGTTCTTTTCGCCCGACGGCCTGTGGCTCGGCTTCTTCGCCGACGGCAAGCTGAAGAAGATTTCTGTTCTAGGGGGTGCTGCCGTCACGATTAGTGATGTTCTCGATGACCGCGGCGGAAGCTGGGGCGAAGACGGCGCGATCGTGTTCGCACCGGAGGCTCGGGCGGTTTTGTCCAGAGTCTCTTCGATGAGAGGAACGCCTCAACTGCTGACCTCCCTCAATAAGCAAGTCGGCGAACTCAGTCACCGCTGGCCCCAGGTATTGCCCGGTGGGAAGGCCGTTTTGTTTACGTCGAGCAGTGTCCCTGGAAGCTTCGAGGACGCGGAGATTGTGGTGTACTCGATGGCCTCAGGACAACGGAAGACGGTGCTGCGCGGCGGCTTTCATGCCCGCTATGTGCCCACAGGCCACCTCATCTTCCTGCACGAAGGCACACTGCTCGCCGTGCCGTTCGATCTGAAGCGTTTGGAAGCAACCGGCCAGCCGGCACCAATCCTTGAGGGCGTCGCCACCGCCCCCGGCTACGGCAGTGCGCAGTTCTCCTTATCCGAGACCGGAGACCTCGTCTATGTCGAGGGTCGCAGCGGGAATCAAAACGTTTCCATCCATTGGATGGATCGCCAGGGCAAATTCAGACCGCTTCGCGAGACCCCTGGCGGTTATTCTTCTCCATCTTTCTCCCCAGACGGGAAGCGTTTGGCCCTGCAAATCAACGACGGCAAGAGGTTTGACATCTGGGTTTACGAGTGGGAACGCGATACGCTCACGAGGCTGACATTCAGTGGTGAAAGCAACACCAATCCGGTCTGGACGCCCGACGGCCAAAGAATTACGTATGGCTCTCTCGAAAGCGGTGCGATCAACCTTTGGTGGAAACGCGCCGATGGCGCCGGGGATGCCCAACGATTGACCGAGAGCAAGAACCAACTATCCGCCTCGTCTTGGACTCCTGATGGCAAGACCCTGGCGTTCGCAGAATTCAACCCTGGCACCAACTGGGATATCTTGACGCTGACCATCGAAGGCAACGAAAAGTCCGGATGGAAGCCCGGAGAGCCCAAGCGCTTCGTGAACACCCCCTTCGCGGAAGGATACCCCGTATTTTCCCCGGACGGCCGGTGGCTCGCCTATCAGTCCAACGAATCCGGAAATGAGGAAGTGTACGTCCGGCCATTCCCCGGCCCGGGCGGAAAGTGGCAGATTTCCAGCGGCGGAGGCTTCTTCCCCAAGTGGTCGCGCAACGGCAAGGAACTTTTTTACCGCACGACAGACCAAAAGATCATGGTGGCCACCTACACCGCTACCCGCGACTCCTTCCATGCCGACAAACCCCAGCTCTGGTCGCCAGTCCAGTTCACTAACCGCGGGATAGGCCGCAACTTTGACCTGCACCCCGATGGCAAGCGCTTCGCCGTCCTGAAGGCTCCCGGCAGTGGAGAAGTCCCCAAGGTTAACAAGGTCAGCTTCATATTCAATTTTTTCGACGAGCTCCGCCGCAAAGTTCCAACCGGCAAGAACTGACGACGCCTGCGCCTCCCGGCCCTCGGCATGAGGGAACAGCTACAGATAAAACGGCTAACCGCAGATGTGGTATGCCTTATCATCTTGGCGATTATTCCCGAGTCACGGGCAATCCGGAACTTATCGGCCGAGATTCTCAGTTTCTTTATTTTGCCGAGTCACCTGAATTCAAAGTTGATCGCCAGAAAATCGCTCCCGATGATTGCGCAAGTCCAGATTTCTTGCCACAAAACAAAGCGGCGGACCGTATAACGGCCCGCCGCTAAAAAAAAAGACAAAAACAAATCTATTCGAATTTTTCAGTCATCAACGGAAACTGCAATTTCGCTTTCGCCAACGACTTCACTACCAAGCCTTCCGCGGATTCCGAGGTTGTATTTCGCGCGGTCGCCATCTCGCTCACCAACAGATACTTGGCGCGCTCCAGCATTTTCTTTTCGCGGAAGGAAAGCGGCTTGCTCCGGCTGAGGGAAACCAAACTCTTGAGGACCACGGCTACTTCCAGGAGGGAACCCGTGCGCATGCGCTCGGAATTTTCCTTGAACCGGTGTTTCCAGTCATGATGCGAATTCAGCTTGCCCTTCTCCAGGAACCCCAGCACCTTAGTCGCGTCATTAGAACGAATTACGGCTCGCAGCCCAACCGCTTCTGCGTTTGACTGCGGTACCATCACTCGCAATCCACTCGAGACAATGCGAATCATGTAGTACCGCTCGGTACGTCCGTTCAACACTCCGTAGCTAATCTGCTCTACTAAGCCTACGCCGTGATTCGGATATACAACCTTGTCGCCGATTTTGTAATCCATAGCTTCGGTTGCCCCCCTAGGCACACAC
>WNFA01006631.1_pt1 | contig 11114 bp, 14 predicted proteins | sample 5400481 | NCBI WGS metagenome assembly WNFA01 (sample SAMN13153340, study PRJNA577476) | soil metagenome | isolation source: 120 cm saprolite under Douglas fir tree site 2 hole 1 replicate 2 | place: USA:California | collected 2015-04-18
CCTGCACTCGGCGGGCGCCGCGAACGGCTTGGCGGGAAACGGCTCGCTGAGCGCGGCTCTTCCCGCGGACGAGAAGCCGGATAAATATGTCTACGACCCGAATGATGCCGCGCCGACGATTGGCGGGTCGCTGTGCTGCGGAGCGTTGCCGACGGGAATCGGGCCGCAGGATCAAAGGCCGGCGGAGGCGCGCCCGGATGTGCTGGTCTTCACGACGGCGGCTTTCGCGCAGGACATCGAAGTGACCGGGCCGGTGACGGCGGACCTCTGGGTAAGCACCTCGGCGGTGGACACGGATTTCACGGCGAAGCTGGTGGACGTGTGGCCGAACGGGTTTGCGCAGAATTTGACGGAAGGCATCCTGCGGCTGCGCTATCGCAATTCGCAGGAGAAGCCGGAGCTGGCGAATCCCGGCGAGACGTACCACATCGCGGTTGATCTGTGGGCGACGAGCAATGTTTTTCTGGCGGGACACAAGCTGCGGCTGGAAGTTTCCAGCAGCAACTTTCCGCGCTTCGACCGCAACCTGAACACCGGCGAAGAGCAGGCGCGCGCGACGCGCATGGTGAAGGCGACGAACATGATTTTCCACGACAAAGCGCATCCTTCCGCGCTGCTGCTCTCGATCGTGCCCTGATATGGCCATTGGGAGCCGCAGGGAGACAGGAACTCAGGATGGGTACGCGCGGCCGCTGGGACAGTCCATGGAGGACTGATACCCGTGAGTTCTATCGCGAACCTGTCGGGGCCATTCGGCCCGGAGCCTGGTTCCCCGGCGTCGAGCGTCCTCACTCGAAAATACACCTGCCCGAAAAGGTTCGTATCGGCGGTGCCGCAGATATCGCGGTAGTTAGAAGGTGGGAAGGGATCCACATACGCCGTAATTTGGTCGCTGCTCACGTGCAAGCCTGCGAATGTCCCGGTCGTGTCATGATCGACGAAGTTCACATGACCGAAGAACCCGCCGTGCTTGCATCCTGCCACGAGACCAAAGTTCGCGTGGTTACTACCGTCGGTAAGCGTTTTATCCGTGATGACGAATCCCCCACCGGTCGTGAAGTCGCATGGGCTCGGAACCATGTGAGCGTATACGGGGGTGCTCCGGAGCGTCAGCAAGCCCACCAACAATCCACCCGATAAGAGTGCGAGTACTACTAGCTGGCCTATCTTTTTTTCTCTCTTGATCATTTTTCGTTCTCCATGTGCCTCAAAGCCACTCGATGGTGGGTTAAGAAATGCCTGCGGTCGCAGACGCGATCACAACATCGGCAACCCCAGTAATAGTGACGTGTAGGGCATTCACTACGGCGCCGGTGGATGAAACCGTCTGCTCGTTGATAATGACCTGACCGCCAGGAACCGAAATAGTCTGGTTGGGGTCCCCGGTTACGTCGATCGGAATGCCGTTGATCGAAAGATTGCTGAGGGTGGAGCTGCCAGTGCCGGCAGCACCCAACACCTGCGACGCCTGTGCCAATACCGAATCGGCGGTAATGCCGATCCCGGCTACGGTCATATTCAAGTTCGCAAGTGAAGCAAAGGAGTCAACCTGATCGGCCCAACTGCTGCGCTCAGGGTTTCCGCGCTAAGCGCTGATGGGATGCTCCCTGTAACCATGGAAGCATCTCTGGAGTCGTTGACGCCGCTGAGGGTCCCGGTATCGGCGAGCGCAGTTGTCGTTGCCGTTCCGAGAATTCCAAGAACGGATACTCGTGCCGCGCTGGCGTCCCCCACAACGGTCGATGCCAGCTGTGCATCGCCGGCCGCGGGCCATGCCAGCAAAGCCATCGCCAGGGCGATTGCGATTAAACAGCGTCTGAGAGATTCTGTCTGATGCATGCAAACCTCCTTGAATTGGAATCTGACACACACTTCTAATGACGAACGGGCGAAGCGGACACCGCAAGATGACTTACTGACTCCAGAACCGTGCGGCGCGCTTTCCCGCGCATCGTAGGAAAGCTAACCGGTGCGGAGGCAGCTGACAATCGGGCGGATTTCATAATTTGGTGCAGCAAAATGCTTTAGGTGGGGGAGCGTAAAACCTATGATTAGCGCCGGTGGAAACACTTGATACCAGTCTGCGGTCGCGGAATCCAAGGTTCCTCCACCACTGAATTGCTGGGGGACTCACCGGACTGCACCACTTCACCCCGGGCGGCATGTGAAGCGCCTGCGAACAGTCTGAGGGATTGGCTCGCGGGACGCGCATGGTCAAAGCCACGAACATGATTTTTCACGACAAAGCGCATCCGTCGGCGGTGTTATTGCCCGTTGTGCCATAGCACAGGCTTTCGCGGAGGTATGCAACCGCGAACCGCGAAAACCTCTCTAACTTGACACTCTGCGCGACCCGGCCTACACTACGTAGTTTTTAGATGGCCCCGGAAGCAGCCAGAGGGGCGACACCTTCATAAACAAGAGTCAAGGCTGGCATGAACGAGAGTGAAGGCGGGCATTGACAAGGACCAAGGCAGGCATGGACAAGAAAAGGCTCGACTACTACAGGAAGAAATTGCTGACGCGGCGCGAAGAGCTAATGAGGACGATCGCGCGCACGCAAGAAGAAGGCCGGACAGCGGACGAGGATCCGACAGTGGACCTCGCGGACAAGGCGGCGAACTCCTACACCAAGGAGTTTCTCTTCGGCATGACGAACACGGACCGCACGATCCTGAACATGATCGATGAAGCGCTGAAGCGCATCAAGACGGATGACTACGGGGTCTGCGCGAACTGCCAGGAGGAGATGCAGCAGAAGCGGCTCGAAGCCGTGCCCTGGGCCAAGCACTGCATATCCTGCCAGGAAAAGCTCGAACAGGGACTGCTGTAAGCGGGCACCTCAGGCCAGCCTTACGCTGAAGTTACTCCAACATAAATTACCTCTTTGCTTACGAGATGAGACGAAGTAAGCTCCTGCCTGCTTGGCAGAAGCAACTCCATCCCGGCGGCAGGACGGACGCTCACGGCACCGTGTGGGCGGCTGGTTCGCGGAAGTCAGCGACGCAGTGGTCAGCGTGCTCTTCCCAGCAGGCTGCCGCATTTGCGAGAAGCTGTTAACGCGGGCGAGCCGCGTGCCCATCTGCGAAGAGTGTCTCGATTCCTTCCAGCGCATTCCGGAGAAAGCGTGCGAGATTTGCGGGCAGCCCATGCCCGGGTTCGCGGCCAGGGAGGGCGAGAGGCTCATTTGCCGAGTTTGCGGGAACAGGACATACGCCTTCGACCGCGCGAGGAGTTACGCGATATATGAGGGGGCGCTGGTCAGGGCAATTATTTTGCTGAAATTTGAAAGGATCGAGCCGCTGGGAACGTGGTTTGCGGCAAGGCTCGCCGAGGTGGTGCAGCGCGAAATCCAAATCCTGGAGGCGGACGTGGTCGTTCCAGTACCGCTACACCGGGATCGCGAGCGGGAGCGCGGGTATAACCAAGCCGACGTGATCGCGAAGCCCTTGGCGAAGAAGCTGAGGCTGCCGCACAAGGCAGTCTTGTTAGTGAGGACGCGGCCCCGGCCAGACAAGCAAGTCCTTAGTTTTGAAGAACGTTGGGAGTCTGTGCGTGGCGCTTTTGCAACACGTCCGGGCAGCCAGGTTGACAACAAGCGCGTTTTGCTGGTAGATGATGTATTGACCACTGGAGCGACGCTTGATGCGTGTGCGAGGGCGTTGCGCGAGGCGGGGGCCAAGTCAGTGATCGGGCTGACGGTAGCCCGGGCAGCGAGGAACCTGCTGGCGGACGCCAGTGGGCCCTAACCCGAGGAAAGCGCGATGAGCCTAAGGCGGCTAGACACGGTCGATTTCCGGGGACGACAGGTCTCCGAAGTGGCTGGCGCGGCTGCGTCCGGCTCCGATGGTCCCCCAGGTAGTAGAAGCCACAACCCGGTATTCCCGAGGCGTGTATCGCTGATGCAAGAGCCTGTGCTCGTGCTGAATGCGACATACGAGCCGATCAATGTGACTGCGGTGCGGCGCGCGATGGTGCTGATGCTGAAAGGTGTGGCACAGGCAGAAGAACTGCATAGCGCGGAAGTGCATTCCGCGGCGCACGCGCACAGGGTGCCGTCGGTGATTCGCCTGCTGGCCTACCGGCATATTCCACAACAGAGCCGGGCGCTTTCGCGGAAAAATATTCTGCTGCGCGACAGAAATACGTGCCAGTTTTGCGGGCGGGTCTTCCCCAGTTCGGAACTGACCCTGGACCACGTTGTGCCGAGGTCTCGCGGCGGGCGCTCTTCGTGGGAAAACCTGGTGGCGTGCTGCTACCGTTGCAACAACAATAAGGGCGACCGCACGCCGGAAGAGGCTGGGCTGAAACTGGCGCGGCGGCCGCGGCCATTTACGCTGCATACCTCGCGGCAATTGATGCGGCTGATCGGACACCGCGACGAGCGGTGGCGTAAGTACCTGTTTTATTAATCATTTTCCAGCATCGGGGAGCCAAAAAGATTTTTTTAGGGATAGGGAAACTATTTTTGCTCCGGTGCATCTAATATTTTAACTACCACTTCGAGGACACACCCCGGGAGGCAGCTAGGGCGAAGGCCCTAGCTGCTTCTCTCCTTTTAGGGTCCTTTTTCGCGCTAACTTTTACGAGAGGATTTGCGGGCGGGATCGGCGGGGAAACTTTGCAGCGCCGATTGCTCGTCGGGAAACTCTGGAAAGACTTGGTAAAGCTGCGTGATTTTGAGGACGTCCTCGACTTTCGATGTCAGGCCAACGACTTTCATCTCGCCACCACGCTTGATCACTGCGGCGTAGGTTCTCGCCAGCTCGCCGATGCCGGAGCTGTCGAGATACTGCAAGCCACTCAAGTTGAGGACAATGTTGCGATGCCCTTCTTTGAGGAGGCGGCTGATGTTGTCGCGAAGAACGCCTACCTCCAAAAAGGTGAGCCTGCCCTCAACGGTTACGAGCGAAGCTTGACTTGAGTGCCGAATCGTCGCCGAGAATTCCAATCTCTCCACCCCTGGGGGGAGCTGGGCGCAACATTGTACCTTCGGCGCAACCAATAGCGACAGACCAATTCGCGATTCGAACGGGCGATCACCGAAGGAAAATCGGGGAGCGAGCCGAGGTTTGCGGCTTGGACTACTGCCGCATCACGACGCGGAGACCGCGGCGCCAGCTTTCCGCAAGACCGACGCGCGTCACTTCGATTTCAGGGGAGAGGTATCGGAGGAGCGTGTCGGTGGAAGGATGAAACCGGAGCGCGGGTGCAATCAAATAGACGAGAGGGGGAGCAGGCTGCAAATCGACTCCGGGGAAGTAACCAAAGCGGGAAAAATTGCCCTGTTGGAGATGGCGATGGATCTGAAGCCAGTAGCCAGCGGCCTGGAGGGGAAGATGAATATGTTCGCCGGCCTTCAATTCGAGAATCGCGAGGCGGCCGGAGCGAGTGACGGCGAGGAGATCGAGAATGCCGTGTTCGCACCCGGCGTTGGCGAAGACCTGCGAATAGACAAAGCGCGGATCGAGCGCCGGGTCAATGCGAGTCACATCCTCGCGAACGAGGGACTCGAGCCAGCGCTCGGCTTGAACGCGATAGAGCGCGTGCCGCGAATCGCTAGCGACACGATGGCGATAGACTTCAAGTTCATGGACAAGGCGTTTTAGAGCGGGCCAAGTGGCGGAAGTGAGCTCGTCGCGGGCATCAGTCGTTCCAAAAAAAACGCGGCCATCGTCCCAGCGGGCGAAGGGAAATCCGCGGAAATGCAACGAGACCTCACGGGACTGCGGAACAGGATGCACGGTGACAGCTTTTGGGGCCAGTGCGAGAATGGGAAGGAAAGCGGAACGAGCCCGGTCGAGAAGCGCCTCAGCTTCGCGGTGCGGAACCAACCAAGTGTCTATATTCCCGGCGCTGCGCGCGTCGACCTTCACAAGAGTTTCGCGGATGGGGTCGCTTTCGAACAGCTCGATGGGAATCCGCGAATCGAGCGCGAGGATACGGGAAGCAATGCTGCGACTTGTGTTCCTGGGCGAGATGATCCGGAGCCCGACGACGTGGCCGCGACGGCAAGAATGGCGCGAGCGATCGAACCACAAAAGCGCAAAGGTAAGACTGTTCTCGACCACGCCGGCAGGTTCTCCATCGGGCACTCCGAGGACCGCGGTATGCGAGGAGCCGCAGCGGAGAAGGCCGCGAGCATAGTTTCCTGAGAGAGAGTGTTCGAGGTCCGGCGAAACCGTCAAGGATTCGAGGGACTCGTCTGGAAACTGCTCGGCGAGGATCCTGCCGAGGCGCTCACAAAAGGCTTGACGGGAAAGGTCGCGGGCTGACGGTTCGAACTCCACGCGAATGAATTCCAGGCGATCGGGTTTAGCGCGACCAAAGCGCTCGACGGCCAAGACAAGCCGCTGCTCGGAATGATCGGTGATAGCGAGGACGCGGCGGGTGAGGTTGCATTGCTCCGACCAAAGATGGAGAAGGGGCTTTTCGGCTGCGCCGCGGACTTCCCAGGAGAGTCCGTTGGAGGGGCTGACGCGGCCGCCACCCTCGCGGATTTCGACGGCGCCGCTGGCCATGAATTCTTTCAGGCAAGCTTCGAGTTCGGCGGCGAGTTCCACGCCGCACAGTATAGATGAACTACGTGCCTCTGTAACTACTGCAACTTCGGGGCGAAGTGCAACCCTTCCACGCGGAGGGACGGCGGTTGCCTGTTCCAGGAGGAAGGCAGGTGGTCAAAAGAGATTTCAAATTCCCGTGACTGGGCAGGAGCCAGGTGCGGCGCGGACAAACCCAAAACGGGGCGGGTTTCGCGAAGAACAACTTGATTGAGCTCGTCGGAGAATTCAATCGTGAGTCGGAGGAAATCAACCGTGCGGTCGCCGCGATTCAGACAACGGCCAGAAATCGTGGTGACTTCCTGATGAAGAAAATTCTCGGCGCGGCTGAGAGATACACCCTCAATCTGGATTTTCTGGGCGTAGGCCATCTCTTCGGCGGTGAAAGAGAGAAAGCGATCGGGTTTCCTGGCGGTCGGCGTGGAAGAAGAAAAAGTCCAAAAATAAAGAGCGACGACGGCCAAAACAACCGCGAGCGCGGAACCCAGGCGGGCAAAGTTGAACCGTCCGCGTTCCAACGGCGGCTGGTCGGGCGGCGCGATGTGAGGTTCATTTTCCATGAAATCGGAGCGAGCAAAGGAAATATACAGCCTGCGCTTCGTCCGGCGATAGGGGCGCGGCGGAAAAGGCGCTCTGGCAACCGCGCGGCTAGCGGCCGACGGCGAGCCGCTGCACCAGCGGCTCCGGAAGCCGCGCCGCGCGCATGCGCGCCTGCACGGCGGCAATATCGTAGGGGACGCGCCAAAACTCGACGGTGTGGTGTTCGAGATCGGCGATGGCGAAGCCGGCGCGTGGATCGCCGTCGCGCGGCTGACCGATAGAACCGGGATTAAGCAAGTACCGGCGCGGCGGCTCAATGCGCAGAGCGGAGAAGGATTCGGAAGAGCGCGGGCGAATCTGCAGAACCTCGAGATTGGAATCCTGGTAGGAGAAGCCCCCCTGATGGTGGGTATGGCCGAAGAAAGTGACTTCGGCGGTGGAATCAAGAAGGCCGTCGAGGGCTTGCGCGGGCGTAAAGACATATTCGTCTTCATCTTGAAACGCCCCATGGACAAGAACAATGCCGTCGGTGGCGAGAGGTCCCTGGGGGAGAGCGGTAAGCCAGGTGAGATCTTCGGGTTGAAGTTGCGAGCGCGTCCAGTCAACGGCGGCTTTGGCGACGGGATTGAAATCGGACGTGTCCATGAGTCCGGAGACGGCTTTGTCGTGATTGCCGCGGATGGTGAGCGCACCCAGTTGGCGGAGGCGCGCGGTGACTTCGTGGGGATCGGGACCGTAGCCGACGATGTCACCAAGACAAACCGCATTGTCCCAGCGGCCCCGGACGGATTCAAGGGCTGCATCGAGGGCCGTGGCGTTGGCGTGAAGGTCGCTGAGAACGAGAATCCGCATCCGTGTCCCTAGAAAATGCTAACGAGTATAGATGAAGCCGAGAAACGATGCACGAGCGGAGCGTGGGAGAAAATCGAGGGAATCGATGCGAAGGAAGGAAAAAGGTTTGGTTAAATAGAACGGTAATTTACGGAGAATTGATATGTCCGGGCCCGGTGACTGCAGGAAAGAGACCTCACGCGCACAGATGGAAACAATTTTCGCGCAAAAGAAAAGGAATTTTTAGCGGGACGCGAAACATTCAGCGGGGACGACTCGTCTATACGATTGCAGCCAGGCAGGGCTGCGCAAGCACAACAGAGGATCTGAAACAAAACCCCGCGGTGGCAGCCGCGGGGCGATGACACGCAGTCTTTCCGGCCGTTAGTCCAGGAAGAACGAGGTGTCTTGCGGGTGAGACTACTCGCCCAAAGCGCGCGTGTCAACTCTGTTCGGCCTGCGGCAGCCCGAGGTACGGCTGACTCGATCCCGACCGAAAGGAAACTGACACGCATGAAATCCAAATCGCTTCTCCGCAGTGCCGCGCTGTTGGCCGCTTTTGCGCTCGCAGTGCCCGTATTCGCAAAGCCTTTCAGCAAGACCATTAACATCACGCAGGGCGCCAAGATCGGCAAGGCCGATCTAAAGGCGGGTGAGTACCGCCTTCTGATCGACGGCAACAAAGCGACGGTCCAGAAAGACAACAAGGTCATGGCCGAAGTCGAAGGCCGATGGGAAGACCGAGATGCCAAATCAACCTATGACTCCGTACTCCTCGGCGCGAACGGGGAAATCAAGGAAGTGCGTTTTGCGGGGCAGAAGCGCGTGTTTATTTTCAGCGAATAAGTAAGGAGCTTTCGTGACTCCTTTCCAATCGGCGGGAGGGAGGCGGCCCAATGCGGCGGCCTCCCTGCTCGTCCATTTCGCCGCGCAGCTCATGAAGAAACAGATTCACGTGGAGGAGGCCGGAGAGGAGATTGAGCGGCTCGTTCGGAGCTGCAGGCAATTCTCAGTTGATCCTCAAACATCCCGCGCGAAACTCTAACGAATCAACATGCAGTCGCCGTAACTGTAAAAGCGGTAGCCTGCCTCGACAGCGTGACGATAGGCGGCGAGAACGCCCTCGCGGCCCGCGAAGGCGCACACGAGAGCAAGAAGCGTGGACCGCGGCAAATGGAAATTGGTCAGCAGCAAATCCACAACGCGAAATTGAAATCCCGGATGAATGAAGAGGCGGGCCTCGGCTTTGCCGGCGAGGAGCAAACTACGCGAGCCGGAATCCGCCGCACGGCTGGCTGCGTCTTCGAGAGCACGGACGACGGTGGTGCCGATGGCCAAGATGGTGCGGCCGGCGGCACGGGCCTGGAGGATGCGTTCAGCGGTTTCAGGCGAGATTTCGTAAGACTCCGCGTGCATGACGTGGCCTTCCAAGGTTTCGCTGTGAATGGGCTGAAAGGTTCCGAGACCCACTTCGAGAGTGAGCTCGCAGATCTCCGGGCCGCGGGCGCGAATTGTTTGCAGGATTTCCGGAGTGAAGTGAAGGCCGGCGGTGGGAGCGGCGATGGCGCCGGGACGCGTTGCAAAAACCGTCTGATAGCGCTCCCGGTCGGCAGATTCGTCCGCGCGATGGATGTAAGGTGGAAGGGGTATGTGACCAAGCCGCTCGAGATGCTCGGAAATGCCCCGTGTGTCACGTGAAACGAAACGCAGAGTGCGAAGACCCAACTCTGCGCGCGAGATGACTTCCGCTTCGAGTTCGCCCTTCCCAAACAAAACACGCTCCCCCGGGGGTAACTTGCGGCCCGGGCGGACTAGAGCCTCCCAAGTTTGCGGATCGAGCCGGCGCGTCAGGAAAACCTCGACTTTGCCAGTCAGGTGCTCCGAGCGCGTAGCGCGCGAGGGCTGCTGCGAGTGAACTCCCGCGCGGCGGCCGAAGAGGCGCGCAGGAATGACGCGCGTGTTGTTCAGAACAAGGAGCTCGTTGCCGCGGAGGAGATCTGGCAGATCTGCAAAAAGACGGTCCTCGAGGCCTCCAGTGGAACGGGACAAGACGAGCATACGCGAGGCATCGCGACGCTCCAGGGGCTGCTGCGCAATTTGAGCCGCGGGCAGATCGTAGTTGAGATCATCGAGGCGCACGCGGCGGAAGTGTAGCAGCAACTACGAGGCGGGGAAGGAGAGAAAGCGAAAAGACCAGAAAAGTGCCCAAGAATCGGGGGAGTGGATAGTTAGCGGAAGGGCTCCACGAAGGGGAGTATGTTTCGTAACATATTGCACATAAACAGCTTAACTATTGCAAGAGAGAGTGGGAATTATTATTGACAATGATGCGCGCAGATTTTATACTTCGCGTGGAATCACCTTCTGAGGAGGAGATACAATGAGAACAATGACTCGCTGGGAACCATTCCGCGGGGCCGCAGCCCTGCAGGACCAGATCAACCGCTTTTTTGGCGATGTGCTTGAGCGTAAGGGAGAGGAATCAAATCTCACTGCCTGGGCGCCGGCCGTCGACATTTACGAGACGGAGCACGAACTGGTGGTGAAGGCCGACCTGCCGGATATCGATCCCAAAGATCTGGATATTCGCGTGGAGAACAACATCCTGACAATTCGCGGGGAGCGCAAGTTTGAGAAGAAGGTGAGCGAGGACAACTACCTGCGCGTGGAGCGTGCGTATGGCTCGTTCAGCCGGAGCTTCTCGTTGGCGAACACCGTGAACGTGGAAGCGATCAGGGCGGATTACCAGAACGGCGTGCTGACGCTGAGCATCCCGAAACGAGAGGAAGCAAAGCCGAAGCAGATCAAGGTCAACGTCGGGACACAGGCGGCGGCCGCTGCCGCGGCGAAGTAAGCCAGCAGCAAAAATGTGATATGAGAAGGGGCTGGCGATAGGGCCAGCCCCTTTTTCGCAAGAAGTGAGGAACGGCATGTTGCGATTTGAAAAACTGACCGTGAAGGCACAGGAAGCCGTGCAGGGGGCGCAGGAAGTGGCGGCGCGCCATGAAAACCAGCAAGTGGAACCAGTGCATTTGCTTGCGGCGCTGGTGGGGCAGACCGACGGAGTGGTGCCGTCGCTGCTGACGCGGCTGGGGATTCGAACGGAAGGATTGTCGCAGGAGATCGAACGAGAGATCGGGCGTTTGCCGAAGGTGCAGGGATTCGCGCAGCAGCATCTGGGCC